>JADMIO011411989.1_pt1 | contig 10307 bp, 3 predicted proteins | sample 8958161 | NCBI WGS metagenome assembly JADMIO01 (sample SAMN16585339, study PRJNA669376) | soil metagenome | isolation source: Crop rotation soil | place: USA: Cullars Rotation, Alabama | collected 2011
CGACAACTTGTCCACGTGGAATTCTAAGCTTAGGATCCCAATGTGCTGGAAAGGCCCGCCACGAGCGCCAGGTATTCCTTCTCCACCGAGTTGTTTTGAAACTGGTGGGAGAAGTGGCGTTGGGTTGGCGCGTTCTTCGCGAAGAGAAGCACGCCGCTGGTCTCCTTGTCGAGCCGGTGGACGACTCGAAGGCGAGGATCCTCGGTGCCGCGGCACGGCATGCCAAGTTGGTCCGCCAAGCGTTCCAGAACGCTGTCGTCCTCGCCACGCCCGGGAATCGTGGCTAAGCCCGCCGGCTTGGCCACCGCGAGCCAATCCGGCTCGTCGCGGAGGATTGCGATTGCCAATCGAGCAGCCGGTGATTTGGTTCGGTTCATGATTTTATTCTTCATCTGAGGGGACGCTACTCGCCACGCCCCCGTCGCCGCCTATCGCTTCGGTCAGGACCATCTTTATGCTCCCCGCGCTCGCATTTCGCGGAAAGAGCGTTACGGTGTCGCGCTCGCCGCAAATGCGGCATCCCGGCAACGGCGGTATGATAACGGCACGACGGCGACACGGATGCCTTGCCGCCCGAAGGTGTCACGGGGGACGAAAGGACCAGCGATGACGATGCAAGCCCAGGATGTGGACGTCAAGGCAGCGCCGCCCACCGGCCAGTCGCGCGACGCCGGCGCGGCCGCGGTGCGGACGACGAACGATTACGTCCGGCGGTGGGTGGACTCCTGCGTCTCCCTCTGCCAGCCCGACCGCGTCGTCTGGCTCAACGGCACGAGGGAGGAGCGCCAGCGCCTCATCCGCCAGGGAATGGACGAGGGCGTCTTCATCGAGTTGAACCAGGAGAAGCTGCCCGGCTGCTACCTGCACCGGTCCAACCCCAACGACGTCGCGCGCACTGAACAGCTCACGTTCATCTGCACCCCCAGCCAGGACATGGCCGGACCGACCAACAACTGGATGGAGACGAAGGTCGCGTACTCGAAGCTGCGCGGGCTGTTCCACGGCTGCATGAAGGGGCGCACGATGTACGTCATCCCCTTCGTCATGGGCCCGATCGGCGCGCCGCTGGCGAAGGTGGGCGTGCAACTCACCGACTCCGTCTACGTGGCCGTCAACATGGGCCTAATGACGCGCATGGGCGAGGTCGCGTGGAAACAGCTCGGCGACGAGGACGAGTTCACCCGCTGCCTGCACAGCCTCGGCGACGTCAACCCCGAGCGCCGCTACATCTGCCACTTCCCCATCGACAACACGATCTGGTCGTTCGGCTCCGGCTACGGAGGAAACGCACTGCTCGGCAAGAAGGGCCTGGCATTGCGGATCGCGAGTTACCTGGGTCGCCAGCAGGATTGGATGGCCGAGCACATGTTGCTGCTCGGCGCGACGTCGCCGAACGGCGAAAAGACCTACGTCGCGGCCGCGTTCCCGTCGGCCAGCGGGAAGACCAACTTCGCGATGATGATCCCGCCGGAGAAGTACCGCAACGAGGGGTGGAAGATCACCACGGTCGGCGACGACATCGTCTGGATGTGGGTCGACGGCGCGACCGGCCGGCTGCGGGCAATCAACCCCGAGGCGGGATACTTCGGCGTGCTGCCCGGCACCAACGAGGAAACCAACCCCAACGCGATGGCGTCGATGTCGCGCAACACCATCTACACCAACGTCGCGCTGACGCCGGACGGCGACGTTTGGTGGGAGGGCAAGACCAAGGACCCGCCGAAGGAGGCGATCGACTGGACCGGCCAACCGTGGACGGCCGACTGCGGGCGCAAGGCCGCCCACCCCAACAGCCGGTTCACCGCGCCGATGGAGAACAACCCCGCGCTCGACCCCGCCGCCGATGACCCCGGCGGGGTCCCGGTCAGCGCGATCGTGTTCGGTGGGCGGCGCAGCCGGACCATCCCGCTCGTCTTCCAGGCGTTCAACTGGATCCACGGGGTTTACATCGGCGCGACACTCGGCAGCGAGACCACCGCCGCCGCCACCGGCGCGGTCGGCATCGTCCGGCGCGACCCGATGGCCATGCTCCCGTTCATCGGCTACAACATCCGCGACTACCTCGTCCACTGGTTCCGGATGCGCAAGAAGATGGTCGACTGCCCGCGCATCTTCCACGTCAACTGGTTCCGCAAGGACGACCAGGGCCGCTTCATCTGGCCGGGCTTCGGCGAGAACATGCGGGTGCTGAAGTGGATCATCGACCGCGCCCGCGGCCGCGCCTACGCCCGCGAGACGGTGGTCGGCTGGATGCCGCGCTCGAAGGACATCGACCTGGATGGGCTCGACATCACCCATGACCAGGTCGAGGCGCTTCAGACCATCAACCCCGACGACTTCACCAGCGAGATCCTCAGCCAGGAAGAACTCTTCCTCAAAATGGCCGGCGACCTGCCGAAGGAAATGGTCTTCCAGCGTGAGCTGCTGATCAGCCGCTTGTGAACTTGCCCATCGTGGGGCGTGCTTCACTCGGGCTCGAAGGAAATAGGCACCAAGGCCGGCATCGCCATTGGCGGCGTGGTCGGCTGGAGGCCCTCTTCGCCGGCCCCATCTCCAGCGCGTCGATGAACCCGGCCCGCTCGCTCTCGCCGGCGCTGGTGAGCGGGAACCCGCACGCGATATGGGTCTACCTCATCGCTCCCGTCGCGGGGCTCGGCCATCGCGGCGCCACACTGGCGCCTCACGCGCGAGCGTCCCGTGCCAGGCAAACGTTCAACATGCCGGCCAGCACCGCCAGGTTCGGCTCCCGTAGCATAGTCAGGTGATCGCCCGGCGACGGGTGGACCTCGACGTGCCCGCAGAACGCGTCCCAGCCGTTTAGCGGCTGCGGCGCGTTGAACCGGGCCCAGTCGGGCTGGGCGGCGGCGCGAAAGAGCGTAATCGTTCCGGGATACGGTCGCGGGCGGTACGCCCGGAACGTGCGGCGGCTTGCCTCGGTCATGTTTTGGATCGAGACCGACGCCGCATCGCCGACAGGCACGTCGCCCGCCGGCGCGACGTCGTTGCGGGATTGCCCCGCGGGCTTGGGCCGTCGCGCCCGTAGCCGGTCGACGACGTACGCGGCAGCCTCGCGCGGTCCACGCGACGCGAACCGGCCCAGGTGCATTAATAACCGACGGTGCATGGGGAGCAGGCGCTGCGCGCCAGGCACTCGGCCGTCTAACATCGCCAACAGATCGACGCGCTCGCCGGCAGCGCGGAATTGTTGAGCCATCTCAAACGCGAGCACGGCACCGTAGGAGTGCCCGCACAGGCGATACGGGCCGTGTGGCCATCGCTGCCGGATCTGCTCGACAAACCCAGCGGCGATCTGTTCGACGCTCGGGAGCCCGTTACCAGCGGAATCCGTTTCGGGAAAGCGCAGGGCATAGACCGGTTGATCGTCGCTCATTAGCCGCGCGAGCGGCTGGTAGGTCAGCGCCGACCCGCCTGCCGCCGGGATGCAGAACAGCGGTGTGCGACGACCGCCCTCCCGGAGGGCCACGATTACGTCGTCCGACTCCGGCGATTCGCCAGCATCGGCATTTCGACGTCGCAATACTCCGGCCAGGTGCCGGACGGTCCGGGCCTCCTGCAGTACCGACAGAGGCAACGAGGCGCCGATCCGCCGCTTGACCTTGTGCATGACCTGCGCGGCCGACAACGAGTGGCCGCCAAGGTCGAAGAAATCGTCGTCCGGTTTGATGCCCGTCCGGCCAAGGACTTCCTCCCAGATTGCAGCGAGTTGGGCCTCCAGAGGATCGAATGTCCCAGTCGAAAGCTGGGCGGGCGTCTTCTCCCGCTCGGCCGCCACATGGTCTTTCAGGGCCTGCCGATCAATCTTGCCGGTCAAAGTGAGCGGCAACGCGGCAAGCGCGCAGATCTGCGTAGGGGTTTTCCAATCGGGCAGTAGCGATCGCAGTCCTTCGCGCATCGCGTCGACCCGGTAGGTCGCGCCGGCGGTCATCACGACGAAACCAACGAGCCGCGCCTCGTCCGCCAGTGATTCGGCGATCACCGCCGCCTCAACGACGCCGGGTTGGGTCAGCAAAGCCTGCTCGACCTCCCGAAGTTCCACGCGGTACCCGCGGACCTTGACCTGTCCGTCGCGGCGGCCAAGAAACTCGAAGTTCCCGTCGGCATTTACCCTTCCCAAGTCACCCGTGCGGAACGCCCGCTCGCCGGGATGATTAGGATCACTCGTAAACGCCGCCGCCGTCGCGGATTCCCGTCGCCAGTAGCCGTCGGCGAGGAACGCGCTGCGGACGACGAGCTCGCCCGGGCGACCGTCGTCGATCGGCCGGCCCTCCTCGTCGACTGCGAACAGGTGCTTGTCGCTTACCGCGCGGGCCGCGGGCAACGCACCGTTCGTGTCGTCGCCCGGCTCGACGCACGCTACGGCGACGTGCCCGGCCTCAGTCGAGGAGAAGCGGTGGCGCAGGGCGCACGTCGGCGAAAAGTGCCGCCGCCACGCGCGTACGTCCGAAGCGACGACCGCCTCGCCGGCCAGCGCGACGAGGCGGACGGACGCATGTTGATTCACCCCCGCCAAGCTCGCGAGGTAACGCCGGAACAGCACGACCGGCGGGTGCAGGAGCGTGATCCGCTCGTCGTCGATCCACGCGCCGAAATCCGTTAGCCCAAGCGAGGCCACGTCGAACAGGTGTACGGCGGCCCCGTTCAGCAGCGCCCCGAAGACATCCGCCTCCGACGACGCGAAGCCGCAGTAGGTCAACAGCGAGTGCCGGTCGCCGGGACGTACCAAATCGTACTGGGACGCGAGCCAGGCGCGGTGCAGCACGGCACGATGGCTCTTAACAACGCCCTTGGGCCGGCCCGTGGAGCCGGAAGTGTAAAAGATGACGGCCGGCTGCTCGGGCGTGAGCGTCGACTCAAGGTCGGCCGCGGAAGACCCGGCGTCGATCTCGTCGAGTACGAGGACGCGACGCGTCCCCCCCGCGATCTCTCTGGCCGCCGGCGCGTGGGCCGCGTCGCAGAGGATCAGATCCGGAATGGCGTCGGCGCAGACGTCGCGCATCGCGGCCGCGGGCAGTCCCGGATGAATGCAGAGGTACGCCTTGCCCGCCTTCAGGATCGCCAGCGCGCACACCACCATGTCCGGCGAATGGCCGACGAGGTACGCGACGCATCCTGTTCCGCGCGTTGCACGTTCAAGGATCGCGCGAGCGATCTGATTCGTCCGGCTATTGAGTTCCGCGTACGTCCAGCGTTGCCCGTTCCCGGCGACAGCAACTTGATTTGGAAAAGCCGCGGTCACCCTGCTGAAACGGGCAACGATGCTCCCGTCCAATTCGGAACGGTCGAACGGGATGACCGGCATGTCCCTGTCCAATCGAGGTGGGAGCGTGGGCAAAGCCGGTTTGGTCGGAGAGGTTAGCGCGGCGTGGCTCATTCGAAAACCGTCACCCGGCCGCCACCGGCTCCCCGGAAATCACGTCCAAGCGCGTCCGTAATCCGGCGTCCTGCGCGTACGACATTAAGGCCCGGTAAGTCGAGCGGCGCAGCCGCACGCCCTCGGCCAGGCTTCGCTGACGGGCGCGCTGCTCCATCTCGCCGGGGATCAGGATTTCCTCACTACCTTCGGCCAGTTCCCCACCCTTGGTTTCCTCGATGAGCCGGTCGACGCGGGCCGCGAACTCGGGCGCCGGCATGAACCGCTCGGGGTCGATCGCCATGAAGAAGTGGCCGAAGTCCGGCGCGTCGTTGCTGCCGTGCAACTTCTCGCGCCGGTGGTCGGCACAGAACCCGGCCCCGGTCAACGCGCCGGCGAGGACCTCCATGACGAGGGCGAGGCCGTAGCCCTTGTGCCCGCCGATGGGCACGCCCAGCCCCGCCGCCAGGTCCGCCAGGTCGGTCGACGGTCGGCCGCGCCGGTCCAGGATCCAACCGTGGGGAAGCGGCTTTCCCTCGGCGACACACAGGCCGATCTTCCCCCGCGGGGCAACGCTCATTGCGATGTCCAGCAGGATCGGGAAGTGCCGCAACGCGGGGATCCCCACGCCGAGTGGGTTGTTCCCGAACGTCGGCGTGACCCCGCCGGTCGGCGCGAGGATGAGCGGGCCGTTGGTCGTGCAGAGGCCGATCAGCCCGGCCTGCGTCGCCTGCCAGACGTACTGGCCGGCGGCGCCGAAGTGGTTCGACCGTCGGACGCTCACCATCCCGACGCCGGCCTCGCGCGCCTTGTGGATAGCCGCATCCATCGCGACGGTGCTGACCCACTGGCCGGGGCCGTTGTCGCCGTCGATCTGCGCGCTGTTCGCGGTCTCGCGTTCGACCCGGATATTTGGGCGCGCGTTCAGCTTGCCCGTGCTGAGCCGCTTGGCGTAACGCGGGATGCTGACCATGTTGTGGGTCGGCTGGCCGCGCCGGCTCGCCTCGAGCTGTACCTCGGTGACGACCTCGGCGCCGCGCGGGTCCAGCCCGGCGCGCGTGAGCGCCTCGCGGCCGTAAGCGCGCAGGCTCTCGACCGTAACCAGGACCGATCCGTCCTGACCCCTGCCCCGCGCCCGCTCGCCGTCCCGTTCCGTCGCGACGCCACGACGCAAGGGGACCCATTGGTCCTTCTCGCGACCGACCACCAATTCCGACATGAGCGCGGGCGCCGCCTTTGCGCGGACGATCTCGTCGCCGGAGCCGTCGATCGCCTTGGCCAGCTCCGCGACGGTCTGGTTCTGATAGAGCTGGCTCAGGCTCAGGTCCAGGCCGGCCTGCTTGGCCCGGACGACGACGTTGATGCTGAGGATGGAATTCCCGCCGAGGTCGAAGAAGTTCTCGTCCACCCCAACGGAGTCGAGGTGCAGAACCTTGGCCCAGACGTCCGCCAGGATGCGCTCGGTGCCGGTGCGCGGCGGCTCCTTTTTCTCGCTTTTCCTCGATTCTGTTGCTTCGGGTTCGACATTTAGCGCCCTCTGCGCCACCCGTGCCGACAACGCCGCCCGGTCGACCTTGCCGCTAACGGTCCGCGGCAGCCGATCGAGCGCTACGATCGTCTGCGGAACCATGTATTCCGGTAGCCTACTCTTGAGATACGCGCGCGCACGGTCGGTCAGTTGTTCCGACGAGCCGTCGGCCCTTGCGGTCAAAAATGCGATAAGCCGCTTGCCCGCGCCCGCGCGACTTTCGGCGCCACCGGCAAACGCGCCAACGAAACACTCGCCCACGTCGGGGCAACCCCTGAGGATGGTTTCGATCTCCCCCGGCTCGATGCGGAACCCGCGCACCTTGACCTGCTCATCGGCCCGGCCGACGAGCTCGATCGTGCCGTCGGCGCGGTACCGGGCCACGTCGCCCGTCCGATATAGGCGATTCACCGCGTGGCGGCTGAACGGATTTGGAACAAAGTGACTGGCTGTCAACTCGGGTTGGTTGAGGTAGCCCCGGCCGACGCCCGCGCCGCCGATGTACAATTCGCCACACGCGCCGATTGGGACGATCTGGCGCGACGCGTCCAGTACGTACGCCTGCGTGTTCGCGATTGGCCGGCCGATCGGGACGACCGCGGCGGAAGGATCATCGTCGTCGGGCGGGACCGGGTACGTCATCACGATCCCGGTCGTCTCCGTCTGGCCGCACATGTTGACCAGCCGCGTGCCCGGCTTCAGGAGCCCGGCCCACTCGCTAGCCAAGCGCGACGGCAGCAGCTCGCTCGCGGACAGGAGAAACCGCAGCGAATTGTCGAGCAGTTCGGATCGTTCCGCCGGTCCGAGCGACTTCAGGAAATCGACGCAGCCCGCGCCGAATGACGGCACGAGGTCGAGGACGGACACGCCACGCCGACGAATCACGTCGAATAGCAAATGCGGGTCGCGCGCCTCGTCGCCCGAGGCGACCACGACGGCCGCGCCGCAAGCAAGGGGCACCACGAACTGTCGGACCGACGAGGAAAACCCGAACGAGGCAGTATGGAGGTAACGGTCGCCGGGAACGATCCCCAAAGCCTCGACCATCGCCTGGGCGTAATGACAAACGTTCGCGTGCGTGATCATCACGCCCTTGGGCCGCCCCGTGGAGCCGGAGGTGTAAATGACGTACGCCAAGCTCTGGGGGTCCGCTACGTCGTCGAGGTTCCCGAGACCGTGCTGGGCGATGAGGGGCCGATCGCGATCCAAACAAATGACCCTGCGCGATCCGTCCGCGAACGATTCCAATTCTGGACGACACAGATCTTCGGTCACGACGATCGTCGCGCCCGCATCCCTCAACATGAACTCGAAGCGCTCGGGCGGATAGTCCGGATCGATCGCGAGAAACGCCCCGCCGGCCTTCCACGTGCCCAGCAGCACGGCCAACAACTCGGCCGAGCGAGGCAGGCAAACGGCCACGAGCGACTCCGTCACAACCCCAGCCTCTCGGAGGTGCCCGGCGATTTGATTCGCCCGCTCGTTCAGTTCTCGATAGGTGAACTGCTCGTCGCCGCACACCACCGCCAACGCGTTCGGCGTGCGCTTCGCCTGCGCCTCGAACAGTTGCGGGTAGTTCCGATTGAGGACCCGCCGGGTCTCCGTGCGGTTCCACTCGATCTGCATCCGTCGGCGTTCGTCCTCGGTCAACAACGGAAGCTCGGACAAACGGCCCTCGCGATTCGACGCAATTCCTTCGACGAACGTTTGAAAGTGTGCTGCGATCCGCTCGACGGTGGTTTCATCGAACAAGTCCGCGTTGTATTGCCACGTTAGCGCCAAATCGCCGTCGACCTCGGCAAGGTACAGCGTCAGGTCGAACTTGGCCGACACACTGTCCGGCCGAACCGGCCGGGCGGTCAGGTTCGGGGCGAGTTCAAATGAATCGCCGCCCGAGCCCGCGTCCGGCAGGTTCTGAAATGCGAACATGACCTGGAACAACGGAGTGCGGCCAGGGTCGCGCTCGACGCGGAGCTCGTCCACGAGCCGCTCCAGCGGGACGTCCGGGTACGCGTATGCGCCTAGCGCCGTCGCGCGAACCCGCGCTAACAATTCGCGGAACGTCGGGTCCCCCGCGAGAGGGGTACGCAGGACCAGCGTGTTGGCGAAGAAGCCGATCAGCGCCTCGGTCTCCGGCGTCGGCCGGTTCGCGATCGGCACGCCCACGGCGCAGTCGTCCTGGCCGTTGTAGCGGAACAGCAGCGTCTTGAACGCGGCGAGCGCCGTCATGAACAGCGTCGCACCTTCGTCCTGCCCCAACGCGCGCAGCCGCGCGGTCAATGGTCGGTCGATCGACGTTCGGCAGACGGCGCCGCGGTAGGACTGGAACCCCGGGCGCGTCCGGTCCGTCGGGAACGAACACGCCGGCGGCATCTCCGCCAGCCGGTCCTTCCAGTACGCGACATGGTTGTCCAACGAGCCGTCTCGAGCGCGCGTCTGCTGCCAGACTGCGAAATCACCATACTGGAGGGGCAGGTCGCTTAATGGCGACGCCCGCCCGGCAACGAACGCGCCGTACAGCCGCGCCAGTTCGCGATACAACACGCCGACCGACCAGCCGTCGGAGACGATGTGATGCATCGCGATCAGGAGCAGGTGCTTCTCGGCGCCGAGCCGGACCAGCGTGGCGCGAAACAACGGCCCGCGGGCGAGGTCGAAGGAACGATGCGCCTCCTCCGCCATAATCCGATCGGCCTCCCGCGACCGTTCCCGCTCCGGCAGCGACCCCAGGTCAGCGACCGTTAGCTCTTCGGCGCGCGTCGGGGCGACCACCTGGACGGGTTGTGCACCCTTCAGTTCGAACGTGGTGCGGAGCGCCTCGTGACGCCGGACGATCTCGTCCAGGCTTAGCGACAGCGCCCGCACATCGAGCAATCCCGTCAGACGCAACGAGGCCGACATGTAGTACGCGCTGCCGGCCCCGAGTTGGTCGAGGAAGTAAACCCGCTGTTGTGCGAAAGAGAGCGGGACCGGGCCCGACGCTTGCCGCCGGCCAATTGCCGAGGATTTCGCCGCCGGCTGGGCTCCCGACTTTCTTTGCTGATCGAGCCGCGCCGCGCCGTCGGCGACGAGATCGGACATGCGCTGGCCGACGAGTTCGGCAAGCTTCGCGACCGTCGGCCGCTCGAAGAGGCAATCGGCGGGCAGGGCAAACTGAAACGCCTGCTGAACCCTGGCGACCACCTGCGCCGCGGTCAGCGAATGGCCGCCGAGTTCGAAAAAATCCTGGTGGATTCCCACGGATTTGGCGCCCAGCACCTCGGCGAAGACGTTCGCCAGCTTTCGCTCGGCCGCCGTTCGCGGCGCCGTGGCGTCAACAGCCGCATGAACCTCGCGACCATCCGACTCCGCCAACCGCAACGTCCTGGCTAGGTCGTTGCGGTTGAGTTTCCCCGTCGGGCCTAGCGG
>JADMIO010607372.1_pt1 | contig 10306 bp, 12 predicted proteins | sample 8958161 | NCBI WGS metagenome assembly JADMIO01 (sample SAMN16585339, study PRJNA669376) | soil metagenome | isolation source: Crop rotation soil | place: USA: Cullars Rotation, Alabama | collected 2011
CGCGACAACTTGTCCACGTGGAATTCTAAGCTTAGGATCCCAATGTGCTGGAAAGAATGATGCCGGAGAGTTTAGCGATGTTAGTTCCGATCACACCGATAGTCCTAATTCCATTTGTAAGTGTGACAGGACCACTGAGTTCAAGGGCAAAGGTGGCAGGGCTGTTATAATTTGTTCGCGTGGTGTTGAAGATGAAATCCTGGTTAATGATAACAGGATTGGCGATTGCATTGGCGCCGGTCAAATCTGCGATGCTGGCCAGCTCAAGCAAGGTGGCTGGGGGCGTTATCTGATTGCCGATGCTCAGAGCTCCGCTCCCAAGGGCATTTTTATGTCCCAAGCCGAGCACACGCGCATCCATTTGGACGCCGCCGGTGAACGTATTGTCACCAGCCAGGATTGGAAAGCCCCCACCCTGGTTGTAACGAAGGAAGCCGCCCGGACCGGAAGCCTGACCAGCGAGAATGAAGTGGCCGCCGTTGGCGGGATCGAGGCCGGCAGTAGCGCCCGCAGACAAGATGACGCTGTTAGTGACGATGGAGATAGAAGGCGAATTTCTGTTCGCGCCGATTCTGCCAGTGCCATTGATGGTAATCGTGTTGGGGCCGGGGCCGAGAGCATAGGGACTTCCAGTCAGGATATTCGTGGGAAAGTAGATTACGCTTTCGTTAATGGTGATTCCCCCGGTGAAGGTGTTGGTTCCGCTTAGAACCTGGGAAGTTGTTCCAACTTTGACATAGCCGCCTGTGCCGCTGATCACGCCGGTAAACTCGCTGCTGCTTGTGCTGCCGGCGGTGAGTGTCTTTGAGCCGAGGAGGACCCGACCGGAGCCGCCCGCTCCGCCAAGGCGAGCAACGACGGCGTCGTAGCCGCCTAAATCCAAGGTCGAATTGGTATGGACATTAACTATGTTGTTTGGAGGCAAAGCTGCGGCGCTCCCCAGGAGGACGGTTCCAGCATTGATCCGAAGTTCGCCGAGATAGGAGGCGTTATTTCCGGCCAAAACCATTCTACCGGTTCCGATTTTCAGAAGAATCCGGGCAACACCATCATCTATTAAATTGCTGCCAATGATCAGGTCGCCCGCGCCGCTGACGGTGATGTTCCGCTGGCCGCCATTGATCTTAAAATCGCCGTTAGTGAAGGTGAGGTGTTGCGAGCCATTATCTGTTAAGCCCCCATTCAGGATCACGGGATTATGGACTACTCGCGCGGCTCCAGAAGCGAATACTGTGGCTGCGGCGCTGAAAACAAAATTTCCCGTGCCCAATGGACCAGAGGTAATGATACCGCCGGACGAAATGCTATTTACTCCGATTCCAATGGATCCAGCACTCAAGGTGGTATCGCCCGAATAAGTGTTCGCGCCGGAAAGGGTCAGTATGCCGTTGCCGCTTTTGGTGACGTCGAATGCCCCGGCAATCGGGGCGGATACAGTTACCGTTCTGGATGCGTTAGTGATATTAAAAATGGAAGAGGTGGCTAAAGTCAGAATATTTGGCGACGTGCCGGCGATGGTTAACCCTCCGGCGGTCCCGGTCGCAGTAAGACTCCCGAGTGTAATCGGCTCAGTGAGTGTAACCGTGTAGGTGCCGCCCAAGGCGAAGTTTGCGTCATTGCCTTGCACCCATTTGGCATTTACGCCTGAGTCAATGGTGGCGGTCCAGTTGTCACTGGTAGTGTCCCAATTTCCCGAGACACTGGTGCCGACAGTTGCACCGTTTGGGTCCCAAAATTGCTGGGCAGCGCGGAGTGACAGAGGAATCAGGGCGAAGGAGAAAACGACAATAGCTGAAGAAAACAATTTTTTCATAATCTGATCCAATGATGGATTGTTACAGAGTTTTGTAATCGGGGCGGCTGGGAATGTCAATGAATTATTTTGGAAATGGAAATAGATCAGGCCTGAAACTTGAAATTTGATCCGCCTGGTCTGACTCGCCTTCGGCTATGTCCGGGGGCAGACAAAATGTTCGCCGATGCGGCGAAGGGTAAGCCGTTCTGGTTCGCGAGCGAGGGTGGCTTCCAATCGCTGGATGGGTTCGCTTAGTGGCTCTTCGCTTAAGCGAAAAGTTTGGTGGTGGATGGGCACGATGTAATCTGCGCCAGCCCAGTTCGCCATCTGAACTGCTTGTTCAGGCGTGCAATGATTCCAGATCCAAGGGCGATATGCGCCGATGGGCATGATCGCGGCGGCGTAAGGACCGCGTGAGCGAATGTCACGAAATAGCGGCGTGTGGGCGGTGTCGCCGGCGAAAAGCAGGGCTTTTCCTTCACGGCGCAAAATATAGCCGTTGTAACCGCGCTCGACTTCGCTCGGCCAACGCTTGCCCCAATGCCTGACCTCCACGGCTTGGATCTGAAGTTTGCCGGCGGAATTTTGAAAAGTCGTATGGGCACCCCAAGGCAACTCAGTGATTTGCGAAAGGCGCGTCCCGGTGAGAATGTCGCTCGTGAGTTTGGCGGTCACGGTGAAAGTTTTTCGCGCAAAGCGCTGGAGCGATGGTAAATCCATGTGATCCATGTGGGCATGGGAAAGCAAAATCACGTCAATGGGGGGCAGTGCTGAGAAGGGCAGGGCAGGGGAGATATACCGCTTTGGCCCGGCAGTCCCGAGACCAAGGGACATCCCAATGCGATTTCCGAAGGCGGGATCGGTCAGGATGCGAATGCCATAAAAATTGATCAGAACGGTTGCGTGGCCTAACCAACAGATGCTGATGTCGTTATCGGACCAAGTCGCGGGATTTGGTTTTAGAGGGGCAGGGGTGACTTTGCGTTTGGCATCAGCGAGCAGGACGCGCAGCCAACGAGCAGCGCGTTGTTTAGATGCGGCGGCCCACCAACTCGCCGCGCCGATTCCGGCGCTGGTTCCGAGCAATCCATATTTTAAGAATTTTCTGCGTGGCCACAACATACGCACTCTGAGTTTACATGCCTCGCGCAGCGAGAAGTGTCAAGGGCAGGCGCGATTTAGCAGCCAAGGGAGAGAGGGGCCATTTCTTACGAGTCAATTCGGCGTGCGCGCATCTTTCAGATACTGGGCGTGGCCGTCCAGAAACACGCGGTTGCGTCCGCCCGGATGAATTGTCCTGCCTTTAAGCTCCGGGAGTACACTGGGAACCGTTGCCGGAAAATAAGCATCCACTGTCAGTTCCACATCGCACGGACCGTTCACAATCCCAAGCAACGGATCGTTCGCCGCTTGTAAATCGGCAACTGATTGCGGCACAGTCTTGCCCCAAAAATCCTCCTGGCTCACTGGATCATCGGGCCGATCAAATCGCCACAGCCAGTAGCGGGTCACCGGCGCATTTGATGCCGAAGAACTCGCTTGAAGTGTCTGCACTACGTTTCCAACTGGCGAAGCTATCCCGGCCGCACAGGACCAAATCGAAGCACTCGCTCCGCAGTTTTGCAGGACGAGCGCCGCCCAGCCGCCGCGCGGGTCTGAGGCCGGCCAACTGGTCCATGGCTTGTATCCTCCCGGCAGGCTCGTCTTCAAATCGCGCCGGTCTGCGAAATGATCCTGGTTCTCATCCAGATAAAGCGCGAAAGCGATGCCGATTTGTTTTAAATTCGAGATGCAGCTCGCCTGTTGCCCGCGTTTCTTAGCGCGACCTAGTGCGGGAAGTAGCATGGCCGCGAGTATCGCAATGATCGCGATGACCACGAGCAACTCGATCAAGGTAAAACCACGCTGCTCTTGCTCGAAGGTCATACCAAACTCCAGCAGCCGAAGTAACTCCGCTCAAATTTGTCTTAACAAAGTCCCTCTCCGTAGTGACAAGTCAGCCTCGTCACCTCGACTGCTACCAAAACGAAACTATCACACCAACTTCCATGGCTCCCGATACGTGCGCGTCATCAACTTCGTTGCGTCCGCATCGCCAATGATCTGCTCTTTTGCCGAGTCCCACTTGATCTTGCGCCCAGTCAGCATCGCGATCAGTCCCAGGTGTCCGGGAAGTGCCGAGTGATGCGCCGTCTCCACCGGCGTGATCGTCGGTTTGCGCGACTTCACGCAATCAATAAAATTCTTCTGATGATTATCTGACTGATACAGCTTCACCTTATACTTCTCCTCGGGAATCCCGGCGAACCATTCCAGAGTCGAAGCATCATGTTGCCCGCGATCCACCCACACCCAGCCATCCGTGCCGATCCATTTCGTGCCCCCTTTGATGTCCGGCTCGCCCCCGGCGATCACCATCTCGATATCCTTCGGATACTTGCAAGTAATTCGATACCTCGTGCAAGTATTCCACACCGCGTCCTTCGGCGGGAAATCCCCTTTGCCTTCGATTTCCAATGGTCCGCCAGTTTGATCCATGTCCAGCCCCCAATGCGCGATGTCGCAATGATGCCCGATCCAATCCAGCAACTGCCCGCCACCCGTGTTGTAATTCCAACGCCAATTCATGTGCACACGCCCCTCGATGTACGGCTCCATCTGCGACGGCCCGATCCAAAAGTCATAATCCAGCTCCGGCGGCGGCGGCGTGATGTTCATCTTGTCCTTTGTCCGCGCAAAATCCGCGTGACCCGCTGGCAAACCCACTTCAACCCGCGTCACTTTGCCGATCAGCCCATTCCGCACGATCTCCGCCGCGCGCCGGAACGGCCCTTGCGAGCGCTGCCACGAACCCGTCTGCCAAATCCTGTTATTCTTCTGCACCGCGTGCACGATCGCCTGCTGCTCCGCAATCGTCCGCGCCAGCGGCTTCTCTCCATAAATATCTTTCTTGTTGTTTGCCGCCTCAGTCGAGACCAACGCGTGCCAATGATCGGGGATCGCGATCATCACCGCGTCCACATCCTTGCGCGCCATCAACTCCCGGTAATCATGATACTCCTTGCAATCCTTGTTTCCGTAATGCCCGTTCACCTTGTCCACCGCCGCCTTCAAATGATTCTTATCCAGGTCACACGCGGCCACCACCTGGCAATCCTTCAAGTGCAGAAACGCGTCCGTGTTGCCCGGCCCCTGCATCCCCCAGCCCACAACTCCGAGCACGACCCGCTCAGACGGCGCTGGTTTATCCGCTCGGCCAAGCGCCGAAGCGGGAATGAACGTCGGCATGGCCATGGCGGCGCCCGTTGTGGCCAAAAAACGGCGTCGGGAAATCCCAGAATTAAGCAAAGTCTTCATAGTACGCAAATCAAGCCATACTCCCCGCCAGGATGCGAGAAAAAAAATTCTACCGGACCCCGGGCCTCGATCGGCTGTGCTTTGTAATCCACACATCGTCTGCAATTATCCTGATTTCGTCACGTCCTAGCCTCACCTCCAGATCAACACCGCCTCGATCTGAGGGCGAGACTTCCCAATAGACCCAACGATCACCAACAGCCGATTTAGGAACCCACACAAATTTCACTCCCGTGAACGTCAGTTTCATCTCCTCAAGGTCCATGATGAACTCTCCTCTTGAGGGCTGTTCGATCGAGACGATGTCGCGGTCGTGCAGATCAGCCTCAGCCAAGTGTTGCCATGCGGGTGACAGCTGATCACGGATGGACATCAAATACTTCCCATAGTCGCCCCACAATCTGTCCCAATCTGTGCCTCCATCAGACTTCTGATAGCGCGCGAAGCCTTTCTCGTTGAAGAACCTCATAGGCGAATCCCCGATAAACCGTGACTCTTGCATCATCCCCGATAAACCTCCCCTTGGCGAGGCGGTTTGTTTCGCTTTGCGCCGGGCACGTCGCCACCCTCGCAATCCCCATCCCACTTTTCAAGCCCTTTATGCCATTAAACCCCGTTCGCGGTGAAGCATCGTTGAAAAGCTGCGTTAAAAACAGCGGGTTTTGTGAAATCCCCCCGTTCCCCTGCCCACTTTTCTTTATCCAGTGCCCACAATTCGTCATCCGGTTAACACTTTTCGTCATCCGGTTAACACTTTTCGGCGTGGGCTGACCAGTCTGCGGCGTGAACTGGTCACTGTTCGTCGCGTACTGAACACTTTTTCTCGTTCTGAAGTGTCTTGTTTGTGGAAACATCTTCATCTCGGAAGTTGCGAAGGGCTGCCTCTTGGTCCTCTTATCCCGTTTCAACCCCTTGATGCATTAAACCCCGTTCGCGGTGGACAGTTCATCGCAAACGCGCCTTTTTCGGTCGCTTTGTCTTTTCAGCGTCTACGGAAAAGCGGCCAGGTTACAAAAACTTCTCAAACTCTTCCGGCTCCATTTCCACATCCTTAAGAATCTTGCTCAACAATCCCGGGCCTATTGTCTCCCCCGCGTGAACCGGGACAACCGTCCGACGCCCGTCCGAATGCTGCATGAAATGGTGACTGCCCTTGATGCGCAACACGACAAAACCAGCATGACGGAGTGCCACGACCACCTCGCGCCCGCGTAACCGAGGCAACCGTGCCATACGATTACACGGTCACACGCTGCACGCCGACGAACTTTGTGTTCCCTGGAACGCCGCGTTCGACCTCCAGACACAATTCGATGGCTTCGCGAATGCGTTCGATCAACTTATCCAGCGAACGAGCCTGCGTATGGCAGCCCGGTAACTCCGGCACACTTCCAATGTAATACCCCTCCTCGTCCCGCTCGACGATCACGCTGAACTCTCGCCCTTTGCTTTTACGCATGATTTTGATGTTAGAAAAGTGAGTCTCGTTGGCAAGCCCTTTGTCCCTTTGCACGCCGTTCGCAGTGGACTGTTCATCGCAAACGCCCCCGATCCCCACGCTTTGTTTTTTCCGCACGCGGATTGAACAGAAGCAAACCAAGGAAACGAAGCTTCTTCTTTGTTGTCTTCGTTCCCTTCTGTTAACTCTTTTTGCCTCTCTTCACTTCTCCATTCACCCCCTCCCCTCAACACCCCACCCATCCACCATTATTGGTTAAACCTTTCGCCCAGCTTGCCTCCGCTTACCGTCTTGACCATCTTGCCCGATACGTCCACTTCCGGCGCCTCACATTTCATCCAAAACGCCAGCAACACCCGGATCATTTCCATCAGTTCCGTGAACTCCGTCGGCTTGATCAAGTAAGCGCTCGCTCCCAGCATGTGAGCCTTCTTGATGTCGTCCAGATCACCCGAGCCAGAGAGCACCACCGTTGGAATAATCGCAAAATCCGGCGTGCTCCTGAGAAACTCCAGCACCGAAAAGCCGTCACCTCTCGGCATTTTCAAGTCCGTCAGGATGAACGATGGATACTCGAATCGCTGCCGGTCGCCAAACTCCCCCTTGCCCTCAAGATATTCTATCGCCTCGCTGCCACTACTTACCAGGCGGATCTTGATCTTCGGGTTCGCCTTCTTGAATGCCATCCCAATGAAAGCTTGATCGTCCTCATTATCATCAGCCACCAGCACAGTGAAGCTTTGCCGTTTCATTCACATTCTACTCCGGGCCACCGTGCGGTACATAACCCTCCGCGAGTTAAATGCAATTGGAAAACCGACAAAACTTTTCGGCGCAAAGTAATCACGACGCCGCGGTTCGGTCTTTAATAATAGCCTCGCGTGTCAAATCTCGCCCCCAACTTCCCATCCGACTTGCCGTCCAGCCATTTCCCCTGAGCATCTATCGGCGGCGTCTGGCAATGGAACCAAAACTCCAGCATCAGGCCCATTATTTTCAGCAACTCGTTGAATTGCGATGGCTTCTCCAGAAATGCGCTCGCCCCCAGGCTGTATGAAAGCTTCACATCCTCCTGGTCGGTCGAACCGGAGAGCACCACTACCGGCACCCTTGCCAGATCGGTCGTGCGCTGGAGGAAATCCAGCACCGAAAAGCCGTCACCATGCGGCATCTTCAAGTCCGTGCTCATGAACGACGGATACGGAAACCGCTCGCGGTCCGCAAATTCGCCGGTCCCTGCCAAATACATTTTGGCCTCGTCGCCACAACTCGCGAACTGGACCTTCACCGCCTGCGCCGTCCTTTGAACTGCCCGGCCAATGAGATCCCTGTCAAACGAATCGTCCTCTACGAACAACACCGTGAACATCTTCTTCTTCATACCGTGCCTCCCATTCGAAGTGCACCCACAATAAATCGCTCAACACTCTTATGCTCCCCTAAGGGAAACCCTGGCAAGCAAAAAGAATATGGGTTCTACACCTACCACGAGGGAACACCGCCACACTCCAAGAGGACTGCACTACACTGGCAGGGGAGCGCACGCGCCCTCGAGCCGTCTTCTTCTCCCTCTCCCCGCGAGGGACGAGCGGGGAGAGGGTCGGGGAGAGCGGCGCGTTGGAATGACTCGGGCGGCTTGGTTACGATTCCTCACCCACGCCTACGGCCGCTTCAACGCGGCAATCAACTGATTCAATTTGTCGAGAATATCCTGCACCTCGGTCTGCGTCGGCGGATCAGAGATGCTAAAAGACAAATCATCAATCGCATTCACGTTGGCGGCGCTGCCACTCACCGCGCTGCTGATCTCACTCAACACGAAAGAGTTGTTATCCTCGATCAAAGTGTTCAACGCGTTGAACTGATTGCGCAATTCCACCGCTGAAATCAGCGAACTATTCACCGGTAATGTAGAATCAAATGCCATAATGCCCGCACAGCTCGCAAAAACCATGCCACTGCCCCACCTCCTTAGGGATAAACCCACCGTCCCTGGGGTAAACACCCCATGTCAGTTCCCTCCGCTCCACACGACGCTGCTTCAAAGCGGCCCAGGGTTGTATCAGAGCGGCGCAGGGTTATGTCTGATTCTCAAGTCATCCTCCTTGCCGAAGATACTGAAGACGACATTCTTCTTATCCAGCGCGCTTTTAAACGCGCCTTCATCACCAACCCGCTCCACATCGTGCGCGACGGCGAGGAAGCCATCCTTTATCTAGCCGGCCGCGGAAAATATTCCCTCCGCGACGAGTATCCCTTGCCCCACCTGTTCTTACTCGATCTCAAGATGCCCCGCGCCGACGGATTCGAAGTCTTGAGTTGGGTCCGCGCTCAGCCCTCTTTAAGCAACCTCATCATCGTCGTGCTCACCATGTCTCAGGATATCCGCGATGTGAACAAAGCCTATTCCCTGGGCGCAAACTCTTTCCTCGTCAAACCCATGGACTTTGAACATGCCACCTCCTTGAGCCAGCTCATCCAGAATTATTGGCTAAGTTTCAACAAACCCCCACAAATCTCCTGGCCTCCACCCGAGAACCACATCTCACCGCCGCAAAACGTTTAAACTTTACCACCCCCGGTTAACACCCCCATTGACCCCGACGCATAATTAGACGATAGTGTTTAAACGACAGCGCAATATTTTTATGAGCACTGACACCGAGGCTCCCGACGTTCAGGTATTCACGATACTCGTCGCCGAGGATGCTGAGCCGGATGCTTTTATCTTGCGCAAAGCCTATGCAAAGGCACGCCTTCCTCACTCGCTATTGTTCGTTAACGATGGCCAGCAGGTTATGGATTACCTTGAAGGCAAACCTCCCTACAGTAGCCGCGATGAATTTCCCCTTCCCGACCTGCTGATCCTCGATCTGAAGATGCCGCGCGTCGATGGGATCGAGGTGCTCAGGTGGATGACCTTTGTCGGCATTGAGAAACCCCCTGTTGTCGTTCTCTCTGGGTCCGAATCCCACACTGACAAGTCTTTGGCCCTCGCGCTTGGGGCGCGCGAATACCACACCAAATCAGCAGACTTTGATGCGACCGTTGAATTCCTCAAAGAGACCTCAGAACGCTGGCTAAAAACCCCTCCGTAGCACCCGGCGCTTCTACTTTTACTCAGCGCGTGCCTGCTGCACGTCCCTTACTGCTCAAACCGCGCGCCCAGTTTGCCTCGGCTTTGCGTCTCCAACCGTTTGCCCGTGCTATCCACCTGCGGCACCTCGCACGCCAGCCAAAAACCCACCAGATCCTTCATCAAGGCACTCAACACTTTGAAACTCGACGGCTTCACCAGGTAAGCGGTTGCGCCCAGGTCATATGAATGCTGGATATCGTTCTCATCATCCGACCCCGTCAGCACCACCGTCGGGATGATCGCATACTCCGGCCTGTCCTTGAGGAATTCCAGCACTGCAAAGCCGTCACCATTCGGCATCTTCAAGTCCGTCAGGATCAAAGACGGATACTCAAATCGCTCGCGCTCGGCATAGCGGCCCTCGACCTTCAGATATTCTATCGCCTCGTTCCCACTGCCGAGCACGCGCACGCTCAACTTCGCGCTCGCATTCTCCAGCGCCAGCTTGATGAACGCTTGATCATCAGGATCGTCCTCCACCACCAGGACAGTGAAGCTTTTCCGTTTCATGGAGTGCCACAAACTTCCTGAAACATGCTCCCCTATTAGTACCCCC
>JADMIO010703521.1_pt1 | contig 10305 bp, 4 predicted proteins | sample 8958161 | NCBI WGS metagenome assembly JADMIO01 (sample SAMN16585339, study PRJNA669376) | soil metagenome | isolation source: Crop rotation soil | place: USA: Cullars Rotation, Alabama | collected 2011
CCGCCGCCGGTGAGATACGAATGGCCGACGACCAGCTCGCCGCCGGTCTGCGCGATGAGGTACCCGAGATCGGAGCGATGTCCGACGTACGGGAGGAACTGCGCGTACTTCTTATAGATGGCGTTCCAGTCGGCGCCGTGCATCTTCGCGTCATAGAAGTAGTCGCGCTGAACGCGCCAGGTCTCCTTGAAGATCTCGGCCCACTCGGCGCGCGGATCGACCCAGGCCTCGAGCTGCGCGATGTTGATGGTCCCGTCGCCGACGCGGGCGGGCTTGTCGGTCGCGACGACGCCCCAGCGCGCCATGGGCGCTTCATATAGGAGCTTCTTCCTGTCGGCGGACAGGGTGTACGAGCGGACGCCCTCGAGGAACGTCGCGGCGGTGCGCTCGCGCAGCTGATACTTGATGAGCCGGCGGTTCGCGGCGGCGACGCCTTCGCCCATCGGTTCCGAGTAGAAGAAGGTGCCGGCGGGGCCGGCGACGAGGCTGGCGTAATCGGCGGCAGGTACGGTGACGGCGAGAATGCGCTGGCCGATTCCGTCGAAGTCGATCTTCACGGTCGAATCCGCGCCGGGTTTTGGCGGAGCGGTACCCGCGAGCTCGTCGCCCATCTCGGGAAGAAACGGCGACGGCTCCGAGGCGGACAACACGACGAGGTACGGCACGTGGCGCGCGGGGCGGTCGGTGGAGCTCATCTCGAGCCACCCGGTGCGCGGGCCGTAGTCGGTGCTGGCGAGGAAGTAGAGATACTTTCCGCTCGCGTCGAAGGCGGGTGAGACGGCGTCCGACATGCCGTCGGTGATCTGCACGGCTTTTCCGTCGGCGAGCGAGTAGACGAAGATCGCGCGCAGATGGCTGTCGAGGTCCTTCGAGTACGCGATCCACCGCGAGTCGCGGGACCAGACGGCGTCGAACGAGCGCCCCGGATCGGCGTAGGTATTCGCGTCGACCTTGGTGGCCTTGCCGGTGGCGGCGTCGATCACCCACAGGTTGAGATGGTTGTCCTGCAGCGAGAGACGCTTGCCGTCCGGCGCCCACTCGAGGTCGGAGAAAAAGGCGGTCGACGGCAGCGGCAGCACTCGCGGTTTCTCGGCGCCGGTCTGATCGCCGATCATGAGCTGGTATTCCCCGCTCGCGTCGGAGAGCCAGGCGATGCGCGCACCGTCGGGCGACCACGCGGGCGAGCGATCGTGCACGGCGGTCGTGCGCGTGAGATTGCGATAGTCGCCCTTGTCGGTGGGCACGGTGAAGATGTCGCCGCGCGCCGAGAAGACGGCGCGGACGCCGGTGGGCGAGAGCGCGGCGTCGCGAATGAACGCCGAGACGCGCTTGAACTGCGGCCGTGCCCAGGGGAGCTCGCCGGTGACGTCGATCGACAGTTGGCGCGACTGACCGGTCTTCGTGTCGAACAGATGGAGGTAGCCGGCCTGCTCGTACACGATGGCGTCCGGCCCGGCGGACGCCGACATGATGTCGAAGTCGGTGTGATGGGTGAGCTGCTTCAGTTCCTCGGTGTCCTGGCGATAGGAGTAGAGGTTGGTCGTGTTGTCGCGATCGGACAGGAAGTAGATGGTGTTGCCGACCCACATCGGGTCGGAGTCGTTGCTGTCCTTCCACGGGAGCTTTTCGCCGGAGTAGTTGGCGACGTCGATCACGCGGATGGGGTGGGTGCGGCCGCCGCGATAGTGACGCCACTCGCTGATGTCCTGCCACTGCACGGTGAACTGGGTGCCGAACTCCTCGTAGGCGACGTGACGCGCGTCGGGCGAGTAGGCGCCGGAATACGCGCGCGGCATGGGCAGTGTCTCGGGAAAGCCGCCGTCGGCCGCGACGCTCCACAGCTTGTAGTAGGAGTTGTGCGGCGCGCTCACGCGGTTGGACGCGAACAGAACGCGCTTGCCGTCGGGCGACCAGCCGCGGACGCGGTCGAGGCTCGGATGGAACGTGAGGCGCGTGGGCTCACCGCCGGCCGTGGGGATCACGTAGACGTCGCTGTTCCCGCCCATCACGCCGGTGAAGGCGATCTTCGTCCCATCGGGCGAGAAGTAGGGCTCGGTTTCCACGGTCGGCGTCGCGGTCAACCGTCGCGCGGCGCCGCCGTTGCGCGACACGACCCAGAGGTCGCCGGCGTACTCGAACGCGACCTGGTCGCGACTCACCGTCGGATGCCGGAGGAGGCGCGTGCCCTGTGCGGCGAGGGAGAAGGCGGCGACGATCAGGATGGGAAGCGACCGACACACGGAGCGAGCGAGCACAGAAGTCTCCTGATATGATCGAGCCGATGTCAGCTACTCTCGGCGGTCGAGTTGGACTGCCTTTGAAAAACGATCTACGCGATCCTGAAGATCCCCGGGATCAACCAGAACGATCCGAAAAACCACCGTGCGCTCTGATCACTTTTCGCGCACTCGATCGAAGGTCACACCAAACGAGCGCGCGGCGGTGACGTTTCCCGCGGCGTCCATCACGAACGAAATGGTCATCGCGTCCGCGCCATTCTCGCCGCGGGTGCGGAAGGTGTCGCGCGGGCCCGGCTCGAGCACACCGATGTCGTGATCGCGGAAGCTCAGTCGCAACGCGCCGCCGCTCAGCGCGACCTTCACCGTGCCGTACGCCGAATCGACGTACGTACCGACGAAGCGCTCGAGCGAACCGGCCGGCGATGCTTCGCGCGCTGCGCCGGCGGCGACCGGTCGCGGAGGCGGTGTGAACAACGTATGCAGCTCGGTGCTCCAGTCGCGCGGCGGATTGCCCGCGTAGAGGTCGAACACCTTGTACATCAGCGCGTGCCGCAGCTCGGCATGATCGAGATTCTCGAGCACGTACACGCCGGTGCGACAGTCGGGCAGCAGCCCGATGATCGCGGCCATGCCGTCGATGCTGCCGGTGTGCATCCACACCGTCTGGCCCTGATAATCCTGAATGAACCAGCCGAGCCCATAGCTGAAGGCGTGCGGGCGTGATGCGCTCAGTGCGGGGTACAGCGCCATCGGTGCGCGGATCTGCGGCGTCACGAGCTCGGTGAAGGTTGCTTCGCTGATCAGCCGCTTGTTTCCGACACGACCGCTGTCGAGGATGAAGCGCATCCACTTCGACATGTCGGACACGCTCGACCACACCGATCCGGCAGGTGCGATGACGTCGGTGCTGCGAATCGGCACCACGCGCGTCGAATCACCGATGTGCGCATGCGGTACGGCAACGTTCGGCTTGCCGACGATCGACGCCACCAGCGGCTCGGTCTCGTTCATGCCGAGCGGCGTCAGAATGCGCTGACGAATGAACGCGTCCCACGGCATACCGGAGACCCGCGCGACGATCTCGCCGCCGATCGCGTAGGTCACGTTCTGGTACTCCATCGTCGAGCGGAACGAGGTCGCGGGCGGGACGTAGCGAAGGCGCCGGATCATCTCGGGCATCGACATCGGCTCGCGCGACCAGAAGAGGTCCGTCGACGGCAGCCCGGTGCGATGGGTCAGCAGATCGCGGACGGTCGTCTCGCGCGTCGCGTACGGATCGTAGAGGCGGAACTCGGGAATGATGTCGATGACGCGGTCGTCGAAGCGGAGCTTGTGCTCGTCGACGAGCATGCCGAGCGCGGCGGAGGTCATCGCCTTGGTCGTCGAACCGATGGCGAAACGCGTGTGCTCGTTGACCGGCGTCGTCGCGCGCTGGTCGACGAGACCGTAGCCCTTCGCGAAGACGAGCGAATCGTCGTGCACGACGGCGATCGCCAGGCCGGTGACGTTCCAGTCCTTCACCGCTTTCGCCACGTAGGCGTCGAACGCCGCGAGATCCGGCTTCGCGGCCGGATGCTGCGCGAGACACGGACTGGCCAGCGCGGCGAGCAGCGCCACGCGGCGAAGGGTCGACCGAGACACGCTCATGGAATGACCTGGCGCTGGACGATGGGTAGCTGGACGTAGGACGCCGCTCCGGGCATGCGATAGACGCGCTGCGTCGCGACGCGGAAGTCGGATTCCTTCGCCTTGTAGATGTTCGGCACGAACGTCTGCGGATTGCGGTCGATCAGCGGAAACCAGCTGCTCTGTACTTGCACGCGGATCTTGTGGCCCTTGAGGAACTTGTAATTCTGGGTGTGGAGGTCGATGGTGTATTCGTCGGTGTGGTTGGGCGTGATCGCTTCCGGATGCTCGAAGCTCTTTCTGAAGCGCCCGCGCAGCACGTCGTTGGCGACCATGAGCTGATAGCCGGGGATTTTCGGATCGGTCTCGGGGTAAACATCGATGAGCTTGACCACCCAGTCCGCGTCGGATCCCGACGTCGCCGCGAACAGATGGGCGGAGATGTCGCCGGCGATCTCCACGTCTTCCGTGAGCGCGGGGCTTTCCCAGGCCGTCACATCGGGCCGGTCCTGCACGAACCGCTGATCGTCGGCGAGCCACGTCGACCAGGTCGAGCCGCGGCCGAAGGTCGGCAGGATGGGCCGAGCGCGATAAGGAACCGGATGATTCGGATCGGAGATGTACGCGTCGAACGCATCCTTCGCCGACGCCGCCGGCGGATCGTACCCGAGCTTGCCGTTGGCCTGGAAGTACATCCTGCGCGGCGAGACGCCGGTTTTCGGCGGCCACGAGTCGTACTCGTGCCACTCATTCGCGCCCGCCTCGAAGGTCGTCGCCTCGGCGAGATGCAGCGTCCCCTTGCCCTTCAACCAGTACGCGAACCACGGCGCCTGAATGTTCTTTCTATAGTAGGGCGACGTCTCGCTGCCGAAGTCGATCGCCTGGAGATTCTGCCCGGAGCGGCCACTCCATCCGCCGTGATTCCAGGGGCCGACGACGAGATAGTTCTTGTGCTGGGTGTCGTGCTTCTCGAGCTCGCGGTAGATCGTCACCGGACCGTAGAAGTCTTCCTGGTCCCACCAGCCCGCGACGTTGAGGGTCGGCACGTTGACGACGGTGAGATACTGCATCAACGCTTCACGCTGCCAGAACGCGTCGAAGTTGGGATGCTCGACGAAATCGTTCCACGTCGGCCGCGTCTCGTGCAGATACTTCTCGTTGACGTGCGACAGCGATCCCTGGGACAGCCACCAGCTGTAGTTGTCGTACTGATCGAACTGGAACGGCGTGCGCTCCTTGCCGCCCTCCATCATCGCGGCGTACTCGAAGCCATAGGCGAGACGGAACGCGCCGTTGTGATGGAAGTCGTCGCCGAGGAACATCGACGCGGGCGACGCCTGGGGTGAGGCCGCCTTGAGCGCCGGATGCGGATCGAGGATCGACATCACGGTGAGCCAGCCGGGATAGGAGACGCCGAGCTGTCCGACGCGACCGTTGTTGCGGGGCACGTTCTTCAGGAGCCACTCGATTGTGTCGTAGGTGTCGGTGGTCTCGTCGATCGCCTTCGGGTCCTTCTTGTCGCGCAGCGGGCGCAGCATCACGAACTGCCCTTCCGACGTGTAGCGGCCGCGAATGTCCTGATAGACGAAGATGTAGCCCTCGTCCGCCAGCTCGGCGTACGAGGACTTGAGCGATCCGCCCGCGCCGGCGATGCCGTACGGGGTGCGCGTCAGGATGAACGGCAGATCGGTCGTCGCGTTCTTCGGCGTGAAGATGGTGGTGTGCAGCCGCACGCCGTCGCGCATGGGGATCATGACGTCCGACGAGTCGAACTGCGGCGCCTGCGCCTGGGCCAGGCCGGCGCAGGCGACGACCGCGAGCAGGACCAGCACGTCACCGTGACGACGCTTCATTGGTCTTCTTGTCCCTGATGTGCCGGCGGAGGAAGTCGTCCATCCGGTCGAACGTGTACAACCAGCGTTTGTGAATGAGCGTCTCGTGGGTGTCGTCGGGCACGACGATCAGCTCGTACTCGACGTTGTGCGCGCGAAGTAGGTCGACGAGTCCGATCGTCTGCGAGAACTCGACGTTGCGGTCGTCGTCACCCTGCCAGAGCAGCACCGGCGACTTCCACTTGTCGATGGCCGAGATGGCCGACGACTGGTAGGAGACGTCCGCCGAGTCGAGCGAATTGCCCCAGAGGTGCACGCCGGCCATGTCGACGCCGGCGGCGAAGACATCGGAGTTGCGCGCGAGCGCCTGCGCCGTGAGCACACCGCCGTACGACAATCCCCAGATACCGACGCGCGACGGATCGACGTCCGGCCGCGCCGCGAGATAGCGACCGGCGGCGATCACATCCTTGTATTCGGCATTCCCGCGGCCGCCGGTGTTCGCCGCGGTGCGGAAGGACTTGCCGTAGCCGATGCCCGAGCGGTAGTTGACCGACATCACGATGTAGCCCTGACTCGCCAGCCACTCATTGACCGCGTACGCCGTCGCGTAGAAGTCCATGTAGTGGTAGCCGAGGAGCATCTGACGGATCGGGCCACCGTGGACGAAGATCATGGCCGGCCGGCGCTCGCCCGGCTTGAGGTCCTTCGGCAGGAAAAGCTGATTATGGAACTCGAAACCGTCGTCCGCCTTGAGCGTGACGGCGGCCGGGGCGACCTGCGCCGCCACCGGGAAATCCTTCGGCAGCGTCGGGAAGATGATCTTTCGCGCGCTCGTTCCCGCCTGCGCCGGCGCGGTGCTCGCGATGAGCCCGACCGAGAACGGACGGGTCGCGCCGGACGTCAGCACGGCGACCTGCCGCCCCGAGGCGAGGGCGGCGGGATACATCTCGATCTCATCGCCCGTCGATATTTGCGTGGCCGGACCGCCGGCCGTCGACACGCGCCAGATGTGGCGGCGGTCGATGTCGCCGACGTTCGTCGCGTAGAAGAGCGTCGATCCGTCAGGCGAAAGCGCTGTCGCTTCGACCTGTCCCGCGCCCGGTGTGAGCTCGATCGGCGTCTTCGTGCTGCCGTCCACCGCGACCGAATACCACCGCACCCATTCTTCCGGCTCCTGGGGGAAGATCACGTGCGTCCCGGCCCAGGCGATGGTCGTCACGTTCGGGAAGACGCGGTCGTTCGGCTGATTGTGCCAGAATTCGTGACCGTCGCAGGTGCCGAAGTCGTTGGGGCAGTTCGTCAGGTCGGCAACGATCAGAGAAGTGGTATAGCCGCCCGTGAACGCGGCGCGATACAGCCCATCGATCCGCGCCGTAGGATCGCCGCCGCCGTTGCCACGTCCTCCGCGGCCTGCCGCACCGCCGCGACCGCCACGACCCGGGCCGCCGGGATTGCCGATGCTGCCGTCGCCCTGCTGCGCCTGCTGGCCGAAGGGCGTGCCCGGACGACGAATGAAGGCGAGGCGCTTTCCATCCTGCGACCACGTTGGACCGAAGTCGTTGTCCACGCTCGGCGCGACATACATCACGTGGCGCGACTTCATGTCGTAGACGGCGATGAGCGCGTGATTGTCGCGCTGACTGACATAGGCGAGCTTGCTCCCGTCGGGCGACCAGCGGGGATTCGTATTGTGTCCCCACTCCCTGATGAAGGGCTGCTCGGTCTTCTCGCTCGCCGCGGCGTGGGTCGACGTCGCATAGCGGTAGATCTGGTCGTCGCGCGAGAAGGCGACCCACCGGCCGTCGGGAGACAGCGACGGCGACGCGCCGATTCCGACCTTCCACGCCCCGGTGCCGTTGGTGCTGCCGGCCCAGATGGCGCGCTCGGGGCCATTGGGGTCGCTGCTCGGATTGGCGATCCAGCCCTGACGATTCGGCTCGCTGCCGCGCACGAACGTTACGAGCGCGCCGTCGTCGGAGATCGAGAGATCGGTGATGACGACGCCGTCGTCATCGAGGAACTTCGTGACGCGCACCGGCTTGAAGTCCGGCGCGGCGGCGGTGTACACGTTGCGCATCCCGCGATCGTAGGCGATCCACGCGACGCGATCGGCCTTCTTCGCAGAAACGAGATCCGACGGATACGCCGGGGAGAGAAACTGCTCGATGGTCGGCTTGCTCTGCGCCCCGAGCGGCATGGATACCGCTGCTGCGGCGCAAACGCCGGCAGCGAGCCAACACATCATGCGTCTTGCCATCGTGCCTCCTCTAGAGAATCTGCGACCAGCGATGCTGGGCTCGCGGCGGTTTGAGATGGACTGCGTTTTCGAAAACGATCATTGGGATCTTGGGGATCGGCGTCGTGCCCAGGATCCCACAAATCCCCATGGCCCTTTTTCAGGGAATAGTCCCACCACTTCGGGCGCATCGCATCTCAACCGTTCCGTTCACTCTCCAGCTACGACTATATGCCCCCGCGGCCTCGGCTGCCCGCGGCATTCTTCCGTCCCAACAGCGACACGTCACCGGGAAGCCCGTAATACATCCCCGTCACCCGCCCATCCGGACTCACCTCGAATCGAATGAACGTCGTGCCGAGCGGCGAGCTGGGAAGAATCGTCCAGCGGAAGTTCGCGGCGTTCCAGTAGTCCAGCGGTCCATGCCACTCGCCGTGCGCCAGCTCGAGCTGGCCGTCCTTCATACTCACCGTCGCCTCGCCGTACAGACTGTCGGCATAGGTGCCGACGAACGCCGACAGCGGCACCGCAGGCTCGGCCTTCGCCCGCTGGCCGGCTTGCACGACCTGCGCGGAGTCGGCGCGGCGGCGCTGCGCGATCATTCGCGCGTAGGCGTCGGCGCTCGGATCGCCGGGGGGAACGCCGAGCTGGCGATCGAACACATAGTGCATCACGATCGCCGGCAGCTGCGCGCTCGCCATGTTGCTCAACACCACGACACCCAGGTGCTGCTCGGGCAGCATGCCGACGGCGGCCGTCATGCCATCCGTATTGCCGCCATGCTGCCACATCAGCCGGTGGCGATAGTCCTCGACAAACCAGCCCATTCCATATGTGCTGAAGAGCGTCACGCGTCCGGTATCCGGACCGGCGCCACCGCGCCCGACGCCCGGCGCGGTCAGAATCTGCGGCGAGTGCGTCTCGCGCAGCGGCACGCTGCCGACGAGCCGTTTGCCGCCGACTACGCCGTCGTTGAGCTGGAAGCGCAGCCACTGCGCCATGTCGCGCGCGCTCGACACGATCGCGCCGGCCGGTCCGATGTTCTCGGCATTCATGTGCGGCTTCACGTAGACGGAATCGCCTTCCATTCCGTGCGGCAGCGTGATGTTGCCGTCGGTGACCGTCTTCCAATTGGTGACCGTCGACGTCATGCCGAGCGGCTGGAAGATCCGTTGCTTCACGAGCTCGTCCCACGTGCTGCCGGCCGCGCGGCCGGCGGCTTCGCCCGCGGCGAGGAACATCATGTTCTGATATGAGTATTGTGACCGGAACGGCGTCTCGGGTTTGAGAAAACGCAAGCGATGCAGCACCTCGGCGCGCGTCGCACCGGATCCCAGCCACACCAGCTCTCCGCGCGCCAGGCCGCTGCGGTGCGTCAGCGCGTCGCGCATGGTCAGGCTCGTGTTCGCGACGGGATCATAGAGCTTGAGGTCCGGCAGATAGTCGCTGACGTGATCGTCGAAGCGCATCTTGCCGTCCGTCACCAGCATGGCGACGAGCGTCGCGGTGAACGCCTTGCTGCTCGAGCCGATCTCGAACAGCGTCTGATCGGTCACCGGCGTTTTGCTGTTCACCGACAGCGTGCCGAAGCCCTTCGCGTAGATGACCGAGTCGTTGCGCACGATCGCGACGCTCAGCCCTGGAATCTTCCACGTCTGAACCGCCTTGCTGACATACGCGTCCAGCCCGGGATAGGGCTCCTGCGCCTCCGTCAGGCGCGGAAGCGCAAGCATCGCCGCCAATATCAGTGCGCGCATGATCACTTCGCGATGTTGGGGTTGTTGATCCGCTCGACGTCGGGAAGCGGGAAGCACGTCAGACTGCCGTAGGTGCCGCCGCCGCCCGCGTACGCGGTGCCGGTGGCCGGCGAGAACGGCAGATTGTACCGGCGGAGATCGCCGAGCCGGTGGCCTTCCATGAACAGCTCGCGACGGCGCTCCTCCACGAGCTGCGCGGTGACCTGCGCGGCGGTCTGGCCCGTGGCATCGTACGCCGGAAGACCGGAATGCGTCGCCCGCGCCGCGTTGATCGCTGCCGCCGCACCCGGCAGATCGTTCGCCGCGATCTTCGCGTCGGCGACGATCAACTGCGCCTCGGCATACCGCGCGATCGGAATCACGGAGCTGAGCGTCGAGTACTTGTCCACCGTCCAGATCTGGGTGCCGGCGGTCGTTCCCGCGCGGCCGGTGTTGGTGACGGCGACGCGCGAATCCGGCGCGCCGTTGATCGTCAAACCACGGAAGCTCGGGTCGACCGTCGACCAGCTGCTCTGGTTGATCGACATGAACACCCAGTTTTCGCGGCGCAGGTTGACCGCGTCCATCGACATGTTCTGCACGAAGCCGGCGGGAATCTTCGCCGCGTCGAC
>JADMIO011875415.1_pt1 | contig 10305 bp, 6 predicted proteins | sample 8958161 | NCBI WGS metagenome assembly JADMIO01 (sample SAMN16585339, study PRJNA669376) | soil metagenome | isolation source: Crop rotation soil | place: USA: Cullars Rotation, Alabama | collected 2011
CTTTCCCACGGCCGGATGTCGTCGGGACCGGTGGGGCCGCCAAAAGCGATCAGGAGAACGGCGTTAAACTCGCTGGACATGGCTGGTCGCCGGTTCTCGGAGAGTCCGCGCTATCTGCACGAGTACCGGAGCCGTGCATTTCCGGAGTAACCATCACTGCGATACTCCGTCACTCCATTACTCCATTCTTCGAGCTGAGCTCGTGGACGGCGTCGACCATTGCGATCACGTGATCGACCGGAGTCTCCGGCAGGATGCCATGGCCCAGGTTGAAAATATGTCCGGGCCGGCCCGCTGCCCGTGCAAGAATATCGACAACCCTTTCCCTGATCTGTTGCGGCGGGCCGAACAGCGCGACCGGATCCAGATTGCCCTGGATCGCGACGTCGTGCCCAACGGCCGCCCACGCGTCATCCAGATGAACACGCCAGTCGACGCTGATCACGTCGCCGCCGGCTGCGCGCAACAAGCTCAAGCAGCCGGCGGTTCCAGTGCTGAAATGAATCACCGGCACGCCCGGCGTGATGCCTTCAATGGCAGCGCGCGTATAGGGCAGGACGAATTTCTCGTAATCGACAGGCGAGAGGCAACCGGCCCAGCTATCGAATAGCTGCACAGCTTCGGCACCCGCTGCAATCTGCCCATTCAGATATTCAGCGATCGCGAGCGCAAGCTTCGTCATGAGAGTATTCCAGGCATCCGGCTGGTTGTAAAAAAAACTTTTGGTATGAATGTAGTTGCGCGAGCCGGCGCCCTCGATCACATAAGAAGCGAGTGTAAACGGCGCGCCCGAAAATCCGATCAGCGGAACCTTACCTGCGAGGGCGCGGCGGCACTGGCGGACGCTTTCGAAGACGAACGATAGATTCTTCCCCGGTTCAACTTCTTTCAGAGCATCGACGTCCGCCGCCGTTCGAACCGGCCGATGAATGATCGGCCCGTCGCCTTTCGAATATTCCAGGCCGACGCCCATCGGTTCGAGCAGCAGGAGAATGTCAGCAAAGAGAATCGCGGCATCGACCTTCAGACGTTCAACCGGCGTGATCGTGATTTCCGCGGCGAGTTGCGGATTTTTACAAAGCTCGAGAAATCCATGCTCGGCTCTGAGCTGCCGGTATTCCCGCATATATCTACCGGCCTGGCGCATCAGCCAAACGGGCGTGTAAGGCGTTTTTTCACGCCGGCAGGCGGCAAGAAATGAGCTATTGGATTGGCTGGTCATAAGAAGCGAACGTGGACTGCTGGCGCGGATAACCATAGTAAACACGCCGGCGACCCGCGGCGGTCGTTTTCTCTGACCGTAAGGACGTTCAGGGCCAAAATCAACTCGCGCGATTGCGCGGAGTTGCACTGCCGACTGCCGTCTCGCCGTACTTCGAACGGAGGTCGTCAATCGCCCGATAAAGCTTCTCCCAGGACTGTCTCTCTTCCTGGCTGAATAGAGACTCTTGCCACCCGGAACGCTGAAGCGAGCTGGCAGTGACGCCCAGGAGGCGAACGGTTTTCCCCGCAGCAGCGTTCTTGCGCAACAACTCGCTGGCGATCGCGAAGATCTCCCGATCGAAGTTGGTCGGCGTGATCAGTGTGCGTGAGCGGGTAATCGTCTGAAAAGTCGTGTAGCGAATTTTGACGGTAAGGCAGCGCGCATAAAATCGCTGACGCCGAAGCCTGCCCCCGACTTCTTCGACCAGCTCCCATAGAACCTTTTCCATTTCCTGATGATCATTGACGGGATGATCCAAAGTTGTTTCGTTGCCGATCGAATGGTCATGATCGCGGCGGCGCTCCGAGCCGGTGCCAAGGCCGAGGTAGCGCTCCGCAAGCTCGCGGCGGCAGATAACATCGTGAATCGTTTTGATGCCGACTTCAGCGAAGGACTTCCGTGTTTTCGGTCCCACGCCGGGAATCAACTCCACCGGCAGCGGGCTTAGAAAATCCTCTTCGCAATTTGCCGGGACATAAATCAGCCCATGAGGCTTTGCCAGTGTCGCGGCGATTTTCGCGAGGACACGATTCGTTGCAAGTCCGCCCGATGAAGGCAGCCCGAGCTCGAACTCGATGCGGCGGATAATTTCAGCGGCGGTTTTGAACGGTGCGCCGAGCAACCTCTCCGTACCGGTGAGATCGAGGAGCCCTTCGTCGATCGAAAGCGCGTGAACGTCAGGCGAGTACTGATCCAGGATGGCAAAGACGTGGTCCGAAAATTCCGAGTAAACCCGGCGCCGGCCGGGAAGAAAGATACCTTGCGGGCAAAGTTTCTGTGCCTGGAATCCCGCCATCGCCGAGCGCACACCGAATTTGCGCGCTTCGTAAGAAGCCGACGTTACAACACCATGGCCGTTCCTGCCGCCGACGATGACCGGTTTACCGCGCAGCGCCGGATTCAGCGCCTGCTCGACGGATGCATAGAACGCATCCATATCGATATGAAAATACCAGCGCATCCTCTTTCAGGAACCCCAACGGACCGTATACCGGATTCACCTATCAGTAAACAATTCCTCTCCCGCAGCGAAGCTGTGTCGCAGGATTCGCCGGGAGGTTCTCAGCGAGCGTTTGAAACCCGGTTTATTCCACAGCCGGATTGATTGCTGCAATATAGTTTTTTCGAATCTATTCCTGGCGCGGGCCGCGGGTGGCGGAAAAAAGCACCGCGAGAAGCGAAAACACGTTGATGATGTGGATCGTATGGCTGAATGGAGCGATGAATCTCTCCGGCGCGGCGCGCCACGTCTGGGGTGATTCGATCTGACTCTGGCTGATCCCGGCGGAACTCAGCATAAACGCGAATAGTGCTGACCCCATGGCTACGCCGAGGGCGCCGCCGGTTCGTGCCGTTGTCGCGGTCATACCCGACGCGACGCCGATTTTATTGGGGCTGACTGAACCGAAGATCGCGCTTTGATTCGGCGAATTGAATAAGCCCCAGCCGAGTCCCCAGAGCGCCAGCGGAATAATGATGGCTGTTATCGACGATTGAAGCCCGACGTACGCCAGAAGAAATTGCCCGATCACGATCACGCTGCAGCCGAGCGTCGATAGCAGCCGCGAGCCGAAACGGTCTGAAAGCCAGCCCGCCACGGGGGCCAGGACCATGATTACCGCCGAATCCGCAACGATCAGCCAGCCAACCTGTAACGGCGAGAAACCGAGAAGGTTCTGGAGGTAAAATGGCAGAAGAAAATTGATCGCCGACTGGGTTAACGCGACAAAGAACAAGCTCAGAATCCCAGCAGTAAACAGGCGGCTTCGAAACGCGGAAAGATCGAGGATCGGCGTGGCGGATCGCCTTTCGGTCAAGACGAGGAGCACGAGCGAGACTGCCGAGAGGCACAGTGCCGTGATGACAGTAAGACTCCAGCCGAGGCGCGGAAGCTGATCGATCGCATAGATAAAGAAACAATTGGTGAGCAGGAGAAAAAAGGCCCCGAAAAAATCGATGGAAACCTTTTTCTCATCGGCTCGGGTCTCGGCCATGATCTTCCAGGCCAGATATGCGCCCCAGAGCCCGATCGGAACGTTGATGTAAAAAATCCAGCGCCATCCCACCGAATCAATCAGAAACCCGCCGAGCGATGGGCCGGTCAGAAATCCGACGTGAAAGGCCGTCGACGTGAGCCCCAGTGCTTTTCCTCGTTGCTCGCGAAACGTGACCGACGCGATGGCGCGCCCATTCGCTGATATCATCGAGCCGCCGATCGCCTGCAATGCCCGGAACGTAATAAGCTGTGCGGGCGACTGAGCAATCCCGCACAGGGCCGAGCCGATCACAAAAATAAGAAAACCCAGACTGTAAAGTCGACGGCGGCCGAACAGGTCGCCCAGACGGCCCATTGTGATCACCAGCCCGATCAGAATCAGATCATAGATCAGAAGCGTCCACTGAATCGTGGTGAAGGCGGCATGAAAGGACTCCGTTAACGTCGGCAGTGCAACCAGGAGCGCCCGTTGATCGAGACCGACGATCGCCTGGCCGATGCAGACGTTCAGCAGAATCAGTCTGGACGTCCATTGAGAATTCACCTGCGGGGCGGTCTGATCCATAAGCCTGACCGAGGGGACAGCAATTACTCCTGGCGCGAGCCTCTTACGGCCGAGAAGAAGACGGAAAGCAGGGTGAAGAAATTAACGATGTGCACGGTATGATTGAAAGAACTCATGAAAGCGTCCGGCGCTGTGCCCCAGGTTTCCGGCAGCTCGATCTGCGCCGCCGATAATCCCGCGAGGCTCAGGCCGTAGGTAAACAACGATGCGGAGATTGCAACGCCCATGGCGCCTCCGGTCCGCGCCGCAGTCGTATTCATGCCCGACGCGGTGCCGACTTTTCCCCGCGGCACGGAGCCGAGAATTGCGCTCTGATTGGGTGAGTTGAACGCCGCCCAGCCGAATCCCGACAACAGCAGCGGAAACACGATTCGGGGAATCGAGGAATCGACGCTCAGGGAAGCAATGAAATATTGCGCCACCACGATCAGCGCGGATCCGAAGGTGCAAAGAAGGCGCGAGCCGAGCCGATCCGAGAGCCAGCCGGCGAGCGGCGCGAAGAGCACAATCATCGCCGAGCTCGCGATCAATATCCAGCCCATCTGAGTCGGTGAATAATGAAGAATGTTCTGGAGGTAAAACGGCATCAGAAAACTGATGGCCGCCTGCGTCGACGTGATGAAAAACAGGCTCAACATCGCGGCGCTGAAAAGGCGGTTGCGAAACAGTGAAAAACTTAGAATCGGCGTACGGCTTCTCAATTCGACGAAGACAAAAACGGCGAACGCCAACGCGGAAAACGCCAATGTCCTGAGAACCGTCGCGTCGCGCCAGCCGACGTGCGGGAGCTGATTCATCGCATAGATAAAAAAGCTGTTGGTTAAAATCAGCAGGAGCGCGCCGGGAAAATCCACAGTTGCCCCTGCACCCTCTTCTTTGCTTTCGGCCAGCAATTTCCAGGTCAGGTAAGCGCCCCAGATTCCGATCGGCAGATTGACGTAGAAAATCCAGCGCCAGCCGACGCTGTCGATTAAGAACCCGCCCAGAGTCGGGCCGGTCAGATAGCCGATGTGGAAAGCGGTGGAAGCGAACCCCATCGCTTTGCCGCGTTCACTTGCTGGAAATGCCAGGGAAGCGATGGCCCTGCCGTTCGCGGATATCATCGCGCCCCCCATCGCCTGAAGCCCCCGAAACAGAATGATCTGGGCAGCCGACTGGGAGAGGCCGCAAAGAGCCGATGCCAGAACGAACACCAGAAAACCAGACGCATAGAGCCGGCGCCGGCCGAATAAATCACCGAGCCGGCCGAACGTGATGACCAGCCCGATCAGAGTTAAATCATAGATGAGAAGTACCCACTGAATTGTCGTGAGGCTGGTGTTGAACGTGTGGGTCAGGGTGGGCAACGCGACGAGCAGCGCCCGCTGATCCAGACCGACGATAAACTGTCCCACACAGACGTTGAGCAGGATGAGCGTTGCATGACGGCGATTGGTTACGACCTGAGCTTCCGAATCTGGCGGTGCGACCGCCGGGCGGGTGGCGGAAGACGAAGCGACCGCCTTCGGTCTGAATAGTGACATCATGGATGAGAGCGAAATCCGACGGAAAGATTGGATCCGGCGTTGAGGATTTTTATCTTAACGTGACCGCAGGAATCCATCAATGCCGACGGTCGACCCAGAATTACAGTCTCCTGGCAACAGCGAGGGACTTTCGGGGCCGCCAAAGACGGGTTGAACAAACCAGCTTCTTCAAGAAGACTTCGAAATTTTCGTGCGCGAGCTGCTGAGAGATCGGGTAGGAGGAGCTAGCGAAAGCTAGCCCCGTCCTCCCACACCACCGGACGTACGGTTCCGTATCCGGCGGTTCAAGTCGTCTTTAAGACACCACGCTTCTGATTTAACAGTGAAAGAAGCCCCACCGTTGCTTCGTTCGACCACTGCTTTCATCAGCTGCATCGTGCTCGGATGGGTATCGCCTCTCATTGCCGTAGTGCTTGATGCTTTCGCTGGCTTATCTCGCAGGTTCCGCCCGCTACTTCCACCAGGAAATTTGGGCTTCTCTTCCCTCTTTGTCGGCATCTCCCTCACCATCGAAATGAAAGTTCCTCTCCTTTACGACTCGTTCGGGCCTTCGGTCCGGTCGAACTCGGACCTACTATGCCCTCGGCTGACTTCTGCCAACCCTTCGCAGCACCTCTCGGTTCTGCTAGCTCCGTAAGTTTTTTATTTCCTCGCGTCGCAGATCGGCAGATCTCCCCGGGTAATGCGCATCCCTTTCACGCTTATGACCGTCGCATATACGTCCACGCTTTCCGGATCAGTTTAGGGCTTCAACGATATTCGCCGTCTCACCCAGCGTGTCCGCCTCATGCGCTTCCTGTTCGTCGGTCCAGCGCTTTGCCTGCGGCTTCCTTCAGATTCCACCTCGCGATGGACACCCTTGCCGTCCGGCTAGCAGTTCCCCTGATCGGGCCTGCGAAGGTCTTTCACCTCCTAGGTCTGCGCCCTGCCGGGCGCACGATCGGGTAGGAGGAGCTAGCGAAAGCTAGCCCCGTCCTCCCACACCACCGGACGTACGGTTCCGTATCCGGCGGTTCAAGTCGTCTTTAAGACACCACGCTTCTGATTTAACAGTGAAAGAAGCCCCACCTGATCAAAGTATCTCTTGGGAAGCGCTTCGTTCATGTGCGATGCCCCAGAGTTCCACCATGACCCGCGGCCGTTAGCCGCTGATTTCCACGCGCGCTCCTGATCGAGCCCGCGTTGCATCAGACGTGTAGCGCGGGTATGGCTTCGTTTCCATTGCCGCCACAACATTTGCCGCAGCTTTCTTCTCACCCAGCCGTCTAGCGCTTCGAACGTCCCCTCGACCTGAGCGAGCTGAAAATAATTTCCCCAGCCTCGTAGGATTGGGTTCAGTTCTTGTTCGATGAATCGATCGAGCCGACGGCCTCTTCCCCTGCGAAAGCTCTCCTTGAGCTTGTCTCTGATTCGGTTCACCGATTGTCCGGCCACTTTAAGTCGTGGCTTTAGGTGAATCGTCATTGAATAGCCAAGGAACTTACGCTGCCAGGGACGCGCCACCGCGCTCTTCTCTAAATTCACCTTGAGCTTGAGCCGGCGTTCGAGAAAGCTCCGGACCGTCGCCAACACACGTTGCCCGGCTCTGCGCGAACTTACGTGAATGTTGCAATCATCCGCGTAACGACAAAACCAAAGCCCCCGACGCTCCAGCTCTTTGTCCAGATCGTCGAGCATGATATTGGATAACAGCGGCGAGAGGGGTCCTCCTTGCGGTGTCCCCTGTCTACTTGCCCTCACCAGTCCGTCTTGCATGATGCCCGCCTGCAGATACCGCCGAATCAGTAACAGCACTCGCTTGTCGCTGACCCGCCGCGCTACACGCGTCATCAAAATGTCGTGGTTCACCCGATCGAAGAACTTCTCCAAATCGATATCCACTAACCATCGCTTGCCGCTCGCCACATACGCCTGTGCTTGTTGCAGTGCCTGGTGGGCGCTGCGTCCAGGTCGAAAGCCGTAGCTCGACTGTGAAAAGTTGCAATCGAATATCGGGCTTAGCACTTGGTTTAACGCCTGCTGGATCAGTCGGTCTACTACCGTCGGAATGCCCAGCTGTCGCATTCCCCCCGACGGCTTGGCGATTTCTACTCGCCTGACCGCCACCGGTTGATAGCTTCCCTCCAGCAGCTTCTCTTTGATCTTTGGCCAATGCTCCTTGAGATATCCCCGCAGCTCTCCTACCTCCATCGCATCCACTCCCGCTGAGCCAGCGTTGCTCTCCACCCGGCGCAAGGCCAGTGTCATGTTGCTTCGTTCGACCACTGCTTCCATCAACTGCGTCGTGCTCGGATGGGTATTGCCTCCCATTGCCGTGGTGCTTGATGCTTTCACTGGTTTATCTCGCGCGTTCCGCCCGCTACTTCCACCAGGAAATTTGAGCTTCTCTTCCCTCTTTGTCGGCATCTCCCTCACCATCGAAATGAAAGTTCCTCTCCTTTACGACTCGTTCGGGCCTTCGGTCCGGTCGAACTCGGACCTACTATGCCCTCGGCTGACTTCTGCCAACCCTTCGCAGCACCTCTCGGTTCTGCTAGCTCCGTAAGTTTTTTATTTCCTCGCGTCGCAGATCGGCAGATCTCCCCGGGTAATGCGCATCCCTTTCACGCTTATGACCGTCGCATATACGTCCACGCTTTCCGGATCAGTTTAGGGCTTCAACGATATTCGCCGTCTCACCCAGCGTGTCCGCCTCATGCGCTTCCTGTTCGTCGGTCCAGCGCTTTGCCTGCGGCTTCCTTCAGATTCCACCTCGCGATGGACACCCTTGCCGTCCGGCTAGCAGTTCCCCTGATCGGGCCTGCGAAGGTCTTTCACCTCCTAGGTCTGCGCCCTGCCGGGCGCACAAAAAAAAAAGAGGCAGGCGCTTGGGCCTGCCTCTTTGGAAGTTCTCTAATCCCGCTCAGTGATTATCGCTTCCGCGATTCGTCAAGTTCCTTGCGGAGCTCGTCCTTGAGTTGCTTCCGGGTCGTCGTCTTCTTGCTTTTAAAGACCTTCGGTGGCGGCAGGAGTTCTTTGCGCACCCGCGCCAGACCCGGAGGAACCTTTTTCAGGCCGGTTTTCAATGCAGTGTCCTTTCGGACCAGGTTTCTTCGGTCCGCGGCGCCTGCCCCAGCCCGAACATCATATTGTCCCCGTCGGCGTCGATCACGACGTGATCGCCGTCGCGAAATTCTCCTTCGAGAATTTTGACCGCCAGCGGGTCCTGAATCAGCCGCTGAATCGTGCGTTTCAGCGGCCGCGCTCCGTAAACCGGATCGTAGCCTTTCTCTGCAAGCAGCGCTTTGGCGGCGTCGGTAACCTCGAGCGACATTTTTCGCGCCGCGAGATTCTGCCGGAGCCGTTTCAGCTGGATGTCGACGATCTGCTTGATCTCTTCCCGGCCAAGGCTGTTGAAGATGATCACTTCGTCGATGCGATTCAGGAACTCAGGCTTGAACGCATCCCGCAGCGCCGCCATAACCCGGGCCTCCATCTCACTGCGACGGCCGTTGCTCAGTTCCTGGATGTACTGGCTGCCGAGATTCGATGTCATGATGATCACGGTGTTCTTGAAATCCACCGTTCTGCCCTGCCCATCCGTCATGCGGCCGTCTTCCAGAATCTGGAGCAACGCGTTGAATACGTCCGGATGCGCTTTTTCGATTTCGTCGAAAAGCACGACCGAATAAGGCCGGCGGCGAATGGCTTCAGTGAGATAACCGCCCTCTTCATAACCAACGTACCCTGGAGGGGCGCCGATCAGCCGCGACACGGAATGCTTCTCCATGAATTCCGACATGTCGAGTCGAACCATCGCCTGCTCGTCATCGAACAGGAACTCAGCCAAAGCTCGACAGAGCTCGGTTTTACCGACGCCGGTCGGGCCGAGAAAGATGAACGAACCGATGGGCCGGTTCGGGTCCTGCAGGCCGGCGCGCGCACGCCGCACCGCATTGGCGACGGCATGAATTGCATCATTCTGGCCGATCACCCGCAGTTTCAGGCGATCTTCCATCTTGAGCAGCTTCTGGATGTCGCCCTCGAGCATTTTGGAAACCGGAATTCCGGTCCACTTCGCGACGACTTCCGCGACGTCTTCCGCATCCACCTCTTCCTTCAGCATCTTCTGATCTTGCTGCAGGTCGGCAAGCTTGGCGTTGGCTGCCTCAATCTCTTTCTGCAGCTGGGTGAGGGTGCCGTAACGCAGTTCGGCCGCGCGGTTCAAATCGCCCTGCCGCTGCGCCTGCTGCTCCTCGACTTTCGTGGCTTCAATCTTTTCCTTGAGGGAGCGGATTTGTTGAATCGATTCCTTCTCGTTCTGCCAGTGGGCTTTGAGACCGCTGGAAGTTTCCTTCAGGTTTTCGATCTCGCGCTCGAGCTGGGCCAGCCGTTCGAGCGACGCCTTATCCTCTTCGCGCTTGAGTGCCTGGCGCTCGATTTCGAGCTGCAGAATCCGCCGCTCCACCTCGTCGATTTCGATGGGCATGCTGTCGATCTCGATTCTCAGGCGGGACGCCGCCTCATCGATCAGGTCGATGGCTTTGTCCGGCAGGAACCGATCGCTGATATAACGGTGCGACAATGTCGCCGCCGCGATGATCGCGCCGTCGGTGATGCGCACGCCGTGATGGACTTCGTACCGTTCCTTCAGTCCGCGCAGAATCGCGATCGTATCTTCCACCGAAGGCTCGCCGACGTACACCGGCTGGAACCGCCGTTCCAGCGCTGGATCTTTTTCGACGCGCTTACGATA
>JADMIO010647686.1_pt1 | contig 10304 bp, 2 predicted proteins | sample 8958161 | NCBI WGS metagenome assembly JADMIO01 (sample SAMN16585339, study PRJNA669376) | soil metagenome | isolation source: Crop rotation soil | place: USA: Cullars Rotation, Alabama | collected 2011
ATCGGAAGGTGCGAGCCCATGGACGGTCGGCTGCTGGTTTACTTTGTCAATGAGGACGCCGTCCGCGAACCCGGGAACCATGGCGGCACCCATTCGTAGTCGGAAATTAAGCTCTTGGCGAAGCGACCTCAGCAGACGTTGGATGAGCTCATCTTGCTTCTCAACAAAGTAAAGATCACCCGCGAGAGGGAGTTCCTTTACCGCTTTCTGAATGAGCTCCAGGTTCAGTTTTTCGTGGGCGGCAAGCGTCTTGGTATCGAACGCAACGATGTAAATGCGAATGCCACTCTCGGCAAATTCCTTTTTGATGAATTCCGGAATCGACGCCGCGATGCCCTTCAGCTGGGCGTCCTTTTCAAATTCACTGTCGCCGCCGTCCGTAAGCACGAGCATCGTCTTGAAGCCCTTCGCCTCCTTGGGGAAACCCTCGTTCTTGGCCCTCCAGATCGCGCGGATGAGCGGCGTGTAATTCTCGGGGAACGCTGACACAACTCTCCGCATCAGCGAATCCCCTTCACCCGGATTCCAGGGGGTCGGCGCGCGGATCCATTCAATGGATTCGTTGGCGGGCTTCATCACGGCGCCCTGCTTGTGACCATACATCAGCAGGCTTACCGAAGCTCCCATAGGCAGATTCGTGATCACCTTTTGGAAGGCGGCAGTTGCCCGATGGTAGCGACTGGTTTTCTCGTCGGGCCAGGGCACCTTCGTGGGATCCTGTTGTCCGGTACTCATGCTGCCCGAGCAATCGAAGACTATGGCGAGGGAACCTTTGGATTGGCCGAACTGCTCGTGGATGTCATCCGAGGCGCGTACCGCCAATGCGGCCTTCGTCGGCAACGGCTGCTGTATCACAGTGACATCGGGCGTGCGGTGAATTCTTCCCGGAACCTCCTTGAGAATCTTCTGGCCGCGATAAACCCCTTTCAACTCAACCGGCGCTGAATCAAACTTGGGAACCTTCGAAGCAACTTTCTCCGGTTCAGGCTCGATCCGGAAGTTTACAGGCTCGGTAGCCTCAGATTTGAGGACGAGGCGTTCGCGCTCCGAGGGCTTCCAGAAGCGACTTGTTTCCAGCCAGACAACTGGATAGCCAGTGGGGAGCCAGCCTTTGACTTCGGGACGAAACACCAGCGCCAGCGAGCTTTCATCCGTCGCTTCCAGCTTGCGCGGTTCCACCAGGCTAAAGACAAGCTGCTCGTCCTGGCGCAGCGAATCGGCGACTTTTTGCGCGGGTGCCCGGCGTTCGCGCTGCACCTGGCTATCTTTACCGTCGCCACCCAGCAGACTCAGGGCTTCATTGACGTAACTTGTGCCAATCGCATGGTAATAGGCGGGCTGGCCGACTTCGCCATACCAATGATCCTGCCTCGTGCGTTCCGCGAGCCAAAGCAACAGGCGATGCACCCGCAAACGACGGTTTTCCTCGGCGGGATTTCCTCGGGTCGAATCCTGCGCGACTACACCTTCCGCCAGCCGAGCGAGGCGCTCCGCCTGGAGCAAGTCCGTCGCCGCCGTGTCCAGGTTGACCTGGCGGCTTTGGCTCGTTTGGTCGCGCACCTCGTTCGCGAGCTGCCGCCAGGCAAGACCGACTTCTTCTCCTGCGTCGCCGACTCGTTCCCACCAGCGCTCATACGTGGGCAGGTTTTTGAGGACGTTTTCCAGTGGGGTGTAATAGAGCAGCTTGGTACCGGGAAAACTCGGGTCGGGTTTCTTGATCGCTCGATCAAAAAAGGACTCTCCAAGAACCGCCAGGCAGAGCCGTCCCTGGCGGGAAGCATAACTGCGCGTTTGCTCTTCCTTCTTCTTGGGATCGACGGCGGCGGCGAGATTCTGATTCTTCTCTTCCGCAGTCGAGACGTGCAGGCCGCGCGAAGCGGTTTGCACGGATTGCAGGAAACCGCGACGCTGTTCCGGATCCAAAGTGGGTAATAACAAAACGGCTTCGAGCCGCCGGACATTGGTAGCTTGGGGAAGGTTGGTCAGGCCGGCACAATAAGCGCTCAAGCGCTTCTGGACGTCTCCCAGCTTGCCGCGAATGTCGGCGATCCGCTCCTTCAGATTACGCGGCTTGGATTCGCTCGAATCCAGGGAAACCGCCCGCTCGATGGCTTCCGGGTTCGGCGTGTCGAGTATGCGTTGCAGATAGTGAAGCTCCCGCGCGAGGTCCACGACTACTTCGAGAGTGGGTGCAAGCTCGCCATCTCCGCCAAGGTCCGCGCCCGCCCAGCGGGCATAGTACGGTATTAAGGCGAAGGCTTCCTGCGAAACATCCACGGCGGAGCGGACCACTTCCGCGTCCGCTTGCGCGGAACGGTAGCCAGCATGGGCCTGTTCCAGTTCCTGGCGGGCCAAATCCCACTGTTTGGGATCGGTGGCGAACAGGCGGTCCTCCCCGCGCCGCCGCTTGTCATCGGCTTGGTTAACTTTGTCCCGAATCCACGGCGCAATGATTTCCCCGAGCGGATAGAACCCCGGCCTCGAACCAACGCCTGGGGAGCCAACGTCGACCGCGAGCGCGACCTCTTCCGCCAGTAGTCGCGTTCGCAGGGCGGCTTGCAGGTGGCTATCCGGCGGCGATTTCTCCGGGTGGCGGTCGCGCTGCAGCATCGTCATGTAATGGACCTCGGCAGCGCGGCGGTTATTGGTGGCACCGAGCAATTCGAGGAGCTGCACCGCTTTTGGAAGGTCTTGACGCGGATTGTCCGCGGCGCGACGGACGAGCAAACCCGTCAGCTTGAGCTGCAAAAGCTGTCGGTTGGCCGCTTTCTTTTGCATCTCCTCCCAGCGTGGGAACTGTTCCGCCGGGGCGGCATCCCACAGGTCCTTCAGAATCTTGGCTTCGTCGGCGGTGGTGCCCGCTGGTCCCATTCCCAAGACGGTGGGAAGCTCCACCAGATTGTATGCACAGGAAGGGAGCTCCAGAGTGCGAGCCCGCCGCATCTCGTCGGCGAGTTGGTCAAGCAGGCGTTTCAGCGCGGGCTGCTTTTCCCTGGAGCCGATGCGGACCAGCTGCTCGTAGCGCAGGAGAATGTCCTGGTAGCGCCGCCATTGCAGAGGAGTGTAAACCCAAGGCGCGGGAATCTGCGCGGCGATCTGACTGCGCGTGGTCCAGGCTTCCATCAGCAAAGAGAGATCATAAGGTTCCTTGGCTCCCGGAGCGCTGTCGGCCTCCGGGCGCGTGTAGGCGTCGGCAACTGTTACCTCGATCTCGCCCGCCCGCGCTTCGCCACCGAGCAACAGAGGGGTTTGGCGATCCGCGCGGGCAGACTCGGTCCACGATTCCACTCTTTTGCTGACGTAATTGTAGAGATCCAGCGCCGTAATGCGGTTCATGCCGCTGCCAGCGGCAGCGCCCTTGATCCCTTCAATGACATAATGCGTGAAGATGGTGGTCCGCCATTCAGGCGATACCCACGAGCGTTGATCCGTACCGCTGGCGCATAATACAACCAGATTCGGGATCTTTTGCACGCGATCCTCGCGCTTAGTCACTTCGCGGGCGAAATCGTTCTGCAGCATTCCTTGCGACCAGTTGACGAGAACCTGCGTGGGATCCACTACTAAAATGATCTTTTTCTTGTCGGCAGCAGAGGCCTGGAACTTCTCCAGTCGATCGAGGATGTCATCGAAGTAGAGACGCTCTTTCTTATTCAAATCCGCATCCTGACGAAGGAAATACGGTCCCTTTTCGTCGCTACCGCCGTGCAGGGCTAGATAGATGAGGATAGTCCGTTCCTGAATCTGTTCGATGTCCTTGTCCCAAGCCATGCCGGCCTTTAGCTCAATTGGGTCACGGAAAAGATGAACCTTGCTAGTGGCACCCCAGAGAGGTGAATTGCCGGAAGTGATGCGGGTCAGCGCCGCCAGCTCGTTCAGGCCGTTCCAGCCGGCAGCATTGTGTGGCACGGCCAGATTCTCGTCATAGCCCGCGCCAATCAGTACGAAAGAGGTTGGCCGCACGGGCCGGATAAGGAGGACGATGATGAACAGCGCGGCTGTAAGCCCCAGCAACCCGCCGGCGGCCAGCGCGAGCTTGGTGCTTCGGGACATGCCTTTTGCTGGTGCCTTGTCGTTTGCTTGAACTCGTCGCCATTCTGGACCGCTGGCCCCGGGACGTTCTCCTCCCGAGCCTTTCCGCCACGCGGGCTTGCCGGGACGGTTTTGATCGCTTGGCATGAAATGGCTCCTGCTGCGGTGCGCGAGTTGTGCGTTCCGATGAGCCGTCCGCGCGGGCGGAATTCGGCTTGAATACTATCCCTGCTTATATAGCTGCCCTGCGCGCTATGCAAGCGCCAGCTAAAAGCAGAGCGACCCCGGGTTTCCCCAGGGTCGCTTCCATATTGATTAGGTTATCGCAGGGATCTCAATATCGCCAGCGGAAATCAACGCGCAGCTGCTGGTCGGCGAAGTGTTGCGAGGTCAATGCGAACATGGTGCCAGCTCCCACGTCAATCTTGTCGCACACAAACATGCGGATGCCAGGACCGGCCCCGAAGAAGCTGTCTCCGCCTCCGGTCGCGATGGGCACAGGAGCGGCTCCGGGAGTTACCACGCCGGCGCTCGTGTAAGCACCATTGCAGACGGTGTACTCCGAGGCTTCGATGTTGCCTACCACTTGCACCCCCGCGCACGGCCTGCAAAGCACGTGGTTGAGGCTGAAGTGCATGTGGAAGACTTCACTCTGATAGACCGGATCGCCCGCGATCGGAATCCAGAAGGCGAACTGGCTCTGCAGGTAGGTGTCTTTCGAGCAGCACAGGTTGCCAAGCAGCGACGGTTCGAGCGAAACGTGCCCGGTACCCAACCCCTTCGTGAAGTTGCCCGTCGGCACCCAAATCTTGAAGCCGATGGTGGTCTGCATGAGCTGGCAATCCACGATCATGCTCTTCGTCCCGATAATCAGATCACCGAAGCCCGAAGCAGGCGTTGCTGGCGGATTCGGGAAGAGAGCCGACGTGTCGGGATCCAGATGCAAGTAAGGCATCTCGACCGACGCTCCGAAGGCTCCCACGGCCGCTTCCGTGTACAGGCTGAGCTGCTGAATGTTGACGCTGCTCGAGAAGTAGTTGGGGCCCTTTCCAATGATGTTACCTGCTGCGGGGCCCGCATTGCCCGGAGCTTTCTGGTTCGGGTTCGTCCGTTCCCGAGCGAACAGGTATTCCGCCCGATCGGGATTGGTGAAGTTCCAGGACTGGTCATAGCGCAGACGCATTTGCGTGATGGGCCGAGCCGCGTCGAGGAAGAAGCCCTGGTCGGCAACCGGCAGCCAGCAGGCTTCATAGCAAGGATCGGGGCAGCAGATGCAATGATAGAAACCGCAGAAGAACTTACCGATCTTCGTGTCGCATTCACTGCAATCGCTGCAGCAGTAGTTGCGGCCCGGGATGCAGCAAGAACCGCAGCCGCCAGAGCCCGGCGCGCCTGGGCCGCACAATGCTCCGCCGCTCGCTCCCCCACCACAGCTACTGCAACCCGCCTGTACTAGACCACTTTCGCTGCCAGGTACTACAGGCGCTGTAATCGTACTCGGGATCGCCGACACCGGGGCGGAAGGGGAGGTTTCGGTTGAGGACGAAGTTTGGGCTCGAACCGATGCCGTCGCACATGCTGCGACGAGCAGAGCGCCCGTGAGCCAGCCTCGGCTAATCCAGCCGGGTTTCGAGGAGAAAGGTGTACGCATGCCTGTGCTCCAAATAAGGGCCACATCCCGGCGAGAACGTGGCGTGGGGAAGCATCGCGTCCAGAACGACGGCGGTGGGAAGAGATCATACGGCACCTAGTCGCCGTGCCTCTCCCATCTACGAACCCGATGCAGGATTTTCGCGCTTGTCGAGGGTCTGCTTTGGCTATCGGATGGCGGAGGGGCGTGTCTTGAGCAATCTAACGAAAAGGCGGCGGAAAAGGGTTCTATGTCCTTTACCTTCCGAAGCGAAAGGGGCGCTTATTTCATAGAGAAGGGGGCCCGGCAAAGCTGGCACCTTTGGCAGAGGCGGGAGAGAAGGTGCGATCGTTAGAAGCGGAGGATTCTTCAAGGACGCGCGGGTTTACAACCGATTGAGTAAGCAGAGCGACACGGGGTCTAAAAAGAGCTTGAGTAACCGAGTCAACGGCTCTTGGTGTTGGCGAACACCCGGGTTGATGCCTTGGTTCCCACTGAACCTGAGCCATTAAGTAAAGAGATTAATGAAGAAGGGAATCGAGCCATGAGTAAGTGGACATTCTACGGAAGCGGACTGGTGGCGCTCACAAGTCTGACCCCCACCGTGTGGGCGCAAATCCCCGGCGTCGCGGGGCCCGCAGCGCCCGCTGCCGTGGCCGGAGTTGCTGCCCCACCGCCAGCAAATCTGTGGTCCTTCCTGGGCCTTACCAAGGAACAGAAGGAAGAATGCAAACGCAAGTGCTGCCAGACAAAAATCGGCCAGATGCTCAACCAGACGCTGAAGCCCGTCGCCATCATGAGCGGCGGCATGGTCGGCAACCTCTGTCCGGAAGACGGCCGCCTGAAGGATCTGCAAGAAGATCTGGCCAAGGGTGGGGCCGAAGGCGCGGCTGCCGCGATCAAGATTGAGGAGGCCCAGGCCGCCGCCCGGCGCGCCGCCGTTCGCTACCTCGGCACCGTGGATTGCTACTACTGGGGGCCTGAAGTAGAACCGGCCCTGGTCGATGCCTTGCGCGGCGACCGCAATGAATGCGTTCGCTGGGAAGCAGCTCTTGCGTTGGGCCGGGGCTGCTGCTGCACCAAGGTAACCATTCGCGGCTTGGCCGATGCTCTCTCTTCCCGTCCGAGCGATGCGCCCCGGAAGGCAGAGAAGTCCGAGCGGGTGAGGGCGGCCGCTGCCGTCGCGCTGGCCCACTGCCTGACCTGCTATCAGGAAATCACCGAGCCGAAAAAGGAGGATGGACCCAAACCTGAGCCCCCGACGCCTGAACCCGCACCAAGCCCCGACAAGGCCGCTCAAAAGAGTCCAAACCAGCTGCGATTGTCAGCCTACGTCAAGGAGACGAACTCGCTCCCGACCAAGCAGCTGCTCCAGGAAGCCAAGGCCATTCTGCAAGAGCGCGAACAGCAATTCGCTGCCGCCCATGCTCAACATCCTGCGAGCATCCTGGATTTGTTCCACAAGTCCAGCGACGTTCCGGGAACACTGGTAAGCCAAACCCCGGCTGCCGCCGCGACGCCCTCAGCGGAGCCGCCGCCTGCGTATCCAGCAGGCGAGATCAAGCCCGTTTCATCCACGCCAGCGCCGGTTCCGGCAGCTAAGCCAGCCACGCCGGTTCAGCGGACGAGTCAGAAGGCGACTCCCGCCGCCGCGCAGGTTGCGACCGTCGCCCACAAGGCTGCGGCTCCTGTAGCTGCGCCGATCCCGGTGTATGCCGCTCCCGCGCCTGTGCAGCAGGTCAGCGTCACTGCTCCTGCTGCACCGGTTGCACTGCCAGTGGTGGCGGCTCAGCTGCCTGTCTACACAGCCCCCGGCGTTGTCCGACCAAGCAGCGCCACCACAGTGCCGTCGATGGCAACTTCCGAGTTGGTGGCACTGCTCCGCACTTCGGTTTATCCCGACGTCCGCGAAGCAGCCGCGCAACGACTGGGATCAATTGATGTCCGCATGGAACCGACGGTCGTTCAAGTACTTCTGCGGGCTGCCCGCGAAGATACGGCGCCGCTAGTTCGGGTTGCTTGCATTCGCAGTCTGGCGCAGCTAAAGGTTTCGTCCGCCGTCATGATGAGCACGCTGGAGGCCCTCAAGACTGATCGGGACATTCGCGTACGTCTTGCCGTGGATGAGGTTTTGGGCAAGGCGGATCCTTCGGTCGGCGACATGAGCTGGCCGAGCGTGTCCAACAGCCAACTGACTGGCGCTGCCAGCCAGGTGCGTAACTAAACTACAGGCTTGCTCCTTCTTCGGTTCAGGCTCGACGCCCTGGGATGTGTGTCCCAGGGCGTTCTGCATTGTCTGCCTGGAACGACCACTGCCGTGTTGCCCGAGAACGCAGTGCATGATACCTTTGAGACATGGGCACCGCCGCATCGCCATCCAATCTGAGTGCCGAGGAAGGGAAAGAACTGCAAGACATCCTTGCAAGGTTCGCCCTCGCCTGGCAGGGCAAGGATCGAGTCGATCTCGCCAAGTTTCTTCCCCCAACTGGCAAGCCTCTCCGGGCCATTGCCTTGATCGAACTCATTAAGCTGGATCTGGAGTCGCGGGGACGCCGTGGTCAGGAAGTCAGCCTCGCTTCCTATCTTGAGAAGTTCCCCGAGTTGGGCAGCGCTCGGACTCTCAAGGTCGAGCTGATTTACCAGGAATACCGCATCCGCCATCTCTTCGGCGACAAGCCAGCTCTTGCGGTTTACCGCAATCGCTTCTCAGACCAGTTCCCCGAACTTGAGAAGCTCGTGCGCGCCCATCCCATTGAAGTGGTCACACGTGCTGGCAGTATTGAAGTCGACAGCTTGCCGTTGTCGCGCGTTGGCATGTCCAACGATACCGGGCCCATCCCGGTTGACGAAACTGGGCCGCCCGCGAAGCCTCCTGTGGCGCCCAAGGCAGAGCCTGCCAAGCCCGAGAAGCCGAAAACCGGCAAGGAAAAACACACTGCTGGCGCTTACACCCTGACGAAACGTATCGGCAGCGGGGGCTTCGGCGAAGTTTGGCTTGGTGAAGCGCCGGGCGGCTTCAAGGTGGCCATCAAGCTCATTTTTCGTCCCCTGGACCATGAAGAATCGCAGCGGGAGAAGCAGTCGCTTGAACTCATCAAGGAGCTGCGCCATCCCTTTCTCTTGCAAACGCAAAGCTATTTCCCCCACGATGACCGGCTGTACATCATCATGGAGCTGGCGGAAGGTAGCCTGCGCGATCGCTTGAAGGAGTGCCGCAAGACGGACCTGCCTGGTATTCCCGTAGGGGAATTGATCACTTACATGCGCGAATCGGCGGAAGCGCTCGACTTTCTTCACAGTCGGAATGTTCTGCATCGCGACATCAAGCCTGAGAATATCCTTGTCCTCCAGCGCCACGCCAAGGTGGCGGATTTCGGTCTGGCCCGCGAGCAGGAAGGCCAGCATCTTCAGAGTGCGACCGGCTCGGGGACGCCAATCTACATGGCCCCAGAGGTATGGCGTAACAAGAGCAGCCCTCATAGCGATCAGTACAGTCTGGCGCTCACCTATACCGAACTGCGCCTCGACCGACGGATCATCTCCGGCAGCGATCTCATGCAGATCATGTTTGATCACATGGAGCGAACGCCGGATCTCAGTCCGCTTACCGCGGAGGAGCAGGCACCCATCTTGCGGGCTTTGTCGAAGGATCCGGACAAGCGCTACCCCAATTGCCGTGATTTCGTGCGCGCTCTCGAGAAAGCGGTTGCTCTGGAACACGTGCTGGTGGATCGTCCGCTTTCGGTGCCCGATGGCTATCACCTCTCGCGCAGCAAAGCGGGCAGTGTCGCCGATGGCATGGCTACGCTCAATAGCGGCATACCCGGAATGCGTCAAAGCGGCGAGCGCACGATTCCGCTCGAAAGCCAATCGGGGTCAAGAGGCTGGCGGAATAGCAAAACGTCGACGGAATTGGAAGTTCCCCCGCCCGTTGCGCGAAGGACGTTAGTGCTGGGAATTGCTTTTGCCGTAATCGGCTTATTCGCCCTGGGCGTCACCGGAGTCATTCGTTATCGCCAGATGAAAGCGCCGCCCGTGGAGGCGGTCGCCACGGAAGCACAGCCCCTCATGCCCGCTGGCTGCGAAGCGGAGGAAGGGGCGGAAGTTAAAGTGGTCAATGGGCAGCGCTATTACAACCGTATTGTCAAGGTGAAAGGCGAGCTAAAGATTCCGTTTGTGTTGATTCCGCAATCGCAACCATCGGATCCCGCGACGTTCTATCTCATGGAGAACAAGGTCTCCAATGAGCAGTTCTTGGCGGCAACCAAAGACCCCGAATTCAAGGCGCTGCTGGAGAAGCACAGCAAGGAGATGCCGTGGATTTTGAAGCGGAATTGGGAGAAGATGAAGAGCTTCGAGGATCACAAAGACTGGCCCGTAACCAACGTTACGGTTACAGAGGCTCATTGTTTTGCCGACTGGCTTGGTGGGCAACTGCCTTCAGTCGAGGAATGGAACAAGGCCACCGGATACTACGAGCCTGATCGCCTCAGCGATGTCGGGAAGTTTGGCGATGGCCCCTACCGGTCCCCCTGGAATGAAACCGACCCCATGCAAGTTGCTGTTAACCGCAAGAGCAAGGATGAGCCCCCCTTGCCGGTCGGCAAGGCCACGCACGACATTAGCTATTTTGGTTGTCGCG
>JADMIO011047652.1_pt1 | contig 10304 bp, 11 predicted proteins | sample 8958161 | NCBI WGS metagenome assembly JADMIO01 (sample SAMN16585339, study PRJNA669376) | soil metagenome | isolation source: Crop rotation soil | place: USA: Cullars Rotation, Alabama | collected 2011
GGCGGTGGCGCCTGTCTAGTCGCCTCCCGGGCGTACCACGCTTGCGCCGCGTTCGCGCTCGACCCCAACGGCGCCGTCATCGGCGGCACCGGACCCGACATGGCAACAGCTGCCACGGACGCGCAAAACAAGGCTCGCGGGGCATACTCCGCGCGCGGCCATTGCGCTGATCCGCCCGGCAATTAGACCTCCATCTGAGATGATGTGACGCTGCGGCTGTCAGGTGACACTTCCGCATGACGGTGCACGGAGTGGCGGTGCGCAAAGACGATGCATCGAAATGCGCCGCAGCGGAACGGGTCTGGCGAATCGCCTCAGGGTAGGCTGACCAGCTTGTGGCGTTACATCGCTGTGCCGAACCGAAGCGCCCGCCGGCCTGTGCGGCCGCAACTCAGTGCGCAGCGTCGTACGCATCGACCACCGTCGCCGCGATCCTGCCGCGGGGAGACACGCTGTGGCCGTTGGCTATCGCCCATTCGCGGATCGCGCGCGTGCGCTCTCGATCGGATGTTGCCGCTGCTGCGGTGGCGCTGCGGGTGGTGGTCTTTGGCCGCGGCCTTGCCGTCGACTTGGCTGACCGCTTGGTCGTGGCCCGGCCTGGCCGTTTGGACTCGGCGCGGTTCTTGCTGCGCGCCTCGCTGGCGGCGCGCGAAGCGGCTTTCTTGGCGGCCTTGATGTACCGCGCGATGTCCTTGTCGAACTGGGCGCCGTTTTCTGCTGTGAGGACCAGCGAGTAAGTCTCCCCGCGGTACGTAAATTCGACGGCGTCAACGGTTTCCGCGGCGACGGGCACGCCGTCGAGATCATCGACGTACTCAACTGTTACGATCTTGCCCACGCGTGTGTTCCTCCAGCTCAAGTGACGTGCTTCTCGGCGCCAACACTATCGCGAGCCATCGGCAGGACCTGAGCAAGCGGGCTCCTGTTCTTCCTCACTGGTCGCCCACCGGTTAGAAATCTGTCTCGATGCTCAATTTCCAGTTGCGACAAATTCAAGGGGGATCAGCGTCCGTATGCCCTGCACAGATCCCACACCTTCTGATCGGCGTCGTTGGCCGCCGCTGCAGTCCATCCAGTCGGCGGCTGGATCGCCCCTCGCGCCGGCTCGGCACTTGCGAATGCGGCCGCGTGCTCCCGCAGGAGGGTCAGGCTTCGTACCACAGCGTCGCGAATGTGGGTGTCAGCAGCGGGATTATCGCGGATCGCGTCTGCGACGAAGTTCGCTGTTGGAAGCACGTCAAACCCGGTGTTCTGTGGTGTTGGCATCGATCGGTAGCCAGCGGCGAAGCGGGTGCATAAATCGGTCGTCGCGGCGTCCACCTGCGCGGCTGTTGGAGCCGGTGGTTGGGCAACGGGTGGTGGCGGCGCCGCGGCGCCAGCCATGCGGTTGCCGATCAGACCGCCGACCACCCCTGCGGCAAGCGCGGCAAGCAACGCACCTCCGACCGTCGCTGCAATTAATCCGCTTCTGCGCTTTCGGTGCGCCGGGGCCGGATAGAACTGCGGCAGTGGCGGCGGCGCGGGGGCATGGCACTCGGGCCGCCTGGGTAGGTCGGTACGGGCGGCTGATAGCTGTGGTGATCGGTCATGGTGCTGGACCTCATTCCCGCTCATCTGTGCCGCCGCGTTAGCTTCGTCGACGCTAGTGATGATTGCGGCCACTCGAGGGTAGTTCGGACACCGGTCGTAATGCGGTGCGCGAACTGCTTGGCGTAGAACTCTGCCAGAATCGAAACGATGAACGGCCCACTCCCCCACTGCCCTGCAGCGCCGGCCACCAAGCCGGAGCAGATCCGGGAGGCAGCGATGAAGTGCTTCGCCGAGAACGGGATCGCCGCGACGTCGCTGCGCACGATCGCCGAGGCCGCGGATGTCAGCCTGGGCTCGATCCAGCATTACTTCTTCACCAAGCACCAGTTGATCGAGAGCATCGACAGGCACGTCCTCACCATTTTCAACGACGCCCTGGGCACCTCCCCTGGGTCGGAGGCGGCCGAAAGTGCCGAGGATGCCGGAGCTCGGTTTGCCGAATTGATGACCGCGAACCCTAAGGTAATGGATTACGTCGGGCGGGCGCTCGCAGAAGGCGGGGACGTCGGCAGGGTCATCTTCGACGGCCTTTACGCAATCAGCGAGCAACAGGGCGCCTCATTCGCAGAGCAGGGCCTCACGGGCCACGACCTGGACCCGGTCTGGGCCGCATTGCTCCCGCTCATCCTCCGAGTCGGCACGATCATGCTGCGCCCACACGTCGAAAGACACCTGCCCAGCTCGCTCTACGACTCCGCGGAGACGTCGCGCTGGGACTTCGCGGTCACCAAGATGATTCGCGAAGGACAGTTCAGGCAGCACTGACGCGGCCGCCGAAGATCTCCCCTCGGTCGTCCTGCAGGAGCGGTGCTGCGCCCAAGAGCACGCGGATGCAATTGTTGACAGGCCGCGACCGCGGCGGCCCGAATCCCGGCGCGGATTGCTCAGCCCACATCGAGCCGTCGCCGTCGTCGATCGCGACGAGACCTACGGGGTACCGCGCAACACCCGGACAACGACCGTCTCCCAGCCCGCCGAGGGCGCGCGTGGCGCGTGAGGTGCGTCGTCGGTCGACCACGCCGGGAGGATCCTCGGCGCCACTCCCCCATCGGGCATTGCCGTCAGTCGGATGGTTAGGAACATTGCCCGCAATAGGTGCAAGTGGCTGTGAATCCCCTGACTAACGACGACAGCGCGGCGGGGACGACGCGCCCCGTGGGTGCTGCAGTTGTTGATAGGGGAACCATGAGACCGCGTGACGGTCCTTTGTGGTTAGCCCGCGGCGGCGGCTTGACTAATGCATTTGAGCACGTTCTCGGCGGCTAGTCCGGTCCCCGCCAGCGACGCGCCCAGTAACGCCCAATCGGCCGGTCCCGCGGGCGTGCCCGCGACGGTCACGGCGGTGCCAAGAGCCGAGACGGCCAGCCCGCCGGTCGACGAGGTCCATTCCCAGCCGTCGCAGACTTTGGGTTGGTGCAGCGCGAGATAGGCCATCCGACGGGCTTCTACGGCGATGGGGTCGTCGGGGGGACGTGCTGCGAGTGCTGCGGACATGTCGGCAACCCATTGGCGGGTGGCGTCGGAGATTGGGGGCGCCGCCGCGGCCGGCGGCGGCAACAGCATCGTGCCCACGTCCGAGGGCGCCCCGGGGGCTAGTCCGGTTGGCTCCGTTCCGGTGGGGAACCGTGGCTGCGAAGGGTTGCTTGGGCCCGGAGGGGACGGCGGACCCAGCGGGTAATCCAGAGCCCGCACCGTAGTCGGCGGCGCCTGGGGTGGATCGCCACTCAGGGTCGCCGCGCGCCCTCCGTAGCCGGCGTATGTCACCTGGGCTTTGGTGTGGGTGGCAGCCAACTCGGTCTGCAGTTGAGTGATTACTGGTGCGTATTTCCCCCCCGATGCCGCATTGGCCGCGCTCGCCGCGTGCAAACGCTGCTCGAGATCGGTGAAAGTCTCCGGGCGGGGTACTTCGGCTCGAGTTCGCCTGAAAGCGTCCGCCTGATGGTCGCATTCGCGGGCCGCGGCGTCTGCGTGCTCGGCGTGGCTGTCGTACCAGGCCGCGAGGGCCTGAAGTCGGGATGCGGCCGCTTCGCCGCCCGGGGATTGCCACGAAGTCTCCAGCCGTGCACTCGCTGCGCGCAGCTCGGCGCTGATCTCGCGGAGCTCCGCGGCGTGTGTGCGCGCGTCTTCGGCTGCGGCCAGCAACGGTCCTGTCCCCTGCCCACCGTGGATCAACGCGGCAATTGCTTTGCCGTCAGTGGGAGTAACTCCTGCGGGGCTGGGGGCTGCCGGCGCGGGAGGGGTCTGCAAGATGGGCGTGATGGTGGTTGGCGCGGCGATAGGCGGGGAACCGTTGCCGTCCTTGAGCGCCTCGGCGTTGAGGTTCTCTTGCTCACGGTAAGTGTTGGCGTTGGCGTGAAGGACCGCCGCCGACATCGCTGCGATGTGAGCCGCGCGTGCGCTGTGCGCGCCGATCGTTTGCAGCCGTAGCGTAAGTGTTGCCGCGATACCCGCGGAAACCTCATCTTTTGCCGCGGCGCCGACGACCGCGCTGGCCAACCCGCCCGGTCGATCGCTGGTCAGGCTTACCTGTGCACCGGCCGTGTGCAGTTCGTCGACATCGACCTGTAAATCCACGCCGCCTCCCAAGTTGATTCCCTACAGCAATTATGCGGCCCCATTGGCCGGCATTTCGGCGCCCGTGCGCGCGAAGTTGCCGCGTTGTCTGATCCGTCGCGACCACCCAGACCCCCGTCTTGGAGTCGGGGCCGCTACCATTTGCCCATGACGCTGGTCGCTGGCCAGGTGTTTGCCGGATACACCATCTTGCGGTCTCTCGGTGCGGGCGGGATGGGTGAGGTGTACCTGGCCGCGCATCCACGGCTGCCGCGGCGCGATGCGCTGAAGATCCTGCCGGCCGAGCTTTCCGAGGATGCGGAATATCGGGCGCGTTTCGGACGAGAGGCCGACCTGGCGTCAACGCTGTGGCATCCACACATCGTGGGCGTGCATGACCGCGGCGACACCGAGGGCCGCCTGTGGATATCGATGGACTACGTCGATGGCCTGGACGCCGCACGGCTCGTCGGCCAGCACTATCCGTCCGGGATGCCCGCGGTCATGGTCGTCGACGTCGTCGCGGCAATCGCCAGCGCCTTGGACTACGCCCACAACCAGGGTTTGCTGCACCGCGACGTCAAGCCGGCCAACATCATGCTGACCGACGCCGACGACACCGGGATGAGACGAGTCCTTCTGACAGACTTCGGGATCGCGCGTGCCATGGATGACGCCAGTGGACTGACAGTCACCAACATGGCCATGGGAACCGTTGACTATTGCGCCCCCGAGCAGCTCATGGGTGAACCCGTTGATGGACGGGCTGACCAGTACTCGCTGGCCGCCACTGCCTACTACCTGTTGACCGCCAAGACCGTGTTTCCGCACACCAACCCGACGGCAGTCGTCGGCCGCCACCTCACCAGCCCACCTCCACGCCTCGGCGCGGCGAAGCCTGAGATGGCGAATGCCGACACGGTGCTTCTTGCCGCGTTGGCCAAGGACCCTGCCGACCGGTTCGCCCGCTGCGCAGACTTCGCGCGAGCCTTGGCTGAACAACTCGCCCCCGTCACTCCCCCGGCCGCCGGACCCACCACCCCGTCACCGGTGGCCGCCTCATCCGCGTCGACCACTGCCACCCCCGCGAACGCAGCGACTCAGGCCCGTGCCGCACGGACCTCGACACCGACTACCGCATCACCGCCGGCGAGCGCACAGCCCCGTAGGCGCGCACCGCGGCGGGGGCTGGCGGCGGCCGGCGTCACACTGGCTTTCCTGGCCGTGGCCATAGGTGCGCTGTGGTGGCGACCGTGGGCGACAAGTACTCAACCGTTGACGAGCAGTCCCACCACTTCCATGCCAACCGCCGCCGCCCCGCCACCAACATCGGTGCCGTCGCCGTTGCCGTCGTCATCCTCACCGTCTGCGGCACCACCGCTGACCACTACCGCTCCGGACCCCTACCGATACGCGTTGCGGGGGTGCTACTACTCCGGAGACGGCGGTGACCAGCCCGAAGAACGCCCTACGGTACTGCCCTTCACGACGTGCGCCGACGGTTCCTTCCGTCTTGAGTCGATGAGGTGGTCCTCCTGGGGAGACGCCGGCGCCCAAGGGACGGGAATCTTCAGCTTCAAGGTGTGTCAACCAAATTGCGCTGACGGACACCGCGCGCAGTACGCGGTCGACGTCGCGGCATTCGACCCGGCACCGCCGCCATTCGATTCCGGCTGTCCCCGAGACATGCTGTTCTACGGCGAGATGGTCATCATGTTCGTGGCGTCGCCTCCGACCCCAGCAGACGAGATGCCTGTCAACACAACGTATCTCGGCAAACCGGCGATCCGCTTCAGCACCTCCGACGGTGATCTGGGAAACGGATCCTGCAACTGACACCTGCACCGGCTCAATACAGCACCAGCACGGCCGCCAGTAGCGACCTGCTCAGCAGCCCGTGCTGGTGCTTTACTGCCCGCGGTGCGGTTCAACGGCGACCGTGAGTGAGACGAGATTCTCCGCGCGATGGTCGTGCTGCGCGCCCGGTCGCCTCGAAGCTGCCCCTTCAGGCAGCCATCCAGTCGATTCGTCACAGTGGCGAATCGAATGGACAGCGCTGCGGCCGGCCGCGCGCTTCGTCATGCCGCCAGTGCTCATCGGCCCCGACAAGCCGCGAAATCGGCTGGTATCGATAATGACTCGATCGCGACTGGCCTGCGGGTGGGCACCATCATTTTGCGTTCACGCGTCGAAAGACACTTGTCTGGTCCTCTGTACGACCGCGCTGAGACCTCGCGCTGGGAGGCCGCGGTGACCAGGATGATCCGCGAAGGTCACTTCAAGCCGTAGGGCCAGGGCGAATCGGCTCCTGACGTTGTAACCGGCATTCATCTCCAGCACGCGGTTCTGGGGCCGTGCCGGCGTCCTTCAGACCCGCCGCCCGTCGAACGCGACGAACGTGCAGTCAGGGCCTGGCGCCGGCGCGTAAACGGTCTCCCCGCACATCCGACAGGTGTACGAGCGGTGCAGGCCCAGCCCCTTGGCGGAGCATGATGCGCATTGTTGGCTGCCTACCAGGACCCGATACGGGTTCCGCAGTCGGTGGCCCTGAGGGCATCGCGGCGGCGGCCCCGGCTCCGCCCAGCCTCTGAGCGTTCGCACGAGCCTCACCATGCAACCCACCATACCCATAATTCGAACGTATGTACGAGTGAGTGTCATAATGGGCCAACCATTACGCAGCGGCCCGGAGGCGTGCGGCAGATTCCATTGTCGGCGCTCGAGCGCAACTGAAGACGTACTGCTAGGCGCGACCTTGGCAGAACGGATTACCTGACGGTGATGCACGGTGCATCACCGCGGTTGGAAAGGGGAACGACACCGCAACGTCGCCGACTCGCCGCACGGTGTTCGCTGCAGTTTCCCGCACAACCTCTACAGTCGGTTGTACATGTAATGAATGCGTGGAGGAGCCATGGCAACAGGAACATCTCCGGCGACGAAACGAGCCGGAACGCGCAAAACTGCGAACAAGCTTGTTCGGTTCGCCGGCGGTTCGGAAACCTCGGATTTCCTCGCAGCAGCTAGGGATGTCGACCTCGACGGTGGGATCACCGCGGGTTTGGCATCCATCGCGGCCGCCGAGGGTCAGCGGTTCATCGAGGCGCCCACCGAGGCGATCTCACCACACCCGTACAACGACCCCAGCAGGTCCACGCCACAACCCGACAACCCGCGATGGACGGAGCTGGTCAGCTCCGTGCAAGCCGCCGGTGTGCAAGTCCCGATTCTGGTGGTAAGCCGCTCGGCATTCGCCGAGGCGCGCCCGGAACTGGAACCGCGACTGGGACCCTCCACCCAGTACGTCATCATCTATGGCCATCGCCGACGAGCGGCGGCGGCGGCAGCCGGACTCGCCACCGTGCCCGCCGTGATCGACGACTCGGCCATGGCCAACGGTGGCGATCTGGACGCCATGACGATCGAGAATCTCGGCCGCGAGGATCTCACCGATCTGCAGCAGGCGGAGATGTTCGCTCGATACAGCGAAGCCGGGTTCGGCCAGCGGGCGATTGCCGAGAAGTTGGGACTCAATCAGTCCACCGTCTCCCGTCGCCTGAGTCTGCTGCTGCTCGCCCCCGAAGTCCTCTCGACCGTCGAGCGCGGAGCTATCAAACAGACGGAGGCAGCGGAGTTAGCCGGCAAGCTTCCCTTCGGTCCTCCGCGACCGTGGCAGCACGACGTTCAGCCAGAACAGGACGCCGACTACCGACGCGCCGATCAGTTGGCGGCGTGCGAGCTCATCTCCCAGGGTTCGACGCCGAAGCGCGCCGCGGAACGCGTGCTTGCTGAGCGGCGGGCGCGGCAGCGCGCAGCGGTTGAAGGCATTGAGATTATCGACCCACGCGAACGCTTCGGACCCGACCATCAACGGCACGCCCTTCCCTCCCCCGCTGCCGCCGGCGGGGAACAGCTCGTCGCGGCGATCGACGACTTGCAAGGCGGTCTGGTGTACTACCCCGCCGCGGTGCAGTTGGCTCGGCCGGACAATCGACCGTCGACGCCGCCAGGACAGGAAGTGTCGACGCGGCTCTTCGCTGCCGCGGCCCGAGCCCGCCGCGCTGTGGGTCCCCGGCTGGTGTCGAGTCAGCCGCCGCGAGACAAGCTCCTTCCACTCTTGGCAGCCCAATACGCGTCGGGCGTCACCGCGTTGGGCGCGAGCCAAGCCGGGTGGAATCTGGCGTTTGAGTACAGTCGCGCAGCCGGCCTTAGTAGTGCCGATTGCCACGACGTGGACGCTTACCGCGTGGCTGCTGCTGGCGAGACGGCCTTGAGACGTCAGCTCGAAGTCGCTTGGGCGTGCGCTGTCGCCGCGTACGAGCTGAACGCCTCCGATAAGCGACGCCCAGCGTGGAATCATCTCGACCTCGCATACCTGCAACTGTTGCAAGATCGGGCCAACTACTCCCCCACCCCATGGGAGGTGGCACGTCTCGCCGCCGCTAGCGCTGAGGGCATTGAGGATGCCGAGGACGCGCCATGAAACCTTCTGTACCTGCTGAAATGCGACACCATCGCCGAGTGATGCACCGTGCATCGTGCGGCCGTAGCGGTAGAGGTGACGTAGGTGATGCATGGTGCATCACTGCCACCGGTTCGCACCTTCTGGGCGACCGATGCATGATGCATCGGTCTCCTCCCCGTCCTCGCCACAGTCCTCCCCGCCCCCTCTCGCCAATCGCTGGGTGTTCGGACTCCACGCACCCGCAGCCAGCGCTTCCGTAAGTGATGCACGGTGCATCACTCAGGCGCACCGCCGCAACGATGCGGCCCCGAACACAACTCGTTGTCACACCCCGCCTTACCTAAACGTCATCAAGGAGTTCGCATGGGTACGACCTACGCTTTCGCCAGCCTGGCTGGCAGTACCGGGAAAACGACGACCGTCGTCACCCTGGGAACACAACTTGCGCTCGAAGGCTTTCGCACACGAATCGTGGACTTGGACAGTCAAGCCAACGCCAGCACATGGCTGGGCTATGAAGACACACACGGGAAGACGACGGCGGACATCCTTCGCAACGAAGCGACCATCGCCGAGGTCGAACTTCCGGGGCGCGTCATCAGGGGCGTAGACGACAACGACGAGCCAATCGTCGGTGAGATCCCCAACCTGAGTCTCGTCCCGGCCCGTCGGTCCACCCTCGACAAGATCATGATCGAGCTGGCCGCCGATCAGGGCGGCGTGCTGCGGCTGCGCAAGGCGCTCTCGCAGGCCGACCCCGTCGACGTCACCCTCATCGACTGCCCAGGAACGATGTCGACCCTCGTCGTCGCCGGCATCCTCGCGACGAGCGTCGATGAAGCCGACACCACACCAGGCGGATGGGGCGTGATCGCCTGCACCAAACCCGCGTACAAGGAGAGCCGCGGCATCCCCGACTTGGAGCGGCAGATGCACACCCTCCGTGAGACCTACCGCATGAACCTTCCGCTGCTGGCAATCGTGCCGTGCGTGGTTCCCCCAGAGAACGCCGGGAGGGTCTACATCGACCAAATGGAAGACCTCCGCGACGCCTACGGTGCGCTCGTGACCCCCGGTATTCGTCGCGCCGGAATCGTCGACGAGGCGTTCGTCAACGCCACTCCCCTACCTCTGTACGGTTACCGTGCGCGCACCCTGAGCGACGACTACCGCGTCGTGAAAAACTATCTGGCAGATACGCTGGGACTGTTCAACCGGCGGACCGTGGCGGCATGACACCACCAGCCCACGACGGACCTGCCGACACCAGCGAAAGTACGGCGAACGCGCCCCGCAGCACAGTCAACATCAGTGGCGAACTGTTGGGAGTCTCGAGAGCCGCGGTGCGGCTGGTCCGGGTGAAAACGGGCCGGGCGTACTCTCTACGGCAGTTCACCGAGGAAGCCTTCGCCGCACAAATTCAGACGATCGCGGAAACCTACAACGACGGCCGTGCCATCCAGCCGGACGAGACCCCGTTGGAAAAGGGTCGAGCGCCGTAGTGATGCACGGTGCATCGCTCGGACCGAAAATCCACCCGGGCGCTTTCCAGCACAGTGGGATCCGAAGCTTGGAATTCACGTGACTTGAAGTCGCGGCCGCACTGACCCTATAGTGAGTCGTATTAATTTAAATCATACCAACATGGTCAAATAAAACGAAAGGCTCAGTCGAAAGACTGGGCCTTTCGTTTTAT
>JADMIO011367359.1_pt1 | contig 10303 bp, 8 predicted proteins | sample 8958161 | NCBI WGS metagenome assembly JADMIO01 (sample SAMN16585339, study PRJNA669376) | soil metagenome | isolation source: Crop rotation soil | place: USA: Cullars Rotation, Alabama | collected 2011
GCGCGGCACGAACGGCTGGCGGCGCAGCTCGGCCTCGAGCGCCGCGGCGTCGAACGCCGCGACGCCGGTGTGCGCGTCGCCCTCGCCGTAGAACGCGAGCACGCGCCCGCCGTGCACGACGAGCGCGCTCACGTACAGCACGCCGCGCTTGTGCCCGGGCGCCGCGTCGCGGCCGTCGAGCAGCACGTCCGTCGCGCACGCGAGGTCGAGGTTCGCGTCGAGCAGCAGCGCGCCCTGCACGTAGCGGCCGTCGACGATGCTGTGCCAGAAGCCCAGGTGGCCGCCGGCGAACGGAACGAGGTTGGCCGAGTTGCTGAGCATCCCGTCGAACGTCGCGCCCCAGCCGTTGTCCACGCGCTTGACCAGGCGCCAGTCGCCGCCCCGGCCGCGCGCGAAGATCGTCAGCGGGTCGAGCCGGTAGAGGCAATGGAGCTCGCCGCCGTGCTCGAACAGCACCCAGTTCTTCTCGATCGGCGTCGTGTCGATCGGAAGCGCGATCGGACCCTCGTACACGATGTCGCGCCCGGCGATCCGCGCGAGGACCGGATGGATCGCGCCGCCGTGCACGAGCGTGTGCACGCACAGCGTCTCGCCGCGAAAGCGCATCGGCCGGCAATCCTCGACGCGCGCACCGTCGGGGTAGCCGCACCGCACGAGCGTCTCGTGGCCGCCGACCGCGAGCGTGAAGGCGTCGAGCATCACGCGCTCGGCGTGCACGATCGGCGTGAACCGGTAGTCGATCTCGCGGCGCACGACCAGCGCGAGGCGGTCGCCGTCGAGCCAGGCCCCCGGGTTGTACAGACCGCCGTCGCTGCCCGGCAGGTCGCCGCGCGACAGCAGCCGGCGACGCTCGGGCGTCAGAGCTCCCGCAGCGGGCATCGATCGAACCAGTGCGTGTCGGGAAAGCGCGCGACGGTCGCCTCGAAGGTGTCCGGCGTCAGGTCCTCGAGCCAGAACGCATTGCCGTGGGTCGCCCACGAGCCGGTGCCGATCGTCACGTCGAGCACCATGTGCGAGCTGTCGCAGCGTCCGGTCGTGCTCCGGCGGGTGAGGCCAAACTCGGCGAGGCGCTCGAGGTACGCGGGCTCGGGAAGCACGCGGTCGACGCGGAAATACGGTGCGCCCCGGCGCCCGAGCTCCTCGCTCTCGACGGTCAGCATCGCGCGGTCGTAGAGGATCGTCGCGCCGGCGTGCGCGAGCCTGAGGCCGAGCTGGTAGTCCTCGCCGCCGATCGTGTCGCAGAGCTCGTCGAGCCCGTTGATCGCGAGCAGGAGCTCGCGCGGCGCGCCGAAGCTGGCGCCGTAGAGACGACCGCCCGCGATCGGAACCGGGCGCGCGTCGTCGCCGTCCGCCCAGCGCACGTCGACACCCGAGGCGTCGAGGCGCCCGTCGAGCAGGACGCCGTCGACAACCTGCATTTCCCAGCGCTTCTGGTAGGCGCCCGCGACGACGTCGCCGTGTGCCGCGGCGCGTTGCGCGGCGCGCCACCAGCCCGGCATCGGCAAGGCGCAATCGTCGGCGAAGACGACGTACGGCGCCCGCGCGTGGACGAGACCCGTGTTGCGCGCGTTGGCGGCCGCGAAGCAATCGCGCGCGGTGCGCCGGTGCGGCCCCTGGTACGGCGTCGGCTTCGGCGCCACGTGCGCCAGCGGGAAGCGTCCCGCCGCGCAGGCGAGGAAGCGCTCGACGCGCGCGTCGTCGCGCAGCGCGTCGACCACGATCACCTCGACGTCGTCGCCCTCGCCGAGCTGCCGCGCGAGCGCGTCGGCGAACCAGTCGAACGCGCAGGCGTCGCGCACCGTCGGCAGCACGATGCTGATCGCCGGCACGCTCATCGCCGCCGGTAGACCTTCCACTGCGCGTGATCCTCGACGACCGCGAACCCGAGCTCGGCCAGCCGCCGTTGCGCGCGCTGGGTCGTCGCCCAGTCGGTGTCGTCGGCGATCCAGTAGCCGTCGCGCGCGAGCTTCGGCGTCCAGCGCTCGACCTCGTCGCAGGAGACCGCTTCGGAATGGTTGCTGTCCTGGTGCAGCACCGCGACCGATCCGTCGGCGACGCGCCGCACGGCGTCGGCCGACCGCTCGCGGAGCACGCGGCACCACCGCTCGGTGCCGCTGGTCCGCAACGCGGCGACGAAGCTCGCGTAGATCGCCTCGTGGTCGAGCGCGCCCCACCACGCGTCGTTCTCGGGCGCGTTGACGCCTTCGAGCGAGGCCTCGCGCGCCCACGGATCGATCGCCAGCACCTCGCCCGTCCCGAGCGCCTCGTGGCCGATCGCGAGCGAGATCGTGCCGCGCCCGCCGAACACGCCGAGCTCGACCGACAGCGGCGAGCGCGCGGCGACGACGAGCTCCGCCAGGCGCGCGCCCTTGTCGACGCTGGTCCAGCCGTGCAGCGCCGGGATCGCCTCGTCGACCCGCTTGCGCAGCCGCTCGCGCAGCTCGCCGGACACCGCGACATCCTCGTCCATCGCGGCCGAGGTTACCATTGCGCCCATGCCCGACGCGATCGATCCCAGGCTCACGCCCAGGCGCGCCGACGCGCTCGAGGTGCGCGCGGTGCCCGACGGCTTCGTCGTCTACGACCCCGCCCGCGACCGCCTGCATTTCCTGAACGGCACCGCGGCGTTCGTTCTCGAGAGCTGCGACGGCGCGACGCCGGTCGAGGCGCTGCGCGAGCTGCTCGCGGCCGCGTTCCGGCTCGACGGGGACCCGGTCGACGAGGTCGACGGCTGCCTGCGGCGGCTCATGGCCGAAGGCCTCGTCGCCTGACTCCCCAAGCCGCCCGCGAGACGGTATAGTTCCGCCGTCCCCCGCCCCTGCCAGGCCGCCATGAGCACGAACCCGACGATCGACAAGCTGCTCGAGCGCTACTCGCCCGAGCGTCGCGAGATGCTGCGCAAGATCCTGCTCGGCACCGCGATCTACGCCGCGCCGATGATCGCGTCGTACTCGATGCAGAACCTGGGCGGCGTCGCGAACGCGCAGTCCGGCAACGGCGGCGTCAGCGCGATCCCGGTCGACTCCGGGCTCGGCATCGCGGCCGCCACCGGCGCGATCGCCGCGGCCGGCGCGTTCGTCCTGCGTCGCCGCCGCAAGGATCGGGACCAAGACAAGTCCTGACCCGCGTCACCGCCGCGCTGATCGTCCGCGACGAGGCGCGGCACCTCGAAGGCTGCCTCGCTTCGCTCGCGTCGCGCGTCGACGAGATCGTCGTCGCCGACACGGGCTCGGTCGACGCGTCGCCAAGGATCGCGAAGGACGCCGGCGCCCGCCTCGTCGAGCATGCGTGGGCCGGCGACTTCGCCGCCGCGCGCAATGCCGCGCTCGATGCCGCGACCGGCGACTGGATCCTCTACATCGACGCCGACGAGCGCGTGGCCGCGTGGGATCGCCCGTCGCTCGACGCGCAGCTCCGCGATCCGTCGATCCTCGGCCTGACCGTCCAGTTCCGCCCGCAGACCGGGTACACGCGCTACCGCGAGTACCGGCTGTTCCGCAACCGTCCCGACGTCCGCTTCCGCGGCGTCATTCACGAGTCGTTCCTGCCGGACCTCGACCAGGCCCTCGTCCGCGAGGGCGGGCGCATCGCCCAGAGCGACGTCGCGCTCGTGCACCTGGGCTACGACGGCGATCTCGCGGCGAAGCATCGGCGCAACCGGCCGCTGCTCGAGGCGCGCCTCGCGGCCGACCCCGACCACGTCTACAGCCGCGACCATCTTGGCGTCACGCTCCTTGGGCTCGGCGACGAGGCCGGGGCCGAAGCCGCGTTCCGCCGCGCCGCGCTGTCGGCGTCGGGACGCGCGCGCCCCGAGCCGGCCGACGCGCTGCCCTTCGTGCACCTCGCCTCGCTGCTGCTCGACCGGGGCCGCGACGCGCGCGACGTCATCGACGCCGGACGCTCGCGCTTCCCCGACGACCACGCGCTCGCGTGGCTCGACGCGCGCGCATCGCTCGACGCGGGCGATCCGGCGCGCGCGCTGCCGATCTTCGACGCGCTGGCGGCGGTCGACGCGTCCACGCTTTGCATGCCGCGCGCGTACGACGTGTCGATCTTCGGCGCGAACGCCTACGCCGCCGCGGCGCTCTGCCTGCTGCGGCTCGGCCGGCATCAGGAAAGCGCGGAGCGCTACCGCCGCGCCGAGGCGCTGGCGCCGGACAACGACGAATTCCGCGTCAAGCGCCTGCTCGCCGAGGCGCGCGCGCGGGGTTCGCGTTGAATATGAGCGCGGTCGAGCTCAGTGCAGCTGCGCGTAGATGCGCTGCGCGAGCGCCCGGCTGATCCCCGGGACGCGCGCGAGATCGTCAACGCTCGCCCGCTCGAGGCCCTTCAGGCCGCCGAAATGGGTGAGCAGCGCCTTGCGCTTGACCGCGCCGATCCCGTCGATCTCCTGCAGCGTCGAGGTGCGCCGCGCCTTGCCGCGGCGCGCGCGGTGGCCCTGGATCGCGAACCGATGCGCCTCGTCGCGGATTTGCTGCAGCAGGTGCAAGCCCGGGTGGTCGCTCGGCAGCGTGAGCGCCTCGGTGCGGTTCGGGAACACGATCTCCTCGAGCCCGGGCTTGCGCTCGGGGCCCTTGGCGATGCCGATCAGCGGTGTGTTGTGCAGCCCCTGCTCGGCGAGCACCTCGGCCGCCACGCCGACCTGACCGCGCCCACCGTCGATGACGAGCAGGTCGGGCGCGGGGAACTCGCCCGCCACGATGCGCGCGCAACGGCGCGTGAGCGCTTCGCGCATCGCCGCGTAGTCGTCGCCGGCCGTGGGCGGGGTCACGTTAAACCGCCGGTACTCGCTGTTTCGCATCGCGAGCTGGTCGAAGATGACGCACGAGGCCGTCGCCGCCTCGCCCATCGTGTGCGACACGTCGAAGCATTCGATGCGCTGCACCGTGGGCGGCAGGCCGAGCGCCTCGACGAGCGATGCGAGGCGCTCCTCGGCGCTCGCCTTCTGCGCCAGGCGCTGGCGGATCGCGAGCGCCGCGTTCTCGTTCGCCATCTTGAGCCACACGCGCCGCTCGCCGCCGGGGTTGACGACGATCGCGACCTCACGCCCCGACTGCGCGCCGAGCACGCCCTCGAGCGCCTCGCGGTCCTCGGCGACCGGGGCGATGATCGTCGGCGGGACCGGACGCTCGAGGTAGTGCTGCTCGAGGAACGCCTGAACGACCTCGGCGATCGGCGCGCCCGACGCGTTGCGCGGGAAGAACGTGCGATCGCCGACGTGGCGGCCGCCGCGCACCATCACGACGTTGACCGCGCACAGGCCGCCCTCCTCGACCGCCGCGACGACGTCGATGTCGCCCGCCGTCGAGCTCTCGACGAACTGGCGCGACTGCAGCGTCGCCAGCCGCGCGATCTTGTCGCGCATGCGGGCCGCGCGCTCGAACGCGAGCTGGGTCGACGCCTCCTCCATCTGCGCCTGCAGCCGCTCGCGCGCCTCGTCGGTCTTCCCTTGCAGGAACAGCACGGCGGCCTGCACGTCCTCGGCGTACTCGGCCTCGTTGACGAAGCCGACGCAAGGCGCGGTGCACCGCTGGATCTGGTGCAGCATGCACGGGCGCGAGCGGTTCTGGAACACCGACGGCTCGCAGGTGCGCAGCATGAACACCTTCTGCAGCGTCGCGATGCCGTCGCGCACGGCCGCCGCGCTCGGGAACGGGCCGAAGTAGCGGTTGCGCTTGTCGAGCGCGCCGCGGTGGAAGCGCAGTTGCGGGAACGCCTCGCCGGTCAGGCACAGGTACGGGTAGCTCTTGTCGTCGCGGTAGAGGATGTTGTAGCGCGGCTCGAGCGCCTTGATCAGGTTGTTCTCGAGCAGCAGCGCCTCGCCCTCCGAGCGCGCGACCGTCGTCTCCACGCGCGCGATCTGCCCGACCATCGCGGCGATGCGCGGCTCGTGCTCGGTCTTTTGGAAGTAGTTGGAGACGCGCTTGCGCAGGTCGCGCGCCTTGCCGACGTAGAGCGCGCCGCCGGCCGCGTCGAACATGCGGTAGACGCCGGGCAGGTTCGGCAGCGACTTCAGGAGCTCGGCGACGTCCAGCGCGGCCTTGTCGCGCTCGACGCTCACCGTGCGCTGGTTGAGGCGCGAGACCTTGGCCATGTCAGCGCTCGGGGGCCGCGCGGCCGAGGTGCCTCGCGACGTCGCGGAACACGTCGCGGAACATCGCGCGCGTCAGGCGCCCGGTGTTGGTGTTGTAGCGGCTGCAGTGGTAGCTGTCGAACAGCGTGAGGCCGTCGCTCACCGCATGGCGCGCGCCGTGCGCGAACGGATGCAGCCGCAAGGGCAGCCCGAGCACCCGCAGCGCCGCCTCGTGCGCGATGCGGCCGAGCGCGAGCATCGCCGCGCCCGGCGGGAGCGCCGCGACGTCGACCGCGAGGTAGCGGCTGCAGGTCGCGACCTCGACCGGGAGCGGCTTGTTGCCCGGCGGGAGGCATTTCACCGCGTTGCTGATGCGGCACGCCGACAGGGTGAGGCCGTCGTCGCGCGAGACCGCCACGGGCGCGCTTCCGAAGGCGAAGTCGTGCAGCGTCTCGTAGAGCAGGATGCCGGCGTAGTCGCCGGTGAACGCGCGCCCGGTGGCGTTGGCGCCGTGCATCCCCGGCGCGAGCCCGACGATCAGGAGCGGCGCGCCGATCGGCCCGAACGGCGGCACCGGCAGGCACCAGTAGTCCGGATGCTCGCGCTTGACCTCGTCGAGGAACGTCGCGAGCCGCGGGCAGCGCCGGCACGCGTGATCGTAATCGGGCGCGGCCTCGGGCAGAATGGCGGCTTCGTTCGCGGCGCGCATCCGGCGTATTTTACGACCGACCGCGCACCTCCCTTGCTTCCCGCCGAAACGCACCTCGAGACCTTCTCGAAGCTCCCCGCGTCGCGCTCGCGCAAGCCGCCGCTGCTGTTCGTGCACGGCGGCTACATCGACGGGTGGTGCTGGACGCCGTACTTCCTGCCGTGGTTCGCCGAGCAGGGCTGGCCCGCGCACGCGCTCTCGCTGCGCGGGCACGGCCGCAGCGCCGGGGCCGACATGCTGTTCGCGAGCGGCCTCGACGACTACGCGGCCGACGTCGAGCGCGTGGCCGGCGGCTTGGGCGAGCCGCCGATCCTGATCGGCCACTCGATGGGCGCGGCGATCGTCGAGCGCATGCTGGCGATGCACCCGATCCGCGCCGCCGTGCTGCTGGCGCCGGTGCCGCCGACTGGGCTCGTTCCCGTCGCGACGCGGCTCGCGATGGAGCGTCCGGACTCGCTCGCGCACATGATGAGCCTCGACCCGAGCCGGCTCTCGGTCGCCCTGCTTCAGGCGCTGCGACCGTTCTACTTCAGCAACAAGGTCGACCCGGCGATCCTGAGCGAGTCGATGCGGCACCTGACCGCCGAATCGTCGCGCGCGATCCTCGACCTGTCGATGCGGCTGCACTGGCTCAAGCCCGAGCGCAAGGGCGCGAAGCTCCTCGTGATCGGCGCCGGCGGCGACCGGATCTCGACGCCCGACGAGGTCAAGGCGACCGCGCGCCACCACGACGTCCCGGCGACGATCGTGCCGGGGCTCGCGCACATGCTGATGCTGGAGCGCGACTGGGAGCGCGTGGCGCAGCCGATCGCGACGTGGCTGGAGTCGCTGCGCGAGTGAGAGGCGGCGGTCGGCGGTGCGCGGCGCCGGTCGTGCAAGGCATCGACCGCGGCGCCGCGGTCGGGGGTTCGGGTCTGCGTCTCATCGCAGACCGCCGACCGCCGACCGCCGCTCCTTCAGCGATGCCTCAAGCCGTACGCCTGCGCAGGAACTCGACGAACTTGTCCGGCGGCAGCGGCTTGCTCACCCAGAAGCCCTGGAAGCAGTGGCAGCCGCGCGCGTCGAGGAACTCGAGCTGCTCGCGCGTGCCGACGCCCTCCGCGACGACCTTGAGCCCGAGGCCGCGCGCGAGTCCGATGATCGCCTCGGTGATCGCGGCGTCGCCGGGGTCGGTCTCGAGGTCCGCGATGAACGAGATGTCGATCTTGAGCGTGTCGATCGGGAAGTGCTTGAGGTGGGTCAGCGACGAGTAGCCGGTGCCGAAGTCGTCGATCGCGACCTTGAAGCCGTGGTCGCGCAGCTGGTGCAGCACGCGGCGGATCGCGTCGAGGTCGTGCAGCAGGCTGGTCTCGGTCACCTCGAGCTCGAGCCATGACGACTCGCACCCGGCCTCGCCGACGATGTCGACGATGCGCTGCGCGAGGTCCTCGCGGTAGAACTGCCGCGCCGACAGGTTGACCGACACGTTGAGCGGCAGCCCGTCGCGGCGCCACTGCGCGACCTGCGCGGCGGCGGTGCGCAGCACCCACTCGCCGAGCGAGTGGATGAGGCCGGCTTCCTCCGCGAGCGGCACGAACACCTGCGGCGGCACGTCGCCATGCTCGGCGTCGTGCCAGCGCAGCAGCGCCTCGGCGCCGACGATCGAGCGATCGGGGATGTTCACGACCGGCTGGTAGTGCAGCTCGAGCCGGCCTTCCTTGAGCGCGGCGCGCAGCGCGGTCTCGAGCGTGTGCTGCTTCAATCGCCGCTCGGCCAGGTTCTGGTCGAGGAACTGGTAGGTGTTGCGGCCGAGCTCCTTGCTGCGGTACATCGCGACGTCCGCGTGCTTGAGGAGCTCGTCCGGGTCGTCCGAGTCGTCCGGGTACACCGCGATGCCGATCGACGAGGTCACGTAGATGTCGTGGTCCTCGATGCGGAACGGCTGCGAGATCGCGTCGAGCAGCTTCTGCGCGATGCGGCTCAGCACCTGCGGATCGTCGAAATCCTCGACGATGACCATGAACTCGTCGCCGCCGAGGCGCGCGAGCAGGTCGGTCTCGCGCAGCGTCGCCGACAGCGCGCGCGTCACGTGCTTCAGGAGCTCGTCGCCGATCCGGTGGCCGAGCGTGTCGTTCACGTTCTTGAACCGGTCGAGGTCGATGAACAGCACGCCGACGCGCCGCGCGCCGCGGCGCGCCTGCGCGATCGCCTGCGACAGCCGCTCGTGCAGCAGCAGCCGGTTGGGGAGGCCGGTCAGCGCGTCGCGCGTCGCCATGTGCTGCAGGCGCTCTTCCGCGCGGATCCGCGCCGAGACGTCCTGCACGAACGACAGGATCGACACGATCTGCCCGTCGTCGCCGAGCAGCGCCGAGTGGTACCACTCGCACCAGATCGTCTCGCCGTCCTTGCGCCGGTTGCGCGTGAGGCCCGTGGCGCGCGGCTCGAGGCCGGTCATCAGCTTGCCGACGACGTCGACCATCGCGCCGGCCTCGTCGTCGTGCAGCATCGGGTTGTCGGTCAGCGACAGCCCGAGCACCTCGGAGCCGTCGAAGCCGAAGATGTTGCCCGCCTGCTCCGACCAGCGCACGAGGTGCAGGTCGCGGTCCCACTCGAGCACCGCGAGCGGCGTGTTGCCGATGTGGCTGGACAGCTCCCAGTTCACGCGGCGCAGCGCTTCCTCGTTGCGCTTCTCGTCGTGGATGTCGCCGTGCACCGCGTAGATGCCGACGACGTTGCCGTCGGAGTCGCGGTTGGGCGCGTAGTGGATCGACTCCCAGCGCGACTCGGCCGTCCCGTGCTGCGGCAGCAGCATCTCGGTGGCGATCGTCTCGCCGCGCAGCACGCGCGCCATCAAGGGCTCGAGCAGCGAATAGCGCGCGGGGCCGAGCACGTCCTCGACGCGGCGGCCGTTCAGGTCCTTGCGCGACTCGCCGAGCCAGGCCTCGTTGCGGCCGTTGACGAAGCGGAAGCGCAGCTCGCGGTCGATGTACGCGACGCGCGCCGGCACGTTGTCCATGATGAGCCGCAGCTCGGCCTCCGAGGCGCGCAACGCTTCCTGCGCCTGCTTGAGCCCGTGGATGTCGTTCATCAGCACGAACGCGCCGTGCACCTCGCCCGCGGGGCCGGTGTCCGGCACGACGCGGATCGTCATCCAGCGCCTGACGCCGTTCGCGCCGGCGATCAGCCGGTCGAATGCGGTCGACTCGCCTTCGAGCGCGCGCACGACCATCGCCTGCGCGCTCTCGTAGATGCCGTGCCCGACGACGTCGCGCAGCTTGAGGTCGACCAGCGCATCGGGCGCGAGGCCGAAGAACTGCACGAACGTGCGGTTGACGTAGTGGCAGCGCTCCTCGCGATCGATGTACGCGACCGGCGCCGGCACGCCGTCCATGATCGCGCGGAGCTGCGACTCGCGGGCGGCGAGCGCGTCCTGCGCGAGCTTCAGGTCGGTGATGTCGTGGCCCGCGACGTACTCGCCCTTGACCGTGCCCTTTCCAGCACATTGGGATCCTAAGCTTAGAATTCCACGTGGACAAGTTGTC
>JADMIO011529936.1_pt1 | contig 10303 bp, 7 predicted proteins | sample 8958161 | NCBI WGS metagenome assembly JADMIO01 (sample SAMN16585339, study PRJNA669376) | soil metagenome | isolation source: Crop rotation soil | place: USA: Cullars Rotation, Alabama | collected 2011
AAGGTGAGCCAGTGTGATTACATTTGCGGCCTAACTGTGGCCAGTCCAGTTACGCTGGAGTCACTAGTATTTAGGTGACACTATAGAAGCGGCCGCGACAACTTGTCCACGTGGAATTCTAAGCTTAGGATCCCAATGTGCTGGAAAGATGCCTCGAAACTTCGCTATCACAAAATCATTCTGATGACCGACGCCGACGTCGACGGCTCGCACATTCGCACGCTGCTGCTGACGTTCTTCTTCCGGCAAATGCCGCAACTGGTCGAGCAGGGTTTCGTTTTCATCGCGCAGCCGCCGCTCTTCAAAGTCAAAAAAGGGAAAAAGGAAGAGTACATCAAAGATGAAGGCTCGATGATGCAGTTCCTGATGCAACAAGCGACTGGTGACATGAAGGTCACGTCCGCTTCGAACAAGACGCCGATTGAAGGCGCGACACTGGTACGCTCGCTGCAACGTATGGTCGAGTTCAAGCGCTATTGCGAGAAAGCGACGAGACGTTTGAAGGGTGACGCAAACCTACTCGACGCGTTGCTCACTGCATTTGCCGGCAAGAAAGGCGTGATGCGTCAGGAAGGCGCGACGCTCAAACGCACCTTCCAGGACGGCGACCTGATGGCCAAAATCGAAGGCGTGATCGCGAAAGCCGGTTACAAGACCGAACTCGCCGAAGATGAAGAACACGGCCTGTGGGAGATAGATACGACGACGCTCACCGGCACGCCTGTGACGATCGATTGGAACTTCGCCAGCTACGTCGAATTCCAAAAGGCAGTAGAGTTATTCATGAAGCTCGAAGATCGTCTGGCGCCGCCGTTCGTTGCCGGTGAAAACGGCACCAGCGAAGAGATTGCCACACGCGACTTGCTGCTCGACCGCGTCCTTACCGCTGCAAAAAAAGACCTGACGATTCAGCGCTACAAAGGTCTGGGCGAAATGAATCCCGAGCAGCTTTGGGAAACCACCATGAATCCCGAGACGCGCACGCTGCTGCAAGTCCGCATCGACGACGCTGTCGAAACTGATGAAATCTTCACCGTGCTGATGGGCGATCAAGTCGAACCCCGCCGCAAGTTCATCGAAGACAACGCGCTCGATGTGAGGAATCTGGATATCTAATCCGCGATCGAACTATCCGCAGATTACGCAGATTCCACCGATTCAAAAACACCAAGCCCAAAAAGGCACAAGAGATAGAGACTGCTCAACGAGTCGATGTCGCTTGTGCTTTTTCGTGGCCTGTTTTTTCTGCGTAATCTGTGAAATCTGTGGATCGCTGTCTGAATCTGTGGATAATCTCCCTCCCATGAACACACGCCGTCAGTTTCTTATCCAAGCGCCCATCGCTGTGCTTGTTGCCGGCGCCGCCTGCCGCAACAACTCAACATCCAATTCGTCGTCAACGTCAGCTCCGCCGGGAGCGCCACCCACGTTTGGTACCGGCGCGGGGAGCGGGCCCGCGGTCTCGGCCGAAACATTTGCCGAAGCCGAAAAGCTGATGCAGGTGACGATGACTGATGCCGAGAGGCAACAGGCAGCCGGCTCGTGGCGGACGTCGCTGGCGCAATACCTGGAACGCCGCACCGGACCGCGCAAGGTTTCGCTCGCTGACACGGAAGTACCGGCGACCTTGTGGAACCCAATGCTGCCCGGGATCACTTCAGGTCCCGCACGCGACAATTTTGTTCGCTCAAAGAATGACACGCCGCTGCCGTCGTCAGATGAGGCCATCGCTTTCGCGCCGGTGACGCAACTGTCCCGTTGGATTGAGTCAAAGAAACTGACTTCCGAGCGGCTGACGAATATTTATCTCGAACGGATTGGGCGTCTCGATGGAAAGATTCGTTCGATCATTACGCTCACAAAAGATCATGCCCTGGCTCGTGCGCGGCAAGCCGATGCCGAGATTGCTGCCGGCAAATATCGCGGACCGCTGCACGGCATTCCTTACGGCGTGAAGGACCTGCTCGACACCAAAGACATCGCGACCACCTATGGCGCGGAACCATTCCGCAATCGTGTGCCCGCGGCCGACTCAGCCGTGGTCGCACGACTGAACAATGCCGGTGCCGTTCTGATTGCGAAGCTGGCGCTCGGCGCTCTCGCGCTCAACGATATTTGGTTCGGCGGCCAGACGATGAATCCGTGGCTGCTGGAAGAAGGCGCCTCGGGCTCGAGCTGTGGCCCAGGCGCTGCCACTGCCGCCGGACTGGTCGCATTTTCTGTGGGCAGCGAAACCGGAGGCAGCATCGTCAGTCCGGCAATGCGCTGCGGCGTGACAGGCCTGCGCCCGACCTTTGGCCGCGTGGCGCGCACCGGCGCGATGACGCTCTGCTGGTCGCTCGATAAACTTGGTCCGATGACGCGCTCAGTCGAAGACGCGATGCTCGTGCTCCAGGCGATTACCGGGCCTGACGCCGGCGATCCGTCCAGTGTGCCGAGCCGCCTCGACTTTGACGCTAACCCATCCGTGTCCGGGTTGAAGGCCGGTTACTTTTCGCAGTGGATGAAAGAGGCGCCCGCGACCGACGTCGATCGCGCGGCCATGGAGACGATGAAGAAGTTGGGGATGGAGCTGAGAGAAGTGACGCTGCCCGATTGGCCGTACGGCTCTTTGATGCCGGTGCTTTTTGCCGAAGGCGCCGCTTCGTTCGAAGACCTCGCGTTGAATAACAAACTCGGTGAATTAAAAGTCCAGGTGAAAGACGCCTGGCCCAATCTGTTTCGGCAGGCGCGCTTTCTCTCCGCCGTGGATTTCGTGCAGGCTGATCGTCTGCGACGAAAAGTTGCGTTAGAGATGGCGCGCATCTTCCGTGAAGTCGACGTCCTGATCGTGCCTTCACTGCGCGACGAGCAGCTCACCATCACGAATTTCACCGGGCATCCATCGCTGACTCTGCGCGCCGGTTTCGTCGACGTCTCAGAAGCACGCAGCGACTGGGCCCCCGATCCCAACAACCCTCTGCCCAAGTTCAACCCACCACGCCGCGTTCCGCATGGGATCACTATTCTGGGCCGGTTGTTCGATGATGGTTTGATCGGACAAGTCGGCGTTGCGCTCGAACGCGCCTTCAATGTCGTGAGCGAGACGCCGGCGGGATTCTAGGCAAGTGTGCAGCGTGCAGTCAGCCGCACGACGGGCAGTAGCCCGACCTGAGGGTGGGCGTCATGAGCCTGCGGATGCGCGCAGTCGTCTCAGGGTCCTGAAAGGACGTCATTCAATAGCCCAGGGTAAGCGCGCAGCGCGCCACCCTGGGATCAAGTTCAATTCGGATTCTGCCGCGCGGCCTCGAAGGCCGCGGGTCATGTTGTGTGCCGAGCATGTTCGACAGCTGGGAGGTGAAAGTCCTCTACTCAACCTGATGGAGGTGAAGAGTTAGCGAAGCGCAAGGGCGTCGTCGTGAGGCGGGGTCTGAAGGAAGCGTGGAGCAAAGGTGCGAGCCGATGAACAAGAACTGGATAGGAGGCATACGGCGTCGGGCGAGCTGGCAACTGACAGCGAAGCCCATATCCATCAAGGACGCTGGTTGTAAATCCGGCGGTTATGCACCGAAGGCGGTCGAACTTACCTCGGGAGATCTGTTGCGTGTCGTGGAATCACGACTGAGACTGCTGTGAAGCAGTTGAGCGCGCAACAGAAGTCAGCAGAGGGCATAGTAGTTCGGAAACGGACGAAGGCCTGAACCGTGATTCGTGAGTAGTAGCACACGTAAGTCATGGAGGTCATGCGCCAGCCAATCAGCTTCGGCTGAGCTTGCCGGGGGCGAATAGGGTGAAGCCCGACAGGAACCTGGGAGCGGCGAAACCTCCATTGGTGATCCGTGACGCGACCCTCCGGCCTTGTTGGCTTAAGTCACGGAACCGCCGTATGCGGACCCGCATGTACGGTGGTGTGACAGGGAAAGCTGGCAACAGCCTACCTATGTCGATTTTGTCAATTGAAGTAACGAACGATTTCCGATCCGATCCATTGTCCAACGGGCACGGACACTCCATTCCCAATCATTCGATAAGCGTCGTTGTCACTCCCACAGAAAGTGAAATTGTCCGGCACACCCTGAAGGCGCGCGTATTCTCGAACCGTGTACGGCGAGGGAATCTTGGATCGGCTACCAACCGGGTGCTTAGGTCTTTCGCGTAATGGGCAACACAAGTAGGCGCGATATCTCCGCATCGGCAACAAAAACGCAGAAGGCAGGAGGCAGAAGGCACTAGGCAGGAAAGCGACGCGCGACCATCGAGGTCGCGCGCTAGAGATCATTTTCTCATTGATCCCAGGGCGTTGCCCCTGGGCTATTGAAGGGCGTCCCTTCGGGACTCTATTTGGACTGCGCTTCGCGCAGCCATCCCGAATACCAACTAAGGCGTCCTAATGAGGCAGGCTCAGGTGATCCACAAAGCCACAAAGAAGATAGAATTCGCACACTATCTAATTGACTCACGGCGTTCCGGCCAGAGATGAAATAAATCGTTTGTTGGCGGAACAACTTTTCCCAGATGTTGTCAGAACAGTTGAGTAGCGTTCAAATCTCGGATTCCCTCGAGGTTTAATGAAGCACCCCAGACTTCTCTTCAAATTATCACTCTGCTGCCTGGCTCTTTTCGTCGTGGCTCCTTTGGCAAGTGCTCAGCATGCTTCATCTGCAAGCACGCGCGACAGGCGTTTCGCGAATGGCTCAAGCGCGGTCGGCGTTCCGTTGTTGTTCAGCGCGAAAGGGCACATGTTTGTGCGGGTACGTGTGAATGACTCAGCCCCGTTATTGTTCGGGCTCGATAGTGGTTTCGAACAAACGGCCATCACCACGAAACAGGCGACTGCACTGAAGCTCAAAACCTACGGTGGCGCGAAAACAAACGGCGTCGGCGAGGGCGAGGCCGACATTTCTTTCGCGCGGAATGTCAGCTTCGATTTGTCCGGCGTGAAGTTCCACCTGAGTGAGATTGGCGTACTCGCGCTTGATTTCCCTTCGCCAGTTGCCGATGAACCGATTGCCGGCATTCTTGGTTATGACTTCATCAGTCAATTCGTAGTCAGCATTAACTACGCTGATAACTCAATGAGTCTTTACAGTCCGCGCGCCTACCGGTATCGCGAACGCGGTGACATCCTGCCGATCACAATGATCGACAATTATCCGACGATTACGGCGACGGTTAATCTACCGGGACTGGCATCGTTCAGTGTTCAATTGGTCATCGATACGGGCTCTGAGACGGGAATCTTTTTCAATAGTCCGTTTGTGAAGAGTCATAGACTGCTTGAGTCGAAACAAGAGATGAAGGAGGCGGGCATGCGCGGGATTGGCGGCACGAGCGCGATCCGCATTGGGCGCGCGGACAGCATTCGTCTCGGCCGCACGGTAATCCCGAACCCGATCGTTCATTTTTCCGTCGCCACCAAAGGCGAAGCGGCGGACGCGATGACGGCCGGCCAGATTAGCAACGAAATTCTTCGTCATTTCAAGACTGTTATCTTCGACGCGGCGCGTCATCGGCTGATACTCGAATCGAGATAGCGTCGACATCGCTTTCCAACATTCCGCGAGTGCACAGGATAAACGCGACCCGCCTGCAAGATGCCGGCGCTCCATGCCGCGCTGGCATCGTCTTTGCTCCTACTTCAACGAACCTCAAATTCAAGGTCAAGCAGTGTTCATTACATACACCTTCGGTGTAGCGAAGGAGTACGTGGACGAAACAGTGGGCCGTGTGCAGTGGGCAGTGCGCAGTGAACAGTGAAAGAAAAGGGGGAAACTGATGGCGAAGTACGGAAAGACGGCGCAGAAGAAGGTTAAGAAGGCGATGCATGAGCGGAAGAAGGGAACGCTCAAGAGCGGCTCCGGCAAGAAAGTGACGAGCAAGAAGCAGGCGATCGCGATTGGCTTGTCAGAAGCGCGCAAAGAGGGCGGCAAGGCGCCGAAGAAAAAAGGCGGAAAGAAAAAGGGCGGCAAGAAGAAAGGTGGCAAGAAGAAGTCGAGCAAGAAATAGCGTAAAGGTTCGGCGATCCGCGAGATTTGGCCTGCGGATGAACGCAGATTTACGCTGATAGGAAAACCGGGCGCGGACGGGCCATATGACCGGCTGGCGCTCCGGTTACGCGTCGGCTGAAGCCGGCGGGATCAATAAATTGATTCGTGATCCCAGCGAGCTACAGAAAATTGCGGGCAGGATGCCCGCGCTCCCGGGTAATCGAGAGCTCGTCGAGGTGAGCACTGCAGAGCGCGCAGGATGCGCGCGGCCCGCCTGCAAGGATGCAGGCGCTCCAACATATTATTCCCGCACAACGTCGCGCGGATCTTTATCGGTCCGTACGCGCAGCAGTCTCGGGTGGCGAAGTTTGCCGTGCACGGTCCATTGGATGAATCCAACCTGGACGACGATTTTCGGCTGTACCCAGTGAGCACGTAAGCGAGGCAAACCGACGGCGCGGGTGAATGGCGGTTTGAGAATTTCCAGCGCGTCGAGTTTGTGACGCAGGTCGAGCAGCAGTTCATTGTTGAAGCCGGTGCCGATCTTTCCGGCAAAGACGAAGTCGTCTATCGCCGAGCCCTCGCTAACGATCGCGCTACTGCCTCGTTCGTAATAGCCAACCAGCAACGCTCCCAGTCCGGCGCGTTTGCCTTGCGGATCGGTGAAGCCGCCCACCACGAACTCCTGCGCCAGCTCACATTTCATCTTCAACCAGTTGCGCGATCGGCGCTGCTCGTAGATCGAGCCGCGGCGTTTGGCGATGACGCCTTCCCAACCTTCTTTTTTCGCGCGCTTCCAAGCCGAATCAGCGTGTAGTTCGGCGACACGTTTCAGCGGCGCAGTTAATGGAAGTTGCTTCAGGAGCGCCCGGCGCTGTTCGAGTGGCAGTGACATCGTCTCGCGCCCGTCAATCCACATGATGTCGAAGAGGTGATAGCTGAATGGCGCATGCCAGGTGATCTCGCCATCGAGGATCAATTCGCGATGCGGGAGTTGGGCGATTGCTTTTGAAATCGCGGGGATGTTTTGCGGCAGATGGTTGCGTGAGAAGAGTTCGACCTGGTGTCCTTTCTTGTAAGCGAGCAGGCGGATGCCGTCGAATTTTCTTTCAAAGCTCCAGTCAGGGCCGGTGAAACGCTCTTGGGTGAGCGTCGCAGCCATAGGGATGATCCAATCGGGGAATTCGTTCTTCACGGAGGTTGGAGGTTAGCACGAGTCTTGAACCAACGCGCGAACTCGAGGTCGCGGGTGGGCGAGCAAACAAGGGCTTCTGACTGGGTTTGCCAGGAGCGAAGCGCGACGGCCCTAATCTTGACGTGACTCAAAGGAAGCCATAATTTTTGGATATGTCCACGGAACAACTCACCGAAGCAGTCATGGCCCTTCCTCTTGCTGATCGCGTGTCCCTGGCGCAAGCACTTTGGGAGAGTATTGGTGCCGGATTGCCTGATGTCGACGAGCCAAAGGCTATTGCTGAGGCCATTCGCCGTGATAAGGAACTGTCGTCAGGTAAGTTAACCGACCGAATGCATGAAGAAGTTATGGACGCCGCGCGACGCGCGCTTGACTGAGAGTAACCTATCATCCTCACGCCGAAGCCGAATTAATCGAAGCAGCACGATATTACGAGAAACGTGTCAGCGGACTTGGCAAGCGATTCCTCGACGAGGCGGATCGTGCGGTCTTACTGATTCAGGATTCGCCGGAGCGTTGGCGAATGACCGAAGGTGATGTCGGCGGTATCTGATGGAGCATTTTCCCTTCGCAATCTATTATCGAGTACTTTCCGGTCACCTTCGGATTCTCGCTTTCAAACATCACAGCCGCCATCCGGATTACTGGCGGCCTCGCGTGAAATAACGGGGAAATCCAAAATCTTCAACGCGCGAATGTCGAGGTCGCGCGGCAAAGTCATTTCTCTATCCTGATCCCCGGAGCGTTGCTCTGGGCTAAGTTATTGCGTCCCTTCGGGACTTTGTTTGGACTACAATTCGGACTCCAAATTGCAGGCAGGATGCCCGCGCTCCCTTCGGCGCGCCGATTTATTTTGTGCCGTTGTTTAGCAGATGAGCGACGGTGGCGGAGAGTTCGGCGACTTCCACGGGCTTGGTCAGATGGAGTTGGTAGCCCGCGGCGATTGCGCGCTGGCGATCCTGTTCGCGGGCATACGCGGTCAGGGCCACGGCCGGAATTCTGCCGCCACGTTCTGCCGGCAACCGGCGCACGCGGCGCATCAGTTCGTAACCGTCAGTGCCGGGCATACCTACGTCGGAAATCAACAAGTCAGGCTTGCGCCGCCATATCTTCTTCAAAGCCGCAGACGCGCAATCGGCCGTGGTGACGCGCGCGCCTTGTTTCGAGAGCACGGCCCGCAACAAATCGCGCGTGTCGATTTCGTCGTCGACAACCAGCACGCGCACGCCAAGCAAGTCAGGTGTGACGCGCGGCGCTTTTGATTCTCCGCCGGCAAAGTTCTTTCGCGCTGATGCCAAGTCGCTCGTAGAGAGCAACGGCAAGGTGAAGGTGAATTTGGCTCCCTTACCCACGCCGCCGCTTTCCACGCTAACGGCGCCGGCGTGCAGCTCTACGATCTGACGCACGATCGCGAGCCCGAGCCCGAGCCCTCCATGCGCACGGGTCGTAGTCATGTCAGCCTGGCGAAAACGTTCGAACGCGTGCGGCAGAAAATCCGCCTTGATTCCCTCGCCATAATCTTTGACAGAAATTTCTACGCTCGATTTGACGCGGCGCGCGGAAACTTCTACCAAACCACCGGGCGAACTGAACTTGATCGCGTTCGACAGAAGATTCCAGACGACTTGCCGCAGCCGCACGGGATCGCCTTTAACCATTTTCAATTTCGGATCGATCTTCTTCTTGACGTGCACATTGCGCGCGGCCGCCGTTGGTCCTAATGCTTGCACAGCCTCTTCGATGAATTGCCGCGGATGAACCGGGATTGTTTCCATGCGTAACTTACCGCTGATGGCGCGCGATACGTCAAGCAAATCTTCGACAAGTTGCTGCTGCGAACGCGCGCTGCGTTCGATCGTTTCCAGCGCGCGCTCGTGTTCAGCAGGCTTTAGATTGTTCGTACGCAAGAGCCGCGTCCAACCCAACACGGCATTCAACGGTGTGCGCAGCTCGTGAGAAACTGTCGCCAGAAACTCGTCCTTCAACCGGCTGGCCTCTTCGATCTGATTAAAAGCTTTTTCCAGCTCTTTCTTCGTTTGCAATTCATTGTCGAGAAGCTCGGACAGATCGTATTGCCGATTGCGTGCGCGCAACGCGGCCTGCACAGTACTCAGCAGAGTCATCATGCGCACCGGCCGCTCGATCAGGCTGACGTTACCCACTGCTCCCAAAAACGCGAGTGCTTCAGCATTGATCGGCAATTCACTGCCACCACTCGTGAGCAGAATGATGGGCAAGTCGGACCATGGCGGCTGATCGCGAAGTGCTTCGGTCAACGCTACCAGAGCCCGCGCCGACAATCCTTCCTCAGTTAGAAAGACAAGACCTGCGCCCGCGCGGATTTGTTCGCATAGCTCCTCGATGCTGTCGCAGATGAAAGCGGAAAGATGCGCATCGGCGAGGAAACGCGCGGCCAATCCGGCATCGCGGCCGGTGGGCGCAAGAATCAGGATGCGTTGGTCACGCAAATTTCCTGATCGGTTTGCAGCAACGACTTCACTCATCTGCGCCGGCTTTCAGATCGTCGTAGACCGGAAGGCCCGCGAGCACGCCGCGAAACGCGGTCAACGGCTCGCCCACGTGGATTCCGCTCGACTGAACTTTCAGTTCGCGAATCGTCAATTCGTGCTGGCCGGTACGTTTTTTCACCACGGAAAGCGCGCGGTGGATTGCGCCTTCGGCTTCAAAGTAGCGCAGCAGCACGACCGTGTCCGCAAGATAGCTGACATCCACCGGCGTCCCCATGGAGCTTCCCAGGAAACCATGCTGGGCCATCACCAGGATTGTGACCACGCCTTGCTGATTCAGATACGTGAGCAACTCATGCATCTGGACGCTCAGGAAACGTTCCTCAGGCATGGCATTGAGGTAACCGTTCAAGCTGTCGATCAGAACGAGGCGTGCCCCGTCCTCGTCAACCGATTTCCGCACGACGTGCGCAAACTCTCCGGGTGACAACTCCGCCGGGTCAACTTGTTGGATGGCTATCAGGGACTTGTTGACGAACTTCTTCATTGGAGTGCCGACGCCTTCAGCGCGCGCAATGAATGTTTGCCGCAACTCGTCGAAGATAAAGGCAGCGGCGCGCTCACCACGCGCAGCAGCCGCGGCCGCGAATTGCGCTGCGATAGTCGATTTACCC
>JADMIO011837368.1_pt1 | contig 10303 bp, 8 predicted proteins | sample 8958161 | NCBI WGS metagenome assembly JADMIO01 (sample SAMN16585339, study PRJNA669376) | soil metagenome | isolation source: Crop rotation soil | place: USA: Cullars Rotation, Alabama | collected 2011
CGCTCGGCACCACCCCGGCGGCGCTGCTCGAGGAGCGCGGCGCGCCGACGGTGGCGCTGCTCGGCCTGCGCGGCGCCGGCAAGACGACGATCGGCGCGGCGCTGGCGCGGCGTCTGGGCGTTCCGTTCGTCGAGCTCGACGCGCTGGTCGAGAACCTGGCCGGCCTGCCGCTGCCCGAGATCTTCGCGGTCCACGGCGAGGATCACTACCGGCGCACCGAGGCGCGCGCGCTCGAGGAGTTCCTCGCCCGCGGCCGCGCGGCGGTGCTCGCGACGGGCGGCGGCATCGTCAACTCGCGCGAGGCGTTCGACCGTCTGCGGCGCGGCGCGTTCACGGTGTGGCTGCGCGCGAGCCCCGAGGACCACATGGAGCGCGTGGTGAAGCAGGGCGACCGACGCCCCATCGCCGCCGGCGGACGACGCCGCGCGATGACGCAGCTGCGCCGCATCCTCTCCGCGCGCACGGCGCTCTACGCCGAGGCCGATCTCGCGGTCGACACGTCGTCGCTCGCGCCGCGCGAGGTCGTCGCGCGGATCGAGGAGGCCCTGCGGGCCCGCGGGGCGGCGGCGTGACGAGTTGATGCGTCCGTTCTTCCGTAGGGGCGAGGCATGCCTCGCCCCGAACGGCTCGGCGGCAACGAATTGCACGGCGACCTGCGCCTTCGCGGGCGCGGCATGCCGCGTCCCTGCGTTGTCGCTAGACTCCGCGGCCTGATGGACCCAGCGTCATCGAGCACCGCGGTCCGGCGATTCGCGCCGTGGGCGATCGGGCTCGTCGCGACGCTGCTCGCGCTGATCGGCTCGTGGCGCTCGTCCCCCACCGAGGACGAGCCGACGTACGTGGGGCACGGCAACTACATCCTCGAGCGCGGCGACTTCCGCGCGCCGGTGCTGCTGTGGCAGCCGCCGCTCGCGCTCTACGTGCAGGCGACGGGCCTCGCGTTCGCCGACATCGACCGCGGCGCGTTCGACAAGGCGAAGGACGCGCAGTCGCTCACGGGTCTCGGCGACGCGCTGATCTTCGAGTCGAAGGCGTCGCCGGAGACGGTTCTGCGCGCGGCGCGGTGGCCGATCGCGGTCGCGACGGGACTCGCGGCGGCGCTCGCGGCGTGGATCGCGGGGACGGTGGGCGGGACGATCGCGATGGTGATCGCGGGACTGCTCGTCGCGGCGTCGCCGATCGTGTACGGCCACGGCGGGTTGGCGACGACGGATCTGGTGGCGGCGTTGGGCGTGTTGGCGGCGAGTGCAGGACTCGTCGCGATGGTCCGTTCCCCTCCGCGCTCTCGCGCTACGGGGGATGCTCCCCAACTCGTCCTCGCCGGTGTGCTGCTCGGCGTCGCGCTGCTTGCGAAGCACACGGCGATCACGCTGATCCCGCTCGCGGTCGGCGTCGCGTGGTGGACGGCGCGGCGCGGCGGACGATCGCGGCCGGCGGCGCTCGGACGCGCGGCGCTGCTGCTTCTTGCGGCCGGACTCGTCGTGTGGATCGGCTACGGGTTCGACGTCGGCGTGCTCGTCCAGCCCGACTCCGCGGGCGATCTGCTCGCGAAGGCGTCGTCGCGCATCCCGCTGCCTCGCTCGCTCATCGAGTGGTTCGCGCGCGAGGTCCCGGTGCCTGCGCCGCGCTGGTTCCAGAGCCTCGTCTACCAATCCGGCAAGCAGCACGGACGCCTCTACTTCCGCTACTTCGAGGAGATCTCGAAGGTCGGCTGGTGGACGTACTTCCCGGTCGTGACGCTCGGCAAGCTGACGCTCGGGAGCATCGGTCTCGTCGGAATCGCCGCCGCGACGCTGCGACGCCGTCGGCTCGCGGCGGACGAAGTCGTGCTGCTCCTCGCGTTCGCACTGCCGTTCGCGGCGGCCGTCGTCTCGCGTCACAACCTGGGCGTGCGTCACGTGCTGCCGGCGCTGCTGCCGCTGTTCGTCTTCGCGGCGGTCCGCATCGGCCGAGCGACGAGCGACGCCGCGCCGCGCGGACTCTTCCTCGCCGCGAGCTGTCTGCTCTGCATCCACGTCGGCGAGGGCGTGCTCGCGCAGGGCAACCCGATCGCATGGTGGAACCTCGCGTACGGCGGCACGCCGCGCGGATGGCGCGTGGCCGCCGACTCCAACGCCGACTGGGGTCAGGGCCTCTGGGCGCTGCGCGACGTGGCGCGCCGCGAGAACTTGGAACACGTCCACTTCATCGCGTTCGCACCGGTGAGCGCGCTCGCGCACCTCGACGAGCCGCGTCTCGAGCCGATGCAGGACGAGTGGTGGACGCGGCCCGCGCCGGAGGACGGCTGGCTCGCGATCTCGACGAGCGCGCTGTGGTACGCAGGTCGTCCGCCGATCACCGACGCTGCACCCGACGCGTTCGTCGGCGGCTGCTACCGCCTCTACAAGCTGCCGCTCGCGGCGCCGCGATGAGGGACGACGAGGCGCACGTCGCCGGCGAGGAGCCGCCCGAGGATCCGCTCGCGGGACGCCGTCAAGCCGACGCGCTGACGGCCGCGGAACTCCGCGCGAACCCCGCGTGGTGGTTCCCCGGCGGCGGACGTCACCTCCACGGTCCCGACGACGCGACCGTGCTTCCGATCGACGCGGGCGCCGCGGCGGAGGACGGCTCCGTCGAGTTCCCGCCGGGACGCTATCTGCTGCACGCGGAGTTCGTCCTCGCCGACGGCACGCGCGTCGACGGTCACGTCACGTTCGCTCCCGGCGACGACGGCTCCGTCGCCGCGCGCGAGCCGACGATCGTCGCGGCCCGCGGCCAACTCGCGCTGTTCCTCGGCGCGCTGCCGCGGAGCCGCGCCGAACTGGACGCCGACCTGGCGCGCGTCGGGCTCGCCGGTGGACGCGTCTTCCCGCTGCGGTGGACGGCCACGCTGCACCCGCCGGAGAAGCCGCTCACCGGCGAGCTCGCGGGTTTCGTCGCGTGGAGCGCGGGCCAGTAGCATCCCCCGCTCGATGGAACCCTCCGCCATGCGGCTGTCGAAGTGCGGGTCGTGCGGCGCGCCGCTGCAGACCTCGGGCTACGGCACGTTCACCTGCAAGAAGTGCGGCTCCGCGCACGTCGTCGAGCCGCCGCCTCCGCCGCCGCCCGCGGCGGGAACGGCCGCGCCGAAGGGCAACGACACCGACCGGCTGCGCGCCGACATGCTCCGCCGCGCCGACGCGCTCGACCGGGAGATCGCGGAGAAGGACCCGGGGACGTCGCGCTGGCCCGACGGCCCGCCGGTGTTCGCGACGGGAACGGTCGTGCGTCCGCTCGGTTTCGCGATCTTCGGCGCGATCATCATCGCGACGAGCCGGCAGGCGAGCGTGGTCGGGCTTCTGTTCCTCATCTTCGGCGGGCTGATCGCGTACGCGCGCCGGCGGCGTCACGTGCTGCTCGTGCGGCGCTACAAGTCGGACGTCGCGATGAGCGAGTTCAACAAGAAGGCGCTCGACGAGCTGCGGGCCAAGAGGGCCAGGTACGTGACGGAGTTCGAGACGCTCGGTCAGCGGTGATCCGCGGACCGTCGCTTCGCGCTACCGCAGCCCGAACCGCGTGCGCAGCGTCCATCGGCCCGCGATCTCCTCGATGAGCCACGCCTCGGGAAGACGCGTCCGCAGCGGCAGGCCCGCGCGGACGGCGCGTTCGGCGGCGTCCATCGACGGACCGGGGTCGCCGTCGGCGCCGCATTCGACATCCGCCACAGTCAGATGCGGACGGATCGCATCGCGCGCGACCGCGCCGCGGTACGGCGTGCAGCGCGGCCACCGGTCCCAGATGCGGTGCGCGAGCGCGAGGATCGGCGCGATCGGCTCGGGCGCGGCGTAGAGGACGCGCGGCGCGTAGCGTCCGGTGCGGTGGAAAGCGACGTCGAGCGCGGGAGTCGAAGTGAAGATCGCCGTCAGCGCTTCGACGTCGAGGGCGGTGATCTCATCCGCGTCGATGAACGGATAGAGGAGCGTGATGTGGGCCGGGCAGCCGGCCGCCGCCGAGCGGTCGAGCCGCGCGCGCCACGCGCCGACGAGCGGTTCTGCGTCGGGGACCGGAAGGATCAGCGCGGTTTCGGGCATGCGGGGCGCCCAGGAGAGCACGGGGGCGAGGCAGGCCTCGCCCCTGCGGAGGGCCGGCCGCTACTCCTCGACGATCGTGACCTTTTCGATCTTGTCGCCCTGCTGGATCTTGTCGATGACGTCGAAGCCCGACGTGACCTCGCCGAACACCGTGTACTTCTTGTCGAGGCTCGGGAGCTTCGTCCGCGCGATGTAGAACTGTGAGCCGCCGCTGTCGGGCTTCTGCGGCGAGCGCGCCATCGCGACGGACCCCTTCACGTGCGGGCGATCATTGAACTCGGCGTTGATCGTGTAGCCCGGGCCGCCCGAGCCGTCGCCCTTCGGACAGCCTCCCTGGATGACGAAGTTGTCGATCACCCGGTGCCACGACAGGTTGTCGTAGAAGCCCTGGCGGGCGAGCTTGATGAAGTTGTCGCAGGTCTTCGGCGCGTCCTTGGGGTGGAAGCGGAAAGAGATCTTCCCGCGATTGGTGTCGATGACGGCGTGCTGCACGAGGCACCTCCTCTGAACGTCGGCTCGGAAAATGAGACGAAGCGCGGGAGGCTATGCGCCCGTCAATCCCGATGCGCCCGAAAGACCCGGCCCGGGTGCGGCCGCGGCCCGCTACGGCTTGTTCAGCTTGACCTTGAGGACGAACGAGCCCGAAGCGTCGAGCGTCGCCTGCGAGTGCGGCGCCGGGCCCGCGGTGAGATGCACGAACGAGAAGGTGCCGGCGAGCAGCTTCTTCTTCTTGTCGAAGTCCGTGATCACGAGGTCGACGGTGGAGCTCGGGTCCTTGCCCCAGTCGCCGAACGGCATGTCGGGCGTGGTGGAGGTCCGCTTGGACTCGACGGTGACGCGGCCCGCCGTCAGCGGAAGCGGGAACGTCTGCGAGGCGAAGTCCACCTGCGGGATGTCGAAGAACAGGTGCACCGGCTCGACGTCGGCGGAGAGCGGGTGCTCGGCCGGCTGGATGTCGACGGTGAGGATCGTGCCGTTGGAGACCACGGTGCCGATCGGCTCCGTGAACTCGAGCGTCGGCGAGTGGCCGAGCGTGAACGTGACGGACGGCTTGCCCGCGAGCGACGCCGGCAGCGCGACCAGGAGCGAGCCGTTCACGTCCACCGGCTGGACGGTGTCGGAGGGATCGGCGTCGGCGAGCGCCGTGAACGCGAAGTCGGCCGACAGCTTCCGCTTCTTCTTGTCGTACTTCACGACGGTGACCTTCACCGTGCTGCCGGCGCCGTCGCCCCACTTCAGCGGATCGCTCGCGGAGTCGGGGTAGTGCATCCAGCCCGTGCGCAGCGGCACGACGTCGAACGGAGCGGACTTGCCCGCGTAGTCGATGTCGGGAAGCGCGAAGTGGAGCCGCGGGCGGCCGGGATCTCCCGACGCGAACTGGTCGTAGAACGAAACGAAGAGCACCGGCTGCCCGTCGACCTTGCCCCGGACGATCGGCGGGATCGCCGTGGTCTGGTACGCGTGACCCGGAGTCGGGTCGTCGCTGACCGTGAACTGCAGCGCCCACTTCTTCTTCTTCGCCAGAGCGGTCGACGCGGCGAGCGGCACCGTCAGCGCGGCGGCGACCGCGGCGATCGAGAAGACGAGGCGACGTCGCATCGGAGGGCTCCCACTCCGCGACCGGCGGACCGCGGTCGCCGCATCCTACGGCGGACGGTCAGCGGGCGTCGAGCCGGTCGCGCTCGCGGGCCCACCACGCACGGAAGTCGAGGACGGCGTCCTTGTACGGCTTCGAGGGAAACGTCGCCGGGTCGAGCCGCGCGAGACCGGTGGCGCGTTCGCCGACCAGCGCGAAGAGCGCGCGGTGCGCGGCGGTGCGGACGGCGAGGTCGTCGTGGGAGAGCAGCGGGGTGAGGGAGTCGACGAAGACGGTCCGCGCGCTCTTCGCGGCGGCGTCGGCCGCCGCGGCGAGTCCGACGGGAGACGTCGGCGCGACGAGCGCTTCGCGCAGACGCCGCGGATCGCGTCGGAGCAGCGCGTCGGCCGCCTCGGCACGGACCGAAGAGGCGGAGTCCGTGCCGAGCACCTGCGCGGCGAGAGGCAGCGCGACGTCGCGCGGTCCCCGAGCGATCCGCTTCATCGCCGCGAGACGCTCGTCGGGCGACGCGGACGCCGAGAGCGCGACGGAGGGATCGTCCTTGAACCTCTCCGTGAAGAGCTCCGGATCGTCGGTCGCGACGATCGCCATCATCTGCGGCGCCGCAATGCGCGCCCAGCCGGTGCCTTTCTGCGCCCACGTCAGGAGAGCGCCGTCGGGAGGGCGATCGGCGTGATCGGGGGTCTCGGCGAACACCCGCTCCGCGTCGTGGACGAGCCACGTCGCCGGCAGCGTCGCGACGTCGGCGCCGTCGAGCGCGCGGAGGTAGTCCTCGCGAGCGCCCGCGATGTCGCCCAGCGCGGCGCGGCAGTACGCGCGCCACGCCCGCGCTTCGAGCCCCCGCGGGAACAGCGCCGTCGCCTCGATCGCGGCGTCGAGGCCCTGCTCGAACTTCTCCGCGCGAGCGAGCGTCTGCGCGAGCAGCGTCCACGCGACGTCGTCCTGGCGCAGCGCGGGGAAGTCGAGCGCGCGGCGGAAGTGCTTTCCCCGCCTCGGCGGCGACGAGGTCGTTCGCGTCGAGCGCCGCGTTGCCGCGTCCGGTCTCCCACTCGCGCTCGAGACTCTCCGACGCGCGGCGAGCTCCGGCGCTCGCCGGATCGATGCTGAGCGCCACGCGGTAGGCGTCGCGCGCGGTGCCGATCGCGAGCATCGCGTTCGCGCGGTCGCCGGCGCGGGCGAGCAGTCCGCTCTCCTCCATCGCGACGGCGCCGGCGAGCAGGTGCTTGCCCGCGCGCAGCGCCACGTAGAGACGCGCGTCCACGTCGTCGGCGTCCTTCACGCCCGCGAGATCGACGGGAAACCGCTCGTACCGCTCGCGCAGCGCGTGCATCGCCTGGAGGTTCTCCCACAGGTGCTTGAGCAGCACGCGCGGCGGGATGGGATGGAACTCGAGGACGGGGCGCTCGTCGGTCACCGGCTCCACGCCGTCGACGAACGCGCGCAGTTCCTCGGCCCCCGCGACGAACGTGGCGAGCGCGCGGACGGGGTCGTCGAAGTCGACGGCGGAGAGATCGGCGCGCGCAGCGGGATCGCCGAGCCGCTCCGCGATCTGCGCGTACGGCAGCTTCATCGGCTCGTTGCCGCCGATCAGCGCGACGGCGCCGTCGACGAAGAACGCCGCCGAGTCGGGGAACACCGCGGTGAACGCGGCGACGAGCTTCTTGAAGTCGTCCCCGCTCATGCCCTGCAGCGGAATCCACTGGCACATCACGCCGCCCGGCGCGAGCCGCGGCGCGCACTCGCGGTAGAAGTCCTGCGTGTAGAGGTGGATCGCGGCCGGCGTGTACGGCATGAGCGGCTCGAGCGTGATGACGCCCCAGCTCTCGCGCGAGCGCAGCACGAAGTTGCGTCCGTCGTCGACGTGGACGGCCACGTCGAGATCGCCTCGGCCGGCGCCGTGGAGCACGTCGTGGTTCACGGCGCGGAACGAGTCCGCGACGGCGAGCACTTCGGGGCTGATCTCCACGATGTCGAGCCGCTTCACCGCCGCGTGCGTGCTCACCGAGCCGGCGGTCGTGCCCGTGCCGAAGCAGATGACGAGCACGCGCGACGGGTCCTGCGCGATCGCGACCGGAAGGTGCGCGAGCAGACGCATGTAGCGGTACTCGGGCTTGGTGCCGGCCGCCTCGAACTCGTCGGTGTAGAGCAGCGAGTACCGCTCGCGCTCGTTCGCGACGACGCTCACCTGGCAGACCTGGCCCGAGCGCGAGTCGACGAGCACGTTCTCGCGCGCCTTCTCGCCGGCGAAGACGTGCGAGCGCGTGAGGAACGGCACGTCGGGCCGCGCGACGACGAGGAGCGCCGCGGACGCAGCGGCCGCGACGATCGCGATCGTCCACCGGCGCGGCGACGTCTCGCCGTTGCGCGCGAGCAAGACGGCGCCCGCCGCGAGCGCCGCGAACGACATCGCCGCGGCGCTCCACGTCAGCCCCAGCAGCGGCGCGAGCAGGAAGCCCGCGACGAGCGAACCCAGCACGCAGCCGATCGTGTTGACGGCGTAGAGACGTCCGATGCGCGCGCCGAGATCGCCGAGTCCGCGACGGTAGGCCGCCGCGGCGAGCGGGAACACGCCGCCCATCAGGAACGCGGGCGGCAGCATCACGACCGCGCTCGCGAGCAGCAGTTGGACGATGTGCTTGCCCTGCAGGCCGCCCTTGGGGTTCATCGAGTCGACGAGTCGCCACAGCTTCGCGGTCAGCGGGTAGTGGAACGTCATGGCGACGAGCACCGCCGCCGCGGCGACGCCGATCGCGAGCATCAACCGCGCGAGCGTCCGCTCGGGATGCTCCGTCTTCGCGGCGCGCGCGCCGAAGACGAGTCCGCCGAGGGCGAGTCCCAGCAGGAACGTCGCGAGCATGGCGCTGAACGTGTACGTGAAGCCTTGCAGCGTGAACGTGAGCAGGCGCGTCCACAGCACCTCCGCCGCGAGCCCGACGAACCCGCCCGCGAACACTGCGACGAGCGCCGCCTGCGCCGGGGGATCCATCCCCCGTAGCGCGTCAGCGCGAAGGGGGACGGTCCCCGCCGTCGGCTCCTCGATTGGCTTGGCGACCAGCGGCACACCGCCCCGCCTCCACATCACCCCCGCCGCCACCGCGATCGCGACGTTCACCCCCGCCGCCCACCGCGTCGCCCCCATCACTCCGGCCGCCTCCATGAGCCAGAACCCCGTCGCCATCGTCCCGACGACCGCCCCGAGCAGGTTGGCCCCGTACAGCCTCCCGACGGCCGCCCCCGTGCGCGTCGGATCGTCGACCGTCGCCCGCACGAGCAGCGGCAGCGTCGCCCCCATGAGGAACGTCGGGACGAGCAGCAGCACGAACGCGCCGACGAAGAGCAGCGGCGTCGCCGCGCTCTCCATCGAGAGATAGAGGGCCCGCACGCCCGCGACGAGCGCCGGGAACGCCAGCGCGTAGAGCCCGATCAGCGCCTCCGCCGCGCCGTAGAGCAGGCCCGGACGCCGCGTCCGATCGGCCACGCGGCCACCCACCTCGGCACCGAGCGCGAGCCCGAGCATGTAGGCGGCGAGGATCAGCGCGACCGCGCGCGTGGTGTTCCCGAAGACGAGCACCAGGTGCCGCGTCCAGGCCACCTCGTAGGCCAGCGCCGTCGCGCCGGAGAGGAAGAACAGGATCGCGGCGCCGAGGCGCACGGGGGGCCGTCGCATGAAGCGCGGGATCGTAGCCGCCCCCACCGAACGCCTGGGCGCGCGGAACTCCCGGCGTCGCGCGGGGTATTCATCCCAGCCGATGCGACCTCGCGCCGAAACTTCCTCCGCCGAGGTGGGTTCCAACCAAGCCGGAACGACCGAAGCGTCCGGCCGAGAAGCCGACGCCGACGCCGAGCTCATGCTCGCGTTCCAACGCGGCGACGAGGCCGCGTTCGCCCAGATCGTCCGGCGCTTCCAGGTCCGGGTCGTGAGCCTGGCGTACCGGTACCTGGGCTCCTCCGCCGACGCGGAGGACCTCGCGCAGGAGGTGTTCCTGCGCGTCTACCGGGCGAAGGAGGGCTACGAGCCCAGCGCACGGTTCTCGACCTGGATCTACCGGATCACGGCCAACGCCAGCCTCAACCACATCCGCTCCCGGCGCGTTCGGCGCTCGGTCAGCGCGCGGATGCCCGAGGCCGCCGAGGGCGACGCGGTCCCGGACTTCGAGGACGAGGAGGCCAAGGCGCCGCACGACGACATGGAGAAGGCCGAGCTCGCCGTCGTGCTGCGCCGGATCGTCGACGATCTGCCGGAGCGGCAGCGGGTCGCGATCCTGCTGAACAAGTACGAGGGCCTCTCCTATGAAGACGTCGCGGCGGCCATGGAGATGTCGGTCATGGCCGTGAAGAGCCTGCTCACGCGAGCGCGCGTGAACATCAAGGAGAAGCTGGAGCCGTACCTCTCGGGCGGCGAGATCGAGATGACTCGTCTGAAGTCATGAAAGGCGACTTGAAGTCATGAAGTGCACGGACCTGCCCGCGGAAGACCTGGTGGCGTGGCTGGACGGGGAGTTGAGACCCGTCGAAGCCGCGCGCGTCGAGGCGCACCTTGCGGGGTGCGCCGCCTGCCGCCGCGAAGCCGCGGCGCTGCGCGAGAGCGGAGATCTGCTGCAGAAGCTGCCGGGCCTCGCGCCGACGCCCGGCTTCGAGGCGCGCGTGATGGGGAAAG
>JADMIO011040757.1_pt1 | contig 10302 bp, 11 predicted proteins | sample 8958161 | NCBI WGS metagenome assembly JADMIO01 (sample SAMN16585339, study PRJNA669376) | soil metagenome | isolation source: Crop rotation soil | place: USA: Cullars Rotation, Alabama | collected 2011
GATTGACCCCGACGAAACGGTGGTTGTGTATCTGACGGGGAACGGATTGAAAACGCGCGAGGTGATTGAAGGGAATGTTTATGCGCGGATTGATACCCAACCCAATCTTGAATCGTTTCAGGAACAATTCGAACCGCGCGCATTTGCGGTGGCGTAAAACGTGTGCGACAAATGGCTGACACAGTTCGCAATAAATATTGTCCTACAAAGGAAAAATACCATGGCTACTAAAATCAAAATTCCCACGCCGCTGCGGCGGCACACGAACGGACTCTCCACGGTAGAATTGAACGGCGCAGACAACGTGCGCGCGACGCTCGATACCCTCACGGCGCAATACCCGACGATTGGTGACCGATTGTTCGACGGGCAAGGGCAGGTCAAATCGCACATCAACATTTTTCTTAACAATGAGGACATTCGGTTTTTGAATGGGCTGGAGACGAATGTCAAGGATGGGGATACGGTTGTGCTGCTCCCCGCGCTGGCAGGGGGGTAGACGGAGTTTTAGAAAATGAAACCGCCGATGTGAACCATCGGCGGTTTTTTGTTTTTGTTGATAGAGAGGCAAATACGTAGAGACGCAATATTTTGCGTCTCTACGGGGTCGCCAAAGCGGTGTTAGGGCGTACCGTCGCGTTTTTTGCCGAGCAAGACGTCGAGGTGTTCCTGGTGATGCTCACCTGACCAGTAGAGAACGTCGTCGAGCGAATATCCATCAAGCCAAGTAAATTTCTGTTTGTCAGACCTGGTGTGGTAAGGAATAGATTCTCCCAGTTCGAGAAAGTGGACAAACCCATCGTGCCACGCCTTGTATACTTGAGACCAGGGCTGCGGATGGTAGATGGCATAGATCTGATTATTCAAGGTGTGTGGATTGTCGTGTTCATCCGGGTTCTTGCCTTCGCACCAATCGGGGAATACCGGTTCCGCGCCCGATTTTCCTGCCTCCATCCGCGCTATGGATACCTGCTGCCATGCTCGCAAATGTCCGATAACATCTTTAATAGACCAGTCCGAGCCGGCCCCGGGTGAGGTGAGTTCCGCTTCTGTTTTGCTTGCCAGCAGCGCATCCCATTCCTGCAAGATCCGGCGCAGCTCGGTTAAGGTGTCGTTTGATTCTGTCATTTTTGACCCGTTGTCTATAACGAGAGAAATTTGATTTTGTGGCGTTTTAATAAAGTGCGATGTGTATTCCAATACAGCTTGACGAGTCGCGTTGAGATTGCTTCGACGTAAAGTTCGCTCCTCGCAATGACAAATGAAAAATGAGGTGTGATAGAGTGCGGATATAGAGCGCGAAATTTGTGATTTTGGGCGAGTGGTTGTTCAATCCTAGTCGGAAGGTATTGATGCAAACTCAAGTGGAAAAACCCGTGTCGCACCGCCGGGCGCGAGTGTTTCAGGGACTGGTAATTTTGGCGGCGGTCGGGTTTGGGATTTTGTTTGTCCTGGCTCGCAACACGCCGTATTTTGCATTTGACCTGGCGATAGAGCATGCGATTCAGCAGATTCCAGGAGCATGGTTCGGGCAGTTGATGCTCTGGCTGACGCTGTTGGGCGCGGCTCCACTTTCCTATGTGTGGTGTGGGGCGATCGTGATATTTTTGTTTGTCAGGGGGCTGCGCTGGGAAGCGGTGATGGCGGCGGTGAGCGCCATTGGAGTTTCGCTGTTGGGTTCCGGAGTAAAAGATATCGTGCAGCGGGCGCGTCCGACGCCGGACCTGGTGCATGTGTTTAGCCCGATTAACGAGTACAGCTTTCCGAGCGGACACGTACTATTTTTTACAGCTTTTCTGGGATTTTTGATCTTTTTGCTTTATACGCTGGCTCCGCATTCCTGGTGGCGGACGGTTGGGATGGTTCTGTTGGCGCTCCCCATCGGATTGATCAGTGTTTCGCGCATCTATCTCGGACAGCACTGGCCGAGCGATACGCTCGGCGCGTATTTGCTGGCGACAGTGTGGTTGGCAGTGATGATTTATGTGTACGGGTGGGGGAAGAGAAGGAAATTGCTTGAACGGAAATGAAAAAGGGCGGCGCGCGAATTTCGTGCGCCGCCCTTTTTCATTTCACGGCGTATATGCCAACGCCGCCGCGATTAAATCCAACGTTAATTGTTCTTCTTCGGTCACCGGGATACCGCCGATGCTCAGAAAGCCGCCATCAATCGCAGCGTTGGCGACGCGGGTCGAGACCGAGACTACAAATTCTTTGTAGGAAAGTGTTTCCTCGTAGGTTTCTTTTTCGTTCAAGATTCGGAGGGATTCTAAACACGCATCGCGCATGAGGGCGGTTGCATTGTCGCGGTTGGCGCCGAGCGAATTGATTTGTTCGGGCGAATGGAACTCGCGGCTGACCAGCCCGACGAGACTATCCGGCCCTGCCTCGTCGCCGAGCTCGTGCATTGCGAGATGCAGCGCTTCGAGTTCTTTGTTGATGCCGACGGGCCCGCTCAGCGAGGACATCATTACCGCATATCCCGCAAGGGCAGGCGTTTTGGAGAGGGTGGCCCATTCCTCATCCGTAAACTGGGCGCGAATGCGCGCCGCCCGCTCATTGACATTGGCGCCGACGTCCAGCGCGGCGTTGATTTCACTGGTGAGCTGCGGATTGGCGCGGGCAAAGGCGTCGGTCTCGGATTTCAACAGATTTGTCAGACCCGCGCTGTCGAGATTTTCGGTCTTGACGGTGTTCTGAATCGCATTCATGACGAGAGGGGCAATGAGCGGCAAGAGCGGCGCAATCTCTGCGCCGGTCGTATCCTGGATCCAACGCGCGACCCGGCTGGCGCCGATGCCAAGCAGCTGTTCCACGATCGAATCGCCGCGCCCGTCCAAGAGCGCATCCGCCGGGTCTTGCGTATCGTCTTTGAGCCGGGCGAGGACCTCATCTGCGCCTGCGGTGGTCGCCACTTGATTTCCAACGGCTGTGAGCAAGAGCGGGGCAGCGACCTTGATGCCTTCTGCGGTTTGTTGTTCGTCCAATCCAACTTCGGTGGCAAATTCTTGTGTTAGTTGCGGGGTAAGGGTGCGGGTCAACGAATCCAATAACGTTGTCATGCAATACTCCTTGAGGGGGGTAGACAAATCGGTTGTAGTATCCTCAATCCGGCGAGAAATGCAACTTGGGAATTTGACACTCGATTTTTTTACTCGCAACGCATTTCAAAAATGCCGGAACTTGCTCTGGTTCAGATTCTTGACTGATTTCCACGTGAACTTTTGTTGATTTGCCATTTTTGAAATGCGTTGTATAATCGCCGCCGAATAAGCCAAATGAAATACGTATTTCATGATTTTCGTCGGGCGCACAATGCGACGCCAGATCGTCGCCGGGTGCGCTATTTTTTTTCGTTTTCTTTTTAAAAGAGCCAATGTTTTAGTTGGCTCTTTTTTTTTGCCAATCCATGACCATGCTCAAACTTCCCGGACTGATTGACCCGCATGTGCATCTGCGCGACCCGGGCGCAACGCATAAAGAAGACTGGCACAGCGGCACGGCGGCCGCGCTGGCGGGCGGGTTTACGATGGTGCTGGCGATGCCGAATACGAATCCGCCCATCACGGACGCGGCGACGCTGGCGGCAACCCAGCGCGCGGCAGAGGAACGCGCTGTCTGCGATTATGGGATTCACCTGGGCGCGGGCAAAGACAATGTCGAGATTGCAGCGACGCTTGCGCCGCAGGTGACGGGGCTCAAGATGTATCTTGACCAGACGTTTGGTCCGCTGCGGCTCGATGACCTCGCGTCGTTAATGGCGCACATGGAGCATTTTCCCAAAGAGGTGCCGATTCTGTGCCACGCCGAAGGACGCACCGTTGCGGCCGCGATTCTGGTCGCGCAGTTGTGTGACCGCCCCGTGCATATTTGTCATGTCAGCCGCAAGGATGAGATCGAATTGATTCGGCAGGCGAAAGACAAGGGGATTCGCGTCACGTGTGAAGTGACGCCGCATCACTTGTTTCTGACGCTCGACGACTGCGCGCACATTGGAGCGGGCAAGTGCGAGGTACGCCCGATGATTGCCACGCGCGAGGATGTGGACGCGCTGCGCGCCAATCTCGATATGGTGGACTGGTTCGCCACCGACCATGCGCCGCACACCTTGTTTGAAAAAGAATCTGCCACGCCGCCGCCCGGTTATCCCGGACTGGAGACGGCACTGGCTTTATATCTGGAGCTGGTGAGAGAAGGTTTACTCTCACTTGATGATGTGACCAACAAATGCTACGAAAACCCGCGCCGGCTGTTGCACCTGCCCCCACAGGAGGAAACGTGGATCGAGGTTGATGCGGATGCGGAATGGGTGGCGCGCGGCGCAAAAATGCACACGCGCGCCAAGTGGACGCCGTTTGAAGGGCGGACGATGCGAGGCAAGGTGACGCGGGTGGTCTTGCGCGGGCAGACGGTCTTTGAGAATGATGTTGTGCTGGCGCAACCCGGCAGCGGCCGGAATGTTCGACCGACTCTATGAACGATGAGACCTGTCACAGTTCATCAAGATTTGTTTTTAAGGACACGGATGAACGCAGATGAACGCGGAAACGAAAAAACAAATGGAGATCCGCGTTTTCCGCGTTTTTTTCCGCGTCCAAACCAAAGTGCGACAAGTATTGAAGAAAAGGAGAAAAGAAAATGACCCCGACTCTTGTAACCAACGGACGCAACGGACGCATGAATCATCTGCCCTTTGGCGAAAAGCGCGATGGACCGCTTTTTAATCAGCATATTCTTTCGGTCAAGCAGTTTGACCAGTCCGACCTCGACCAGATTTTTACAGTGGCGGATGAAATGCGGATGATGGTGGAGCGTGTCGGCTCGTTTGATTTGCTCAAGGGCAAAGTGCTGGCGGTCTTGTTTTACGAACCGTCCACGCGCACCTCGTCGTCCTTTATTGCGGCGATTCAAAGACTGGGCGGAAGCATCATTCCGATCAACGAAGTGAAATATTCGTCGGTCGCCAAGGGTGAATCGCTGCCTGACACGATTCGCACACTGGAAGCGTACGCAGATGTGATTGTGCTGCGGCATCCCGAGACGGGCGCGGCGGCGCTGGCTGCCAAATATGCGCGCAAACCCATCATCAATGCGGGCGACGGCGTGGGCGAACATCCCACTCAGGCGCTGCTCGACCTTTTTACGATTTTGGAAGAGCGCGGCAAGATCGCGGATTCGACGGTGACGATGCTTGGCGATTTGAAATATGGGCGCACGGTCCATTCGCTCGCGCGGCTGCTGTCACGCTATGATGTGAAATTGAATTATGTGTCGCCCGAACTGCTGCGGATGCCTGCCGAACTGGTGGACGAATTGACCGAGCACGGTGTCAAACAGCATCAGGCGGAATCGCTGGATGAGGTGCTGGGGGACACGGATGTGTTGTATGTGACGCGCGTGCAAAAGGAACGGTTTGCGAACCTGGACGAGTACGAAGCGGTCAAGGGGTCATACGTGATTACTCCGGAAACGATGGCGCGCGCAAAATCGGACATGATTTTGATGCACCCGCTTCCGCGCGTGGGGGAAATCAGCGAAGCGGTGGATACTGACCCGCGCGCCGCGTATTTTCGACAGGTCGAGTACGGGATGTATGTGCGGATGGCGCTGCTGGCGATGGTGTTGGGAAAAGCGTGAGCGGACAATGGACGATGGACAATGAACAACGCGTGACGGATGACGAACGAGACGCGATGGGCGATCGTTTCGCAGAGCGAAACAAGCGATAGGCGAAACGCGATACGTGGAGACGGAGAAATGACGCAGAGTTTTGTGGACAAGCTGGAAGCGCGGGCACGGGCGGCGAATTCGCTGTTGTGTGTGGGGCTCGACCCGCGCACAACCGATGCGGCGGCGGCGCGTGACGAGTGTTTTCGGCTGATTGAGGCGACGCACCCGTACGCGGCGGCATTCAAAGCCAACAGCGCGTTCTATGAAGTGTTTGGCGCGGAGGGATTCCATGTGCTGCGCGAGGTGATCGCGCAGGTGCCGCCGGATATTCCCGTGATTTTGGATGCCAAGCGCGGGGATATTGCGGACACGAGCAAAGCGTATGCGCGTGCGGCGTTTGAAACGTTTGACGCGTCTGCGATCACGCTTAGCCCGTATGTAGGCAGCGATGGGTTGGAGCCGTTTCTCGAACGACCCGAACGCGGCTCCTTTGTTCTTTGCAAAACGTCGAACGCGGGTGCGGACGAGTTTCAAGCGCTCGAAACGGACGAGGGATTTTTGTTCGAGACGGTGGCGCGGCACGCGGTCAAGTGGAACTCGCGCAACAATGTGGGGCTGGTGGTTGGCGCAACAGACCCAGAACGGATTGCGGCGGCACGGGCGGCGGCAAGCGACCTGTGGATTCTTGTGCCGGGTGTGGGCGCGCAGGGCGGTGACTTGGAAGCGGCGGTGCGCGCGGGCGTGCGCGCGGATGGACTGGGTGTGATTATCAATGCGTCGCGCTCGATTTCGGAGGCGGCGGACAAACGCCTGCGGGATGAGATGAACGGCTATCGCGGGATCGCGTTGGGCAAGCGGAGCGTGCGAGACCCGCAGGAACAGTTGGCGAAGGATTTGCTCGAATCGAACTGTATCCGGTTTGGAGAGTTTAAATTAAAGTCAGGGAAACTATCGCCGATCTATCTCGACCTGCGCCGCCTCGTTTCCCATCCCGCGATTCTCAAACGCGTGGCGCATGAATATGCGCGGGTTTTGCGCGGATTAGAGTATGACCGTTTGGCGGGGATTCCGTATGCGGCGCTGCCAATTGCGACGGCAGTGGGTTTGGAATTGGAGCAACCGTTGATTTATCCGCGCCGCGAGACTAAAGAGTACGGGACAAAGGCGCTCATCGAAGGCGAGTACGCGGCAGGCGAGACGGCGGTGGTGTTGGATGACTTGACCACGACCGGCGAGACCAAGTTTGAAGCGATTGAAAAGTTGACCGGCGCAGGGTTAAAGGTGCGCGATATTGTCGTGCTGATTGATCGCGGACAGGGAGCAGGAGAGCTCTTGGCGCGCGCGGGATACACGCTACACGCAGTGACGACGCTGCCGCGACTTTTGGAGATTTGGCGCGGGCTGAATGTTGTTACACAAGAACAGGTTGATGCGGTGAAGACATTTCTGGCGTCATAGTCATGTACGAAAATCTGCGTCCGCTTTTGTTTCGGCTTGACCCGGAAACCGCGCACAATCTTACGCTGTCATTACTGCGGTGGGGTGGGGACGCTGCGCCGACGCGCGCAATGCTGCGTTCGATGTATTGCGTGGACGACCCGCGTTTGAATGTGCGCGCGTTCGGGTTAGATTTCAAAAATCCGGTGGGGCTGGCGGCAGGATATGACAAGAACGGCGTAGCGGTGCGCGGGCTGGCGGCGTTGGGATTTGGGCATGTCGAAGTGGGGACGGTTACGCGCTTGCCCCAAGTGGGTAACGAAAAACCGCGCGTCTGGCGCGCGCCCGAAGTGCGCGCGCTGGTGAATCGTATGGGGTTTCCCAACAGTGGAGTTGTGGCGTTGAATCTTCCGCGCACGGACGCGCGGCTGGGCGTCAATATCGGCAAAGGGAAAGAGACGCCGTTGGAAAACGCGGCAGATGATTACATCGCGCTGCTGGAGCAGGTGCATATGCGTGCGGATTACGTGGCGGTCAACATCAGCAGTCCAAATACGCCCGGTCTGCGCGCACTGCAGGCGCGAGACGCGATAGAGCCGCTGTTGAAAAGAATTGCGGACGCTCGTACGGCATTGTCGTCACGCATTCCACTCTTGGTAAAAATTGCGCCCGATTTATCCTACGACGAAATTGATGGGGCGGTGGATGCGGCACGAGACGCGGGGTTTGATGGTGTGATTGCAACCAATACCACCATCAGCCGCGAGGGCGCGCCGGAATATACGCGACAGTGGGGCGGGGGCATGAGCGGGAAACCGCTGCAAGCGCGCGCGACAGAGGTGATTCGCCACATTTCCGCGCACACGCAGCACGAGTTTCCGATAGTCGGGGTGGGTGGCATCAGCGATGCCGAGAGCGCGCTGGAAAAATTGCGCGCGGGCGCGAGTTTGATTCAGTTGTTCACGGGACTGGTGTACGAGGGACCGGGACTGGTGCGGCGGATCAATGAGGCGTTGTTGAAAGAGTCGGCTTCCGAGTCAGAGCTGGTGCTGCGAACGGCATAAGATTTTTCCCCGCGAAGCTGCGCGAATTTACACGAATCTGGGTGCTTTATTGAGGGAAATTCGCGTAATTCGCGGGGATATTATTTGGCGTAGATCTAGTGTGCTTGATTGAAAAATGCGACCCGAATTGGTCGCATTTTTCGTACCATCAACTCTCAGCGGTCGAGCAGGATCAGAATGCCGGCGGCGAGGGCGATGAGCGGGGTAAACTCGTTGAGGGCGCGCGCGGCGGGAACAAAGACTTGGAGTCCCGAAATGATGAGCCACACGGCGAGAAGCAGCATACCCATGCCGTTTTTGATTCTGAGTGACGAGCGACGTTTCATGTTTCCTCCTTAAGGGAACCCAGAATAGAGATTGGATGTTGGAATTTGGATGTTGGAGATTAGTGATTGGAGATAAAAGACCTGAGGCCTATTCTTCCTTGACCCCTTTCATATATTTGATGCGATAGGGATGCAGGGTGGCGGTCATGATGCCGTGTTTGACGGCGGGATCGTTCTCCATGATGTGCTGCGCCTGTTGTTCGGACTCGACTTGAAAGAGGGCAATGCCAAATGTGCGTTCATCGTTCTCGGTGGTGCGCCCGAACAAGAGCATGGTGGCCTGTTCTGCCAGCGCCATCAAATAGTCAACATGGTCGGATACGATTTCGCTTTCGCGTTCGGTTGGTTCGGTCAATTGCCCCAATCGGGTGACTTTGAGGACGTAGAGAAAGTGCTGCATCGCGGTCGCCTCCGTTGTTGAATAATTATATCACAAAATAGAATATATGTTCTACTTGTAATATCTGTTTTTAGCACTAGACTTGGTGGCGCGTGGGCAAACGTCCCGCGAGTCCTGCCCGGAAAAGAGTAGAACTTTTGATGCGGTGATTCGCGTTTCCCACTACATTTGTAAGCACTTGCAGGGTGCGGGAGGTTGCATTTTGTGCCTGCGTTTTCAAAACCGTCGCGCGGTGGATGCGGTGACTGATTCAAGCGGCCGACCCATCAAAAAACGGACGTTTGAATGAGCCACTCGCTGCGCTTCCAATTCAGGACAGAGGTAGTATGAAATCAACAGAAAACGAATCCATGTCGGCCCCCGTCGTTGGACAGGATGCAAGTCGTCAAACTAGAGCGAATGCAGACGCGGTAACGCAAAATGATGCCATCCGTCCTTTTCGCATCAACATTCCGCAAGAGGCACTGGACGACCTCCGTAACCGTGTCGGTGCGACGCGCTGGCCCGAACGAGAGACTGTTGCTGATTCGTCGCAGGGAGTGCAGCTCGAGACCATGCTTGAACTCGCGCGTGCCTGGCAGACAGATTTTGACTGGCGAAATGTGGAAGCCCGGTTGAACGCCTTACCCCAGTTCGTAACGAACATTGATGGGCTTGATATTCATTTCATTCACGTTCGTTCCAAGCATGAGAACGCGCTTCCGGTCATTATCACGCACGGTTGGCCCGGCTCTATCATCGAGCAGCTCAAGATCATTGAGCCACTCACGAATCCAACGGCACATGGCGCGAGTGTGGCGGACGCGTTTGACGTCGTGATCCCATCGCTGCCGGGGCACGGGTTTTCTGCCAAGCCCACTACCACGGGCTGGGACCCGATTCGCATCGCCGCTGCCTGGATTGTCCTGATGCAGCGCCTGGGCTATACGCGCTATGTGGCGCAAGGCGGCGATTGGGGTAATGCCGTTACGGAGCAGATGGCTCTACAGACACCACGCGGATTGGTCGGCATTCACACCAATATGCCTGCGACGATTCCTGAGGATATTGCCAAGGCGCTCGCCTCCGGTGGTGCCGCACCCGCCGGTCTCTCGGCAGACGAACAGTATGCGTACAATCAACTCGACTTTTTCTACAAGCACGGTCTGGGCTATGCCAACGAGATGGCAAATCGCCCGCAGACGCTCTATGGGCTTGAGGACTCACCGATTGGTCTCGCCGCCTGGATGCTTGACCACGACGCGGCGAGCTACGCGCTGATCACCCGCGTCTTTGCCGGTCAGTCCGAGGGTCTCACACGCGACGACATCCTCGAAAACATCACACTCTACTGGCTGACGAAAACGGCAGTCTCTTCCGCCCGACTCTATTGGGAAAGCAAGCTGGCGTTCTTTGCCCCGAAAGG
>JADMIO011475853.1_pt1 | contig 10302 bp, 6 predicted proteins | sample 8958161 | NCBI WGS metagenome assembly JADMIO01 (sample SAMN16585339, study PRJNA669376) | soil metagenome | isolation source: Crop rotation soil | place: USA: Cullars Rotation, Alabama | collected 2011
ATTATTTCAATGTGCATAAAGAGCGCAATTCAGAAACAATCCTCTGTGCGGTTCGTTTGCTTATGACGACTCCCGAATATCAATTGTGTTAGCTGGAATGCCTAGTTTTTCTCAATGAGAGAAATATGACAGCCCTTTTTGCTCGGGGTTGCTATTGCAGCCAAAGTGAATCCAAATTTAGATGCAATATTCAAGTAATGCAAAATGATGCTGAAAAGGAGATTTGGTTATGAGTAGTCTTAATTTATTACCAAAGTCAAAATGGAATTACACGACAGCTGCTCATTTATTAAATCGAGCAGGGTTTGGTGGGCCTCCCAGCGAAATTGAGAAGATTGCGGCAATGGGCTTAGAGGGTGCCGTTTCTTACTTTGTTGATTTTGAGAAGATTCCAGAAAATCTTAATGCAGATCCGAAGTTTGCTCAGCCCGAAGAAGGGCACGATGCCTACATGGATCTCCCGAAAAGCCTTCTCAAACGAAGGCGTCCTAATGAAACGGATGCGGAATTCGAAAAGCGCATGGAGGAAGAGAAAAAGCTCGTGCCGGAAATACACGATGCCAAAAGGAACATGGCGCTTGAGAGGAATGAAGATCAGGAAGCATTGACGACCTGGTGGCTGAGTCGAATGGTTTTCGGGCCGCGTCCTTTCCAGGAAAAATTGGTTTTATTTTTCCACGGACATTTTGCCTGTGGAGGTAAGAAATGTCAGACCGCCTATTTTCGATGGCTGCAAAATAATTTGTTCCGGCAAATGTGCTACTCCAATTGGGAGCAGATGCTGATCGCGATATCCAAAGATCCATGCATGCTCATGTCTTTGGATAATGATCAAAATCGAAAAGAGCACCCGAACGAAAATTACGCCCGAGAGATGATGGAATTATATACCCTGGGGGAAGGTCAAGGCTATAACGAAGACGATGTTAAACAATCCGCGCGAGCCTTAACGGGCATGACAATCGACCAACGAACGTTGCGGTATGTATTTAACGATAAGCTGCATGATACGGGAACAAAAACATTTTTAGGATTAAAGGGCAATTTAGGTTGTGAGGATATTTGTCGCCAAGTTGTGAAGCAACCCCAGGCGGCCAGGTTTATTACAGGTAAACTATGGACATTTTTTACTGATCAGAAGCCCTCAGATCAGATTGTCGATACTTTAGCCAATGAATTTCGCTCCGCGGGCAATACACTTAAGCCAGCGATGCGAGCGATGTTCCTGAGTGAAGATTTTTATGCACCAACCCTCATTGGAACTCAAATTAAAAGTCCAGTTCAGTGGCTGGTAACTTCGGTGCGTCTTCTTGAAAGGGATATGCCGGAGCAAAGAGTGCTCCAGATAGTCCAAAATCATTTAGGACAAATCTTATTTGACCCTCCCAGTGTAAAAGGCTGGGATGGAGGCGATGCTTGGATGAACACCAACGCTGTGCTGTGGCGCTATAATCTGGTTGAGGATATTATTCAGGACTCAGGAAAAAAACAAAAGGTCAATGTAAGCAAGCTGCTTACTGCAGATGAGAGGAAAGATGTTTCCAAGGTGGTGGCTGCGTTGCAGAAGCGATTTTTGCTGGTTCCGTTGGCACCAGATCGTGCGATGGCATTGAAGAATTATTTGGATTCTCATAAAGATTGTAATGACGAAACGATTCTCTGTGCAACTCGTCTCCTTATGACAACTCCGGAATATCAACTGTGCTAAGATAAGCACACTTCCATTACGACTGGGAATTATTTCTGAGTCGCCTCGCAACAATTCTTATATTTCTTTCCGCTACCGCAGGGACAAGGATCATTCCGTTTCACGTTTTGCCAGCGATTCTCTGAATCCTTTTTCGCGATTAGCTCCATAATTTCGGCTGGGGCGCGGTTTGAGCGAATGAGATGTCCCATTGTTTTCATGTAAGGATCGACGTGGTTGAAAAACTGTTTATAGGCGGGACATAAATAATTCAATCCAGCTTCACCGTCTGGAGTTTTGATGAATCGATGCTTTGGACATTCGCCATTGCAAGCAAATCGAACTTCGCATTGCATGCAATATTTCGGAAGACTATCAAATTTATCGGAGCCGAACTTTTTCTGCTGCTCGGAATTCACCATTTCGCCGATGGACTGATTTAAAATATTTCCGAGTTTGTATTGTGGATAAACATAGTGATCGCAGGAAAAAAGATCGCCATTATGTTCCATGGCCAGAGCGACACCACATTTTTCGGCGAAAACACAAAGGCCCGAGCCCATGCCCATCCAATTACCGAGCGCGACATCAAAAATTTGGACATAAATTTTACCGACATCCTTGCGGACCCACTCATCGAATATTTCTACGAGAAATTTTCCATACTGTTTGGATTCAACGCTCCAGTTTGTGACTGGAGATTTTGGTGATTGTTTTTTAGGGAGTGGAGGTTCGGCGAGATCCAATCCTTTTTGTTTTGCGCCTTCATCGGCAGCGCGCTCGACCAGAGGAATAAATTGAATAAATCCTGATCCGATTTCTTTTAAGAATCGATAAACTTCGAGCGGCTTTTTTGAGTTGGCACGATTAACGACAGTCAGCGTATTAAATTCGACATGATGCTTTTTGAGCAAAGCGAGTCCCTCCATGACTTTGTCGAAAGTTGGCTTTTGGCCTTTGTCGACACGGTACGTATCATGGAGAGCTTTGGGTCCATCGACACTCAATCCAATCAGAAAATTATTTTTGGCCAAAAAATCGCACCACTCGTCATCGAGCAAAGTGCCATTTGTTTGGAATGCGTTGTTAATTTTTTTTCCATCGGCATATTTTTTTTGAAACGAGACTACCTTTTTAAAAAAATCGACTCCGAGAAGAGTTGGTTCGCCGCCTTGCCACGCGAAATTAATTTCCGGGACGGTTTGAGATTCGATGTACCCTCGAACATATTTTTCGAGAACTTCGTCAGACATCTTGAAATTTTCGTTGGATGGATAGAGTTTTTCTTTCTCCAAATAGAAACAGTATTTGCAGTCCAGATTACAGATTGGACCAATCGGCTTGGTCATCACGTGAAAGGCGCGGCCCGATCGCTGGCTCGATAATTCCGTTGTCAAATGTTCAGATGGCATCGCTAGGTTTTAAAAATATGACGATTTTTCAATAAATTCGAAATCCAAATATCGAAATTCGAAACAAATCCCAATGTTGAAAATCGAAAATTCGAAACATTTTCTGATCAGAGTTTTGCTTTTAGGATTTTGGGCTTTTGAATTTGAAAAATTGTTCGGATTTAGGATTTCGGTATTCGAATTTTAAACAATAATAGGCCTTTTTTCACCCGTTCCGGTCTCAATCTCGCTAGCGACATGGCTGAGTACCGGCCGAAGTTTTCGGCCAACAACGAGTTTGCCATTTTTTACGTAACCTTCCTCGCGACCAGTCAATTCTTTAATCAACCATTTTTTGAGTTTTGCGACGATGTTTTTGTTTTCGGCTGCATAAGCGACATTAAATTTTTCCTCGCGATCATTGTGCATATCAAAAAGCTGTTCTTTTCCAGTTTGCGTCATCCATACATATTTCCAGCGATCGGTGATGATCCATTGTGAATAAATATTGGGACTGCGAGCGCCTTCGCCATGCAGGTACTCACGTGTTTTTCCTTTTCCGCGCCCGACCGGGAGTAAGCTAATTCCTTCAATGGATTTTGGAATTGGAACACCGGCCGCATCTAAAAATGTGGGCAGCACATCGCGAAGTTCGACGATTTCGTTAGTAGGTTCATGATGGTTCCACTCCCATCCGCGAGGAGGAGATATTAGGAAAGGAACTCGAGAGGAGCCTTCGTAGGCGCCGCTTTTCTTGAACATTCGATGGTCGCCCATCAGGTCACCGTGGTCGGATGCGAACAAAATGAGGCTGTTGTTTTGTTGGTTATGCTCTCTCAATGCCATGAGAAATCGTCCGATCTGATGATCAATATGCGTAATGCATCCGTAGTACGCAGCCTGAGCGCGCCGAAAGGAGTCTTGATTGACTTCGCCCCCGCCTTTGTCGACTAATTTTGCTTTTGCGAATTGGAGTTCCTTGCTCCATTCACTCTCGATCGGAGCGGGGAGATTCTTTTTTTCGTACATATCCAAATAGTACGCTGGCGGATCGAGAGGTGAATGCGGTCGAACAAAGCTCATCCATAAGAAAAATGGTTTGGTCGGATCGCGTCGGCGAAGAAAATCGATCGATTGAGTTACAACCCAATTGGTCGGATGATACTGTTCTTCGTATGGCCAGGGGCGAGCGGTCCACGAAGAATTACAATCCAAACAAGAATCGATATAGTCGACATCGGACCCTAATTTTTCTTTGAGCCAGGGAAGATAATCGTCATGGAGAGGATAATGTTTTGTGTAATTTCGGCTATGATGCAGATAGCCATCGTGAAGAATGACGTTGTGAAATCCGCAGAGATTTCGCGGAGGATAAAAATGCATCTTTCCGATGCCTTGAGTTTGATAACCGGCTTTTGAGAGCTCGCCAGGAAGTGTGATGGGATAATTCCAACGGACACCATCTTGGTATTCGACTCGGCCATGATTACGCTGCGAAAGTCCTGTTAGCAATGCAGCGCGTGCGGGAATGCAACTCGGGCAAGCGGAATAAGCGCGATTAAAAAGTGTTCCCTGCGTTGCGAGATGGTCGAGATAAGGAGTTTCAATGACTGGATGGCCAGCGACGCCGAGACAATCGGCGCGCATTTGGTCGACGTTAATGAAAATTAAATTAGGACGTTGACTTTGAGATTTAGAAATGTTCACGGTCCATCATTGTGCTTCAAGGGATATATGCTGGCGATATTTTTTTCTGCACCACCTCACCTTAATCCTCTCCCCATAAGTGGCGGAGAGGAGATTCACAAGAGAATCTCTTCCCCCCTTTCCAAAAGGGAAGAAGGTTAGGATGAGGATTTTTGATCGCTCAGTTTAAATTCTGACACAAACCGCTTTCACTTCGGTATAAAGTTCGAGCACGTCGTGACCCATTTCGCGGCCCCAACCCGATTCTTTATATCCGCCGAACGGCAGTGCGGCATCGAAGATATTATAACAGTTCACCCAAACAGTTCCGGCGCGAAGTTTCGCTGCTAAGCTATGGGCTTTGCTGATATCTTTCGTCCAAATTCCCGCAGCGAGTCCATACGTTGTATCGTTCGCTTGGGAAATCAAAGCATCATCTTTTTTGAATGGCATCGCGGCGACGACGGGCCCAAAAATTTCTTCCTGAACCACTTTCATGTCTTGTTTGACATCTTTGAGAACGGTTGGTTTCACGAAATAACCTTTCGTACCAAATTTTTCTCCTCCCACGATTGCCTTGGCTCCTTCTTTTTTTCCTGATTCAAGATAGCCGCATACCCGAGTAAATTGATCATGTGAAACGAGCGGTCCCATTTCCGTTTTTGGATCCAGACCAGGGCCTAATTTAATTTTTTCGGCATTCTTCGCGATCCCTTGAACGACCTCATCGAAAATCGGTTCTTCGACATACAGTCGAGAGCCAGCACAGCAGCATTGCCCGTGATTAAAGAAAATAGCGCTCGTCGCACCTTGGATCGCTGTTTCGACGTCCGCATCTTTATAAATAATATTCGGCGATTTTCCGCCGAGCTCGAGTGAAACTTTTTTAAGATTTCCAGCGGCAGCTTTAAGAATAATTTTTCCAACTTCGGTCGAACCGGTGAAGGCAATTTTATCGACATCAGGATGGCCTGCGAGCGCACCGCCGGCTGTTTCGCCGAATCCCGTGACGATATTGACGACGCCCGGAGGAAATCCGGCTTCCATGATTAGTTCACCGAGGCGTACGGCAGAAAGCGGGGTTTGCTCGGCCGGTTTAAGAATGACCGTGCAGCCAGCGGCAAGAGCCGGGCCGAGTTTCCAGGCTGCCATTAAAAGAGGAAAATTCCATGGGATAACTTGTCCAACGACGCCCACTGGTTCACGAACGGTATAAGCTAAATATTTTGCGCCAGGAGTGTAGGGAACCGAAATGGGAATCGTGTTGCCTTCGATTTTTGTGGCCCAGCCTGCCATGTAGCGGAAAAGATCGACTGCAAGTGGAACGTCCGCAGCACGCGCAACGCCAACGGGTTTTCCATTATCGAGCGATTCGATTTGCGCGAATTCCTCAGTATTTTTTTCGAGGAGATCGGCAAGTTTCCAAATTAATTTGCCACGTTCTGATGGGGTGATTTTAGACCAGGGACCATTATCGAAAGCGGCGCGGGCGGCTTTGACGGCTTGATTGATATCTTCGCGATCACCTTCGGCGATTTGCGCAATGACATCGCCAGTTGAGGGATCGATATCGTCAAAAGTTTTTCCAGAGGCAGCAGCCACCCATTTTCCGTTAATGAGAAGTTTGAGCGGTTTACTAATAAATTTTTGGAGATTGGAATCGAGTTTAATTTTTGCGGTTGGTTCAGCTGTTTTGGGCATTTGAAAATCCTTTTTAATTTCAATCCAACTTAAGGCCAGAGAACGAGAATGTTCAACTTAAAATATGGAACAGTTTTCGTGGGATTTTTTGTAAATGGAGAGATTATTTTCTGAAATACATGTGTTTTCCTCAAATGTTAGAGGAAATAACTGACTTATTGTTAGTTATTGTATATCAAAAGCTTTCGTATTTTTTGAATAACAAACTTTAAATATAATGTTGTAATTAAACAAATATATTGTATTTACATTATAAATTTGTGAACTACTATTATATAAATTATTGCAAAAGCTGCAAATATCGAAGGCGACCGAATCGAAAGATTCAATTTTGGCTGGGCTTTCTTGTGGTGGTTGAAACTGGTGGGATTGTTTTTTTCGCACGAACGAGCATTGCTCAAGCTCTTTCCCTTCTTGGATCATAGCATGCCCAAAAAAATTAAATTAGAGTTGGTGTTAGGGATTGCTGTTTTAGCATGTCTGGTTCTTTTGCTCGCGGTTCTCAATCTCTCAATTCAATCGCGACGGCTTCGCGACAATACGAAAATAGAATCGAAAGAAACTCCGTCGAATTTGGATTCTAAGAATTTGAAATCATCAGGAGCCAAAAGTTGAGAACTTCGAATAAAAACAAAAGAGGAAAATGAAAAAAATAAAATGGTTGGGTTTGGATCTGGATCAGGACGTTGCCTGCAAGTTGAGGTTGGATGCTTCCGCAAAATGTAAATGATGAATCTTTTTAATATTAATCATTGCGATAGCTGGAAATAAACTATGACTTTTCATTTTTATCATTTTACACCTAACGGAATCATTAGAGGGTTTTGGCTAATGACCGCGGGGCTTCGGTTATGTGGTCGGGAGATATTAGGTTATTTTCCAGGTTCCATTAATAGCATGGCAACCGCTTGGAATTACTCTCGGGAAATGGCTTCGAAAACGTGGCCACAGACGATCATTGATGTAGGCGCAAACGTTAGCCAAATGACAAAGTTATTATCAAAATGTTCACCAGCACCGCCCACGGTTCTCTCATTTGAACCTAACTCGGCCCTGCAACCTATTGGACGAATATTTCGAACTGCTTTGACTGACAAAGATGGTGTAATCCCTTTGTATATTCCGAAAGACTCTGGTGCGGCCTCGCTACATTCCGCCAATTGTGAGGCCTCAACGCCGGTAGAAGTCCAAGGGCATCGATTCGATTCTCTCGTACAGAATGGTTCTGTGTCGTTCGACGATCTTCCAAAACCAATTTTAATAAAACTCGATTGCGAGGGCAGCGAGTTTTCTGCCCTACAAGGTTTTGGATCCATTTTGAATCAAATTCAGTATGTCCTCGTTGAATTGCAAAATAGATGGGAGAACATGGAAGAGAGTGACCTCATTAAAATTAATTTGTTGTTAGCCAAGCACGGCTTTCAGAAGTCAAAAATTTTGTATTCGGCGCATGATGGATATAAAGCTCCGGTTTATTCGGATGTGCTTTTTTGGAAGACGGCGCCGTGCTCGCAGCAATTATAATCGGAGTCGGAACTCCGAAGCCGGCAAAATGACAAAATCGCTTGGCCAATGACCATGCTCTCAAAAGATTTTTAGCCGATCCATGTATGAATATTCGGCAAAGCTCGGAACTTGCCGTCGAAATCTAGCCCGTAGCCGACAACAAATTCGTCTTCGATATCGAAACCAATCCATCGTGGTTCAACGACTTTCCGACGAATTTTATTTTTTCGTAGAAGAACGCAAATATCGATTCTTTTGGCGCCAAGCTTTCGGACCCGTTCCTGAACAGCGCTGAGTGTGAGTCCGGTATCGAGAATATCGTCAACAATCAAAACATCGTGTCTTGAAAAATCGCCGAAACAATTTTTTAGGCCGGTGACTTTTCCGGTTGAGTGACGCTCGCGATAACTATTCACTCTCCAGAATTCAACTCGAACATTGGGAGGAAGGTGGCGCAGAATATCGACCAAAAAGAAAAGACTGCCGTTGAGCAGGCCCAGGATAATGAGAGGACGATTTCGGTAATGGGACGAAACTTCTTTGGCGAGCTGTTTAATCCGGGATTGGATTTTTCTCGCAGGAATGAGTGGAGCGCCTAGCTTTTTAATTTAGCAAGTTCAGTTTTAATTTTTTGCCCAAGTATTGACTTAGGATCAAGTTGCTCGCCGCGTTCCCAGGTATCCTGAGCACTTTTTTCATCATCCAGCTGTTGATAGCTGATGCCGGCGTAATAATAGATCGCTTGGGTTGTTTCCAAATTAATTTCATTTTGTGGCGTTGATTTAATCTGCTCGAGAAGCAATTGAAAATCTTTGCGGCCACTATCTCGTCGATTAATAAAAGCAGGCAGGTTCAAATTGTTGACGGCGCGAATAAATCGAACGCCGATATTTTTAGGATCTTTTTCGACGGCGTCGTCCATCGTTTTAAGGCCTTCTTTTAAAAAATGAAATTTAGAAGGGCCTGGCCAACAATCTCGGCTTCGCAAAGTGTAAGCGCTTCCCAAATAAGCAAGCAGCATATAATTCGTCGGTTGTTCTTTTGTCCATTTCTCAAGATCGGTGACCAATGATTTAACCGCTTCTTCATCGCCTTGAACTCCTTTGTCGTGTCGTTTTTGAACTTCGCGAATCAGATCGTTATCAAACGGGTCGGCAGCTGAAACTAGGTTCAGACAAAAAACTAAACTTAAGCAAAGAATGATTGTTTTCATGTGCGAAAGAGCTGTCCGGTCTTTTTACCAAGAACTTTGGCACTAATCAATAGGCTGATTGCAAGTAAAGTCATTGCGAGAACGCCCAATGCACAAGCTAAAGAGAGAGAGTCGGGGCTTGGACGGCCCATGAGCTCGTAAATTCCCTTCGTAATCGGAGCAAAACGATTTTCCATCGCCAAGATAAGACTGTCACTGACTTCCAACATAGCAAATGAGAATGTCAACATGGTTCCAGCAATAAGATTGGCTGCGATCAATGGAATGGTAATTTTTCGGATGGTTAACCAACGGGAAGCGCCGAGATTGAGGGCGGCTTCCTCAAGAGCGACGTTTGTTTGCTGATATCCGGCGTAAGCGGTTCGAACGATATAAGGCAAGCGTCGCACGGAGTAACTAATAATCAACAAAAATGTTGGGTTATTTCGAGGATTGATCCATGACAGAGCAGAAGTCTTGATGTTAAATCCAGCCACATAACCAAAAGCCAAAACAATTCCTGGCAGCGCGAGAGGGAGCATCGCAAACGCGTCCAAAATATTTTTCCCTCGAAAATTTTCGCGTGCGAGGAAATGTGCAATGGTGAGGCCTAATACCAGATCCAGGGTCGCACTTGCGCTGGAATATAGAAGAGAATTTTCGATGCTCAACGATGTCGTATTATTTTGAAAAACATCCTGATAATATCCGAGAGAAAATTTCGATGGCAAAACCGTAAAGAACCATTTTTCCGCGATCGAATTTAAAATCACGCCCAAGTGAGGCAGAGCCGAAATTAGAATCAAACAGAATACTCCTGCCGAAATGGCATAACCAACAACCGGCGAAAATGTTTTTTCGGTACGATTGGTTGCTGACCGGCCCATCATTTCGTACCCGGTTTTCAGGCTAAGCCTTTTGCTGATCAAATAGAGAACGGCAATAATGACGAGCATAATGAGAACGAGCGCGTAGCCGATCGGATTCGTTCCGCTTTCGCTTATTAGATTAAAAATTTGCGTCGGAAGAGCCGCTTGATAATCAAAAATCAATGGTGTTCCTAAATCGGTAAATGCTCCAATAAAACTTTCCAGCACAGTGGGATCCGAAGCTTGGAATTCACGTGACTTGAAGTCGCG
>JADMIO010928731.1_pt1 | contig 10301 bp, 7 predicted proteins | sample 8958161 | NCBI WGS metagenome assembly JADMIO01 (sample SAMN16585339, study PRJNA669376) | soil metagenome | isolation source: Crop rotation soil | place: USA: Cullars Rotation, Alabama | collected 2011
CCCGAGGCGAAGAATCTGCAAGCCGTGACCGCCGCACGGATCGATCTCGCCGCCAAGCTCGCGCTCGACGATGCGCGATCGGGTGGCCGGGTCCTGGCGGGCGACGAAGCGGCCGCCCGCGCCGAGCTTGCGGCCGCGGACGTCGAATCGGTGAGCAACGCGCTCGTGCCGCTCCTTGGCGCCTTCCCGACGCTCAACAACCGCACCGGCGCGGTCATCACGATTACGGAGCTCCGCACCGGGACGCTGTCACACCTCGCGCTCCGCTCCGTCGACGGGGGCCGATTGGAACGCGCGCTGCGCAGCGCCCTCCTCCTCGAGCCGTGGCACCTCCAGCCGAGCGACGCGGGCGGATCGACCGCGCCGATCGAGGAGCTGAGCGCGTCGGCCTTCCGCGACGCGGCCGAGCGGGGCGCGCGACCGGCGGCGCTGGTGCTTGCGTGGTACGCGGAGGCAGACGGCGGCGATGCGATGGTGCACCTGACGGTGTTCGACGCCGCGCGCGAGGAGGCGTTCGCGCACGCGGCTCGCATCGACGGCGTGGCCACCGGCCTCGTCAAGTGGAACCGCCTGCTCGTCGCTGGGCTGGTCGTCGGCGGCGCCGCGCTGGGCTTCCTCCTCGTGTTCTTCGTGCTCCTCACCGGCCGCGTCGACGTCGACGTGCAGAAGGACGCCGGCATCGAGCAGCAGACCATCGCGGTGCTGGTGACGCGCGACGAGAAGCGCCCCACGGTCGATCCCGTCGAGTTCGCTGGGGCCTTCGGAAATCGCCGCCTCGTCTCGCGCCGCCGCATCATCGGCGTCGACGGGCCCGTGAGCTTCCATCGGCTGCGGCCGGGCCGCTGGTGGGTCCACGTGTACGGCGTGCAACTTCGTCGCGGCGAGCTCCAGGCGATCGGCGACCAGCACTCGCGCTCGATCAACCTACGGGTGGGCCGCTCGGCGTTCGCGTCGATCGATCTCCGTGTTCGCGAGGCCGACTACATGGTCTCGATCCTCGACGATCAGCCGGTCGCCGGCCTCCTCGTCTACTTCGACGAGCGGCGTGAAGCGGGCGTGCGCACCGACGCCGGCGGCAACGCGGTCATCTCCGTGCCGCACGGCTCGCACGTCATCCGGATCGACACCGGTGACGTCGTCGCCGAGAAGAAGGTGACGGTGACCAGCAGCCGCGCGCAGCGTGTCACCATCGACGTCGGGTTCGAGCGCCGGGTCAGCCGGATTCGCCTCGACACCGACGACGCACCCGCCGCGACGATCATGCCGCTCTTGTCTCCGGTCGCCGAGCCGACTTCGATCGCGGGCCCGGTGTTGCAGTTCGTCGATTCCACGCCCCGCTACGCGGCGGGCGGTGCCACGTACGGCGTCGCACACGCGCCCGCCAATTTCCACGCCGGTCACGCCCACCAGGCCCTCCACGTCCCCCAGGTCGTCGATCTGCCCGAGCGCTCCGCGCCGGTCGCCGTCCACGGGCTCGGCGCGAACGCCGCGCTCGCCGCCACCGCCGCGGTCCAATTCGCACCCGCTCCCGCATCGCAATCCCACGTCGCCGCAGTCGTACGGTCTGAGACCTTGCCACCGCTCGCGGCTCGGCAGGACCCGGATGGCCTCGGGTCCGATTCGTTCCCCCAGGTCGTCGTGCAGCGGCAAGAACCGTCGCTCCGCGGGCCGCAGATCACGCCGGTCACGCCCGTGTTCGCGGTGCAATCGAGCGCGCGCCACGAGGTCGTCGGCGGGCGCTACCACGTCCTGCGGGAGCTCGGCCGAGGCGCGATGGGGGTGGTCTACCAGGCGCACGACGCGGTGCTCGATCGCGACGTGGCGGTGAAGGTGGTGGGCGACGAGGCGCGCAAGAACCCGGCCGCCCTCGATCTGTTCTTGAAGGAGGCCAAGGCCATGGCCTCCCTCAACCACGCCAACCTCGTCACCGTGTTCGACCAGGGGCACGACGCCGGCGAGGCGTTCATGGTCATGGAGCTCATCGAAGGACGCACGCTCGAGCACGTCATCAGGCGCCGCGGCAAGCTGCCGATTCGCGAGGTGCTCGCCGTCGGCAGCCAGATGTGCGCCGGCCTCGCCTACGCCCACGCGCGCCACATCATTCACCGCGACATCAAGCCCGCGAACGTGTTCGTGGCGACGGGCGGCGTGGTCAAGATCGGCGACTTCGGCCTCGCCCGCGCGGTGCGCGAATTGAACATCACCCACACGCGCGTGTGCGGCACCCCGCTCTACATGGCACCCGAGCAGATCCGGGGCGCCGACATCGACTTCCGCTCGGACCTCTATGCGCTCGGCTGCACGCTCTTCGAGCTCCTCACCGGCCGCCCGCCCTTCGTCGACGGCGAGATCCTCTACCACCACATCCACACCGCGCCCCCCGACCCCGCATCGCTGGAGCCGTCGGTCCCGCCCGCCGTGTCGAAGCTCGTGCTGGCGTGCCTCGAAAAGGACAAAGCCGGGCGCGTCGAGTCGGCGCTGGCGCTGCGCACGATGATTCGTGCGGCGGCGGGGGTGGTCTAGCGCGGCGACGCCCGTTTGCGTGAATCTCGTCGAGAAGTGTAGGACGTTCGAATGGGCGAATAGGTCGTCGCCCAGCCGCGTCCAACCCGCCAACCGCCCACTCCTCGACGGAGCCCTCATGCGCGCTCGCCACCTCGGCCTCCTCTTCGCGATCCCGCTCGCCGTCCCACTCCTCGCGGCAGCCTCCGCCCACGCCCAGTCGGCCCAATTGCAAAAGGTCCGCGGCGTTCTCCTGGCATCGCACAGCCAACAGTGCCTGCGCCCCTTCGGCCCCCCCGGTGTCGGTCCCTGCAGCGACGCCAGCTTCTTCCAGCTCATTCCAATCGCCGGCTCACGCTCCGAGTTCCAACTGCGGCGCGATCGCGACAATGCCTGCCTCGCGGCGAACCGCGACGGGCACTTCGAATGGACCACCTGCGCGGCCGCCTCCCCCGGCTCGATCGACCAACACTGGTCCTGGCTGCCCTCGAGCGAGGCGCGCGGCGAGGGCGAGATGCTACGCGCGGTGCACTCCCGCTCCTGCCTGTTCTCCAACTCCGACGGTCGCTTCGGGCTCTACGCCTGCACCGACGAGTACACCGATCAGCGCTGGCAGATCCTCTCCCGGCCGCCTGCCACCCGCCGCGCCGTCGTCGTCATCCCTCCGCCCCAGCCGCCGGAGCTCGAGACGCCCCAACCGCTGCAACCCGTACCACCTCCCCGACGCCCACCGGTGCTGACGAAGCCCGAGCGCGTCGACGATGCACAGCACTGCGACAAAGACGGCGACTGCATGATCTTCTGTCCGCGCGTATCCGGCTGCTGCGGCTGGCCGTGCGGCTGTCGGAACGCGATCCGACGCGACGCGGCCGCCTCCTTCGAGAAGGAATACGCGCGCACCTGCCAGCGCCCGCCCTGCCCCGCCGTCGGCTGCGCGCTGGAAGAGGCGATGTGGGCCCAGTGCCGCGGCGGCCGCTGCGTGCCCGTCATGCACTAACGAGGCGATAACGTGGCGCTAACGAGGCAGTGACGAAGCGAAGAATCAATTCATGGGATGGGCGATGAAGAACTGCATCGCGAGCTCGCCAATCACGAACGTGTTCATTTCGCTGCACCCGAATTGGAACGGACTCGAGCCGACGTCGGTGCCGCCGGGGAAGCAGTGTCCCCCGAGGATGAAGCTCCCCGCCGAAAAATCATGCTCCCAGAACTCGAGCGGCGTGCCGGCCGCCGTGATGTAGCGAGTCGCTCTGTGCGTCGCGTCCATTTCAATCACGGTGCCTGCGCCCGCCTTCCAATAGAGCAGCGCCGCGTCCCGCTCGGGCGGTCCATAGGTGGCGAAGTTGAGGATGGCGTCCTTGTGGCCGTGCAGCTGCAGCGTCGGGACGGCGCGGCTCGGCGCATTGGGAGGAATGTATTCACAGCCCACGACTCCAGCCAGGGGCGCGGCGCTGGCGAAGAAGTCGGCATGCGAACAAATCATTCGCCACGTCATGCCGCCGCCCTGCGAGAAGCCCATCACGTGAGCGCGCTTCGGATCGGTCACGAACGCCTTCGCCACGTCGCTGATGAAGTCGAAGACGAGCGGCGCATGCGTCACCTGGACCCAGCCCGCGGGCACGCCCGGCGCATTGGGCTGCACGACGACATAGCCCAATTGATTGCCCCTGGCACGCATCCCCGTGCCCGCGTCCTCCTGCGTCGCATTCATCGTATAACCGTGCATATCGAGGATGAGGCCACAGCCGCCCGCCGCGCACGCGACTGGCACCTCCACGTCGTACTTGATCCCGCCATCACAATCGAAGACGTGGTGCCCCGCGTCCACCGAGGTCACGCAGCCCCTCGGGGCCGGGGTGCCGCTCGGGTGCGCGCCGGCGAGATCGGGCGGCGGAGCGGTGGCGTCGACGGGCGCAAGGCTCCCGAGGTCGTCACTGCCGGCGCCCAGAGCGCCGTCGCTGCAGCCGAGCGACAAGAGCGCCGGCGACAGGGCGGCGAGCCCGAGGAAGGCCAGGACCAGGCAGCGCAACGGGGTCGCAGTGATGTTCGACATGGCCCCATTTTCGCGGATGTGGTCGAGCCGCGTAAGAAAAAGTGGCGGACACGCCCCGAGGGACACTTCTCCGAACGGCAATGAGACACAGCGGCGCGTTTCCGATTGTCGATCGAGTCGATTCACTCGATGGTCGGCGTTTGATCGTCAATCAGGGCGCAGGGAGGCTGTGCGGCACTCGTGACTCCTCCGCGGAGCGAGCCCTATCGATTGACGCTCTCGACGAGGCGGTCCCAGGTGAGCACGCGCTCGTCGCCCTCGCCCATCATCTCCACGAGCCACCGCCGCACGTACTTGTGATCGATATCTTCGCCCTGCACCGCAACCAGCTTCTCGACGTCGACGACGTCCTTGTGCCGGAAGAACAACAGCTTGAAGATTGCGATCGCTTCCGGCGACAGGTACCAGGCCTCGCCCGAGGGTCCGGCGAGACGACGCCGTGTCGCCAGTGCCTCCCACGAGAATGGGATGCTCGGCGTGAAGAGGTCGACGCGGAGACCCTGGTAGTGGCCGATCAGCACGTCGCCCGACTCGTCGGCAATGCGGGCCGCGTTGTGATCGATCTCCAGCCCCGCCGCTGCGAGTGCGTCGAGCGCGGCCTCCAAACCATCATGACCGATGAAGAGGTTGATGTCGACGGCGTGCGTCGCCCGGGGATCCGACCAGGCGCCGAGCGCAATGGCTCCACCGATCGCGTATGGGACGCTGGCCGCGTCGAGCACAGCAGCGAGCCGCGACGCCACATCGAACGCCGAGACGAGCGGTGTCGTCACCGACCGCCGAGGCGTGCGAGGGCGCGGCGGGTGCTCTCCGGCACCGGGTCCCTGAGCGCGAGCACTCGCTCGCGTTTCGGGTTCATCGCGAGCAAGATCATCGCATCCCGGCAGAGCATCGAGGTCACCGCCAGCCGCTCCTCCGGCGAGAGGCCCCGCGCCCATGAAACCTCCTCCCGCAGCGTGTGGCGCTGCTTGTCAAGCGAGGGAGGTAGACGGATGGGCACGGCGGCTGGCTCCTGTCGGTAGACCTTATCTTGCTCCTGTCATGCGTCAACTCAAACCCGAGAGCGGACGCTACGCCGGGTGAAGTAGCCGGCAGCGACGTACGGAGCGCGTTTTCCCGGCGGCAGAGTCATTGCAACTCTGCTTCGCGCGGGCATCGATTCGTGACCGCCGCGAAAGGGTGCATTGATGCGGAAGACTGAGGTGCGCTGGCATTCGATCGCGATTGCGGCCGCGCCAGTGACGGGCGCCGTGTTCTTCACCGGGCGGGCGCTGCGACGGAGACACGCCGGCACGGGGATCGTCCTTCCGTCGGATCGCGTCGTTCGGATGATGCCTCGGGCACCTTCCTCAAAACACCCGACGGGCAGGAGACGATTCGACTGGGCCCGGGCTCGTACTTCGAGCAGCCGGCCGGCGTGCCGCACCAGTCGGCCGCCGATCCGGCCGCGGGCTGCCTCTTTTATTACGAGTACTACGAGATGGAGCGCGGCTTCGATGTGCACCACGCCGAGTCGGCCGTCTGGCACTGAGCCGGGCTTGGGACTCAGGGCGATTAGGAGGGATTGAACCATGGCCACGTCGATCGCCGAGATCGGGCCCGACATCTTCAGACTCTGCACGTACATCGCGCCGGCGGATCTCCAGTTCTGCCAGTTCGTCGTGCGCGACGACGACCCGCTCCTGTTCCACTGCGGCATGCGTGCGCTGTTCCCGGACGTGCGGAACGCGCTGGAGAGGCTCCTCGATCCCGCGTCGCTGCGCTGGATCAGCTTCAGTCACTTCGAGGCCGACGAGTCGGGCGCGCTGAATGACTGGCTCTCGATCGCGCCCCGCGCAGAGGCGGCCGCGTCGTTCCTCGCGTGCGTGCTCGACGTCGAGGACTTCGCGATCAGGCCGCCGCGCGCGCTCGCCGACGGAGAGTCGCTCTCGACGGGGCAGCGGCGCTTCCGGTTCATCCAGACGCCGCACGTGCCGCACGCGTGGGAGGCCGGGCTGCTCTACGAGGAGACGACCGGGACGCTGCTGTCGTCGGACCTCCTGTTCCAGCGCGGCGATCCGCCGGCCCTCGACAGCGAGGACGTGCTCGCGCGGTGTCGCGAGACGATGATCGCCGAGGAGCAGGGCCCGTTCTCGTTCAGCTTCCCCTACACCGCACGCACGGCGGATCCTCGTTCCAGGGGGATGGTGCGAGCGTGCTGCGACGGTGGGCGGCGATACTGCGCGAAATGAACGACACGTACTGGGTCCCGGAGGCGGAGCGACCCGCGGTGCACTGAGCTCGATTGGAGCTCGCCAGATGTCAGGTCACTTCGAGGCCCACCGTCACGGTCGATTTCCCGACGCGAAATGCGTCATAGCTGTCGCTGCCAGTGTGCGGCGTCAGTTGAAGTGGGCGAGGAGGACGGCGTTCTCGGCGTTGTCGATGATCGCGAGATCCTTGCCCAGGACCGCGATGCCGACTGGCTGGCTCAGGCTCGCCGGAAGCGGCCCCGGCTGGACGATGCCGTGGCCCGCGACACCGACCACGGTAGTGACGGCGCCCGTGGCGATCACGATCTTGCGAACGGTGTTGGCGAAAGGATCGGTGACGTAGAGGTTGCCCTCGCCGTCGCTCGCGATGCCGGTGGGGTATTCGAATCGGGCCGCGGCGCCCGTGCCATCGGTACTGCCCTGTTCGGCGGCCGTGCCGGCCAGCGTGGTGACAGCGCCGGTCGCGACCACGATCTTGCGGATGGTCTTGTTATTTGCGTCGACCACGTAGAGGTTGCCGGCGCCGTCACTCACGATGCCTCGCGGTCCGTCGAAGGAGGCCGCGGCGCCCATCCCGTCGTCGCTGCCGGTTACCCCGGCGGTGCCGGCGAGCGTGGTGACGGCGCCGGTCGCGATCACGATCCGGCGGATCGTGTCGTTGCAGTAGTCAGCGACATAAAGGTTGCCCGCGCCGTCATTCGCGATGCCTGTCGGCGAGCAGAAGCGGGCCGCGGCGCCCGTGCCGTCGGTGCTGCCCTCCATCCCCGCGGCGCCGGCCAGCGTGGTGACGGCGCCGGTGGCGATCACGACCTTTCGGATCGTGTCGTCGCTGTAGTCGGTGACGTAGAGGTTGCCGGCGCGGTCGCTCGCGAGGTTGTAGGGGTTCTGGAAGGGACCCGTGCTGCCGTCGACCAGCGTGGTGACGGCGCCGGTGGCGATCTCGACCCGGCGGATCGCATTGTTGTACGTGTCGGTGACGTAGAGGTTGCCCGCGCCGTCGCTGGCGACGCCTCGCGGAAACCGGAAGCGGGCCGCGCCGGCCGTGCCATCGCTCGTGCCCTGCATCACGCCGGTGCCGGCGACCGTGGTGACGGCGGAGGAGGCGATCGCGATCCGGCGAATGATGCTGCTGCCCTCGTCCGCGACGTAGAGGTTGCCGGCGCCGTCGCGCGCGATGCCGGCCGGGTAATAGAAGCGGGCAGCGGCGCCCGTCCCGTCGGTAATGTCGGTATTGTTGGCGGTGCCCGCGATCGTGGTGACGGCGCCCGTGGCGATGACGATCCGGCGAATCGTGCTGTTCTCGGTATCGGCGACGTAGAGACTTCCAGAGCCGTCGCTGAGGAGGCCTTGCGGATGGTCTAAACGGGCCGCCGCGCCGGTGCCGTCGTCGAAGCCTCGCATGCCGGCAGTGCCGGCGAGCGTGGTGACGGCGCCGGTAGCGATGACGAGTTTGCGGATGGTGTTGTTGCCGTAGTCGGCGACGTAGAGGTTGCCCGCGCCGTCGCCCGCGATGCCCTGGGGCCTGTTGAAGGTGGCCGCGGCGCCGGTACCGTCGGCGCTGCCCTGTACGCCCGCGGTGCCGGCGATCGTGGTGACCGCGCCCGTGGCAATGACGGTCTTGCGGATGGTGTGGTTCCTCGTGTCGGCGATGTACAGGTTGCCGGCGCCGTCGCTGGCGATGCCGCTCGGCGCGGAGAAGGCAGCCGCGGCGCCCGTGCCGTCGGCGCTGCCGTGGGAATCCCCTGCGAGCGTGGTGACGGCACCGGTGGCGATCACGACCCGGCGGATCCGGTCGTTGCCGGTGTCGGCGATGAAGAGGTGGCCCGCGCCGTCGCTGGCGATGCCCTCGGGAAGGTAGAATGTGGCCGCGGCGCCCACGCCATCGCGGATGCCCTGAATGCCAGCGGTGCCGGCGAGCGTGGTGACGGCGCCGGTGGCGATTACGATCTTGCGGATCGTGTGGCTATAGCTATCGGCGACGTAGAGGTTGCCGGCGCCGTCGCTCGCGATGCCTTGCGGCGAGTTGAAGCGGGCCGCGCCGCGCGTACCGTCCACGCTTCCTGCGCCGCCGAGGGCCCCCGCAAGCAGCCTGAGCTCGCCCGCCGGAGCCAGATCGGCCAGATCGAGTGAATTGGCGAGATCGGCGAGATCGGCCATCTCTGGTGGACTGGCGAGATCCGGGAGCGCCATCAGATCGGGCCCCGGCCCGCCCAGCCCGGAATCCGTGCCGCACCCGCCGCTCGTGACCAGGAGCGCGGACGAGAGCGCGACGAAGAGGCGACGGCGCCTGCTAAATCCGACCATTCAAGAACCCTCCTGTCCGCGAGCCCGGCCAGCGAACGGACTCAAAGCTACACGACTGACCATTCGCCATCGCGCAATCGCTCGTCGCGGACACCGGCTGCAAGCTATCATGATCGGAGGGACGCGGAACGAGGGCCGGCGCATACACGACGATAGAGGACCGAGAGAAGGACGGGCACGAGCGCCTCGATCTCCAGGATGAGCCCTACAAAGTGACCATCACCTGCCAAATCGACTTCCCCCGAGCCCAATCATGATTTCAGACCTATTCCCGCCTGTCCGTCGTCGCAGTGGCAGCGCTTGGTTCGTGGCGCTGATACCGGCGCAACACCCAGACGAGCGCGTCGCGGCAATGGCGCGGGCGCTGTCGCGCACGGTCTATGAGGCCCGGCAGATCCTGCGGCGCGCCACCCCTACCTTGCTCTCGTTCTCGACGGAGGAACGGGCGAGGCAGCTGCTCGAGCAATTGCGTGAATCGGGCATTGGCGCCGTGTGCTTCGGCCAGTCGACGGTGGACGCAATCCCGGATGCGATCGCCATCCGCGCGGTTCAAGTTCCGCGAGCCGACCATGGACCGTACCGGGAAGGCAGCCTGGTGCTCACTACGCACGACGGCAACCAGCTGGCCATCGGCACGAACGAGCTGAAGCTGGTCGTCACAGGCAAGCTGGTCGAGCGCCGATTCCAAACACACATCACCCCCGTGATGGGTTGGGACTGGCCGAAGGTCTCGTCCCACACCGATGAAGAGTACGCGGACGTCGAGATCATGGACATCTTCGCGGCACACTCGCCGCCGCTACGCCTGACGGATCGCGGGGCGCAAATCGACGGTGTCGATCCGGTCAACGGCGCGACGGCGAAGCACTTCGCCAAGCTCGTCGCCTGGCTGTCCGACTTCGCCCCCGTTCAGCGGGGCTACACCGGCGATTCGGCGCCGCGGAGGGCGATCAGCGCGCGGGAGGCCCGCCTTTATTCGCTGGCGAGCGGGACGACCATTGGCGAGACCACGGGCACCGCCGGCGGCTGGGATGAGTGGTCGGCGCAGATGTGCACTATCCATCACCTCTGTGAAGCCCAAGCACGCGCCGCCGTCGCCATGAGATAGGTCCGGGGCGGCTGCCGGCCTGTGGCTATTTCGGCGACGTGATCGCGCCCAGGGCCGCCGATCCCACCAGCGCCACGTACTT
>JADMIO010634771.1_pt1 | contig 10300 bp, 10 predicted proteins | sample 8958161 | NCBI WGS metagenome assembly JADMIO01 (sample SAMN16585339, study PRJNA669376) | soil metagenome | isolation source: Crop rotation soil | place: USA: Cullars Rotation, Alabama | collected 2011
GGAGCCAGCGGACCAACGTCTCGACGCCGAAGATCCGGCCGTTCGCGAGATCGAGCTTCGGCTGATAGGCATTCCAAAGCTGACCCGAGGTCATCGCGCCGTCGAGCTCGGACATCAGCGACAGCTGCCATCGGGTCGCGTCGCTGTCGGCGTCCCTGAACAGCTCCCACCGCGTCCCGTTGCGGCTGGCGCGAAGCGCGGCGTAGGACGCATTGGCGACGAGCTGCTTGACGTCATCGCCGCCGTTCGCGGCGATGCCGATCGTGACCGACACGTCGACCATGCGGCCGCAGTCGACCGGAGCGCGCATCACCGCAAAAATCGCCTCGAGCCGATCCTCGAGCGTTGAATCCACGCCTTTTCGCTCGATCCACGCAAGGCTGCTTTCGTCGATCCGGAAGACCGGACGCTCCTCATTCGCCATGCTCAACCGGTCAGCGACGCGCGAGACCAGCCTCGCCGCCGCTTCAGGACCCAGGCCCGAGGCGATGTCGCCGAAGCGCTCGATGTGCGCGACCACGACCATTGCCGCTGTCTCCTGGGCCGCAACGGCCTGAAGTGCTGCGAGGTTGGGAAGCCCGGTGGCGAGATCGATCCGCACGCTATCGCGATAGCGTTCGCCGAGCAGAAAGGCGGTACCCAGCAGGCCGGCCGTGCCGAAGGCGGTCAGTGCGGAGGTGATCATGAACGACAGCGCGAACAATTGTTCGGTGACCAGCGGGAGCAGAAGAACCAGAAGCACGCCTGTCGCGATCCCCGCCATTCGCAGCGGGCGCGAGCCGCCACGAAGGCAACAGGCGATGAGCGCGAGCGCAAGCAGGAACGGAATCCATGGGCCTAGTTGAGTCGGCACCGGCCCCGCGAGGAGCGTCTCGGCACCCAGCGCCTGAATGACCACGCCGGGAATGACGCCGTGGCCGGGCGCGACGTAGCGATCGCCCATTTCGATCGCCGTTGCCCCGATCAGGATACGCTTGCCGGCTATGTCCTTCGCCGGCACCCGCCCATTGACCAGGTCGACGAAGCTGTGCCGAGGGATAGTGTCCGGATCGATCGCATAGTCGATGTCGAAATAGCGCCCGATTTCGGCATTGGTCTCGGCCAGCATGCTCGCCAGCGACGGTCTCGGCGTGCCCAGGGTCACGATCCCGAGCGGCATTCGGCGAACCGCGCCATCACGATCCGGGACAACCGTGACTGCGCCCATAAAAGCTTTGTCTATAAATGGTTTGGCCGGGAAACTGTCAATACCGTGAGAGCTTTCTGAAGACTCGCGCTGGCTAAAGGTCGGCAGGATGACGCTTCCTCCGGCGCGCTCGAGCGAATCCGCGAGTGCCTTGTCGTCGACCGAATTGGAAATCGCCGAAAAATCGACGTCGAAAGCGATCGTCCGCGCTCCCGCCTCGCGGAGCTTGTCGATCGCGGCGGCATGCTGGCGCCGCGGCCAGGGCCATTTGTCGATCTCCTGCAGGCTCTTGGCGTCGATTTCGACGATCTCGACCTGGCCGCTTGCGGCGTGGCTGCGAACGCCGTCACGCCCCTGCCGAAGCAGGTGGTTGAACGCTTCTCCGGCGCCAGAAAGCAGGACCGAGAGCCCCAGCGCCGCCGCGGCGACAAAGGTGATCGCGCGCCGTCGGCCGAGCAGCTTGTTGAAAAGGGTCAGATCGAACACGCGAGCGCCTGCATAGAGAAAGGCCGAAGCGGCGTATCGCCGCTCCGGCCAACCCTAGACCCGCACTTCTCTACATGCGGTTTACGCCCCCTCGCTCTGAACAAGACGTGATTGAATTACTTTGGGCCATTGCCGTGGCCATTGCCACCGCCGTTGCCGTTCCCATTGTTGCCAGAACTATCGTCGTCATGTCCGTTGGCATTGCCATTCCCGTTGCCATTTCCCGAACTATCGTCGTCATGTCCGTTGGCATTGCCGTTCCCGTTGCCATTTCCGGCACTGTCGTCATCGTGTCCGTTAGCGTTGCCGTTTCCATTCCCGTTATTGCCCGAGCCACCGTCGTCGGACCCGCCGCCGTTGCCGTTGTTGCCCGAGCCACTGTCGTCGGATCCCCCACCGTTGCCGTTGCCGTTCCCGTTGTTGCCCGAGCCGCTGTCGTCGGACCCGCCACTGTTTCCGTTGCCGTTCCCGTTGTTGCCCGAACCGCTGTCGTCGGCTCCGCTGCCGTTGCCGTTGTTATTGCCGGAGCCGCTGTTGTCGCTGCCCCCGCCATTGCCATTGCCATTGTTGCCCGAGCCACTGTCGTCGGACCCGCCACCGTTGCCGTTTCCGTTGTTGCCGGAGCCGCTGTTGTCGCTGCCTCCGCCATTGCCGGAACTGCCATTGTCGCCGCCGGCGCCATTGTCGCTGCCCCCACCGGAGTTGTTGCCGGAACCGCTGTTGTCGGATCCGCCGCCGTTGCCGTTGCCATTGTTGTTGCCGGAGCCGGCGTTGTCATTACCGCCGCCGTTTCCATTGCCCGAGCCGCGATCGTCGTTGTCGACTACCGCGCCAACGTCGTCGCCCCCAGGTGCGGAGCCAACCCCATCATTTGCGTTCCCCGGCGTACCACTGCCGCCGCTGGTGGAATCGTTGCCGCCACCGCCATTGGCGCCGCCGCCTGAGCCCGTGTTTCCGCCGGCGTTGCCGCCGCCGTTGTTGCTCGAACCGCCGCCACGGTCGTCGCCCGAGCCGCCGCCATTATTGCCGCTCGTGCCGTCATCGCCGCCGACATGGCCTCGGTCGATGGCTTGAACCACCGCTACCTCGACCGCGGCGTCGCCCTCGACCAGGCCGCCGGTGACGTTACCGAGCGACAGCGGATTCTCCGCGACCGGGGCGCCGATCTCGGCCGTCGTTGTCGGACCCTGGAAGACCGGTGCCGGCGCCGTCCGCGCCGAGCTCGTAACCGTTCCGGCCGGCGAAGCGCCTTCGGAGTGAAGCACCTTGCTGACGTCGCCCTCGATCCGAAGCTGGCCGAGATCGCCCGCACCGACACTGGCGATCCCGCCCGGAAGGATGAGATCGGCCGCACCGCCATCGAGCGTTGCGACTTCCACTGCTCCTTCGGTCACCTGGACCGAGCTTCCTTCGGCGCCGACTGTGACCGAAAAGGTCGTGCCCTTCACGACGGCCGCGAGATAAGGGGTCTGGACACCAAAATGAGGCGTCGATTTCTTTTGGATCTTGAAAACCGCCGTGCCAAAGTCCTCGATCATCTGCATGATACTATTGGGATTTTGCTCGGCAGGAACACGCAGTTGGCTGTTCGGCGAGATCACCACGAACTCTTCGCCGCGCACGATCACCGCGCGCGCTTTCGGGCCGGTTGCGATGATCGCACCCGATGCCAGAAGAGCTCCACGCGCTGCGGCGCGCGACTGGCCATTCTGGGTAAGCCTGACGTTGCCGGTCGCTTCGCTGACCCGCCATTCGGGAGCCGCCGCCATCGCAGCCGCTGGAAGCATCAGGAAAATTGGGGCCAACCCGAGCGCAATCTTACGCATACAACCTCACTTTTTCCGCAGTGTGCGGTTCACGCAGCGGCGATAGGCCCCGAAATCCTTTCAAAGTCCGAATAATCAGCGTTAACAGCCGCCTAATCGCATCCGCGCTAATCAAATATTCAGCACTTAGCCCTAGCGCTGCGCTCGGAAATCTTCGGGCGTCGGATGCTCACGAAACCTAGAAAAATCGCACTCCTTCTCGTCGCCCTTCTCGCCCTCGCTCCTGCGCAGGCGCCGGCGATGCAGACGCCGCTCGAGCGCTTCGATCCCGCCGTCACGGCGCGCGACAGCAAACAGCCGTCGTCGGACGAAGAGAACACGACCGAACGGGTCGAAGTGGATACCCGGACCGCCGCAACCAGCGATGTCTCGGCAGCCGTCCCAGTCGGTGCCATCCGCATCGAAGGCGCCGTCGCTCTGCCCGCCTCGGCATTCGCCGCGACAGTCGAAGCCTATTCGGGGCGAGAGCTTGCTCCCGCGGAGCTGAGCGCGCTGGCAAGCGACATTGCCAACGTGGCCAGGCGGCGGGGCTACGGCCTTGCAACTGCCTGGATCCCCCAACAGCGGCTGACCAACGGCATTTTACGCGTGATCATCGATGAAGGCCGGGTCGACGAGGTGCGAGTGACCGGCAATGCATCCGCAGCCGTCGAGCGGCGTCTGAAGACCCTGATTACCGGAAAGCCGGTCACGACCGCGCAGCTCGAACGGCAGCTGCTTCTCGCGGGCGATCCTCCTGGGACGCGTCTGGGACGCGCGCGCCTGCAGCGGGTCGGCGGCCGTAATATCCTGACGCTCGCCGCGGATCGCGATCGCATCGCGGCGCGCGTCTATGTCGACAATTGGGGAACCGAGGGACTTGGTCCTTGGCGAACTCGTTTGGCAGTCGACTTCAACGGCCTTCTTTCCGGGGACGATCGGCTTAGCGTCGGCGGTATGACGATTCCGTTCAAGCCAAAGGAATTCGGCTTCGTGACCGCGGCTTATGTCGCGCCGATCGGCAATGGTGGAACCGAGCTGACCATCGACGGCTATTATGCGCATTCACAGCCCGGCGGATCGCTCGACGATCGCGATATCGAGGGCCGCAGCAGCTATGCCGAGGCGATCCTTGCCCATCCGGTCGTGCGCAGTCGCGACGCCAGCCTTTGGCTGAGCGGCTTGTTCAGCATCCTCGACTCTAGTCAGTCCGAGGACGGCAGCCGGTTCCGCGACGACCGCATCAATGTCGCTGCGCTCAGTCTCTATGCCAATATTCGTCTCGGCAAGGGACGGCTGACGGGGCGGGTGAGCGCCAGGCAGGGTCTCGACATATTGGGCGCCAGCAACGCCGGCGACGCGAGGCTTTCGCGGGCCGACGGCAGCGGATCCTTCTCAAAGCTCGAATTCTGGACCTCTTACGATGGCCGCCTCGGCGGACCGTTCAGCGTTGGCCTCCAGGCGCAGGGCCAGGTCGCGTCCCGCCCGCTGCTTGCATTCGAAGAAATGGGCCTTGGCGGCCGCTATTTTCTGCGAGGCTACGATTATCGCGAATATTCGGGCGACAGGGGCATTGCCGGCTCCGCGGAGATTCGGTTCGACTTGAAGGAGCTGCCACGACCGTTCGACAGCGTCCAGCTGTACGCATTTGCCGACGCCGGCTCGGTCGGCAACTATCGCGGCGGCGCCGGATCGGGCTCGCTGGCATCGGCGGGCGGCGGCATCCGCTTCTACTTTGACCGCAAGTTCGAAGCAGGAGTTGAAGTCGGTGTGCCGCTCCGTCACGGCGCAATCGCCGGCCGCGATTACGATCCGCGAATCTCAGTCACCGCCACAGCTCGCTTCTAGGAAGGCGCTGCCCCCTCGCCACGCCACGGGAGTGGTGACGTCATGACGTCCTCCGATGTCGTCGAACGGGGTCGGCCTTTGCCCTGTACGTGGTTGTTGGATGTGCAAGGAACGCCGTGTCTGTGGCCGAAGCTACTGCACGAGAATACTTCGATATCTTTATGAAATATAGATCATAATAGACTGATTTACAGAGATCTTTCTAGTCTGCTTATGAGACTCAGCGCTGGTGACGATGCGGTCTCGAGACTGCCGCCTTCGGCCAGGCGCCGAACCCGTGCAAAGAGCTCCTGACTCGCCCCGATCAGCTGCATCGCATCGTCGGGAAGCTGCGCGATCACGGCAGGATCGCTCTCCGGCTCCTCGCCGAGTTGACGGGCCGGGCTTTGCGCCTGCGCGTCGCTCAGCTCGCCAGCTTCGACTGCTCGCTGCGTCAGCAGCCAAGCGATGACGTGCATCAGCCTGGTCGTCACTTTCAGCGACTCGCACGAAAAGCCGACTCGGACGATCGGCTCGAGCGCAAGTCGCTCGCCGCGGCCATGCTGGTCGAAATAGGCACGCGCCTCGTCGGCAAGCACCATCGCTTCGACATAAAGCGAATCGATGAGCTTGGGCGTCAGTTTTGCGCGGCTGGAGTCGTCGGCCATGCTGCTAGGCTGCCACAGCGGCGCGAGGCCGTGAATTGGCAAAGAGCGTAAATATCGGGATCAGGCGATGATGTCCGGAATTAGGGCATCTTCAAGCAGCGCGATCTCGTCCTTGAGTCGCAGCTTGCGTTTTTTGAGCCTGGCGAGTCGGAGCTGGTCCGGAACCGGATTGTCGCGAAGGGCCTCGATCGCCGCGTCGAGATCGCGATGCGCCTCGCGCAACGCGATCAACCGCGAAGCCTGGAGGCCCGCCTTGTCCTCACCCCCTGCCATGCCATTCCACGCCTACACCTGTGCGTTAATCTTAGCTATAGGGAGAGCGTCAACGGATCGTCGTACATAAGTGGGCAACTGCCGGATCGACAGGAGACAAGACCCCTTCTTGATGTTCTAATGGTCCGATCCAAGGAGAAGGAGATGGGAATGCAAGACGCTCATTTCTCGGCATTGGCAACCAAGCATGCTGATCTCGAAGCCCGCCTGAATGAAGAGACTCAGCGACCACTGCCGGACATGGCGACAATTTCCCGACTCAAGAAAGAAAAGCTGAAGCTGAAAGACGAGATGCTCGGCCACTAACGGACGCAAGGCCGGATCTTCGCAGCGCGCCATCGGCGCCACGGAGTCGTTTTTGATTCTACCTGATGATTAGAAAATCGGTCGGAGCGGCCGTGCCGGCGCCGGCAGCGGCTTCACCGGCTTGCGCGCCAGCTTGGGATCGATCTGCTCGTCGAACGCAACCCCGACCCGGCCGTTGCGGACCCAGGCCACCGTTCCATCCACCGAACCGATGCCACGCAGGCTGACGACCACCTTGTCGCCCGCTGCGCTGCGATCGTCGTGATCGGCCATCATTCCGATCGCCGAGAGATTACGAACGCGGACCGGCTTGATCCCGTCGGCCGATGCACCGACCTTGCAGATCGTCGCCGACAGAAAGAGGCTGTCCCGGGCCGCATTCCTGCGGCTCCGCACGCTTGCCTGTTTATTGAGAGGATCGCTTTCGGCCACGCCCAAATCCCGAACAGAAAGTCTTCGTCACGCCGAACGCGCAACTTTCAGCCGAAATCATCGTAGAAAATGGTCGCGATCCGGTTAACGAACCGGCGCGAAAGTGAAATTCTACGTCGCGAAAGAGCGATCAGTCGTCGCGCGAGACTCGTTCCTGGCGCTCGTGACGCTCCTGGGCCTCGACCGTCATCGTCGCGATCGGCCGGGCTTCGAGACGGGCCAGCGAAATCGGCTCGCCAGTCACTTCACAGAAGCCATATTCGCCCTGCTCGATCCGGCGAAGCGCCGCGTCGATCTTCGAGATGAGCTTGCGCTGACGGTCGCGCGTCCTGAGCTCGATGCCCCAGTCGGTCTCGCTCGAAGCGCGATCGGTGAGATCGGCTTCGCGGATCGGACCGCTCTTCAATTGTTCGATCGTGTCGCGCGATTCGCGAATGATCGAGTCTTTCCAATCGAGCAGCTTCTGGCGGAAATAGGCCAGCTGCGTCGGGTTCATGAAGTCTTCGTTTGCGGTCGGGCGATACGCTCGCCGCGCCCCCCTCGCCGGCTTGAAACCAGAGCCGTAAACCTCGTGCAGCGCCGTCGCCATAACCCCTCCGCTCACTCTGCCGGCAACAGCCGGCAACAGACCCCTTTTGCACCTGTTCCGATAATCCCCCGGATTCCGGTGCTTGCCCCAGCGCGCCTATACCGTTCCGCAAAAGGCAGAACAAGCTGTTCAAAAAGCGGTCTAAAAGCAGCCGCCACTTTCAGTGCGAAGCGTGACATTTTTGTCCCGACAATCGCCGTCGTCGGTAAGCTTGCGACGGCCTGCGAATCGGCGGCGATCAGCGAGATCGGGCGGTGCGATGGACGGTCCCGCGGCCTATTTGCCTGAAATTCCGGTTCAATCGGGCGGAATCTTTGTCCACTATTGGGACGGAAGCTTTCGAAAACGGCCTCCCGGGGCCGATTAACCGTAACAACATGGTTAACGATATTGCGCTTCCGCCGCGTCTCAGCATTCTCGCCATCAGCTGACTGCAGCCAACCATTTCGGACATCCGGTCCGGATCGGACTGCAGGGCCAGGAAACAGGGTGCTGTTATGTCCGTGAAGATGGCTTTAGCAAAATTGTGTGCCTGCGCCGCGGGAGGCGCGGTGGTCGGAGGCGCCGGCGTGCACGTCGCGGAAAATCCGCCGTACCGGCCCGCACTCGTCCAGAAGGCGAAAGCGAAGACACGCTATCATGCGCCGCAGCGGGTGAAGCGCGTGCGTCTGGCGAAGAGCGATTGCAAGATCGTTCCGACGACCACGACGACGACACGCACCATTTCCTATCCGCCCGTCCCGATGCCTCCGCCTTATGCCGGCGGCAGCGGCGGACCGATCGTCGTTGGCGGCAGCAGCGGTGGCGGCGGCTTCGGCGGCGGCTTCTTCTCTGGCGGCTTCTTCGGCGGCAGCGGTGGCAACGCCTTCTTCACGGCGTCGACCTCGACTTCCACCGGTGGCAGCAGCTCGTCATCGAGCTCGGCCAGCAGCGCTTCGAGCAGCTCAGCCAGCAGCTCCTCATCCTCCTCGTCGGGCGGCGACAAGCCGCACAAGCCGCACAAGCCGCCCCATTCTTCATCGGGCAGCAGCGGCAGCTCTGCGAGCAGCGCTTCCTCGGCATCGAGCAGCGCGTCGAGCGGCGGTTCGAGCAGCTTCGGCGGCAGCACCTCGACCTCGAGCAGCTCCAGCGCCAGCTCGGCATCGAGCAGCGCCAGCTCCTCGTCCTCGAGCGGCGGTCATTCGACCTCGAGCGGCGGCCACGAGGTTCCGGCGCCGCCGATGGTCCTGCTGTTCGGCGCGGCCGCGGCAGCGCTGGTGGCTCGTCGGCGCGTCGCCAAGTCAGCCTGAATTTTTCAAGTGGGGCAAAAGGAAGGCCGCGTCTTCGGGCGCGGCCTTCTTGCTTTTTACCGGATGTGCGCCCGCCTCATTCGGCGAGCAGGATCTTCTCGATCTCGCTGACCGGATGCCCGGTCAGATCCTTGGCGATCTCACCCGAGAGCCGTCTCTCGACCTCCTTGTGATAATGCTTGCGCAGCTCGCCGAGCGTTCGCGGTGGTGCCACGACGATCAGCGAATCGAATTCGTTGCGCAGCGCACGTTCCTTCAGCATCGCCGCAGCGTCGGCGGCGAACCGGTCCTCCTCGAGCTGGTGAAAGTCGGTTTCCTCATAATTGTGCGAGGCGGTACCGGTGCTCGCGCCTGACCGGCCGGCTTCGTCGCTCTTTTGGTCGCGGGTCGGAGGGTTTTCCTGCTCGCGCTTGCGCGCGACCTCGAGCTTCGGAAAGACGCCGTCGCCGTCATTTCGAAAAAACAGAAGCTTCTTGCCGTCGGCGACCAGAACGACGCCGTTGTGCGGAACCTGCATGACAGTCTCCTTTTCTGATTATCGCCATGACCAACGTCCGATCGGAGTGGCGGTTGCCCGCGCCGCCGTTCGCAGCCCTAGGAAAATCGGCCTGCTACGCCTATTTGGGCGCCACTCATGGCACTGCAGCTCCCTTCACCGCCCAAGGTCGGCATGGTTTCGCTTGGCTGTCCGAAGGCTTTGGTCGATTCCGAGCGGATCCTGACCAAGCTTCGGGCCGACGGCTACCAGCTCTCGCCCGATTACGATCAGGCCGATGTTGTCCTGGTCAACACCTGCGGCTTCCTCGATTCCGCCAAGGAGGAGAGCCTCGAGGCAATCGGCGAAGCGATCGCGGAGAACGGCCGCGTCATCGTCACCGGCTGCATGGGCAAGGAGGCCGACGTCATTCGCGCCCGCTTCCCCGAGGTGCTCGCGGTGACCGGTCCGGCGCAGTACGAAACCGTGGTCGGCGCGGTCCACGAAGCGGCGCCAATCCTGCCGTCGGCATTTCTCAATCTCGTTCCCGAGGCGGGCCTCAAGCTCACCCCGCGCCATTACAGCTACGTGAAGATTTCCGAAGGCTGCAATCATCGCTGCAGCTTCTGCATCATCCCCTCGATTCGCGGTGACCTTATCAGTCGACGCCCCGACGCGATTCTTCGCGAGGCCGAGAAGCTGGTCGCTGCCGGAACCAAAGAGCTTTTGATCATCAGCCAGGACACGTCGGCATACGGCGTCGACCTTCGCCATGCCGCCTGGCCCTGGCGCGGTCACGAGGTTCGCGCGCATATGACCGATCTCGCCGCCGCGCTCGGCACGCTCGGCGCCTGGGTGCGGCTGCACTACGTCTATCCCTATCCGCACGTCGACCGGGTCATACCGCTGCTTTCCAGCACATTGGGATCCTAAGCTTAGAATTCCACGTGGACAAGTTGTCGCG
>JADMIO011302052.1_pt1 | contig 10300 bp, 8 predicted proteins | sample 8958161 | NCBI WGS metagenome assembly JADMIO01 (sample SAMN16585339, study PRJNA669376) | soil metagenome | isolation source: Crop rotation soil | place: USA: Cullars Rotation, Alabama | collected 2011
GCGGCGGCGCTATTACAGCGGCGGCTACATGGGCAAGAAGCGGCGCGAGCTGGTGATGCGCATTGGTTACGACGCCAAGAACGCCGCGCACCTGATTCGGCTGTTGCGCATGGGCATCGAGTTCCTCACTGAAGGAACTTTGTACGTCGAACGCGTCGACGGTCCCGAGTTGTTGTCGATCAAACGCGGAGAGTGGCCACTGGAAAAAGTGAAGGCCGAAGCGGAAGCGTTGTTTCGACTGGCGCAGGAGGCCTACGTGCGTTCATCCCTGCCACCCGAACCCGATCGCGAGCAAGCCGAGAGGCTATGCGCGAAGATGATCGCGGAGTATCACGGGTTGAGGGTGGGGTAACTTGCGAGTTCAGAACCGAGAACGGTAGCGGCCTGCCGAACAGCGCCGAAGGCGCGAGATGCAAAAGCCTGGGCCAACGGCCCAGGAACGCGAACCCAATAAATTCATCAAGCCGCAACGCGGCGAAATGATCTTCGAGGTCGAGTCAACTCGCTCGACGATCATTTCGCTCCTTCAGAGCTCAATGGTTCTTGGGGATTGTTTACCTGGGGCGTTGCCCCAGGCTATCTCATCTCGCGCCTTCGGCGCTTTGGATTTCGGCCGCGCGCGTACTTGAACCTCGTAGACTCAATGGGTTAGCCGTTCAAGGCGGGCCTTAACTCCCGTCCAGGGAGATTGATCAGCGGGATTGCGTTCCATGTCGGCCAATCGCGCATCAAGCAAAGCCCTTTCAGCATCAGTCACAGGAAGATCATCGGGCGACAACGTGTCCCAAACAACGCCAATAAGCTCCAAACGATCAGCCGGGCTGAGACTTGAGACCTTCGCTAGGAGTGATTCGTCGATCATGGTTGAAAAGGATAACGGAAAGATCAATTCAGGCCAACGTATTCAGATCGATGCTACGCGTCGAATAGACCGCGCGCCATTGGCTTCTAATACTTAGTCAGCAGCAACCGTCTGATAAATCTCCCCACCACTCGCCACAAACTCTTCTGCTTTTTCTTTCAATCCCACATCTAACGCCGCGGCTTCATCGATCTCTTTCTGCGCCGCGTACTCGCGCACGTCCTGCGTGATCTTCATTGAGCAGAAGTGCGGGCCGCACATCGAGCAGAAGTGGGCGAGCTTGGCGCCTTCCTGTGGCAGGGTTTCGTCGTGGTACTCGCGCGCCACTTCCGGGTCGAGCGAGAGATTGAATTGATCTTCCCAGCGAAATTCAAAACGGGCTTTCGACAAAGCGTTGTCACGGAACTGCGCGCCGGGATGGCCCTTCGCTAAATCCGCTGCGTGCGCGGCAAGTTTGTAAGCAATCACGCCATCCTTTACGTCTTTCTTATTTGGCAGCCCGAGATGTTCCTTGGGCGTGACGTAGCAAAGCATCGCCGTGCCGTACCAGCCAATCATGGCCGCGCCGATTGCCGAAGTAATGTGATCGTAGCCGGGCGCGATGTCGGTCGTGAGCGGCCCGAGCGTGTAGAACGGCGCCTCCTGACAAGTCTCGAGCTGCTTGTCCATGTTCTCTTTGATCAGGTGCATCGGCACGTGACCCGGACCTTCGATCATCACCTGGCAATCATGCTCCCAGGCGATCTTCGTCAACTCACCCAAAGTTTCGAGTTCGGCAAACTGCGCTTCGTCATTCGCATCGGCGATCGAACCAGGACGCAGGCCGTCCCCCAACGAAAAGGAAACGTCGTAAGCCGCCATGATCTCGCAGATGTCGCGAAAGCGCGTGTAGAGAAAACTTTCTTCGTGATGCGCGAGACACCACTTGGCTAGAATTGAGCCGCCTCTGCTCACAATCCCGGTGGTCCGCTTGGCGGTCAACGGAATGTAAGGGAGCCGCACGCCCGCGTGGATGGTGAAGTAATCGACGCCTTGCTCGGCTTGTTCAATCAAGGTGTCGCGAAAGATTTCCCAGGTGAGTTCTTCCGCCTTGCCTCCGACTTTTTCCAGCGCCTGATAAATCGGCACGGTGCCAATGGGCACCGGCGAGTTGCGCAGGATCCATTCGCGCGTGGCGTGAATGTTCTTCCCCGTCGACAAATCCATGACGGTATCGGAGCCACACTTGATCGCCCAACGCATTTTTTCCACTTCATCGTCGATCGACGAAAGCACGGCTGAGTTGCCGATGTTCGCGTTGATCTTTACCAGGAAGTTGCGACCGATGATCATCGGCTCAGATTCCGGGTGATTGATGTTCGCGGGAATGATGGCGCGACCGCGCGCGACTTCATCTCGCACAAACTCAGGCGTGACGAATTCAGGAATAGCAGCGCCGAAGGATTGGCCGCGGTGTTGATGATTGAGTGAAGAACGATCGTCTGAAATCGCTGACAAGTCAGCGCACTCCAAAGTACGTCCGAGGTTTTCCCGAATCGCGATGAATTCCATTTCGGGAGTGATGATGCCGCGCTTCGCATAATGCATCTGCGTGACGCATGCGCCTTTCTTTGCTCGCAGAGGCGTCCGCTCCAATGCCGGAAAATCCTCTAGCCGGTTCTTCTCCTTTTGTCGCGCCTGGTTAGCAGCGTCAAACGTGAGATAGCCATCATCGATCGGCTGAAGCGCGCGGCCTTCGTATTCCTCGACATCGCCGCGCCCGACAATCCATTCACGTCGCAGCGGCGACAGGCCTTCACGCACGTCAGTGACCGTCGCGGGATCACCGTATGGACCGCTGGTGTCATAGACACGCACGGGCGGATTCGCTTCCAACTCGTTGCGAAAATTCCGCGTGGCGTTTTGCGCTATTTCTCTGAAAGCCACGCGCACGCCTGGCTGCTGGCCTTCGACGTAGACGCGGCGCGAGTTCGGAAGTTGTTTGTCGAGCTTGATTGGTTTGATGGCGGCACTCATGTTGTAAGACTCCTTTTTGGAGCGCGCCGACCTCTCGGCGCTGCTTCTTTTCTCTGCTGGAAAGCGGTGACAACTTCCCGCACTCCAAAAATAAAAAACCGCTCCACCTGAACAGAAAGAGATGGAACGGTCCGATAACTGTTTCTCCCTTCGACGGTGTCAGCCGTATCAGGTTCAAGGGGTCTCAAGACATTGTAGATTTTTGATTGCCGATTGCCGATTTGTTAATCAATCTAAAATCGGCAATTGGAAATCGGCAATCAAAGAGTGTCTCGACTCTCAGCCAGGCCCTTTCCCCAAGCCTCGGCTCCCCCGAAACGATTCTGTTTTCAATGATCCGAATTCTAGAGCCGAAGGGTGGCTGACGCAAATGAGGTCAGAGCCGGGAACGGTGTTGTGGAATGCGCCGGCAGAGCGCAGCGGCGACGGCTTTTTGGTTGAATCTTCAGACAGAACGATCCAAAGCGGTGTGCGCGCGCTTGCCACCACTCCAAAGACCCGGTCGCTATCGCTCCCGGTTCTGACTTCATCTATAATCCCGCCGCTGTAATCACACCGGAATATTCGGAGACAACTAATGCTCAATCGCCGCGCTGTCGCCCTCAGCCTGCTAACTCCGCCCAAAACCTGGAGACCACGCGCGCGTCCCAGGAAAATAGGCTAAGCGCCGGAGACTACCAGTGCAGAATCCCCCCATCCAAGCTGCAAAAAAGACAGAAGACCCCGAGCCGCCCAATCAGAATGAGTGGGACGTTACTGGTCCGATTCCTGACAAGCCGGCGACCGGAGACTACGGTTATGTCATAAACGGCAACGTGGTCACCTGCACACAGGACGAACTTGTCTCGCGGTTTGCTTCTCGTGGCCCGGCAGTAATTAAGTTTGTCTGGACGCCCGACACTCCTCAACCCGTCTTTCCAGAAAATGTTTCCTTCATGGTGCAGGCTTTCAAACAACTGGCTCTCAACACTGCGTGGAAGAATTTTCTTTGGGGCACAGGTTTTATCGGATTCGGCGTCATGCTGGCACTGGCCTACCAGGAATGGAAGATGTTGTATATCAACATTCTCTCGATCGTCGGAGCGCTGATGATTGTCGAGACGATCTGGCAGTGGATGCGCGCGCGAAATTACAGTCAGGAAGATGCGATCGCCGACGCGAGCAGTCTTCGTTTCGATGCCTGGATCAAGAACAAGAGAATCAAAGGCTACGCTTTTGGCGTGGCGGCGCTGCTCGTAGTCGTCGGCGGCTGCCAGGTAATTTTCGGCGAGGTCACATCATTTGCCCGGGCAGGTTTGGTAAAGCCGGCCGTTTGGCAAGGCGAGGTGTGGCGGCTGTTCACTGCTTGTCTAATGCATGCGAGTTGGATGCATTTCTGGATGAACTTTCTCGCCCTACTTCACTTTTCAAGAGTAATTGAACAAGCAATTCACCGGGCCTATATCCCTTTTGTTTTTCTTTTATCAGGGGCTCTGGGAAGCGTCTTCAGTGTTGTGCTTTATCCAAATATCACCTCCGTTGGCGCTTCCGGTGGCTTGATGGGTCTCATGGGGTTCATTACTGTGGCCGCGTATTTTGACAAGAAATCTTTTCCCTCAAAATACGTTCGGAATTCAATCGAAGGCATTGTGATGGTGGGTGCCTTCGGTTTGTTGGGCTTCGCTTTTATCGATAATGGCGCGCACCTTGGCGGACTGATTGGCGGATTAGTGTTGGGATGGTTGATCCTGCGGCCACGCCAGCAAGAACCTGATCGCTCAAAGCTGAGCCAACGAGCCGCGATCTCGGGGATAGTAGCGCTGTTGGTTCTGGCCGGCTTCGCCGTCGTCGCGATTCTAAGAATGTATGGTTAAAAGGAGGCCCGGAAAGGAATCTATTGCGACTGACTCGCCGCTTGCCGCACCGCGCGCTGAAAATATTTATGGGCCTGGCGCCAGTAGATAGCGACGGTATAGGGCGAGTTCGCGAGCAAAAACGAATCAGACGGCGCGCGACTGCTCTCAGGTGTCAGCGCCGAAACATCTATGACCCGAGGCTGAAAGACTCGTTCCCAATAGAAAGCTCCGTCACGGTAAGAGGCAACCGCGTTCATTAGCTCCCGCTTCAGGCGAGTGTCGGTCAACTGCGGCGAAATTGACGCGACCTCGATGCTCGCTTCTCGCAGATGAAGTTTGAAATCGACCAGTGAGACTCGCGCCAGCTTGCGGCCTTGCTCAAACTCGCCGAGCGATCGGTAAACAATCACATCGTCGTCGAGGCGCTTTAATAGAAGCATGGCGCGCGTCGCCAGGACCTGATCGGCGGTGCCTTCGAAAGTTGGTTCAGCCTTGAGACGCTCTGCGCGCATCATCGATTGACCATGCGCCAGGGCACACGTAAAGCAGAGAATGAGCAGGGCAAGAGAGGGGCGTTGCATTAATTAGGGCCTTTGGCAGGCTGTCAGCCTGCACCGCTTGATTTCGTTGCATGACTAATAAACTCGCAATATCATCTGTTTTCCCAACGGTTCTGTTACTGAGGTTAAAGAAATGACACGTCCAAATGAATCTGAATACCCGGCGGAATTTGGCAACTACATCGCACGCGTGACCGAGGATGAAATCCTGCCGGTGATGCGTTCCCAAATTGACGAACTGGATGCGCTGCTGGATCGCGTAACCGAGGAACATGAAACCTACCGCTACGCCGAAGGCAAGTGGAGCATTCGCGAAATCGCCGGACACCTGATCGACGGCGAGCGCGTGTTCGGCTTTCGCGCCTTTTGCATCGCCCGCGGCGAGACCCAGAACCTCCCGGGCTTTGATCAAGACGAATACCTTCTCACCGCGCCATATCACGGAATAGCTTTGGAAGATCTGTTGAGCGAGTTCCGCCTGGTGCGTCTGGGTAATATCGCTATGCTCCGAGCGCTCGACGAAACCGCATGGGCCCGCATGGGCAACGCCAATGGCAATGCGGTCTCAGTGCGCGCGCTGGTCTTTGGCATGGCCGGCCACGTGCGGCACCACATGGGCGTCTTGCGCGAAAAATATCTTGCTTGAGCGGATGAGGAATTCTGCCGCAGATAAACGCGGATCTTCGCTGATCAGAAATGAAAATCCATTGCCGGCAAACACCCCTACGTTCTTATCGGCGCGCATCTCTGTTTGCCCGCGGCCTGCTACTTCTTGCCCTCGCGTCCACGACGCCAGCACAGTCCTCGGTGCGCGACTATCGCCGCACTCATGAGCGAGAGATTCTTGCTGAGTTCACGCGCCTCCTGGCGATTCCGAACATTGCTTCCGACACTGCAAATATTCGCCGCAACGCGCAATTGATTATCGAGATGATGCAGCGCCGCGGATTGAATCCGCGCTTGCTTGAAGCGAAGACACAGAACACGCCGCCGGCGGTTTATGGAGAGTGGAAAGTTCCGGGTGCGACGCGCTCAGTAATTTTCTATGCGCATTACGACGGTCAACCAGTCGATCCGAACCAGTGGACTGCGTCGCCGCCATTTGCGCCAACCTGGCGATCGGCCGTCATGGAATCAGGCGGGCAAGTGGTCACGCTGCCTGCCACCGGCGCGATCAATCCTGAATGGCGACTGTACGCGCGCGCCGCTTCCGACGATAAAGCCGGAGTGATGGGCATACTGGCGGCGTTCGACGCGCTGCGTGCGCAAAACGCCCGCGCCTCGCTCAACATAAAGTTCCTTTTCGAGGGCGAAGAAGAAGCCGGTTCAGCGCATCTGGGCGAGATCATCGATCTCAATAAAGATCTGCTCGCCGCCGATGCGTGGATCATCTGTGACGGCCCCGTGCATCAATCGGGACGCAAGCAAGTGGTTTTCGGCGTTCGTGGCGACGTGAACGTCGATGTGACCGTGTACGGCGCCAAGCGGCCGTTGCACAGCGGCCACTATGGGAACTGGGCGCCGAACCCCGCGATGTTGCTGGCGCGGCTGCTGGCGACGATGAAGGACGACAACGGACACGTGACCATCGACGGTTGGTACGACGGCGTCGAGCCGTTGGGCGAAGCCGAACGCCGCGCGATTGCCGAGGCGCCGGCGTACGATGACGAGCTGCGGACGCAACTGGGCTTGGCGCGGACTGAAGGAAATGGAAAAAGTTTGATGGAGCTCATCAATCAGCCGTCACTCAATATCAACGGGTTCAGCAGCGGCGACGTGGGGGCGCTGGCGCGCAATGTGATACCGACTACCGCCAGCGCGGTGCTCGACCTGCGACTGGTCAAGGGAAATGATCGCAAACGGCAGATTCAACTTCTGACCGATCATGTTAAGAAGCAGGGCTACTACGTGATCGATCGCGACCCGACTGACGCTGAAAGAAAGGACCATCCCTTGATCGCAAAAGTAAAACAGCGATCGGGAGGTTACAACGCTGAGCGCACGCGCATGGATCTCCCGATTTCACAGGCAGTGATCGCGGCCGTGCAGTCAACTTCGACAGAACCAATCGTGAAATTACCTACGGCGGGAGGCAGCTTGCCGCTCTCGATCATCACCGATCACCTGCGCACGGTCACCATCACAGTGCCGATCGTGAATTACGACAATAATCAGCACGCGGAAAATGAAAACCTGCGCTTACAAAATCTTTGGGACGGCATTGAGACGTTGGCCGCCGTGATGATGATGAAACCACAGTTCTAGCCGCGGATTTTTCGCGGGTTTGGACGGATCAGAACTGAAAGAACATAGGCATGAAACCATTACTCAGACCCTTTAAGTCCTTTTCATATCCGCGACCATCCGCGTTCATCGGCGGCTTATTTTTCGTGCTCTTAGTTCCGGCGGCAGCGTTGGCCCAGCACGGCGGGAAGGCTGAACCAAACCGGATCGAATTTAAGCGTGGCATGAGCAGTACCACGATCAGCGGGACGGTGAGCGGCAGCGAGGAAGCCGAGTATGTGCTCGCCGCGAGACAGGGTCAGAAGCTGGTCATCAAACTCACTTCGGTTCCGACAAAATCGACCTGTTTTGATCTGCAAGGCCCCGATGGCGTAGATCTCGGCTTGGAATTCGACTGCAACTGGAATTATTCGAAAGCGCTACCGGCTACGGGCGATTACTTTTTCAGCGTGAAGCGCCCGACGACGACGAAAGGAAGATCGAGATATCGAATCGTAGTAACGATAAAGTGATGAGGTTGGTACGACCTGCGGGTGGGTAAGTGACCCCTCACACAACAAACCAATTTTGAGCGCATCCACCCGCTATCGCAGTTGGTACTGACTTCATGACTCGCAAAATCATCGTCTCTATCGCCACCAGCGCCGATGGTTTCATCGCGCGCCAGGATGGTGGCATCGATTGGCTGGAACGTCCTCGGCCCAAAGGCGACTACGGCATGGGCGAGTTCTGGAACTCAATCGACACGATTTTGTGGGGACGCAAAACTTACGAACTGGTTTTGAAGTTCGAAAAGGAAGGCAAGGCCAGTCCGGACATGTGGCGCGGTGTCAGGAACTACGCATTCTCGCGCCGCGCAAGGTGATTCCGGGTTTCGAATTCGTTAAAGAACCAATCAAGGAATTCGCCACTCGCCTGCGCGCTGAAAAAGGTAAGAACATCTGGATGATGGGCGGCGGCGGTATCATCGCTTCGTTTCTGGATGCTGGCGAGATTGACGAGTTCATCATCTCCAAGATTCCGGTGTTCATCGGCGAAGGTATTCCGCTGATCGCGCCGCGAGATCGCACAGTGACACTCAAACTGCTCTCAATCAAAAAGTTTCCGGACGGTGTGGTGCGGCTGCACTACGCGGTAGGGAAAACGAAGAAGAAATCGGCCGCGGATTCACGCGGAAAAACACAGATTAGGAAATAGCAGGCAGACACGTGAAGAAACCCCCTCCCCGACTTAATGGTTTGATCCACGCGGTCCCGTGTGACGGTCTTCGTCCCGTAGGGACGAAACGTTTATAGAAAACAATGATCCTTAAGATATCCGCGAGCCCGTTTACGGGCGAAAGAATGTCTCGCTGCTCCGCAGCTCAGAAAAATATTCAAGCACCAGGTTCTATAAACATTAGGCCGCTACGCGGCGCGACGGCTTTTTTGGCGCTTGCTCTTTTGCCTTCGATTAGTGTGCCGATGGCGCTTGTTTCGCTTGTGGTTTTTCTTGATGGCCTGGTCGCGTTGCCACTTGGAGAGAATTCTCCGTGCGATCACGATTGCAACGCTTAGGATTACGATGCCAACCGCCCCGATGCCGATGAGGAGGATGCTTGCTTTCCATCTCTGCTCAATTAGCAGGCTCGAAATCGCTGAAGTCAGCAGCGAAACAATAAGATTGAGAACGCTGAAACGAAAGTCGAACATAACGACCCCCTACCGACCGCGAAGGGCGTAAAGTTGACGCCCTTCCGACCAGCCGTTATGCTCAGCCAGTGACTTCGGTCACAAACTGAGCGCTAGTTGGCCCACCGTTAGGTGGACTGCTTTGACGAATTACCATCCGTATTTCGACTGCTCAGGGGTGGCGCTGTTGTTTGCGCAACAGCGTCACCATCTAAAAACATAGACGAAAAAAGCCGATCAAGTCTTGCGACAAGATCGGCTTTCCCCATAAAACCTATATCCTGCACGCGACGTAAGTGATCCTCCCCGATTCGCTTGCGCGGAAATCAGGTGATCAGCAGTGAGTCTTGAGACGGGGCAGGTCTTCTAATAAGAAGAAGTCTCAGTCGAACTCCGCCCGCCATACAGCGCGGACTTAGAGGACCCGAGAGATCGGGACCCACTTGCGACGTGGACTTTACGGTCGCGGCAAAATTTTCAAATAACTTTTTTCGTTTCGCGGGTCCTCGCGAATACATGGCCGGGCGAGCCGCGGGCATCTTACTATTCCGGCACAGCAAATGCAACAGAAATCCGGATGCTGCTTTCCCTAAGAAATAGCAACACATTAACGGAGCTTTTGGAAATCGAAGACGTGTGCCTACGAACTCTACGCCTCAGCCGGCTTTAACTTCTTGGCCGGCTTTTTCTTCACACCCTTTTCATCAGGTGGAGGCTCTTCTTCCTTGGTCAGCCGGTTGATGATCAACTGCTGCGAGAAGCCGACGATGTTGCCCACCAGCCAGTACAGCAAAAGACCCGCCGGCGCGCTCCATAAAATGTAGAGCATGAACAGCGGCATGCCGACGGCCATCATCTTGCGCTGTAACGGATCAGCCGAAGGCGCCGGTGTCAGCAACTGCAGGAAGATCATTGAGCCGGCAAACAGCAGCGGCAGGAAGCGCAGGAACCCGAGGATGTAAGGCTCAGGACCGGACAGGTCCGGAATCCAGAGGAATGATGCCTGGCGGAAATCGATCGAGATGGTCAGCGCGGTGTAAAGCGCAAACAGAAACGGCATCTGGATCAGCAGCGGCAAACATCCGCCGAGCGGGTTCGCCTCCTTCATCAGAC
>JADMIO011281711.1_pt1 | contig 10298 bp, 11 predicted proteins | sample 8958161 | NCBI WGS metagenome assembly JADMIO01 (sample SAMN16585339, study PRJNA669376) | soil metagenome | isolation source: Crop rotation soil | place: USA: Cullars Rotation, Alabama | collected 2011
TGCGACGCGCCGCAATGTGCCGCGCGGATTTCCCCCTCACCCCGACCCTCTCCCCGCAAGCGGGGAGAGGGAGCAGCTCACCCCTTGCTCACATCGCCCGCCTCCGCCTCGCTTTGCTCGAGCGTTGCGGGTTCGAGGTGGTAGCGTTTGATCAGCGGCATTTGCGTTACCGCGAACAGCATGGTCAGCGGCGCCATGCCGAACGCCTTGAAGGCCACCCAGAAATCGGTCGACTGGGTGCGCCAGATGATTTCGTTCAGCACCGCCATCGCCGCAAACCAGATCGCCCACCGCATCGTCAGCATACGCCAGCCCTGCGGCGTCAGGTTGAACATCTGGTCGAACATGACAGCGATAAACGAGCGGCCGAACAACAGCCCGCCCCCGAGCACGCCCGCAAACAGCAAATAGACGATGGTCGGCTTCATCTTGATGAAGGTCTCGTCGTGCAGCGCCAGCGTCAGCGTGCCGAACACCAGCACCACGACGGCGGTGACGATCGCCATCATCGGCACATGACGCGTCACCGCATACGACGCGATCATCGCAACGAGCACCGCCACCATGAACGCAGCCGTCGCCACGAACAGATGGAATTTGGCGTTGGCGATGAAGAAAACCATCAACGGCCCAAGCTCGGTCGCGAGCTTGAATAGCGGGTGCGGCTGCTTCTTATCCATTCAGGCTCTCGATCCCTGCAATCGCATTGGCAAAATCGCGCGCGGTGAAGGGCGCGAGATCCTCGATGCCCTCGCCGACGCCGATGAAGTGTACCGGCAACTGGTGCTTCTCCGCCAGCGCCACCAGAATGCCGCCGCGCGCGGTGCCGTCGAGCTTGGTCATGACGAGGCCGGTGACGCCCGCGGTGCGCGCAAATGCCTCGACCTGCGACAGCGCGTTCTGTCCAACCGTGGCGTCGAGCACCAGCAGCACCGCATGCGGCGCGGTCGCATCGACCTTGCGGATCACGCGCACTACCTTTTCGAGCTCGCTCATCAGCTCTGCCTTGTTCTGCAGCCGCCCGGCAGTATCGATCAGCAGCACGTCGAATTGCTGCTCGCGTGCCGCGCTCAGCGCGTTGAAGGCAAGGCTTGCCGAATCCGAACCCTGCGCACCGGCGACCACCGGTGATCTGGTGCGCTCGCCCCAGATCTTCAGCTGCTCGATTGCGGCCGCGCGAAACGTGTCACCGGCCGCCAGCATCACCTTGCGCCGCTCGGCGGAAAGCCTTGCCGCGAGCTTGCCGATGGTGGTGGTCTTGCCGGAGCCGTTGACGCCGACCACCAGAACCACGAACGGCCTTTTCGTTTCGTCGATCACAAGCGGCCTTGCCACCGGCGCCAGCACCTTTTCCACTTCGCTGGCGACCACCGCCTTCACCTCATCGGCCGAGATCGTTTTGTCATAACGGCCATGGCCTACCGCTGCCGCAATCCGCGCCGCGACCACGGTGCCGAGGTCGGCACGCAGCAGCACGTCCTCGATATCATCGAGCATGGCGCGATCGAGCTTGCGCTTTGTCACCAGATCGGCGACCGCGGTGCCGAGCGAATTCGAGGTGCGCTTCAACCCGCCGGACAGCCGTCGCCACCAGCTCAGTTTGGGTTGTTCCGTGCTGTCCGTCATATCGCCGGTGTGTTAGCCGTTTCGCCCATGGAACGAAAGACTTGACCATTGATGGATGTTGCCGAACTGACCGCGGAGGAAATCCAGGCCCGCGTGCTCCATCGCGACGGGCTGATGCTGGTGATCGACAAGCCGGCGGGCCTGCCGGTGCATCGCGGCCCGAAAGGCGGCGCCAATCTGGAAGCATCTTTCGACGCGTTGCGCTTTGGCCTGCCGCGGCCGCCCGTGCTGGCGCACCGGCTCGACCGCGACACCTCGGGCTGCCTGGTGCTGGGGCGGCATCGCAAGGCAACCGCCTCGCTCGGGCTGTTGTTCAAGCACGGCAAGATCGGCAAGACCTACTGGGCCGTGGTCGAAGGTGGCCCTGCCGAGGATGAAGGCTCTATCGACCTGCCGCTCGGCCGGCTCAACGAGGAGCGCGGCTGGTGGCAAAAACCCGATCCAACCGGCCAGCCCGCGGTGAGTAACTGGAAAGTGCTGGGGCGCGGCGACGGTTTGAGCTGGCTGGCGCTGGAGCCGGTGACCGGCCGCACCCACCAACTGCGCGTGCATGCCGCGGCGATGGGCTGGCCGATCGTCGGCGACAACATCTACGGCAACGGTCCCCGCCTCGGCGAACCGCGCCTGCATTTGCATTCGCGCGAGATCGTGGTGCCGATCTCGAGGAACAAGGACCCGGTGCGGGTAGTGGCGCCGGTGCCACCGCATCTGCACGAGCGGCTGAAGGCTTGCGGGTGGAGGGGGGAGTAACACGCACGGCGTCGCACCTTGCTCCGCTCGTCATCCCCGCGCATGCGGGGACCCAGTATTCCAGAGGCGTCAGTATCAGAGCCGATAAGCCGCGGCGTACTGGGTCGCCCGGTCAAGCCGGGCGATGACAGCTTGTGATCAGCCGCGCGCCATCGTGGTTCTTCACCGTGAGCGTCCGCACCGCGCCGGGCGTCTCGCCCGTAATCGCCACCGGGAGGTAATGCTCCGTCCGCCCCTGACTCGCGCTTTCGATCAGCACCTGCCTCGTAGCGCCGATCTCCGCGTCCAGCCGCCGCCGCAGCGCCGCCTCGCCCGTGGCGCGCAAACGCCTTGCGCGATCCTTCACCACATCGCCGCGAACCTGCGGCATCCGCGCCGCCGGGGTGCCGGGGCGCGGCGAATACGGGAAGACGTGCAGGAAGGTCAGGTCGCACTCCTCGACCAGACTTTGCGAACGCGCAAACATCTCGTCGGTCTCGGTCGGAAAGCCGGCAATGATGTCGGCGCCGAGCGCGATGTCCGGCCGCAGCCGTTTTACCTGCGCGCAGAACGCGACCGCATCGCGCCGCGAATGCCGCCGCTTCATCCGCTTCAGAATCATGTCGTCGCCGGACTGCAGCGACAGATGCAGATGCGGCATCAGCCGGTCGTCAGTGGCGATGACGTCGAGCAGAGCGCGGTCCGCCTCGATCGAATCGATCGAGGAGATGCGCAGCCGCCTCACGTCCGGCACATGCCGCAAAATTTGTTTTGTCAGCGTTCCAAGTTTCGGCGTGCCGGGCAAATCCGCGCCATAACTGGTGAGATCGACGCCGGTCAGCACGATCTCGGCATGGCCGCGCTCGGCCAGCGCGCGCACCTGATGGACCACTGCGCCCATCGGCACCGAGCGCGAATTGCCGCGGCCGTAGGGGATGATGCAGAAGGTGCAGCGGTGATCGCAGCCGTTCTGCACCTGCACGAACACCCGCGGCAGCCCGCGCTGGAATCCGGCCAGCAGATGCGGCGCCATCTCCTTGACCGCCATGATGTCCGCGACCGCGATCTTTTCGCTGCCCGCCACGCCGGAGCCGGACCACAGCGCCGCCCGCGCCTCATGCCAGGCTTCGCCGCGCATCTTCTCGTCATTGCCGATGACGCGATCGACCTCCGCCATTCCGGCAAACATTTTTGGCTGGGTCTGCGCCGCGCAGCCGGTGACGACGATGCGCGCGTGCGGCCGCTCGCGCTTCAGCCGGCGAACCGACTGCCGCGCCTGCGCCACGGCTTCATTGGTCACCGCGCAGCTGTTGATGACGATGGTATCGGTGAGCCCGGCCGCTTCCGCCTCGCGCCGGATCACTTCGGATTCGAAGGCGTTGAGGCGGCAGCCGAAGGTGACGACGTCAACGCTCATCTCAAGCCACGGACGCAAACAGCGCGGGATCGAAGCGGTCCTCATATTCGAAGGTCGCGGGGCCCGTCATCAGCACGTGGTCGTCCTGCTCGCGCCACTCGATGCCGAGATCGCCGCCCGGCAGCGTCACGGTGACGCTGCGGTTCGCGCGCTTCAGCCGCGCCGCAGCCACCGCTGCCGCGCAGGCCGCCGAGCCGCAGGCCTTGGTCAGCCCCGCGCCGCGCTCCCAGGTCCGAATCGTGATGTGCTCGCGGTCGACGATATGCGCGAGCGTGATGTTGGCGCGCTCCGGGAAGATCGGGTGATTTTCCAACAATGGCCCGAACCGCGCGAGATCGTACGCATTGACGTCGTCGACCCAGAAGATCGCATGCGGATTGCCCATGTTGACCGCGGACGGCGTATGCAGCACCGGCGCGTCGATCGGACCGATCTGCAGCTCGATGTAGCGCGTGTCGCGAAATTCTTCCGCGAGCGGGATCTCCTGCCAGCCAAATTTTGGCACGCCCATGTCGACGGTATAGAGATCGGGTGACGGCCCTTGCGAGCAGTTCAACAGGCCGGCACTGGTTTCGAAGGTCGCGGCGGTCTTGCCGGTCTTTTCGAACAGCTGCCGCACCACGCAGCGCATGCCGTTGCCGCAGGCCCCGGCTTCCGAGCCGTCGCTGTTGTAGATGCGGATAAAAGCCTCGGTGCCGTTCAGCCGTGGCGGCTGCAGCAGCATCAGCTGGTCGTAATGCACGCCAGAGGCCACCGCGCGCGCATCCTCGGCGGTGACCACGGCAGGCGAATCGCGCAGATCGACCACGACGATCTCGTTGCCGATGCCGTTCATCTTGCTGAAGGGGCGATTTGCCAGCGTGCTCATGATGCCGTGTTATATGGCGAATAACGGCGGATTGGCCAGTGGGTCCGTGCCCCGGACGCGGCGCAGCCTTCACCTTTCCCCGCAGGGGAGAGGTCGGATTGCATCTTCAGATGCAATCCGGGTGAGGGGCTCTCGGACAATCGATAGAGCGTAACCCCTCACCCGTCTCGCATCTGACGATGCGAGACGACCTCTCCCTTCGGGAGAGGTGAAGAAAGCGCTGTTGGCCCATCCTTCGAGGCTCGCCGCAAGATGCGGCCAGCACCTCAGGATGACGGCGGTGTTTCCCGGCAACGCAGATATGACGCATCTGTCATGGGACGAACGCGCGCTCCGCGTGTTAACATGGCGCACGCTTCTGGAGACTTCGCATGCAGCGCTTCCGGCCTTTTTATCACTTTGTCATCGCTCTGATCGCCATGACCGGGATTTCAGCGGCTTCGTTCGCGCAATCTCCACCGGCGACGCCGCCGGCTGCTGGCACCCCGGCAACGCCCGTTCCCGAGACCCCTGCTCCGACGGCGACGCCTGCCCCGGCCACACCCGCCCCGCCAGCCGCGCAGACACCGGCGCCGCCTGCGGTGCAGACCGCCGATCCGTTCGGCGAGGAAATCACCCTGACGGCAAAGACTGCCTTGGTGCTGAAGGGCAGCGCGAAATGGGATTCGGCGTTCGAGACCCTGACCGACTCGCTGAAAAAGCTCGCGGCGCTGCTCGACAAGCAGGGCATCAAGCCGTCAGGCAATTTCATGATCGTCTACACCTCGACCGACGATGACGGTTTTACCTATCAGGCCGAGATCCCGGTCGACCAGGAGCCGAAAAATCTGCCGAAGGACGTCAGCATCGGCAAGACACCGGAGGGCAAGGCGCTGAAATTCGTGCACCGCGGCTCCTACGACAACATGGACAACACCTATGAGGCGATCACCAATCACCTCGACGACAAGAAGCTGGAAGCCAAGGACACGTTCATCGAGGACTACATCACCGATCCGCTGAAAACCGCGGAGGACAAGCTGGTGATCAACGTCTATGTGCCGTTGAAATGACGGCTGAAAGCCGTCATTCCGGGGCGCGCCCCTTCGCGCGAACCCGGAATCTCGATCCACACTTCTGGATTCCGGGTTCGTCGCATCGGCCGCGCTTCGCGCGGACCGCTGGCGACGCTCCGGAATGACAGTGATCTAGGCGAACCGCGCTGCCACCCAGGCATGGAGGCTGCCGGCAACGGGCTGCGCGTCGCCGCGGCCTTTTGGCGAGATGTGAAAGCCCGTGATGTCGGGATCGGCCAGCAACGGCGAAAAATCGCTCGCCTCGAAAAACAGCTTTGGTTCGGCGTGCACCGCATAAAACGATTTCTTCGGCAGCGCGTGATGCAATTCGCCGGCGCGGCGTGCCAGCGCGGTCAGCGCCGCCGGGCCGTAGATCGCGACGCGAATGTCCGAGAGCCGGTGCGAGCCGCCGCGCATCTTGCCCAGCATGAAGGTCAGGCGATGCCGCAGCGCCAGCCAGTCCGGTGTCAACTCGTCCTGGCGCATCAGCTCTTCGAACGCGGCGACCACGGGATCGTTCGGCGGCAGGTACAGCACCGAGTTGCCCAGCTGGCGCGGCCGCTCCCACGCGAAATAAGGTTTTGCGGGATCAATCTCGACCGGTTTCAGCAATAGCACGTCGGCATCGAGCCAAAGTCCTAAATTGCGCGCCATCAGCCGCATCCGGAAAAAATCCGAAAATTGCAGCGTGGTCCAGTCGCGCCATGATCCGTCAGCCAGCGGCGGACGCAGCTTTTCGGCAAACGAATGCGGCAGCACCGCTTCGGCTTCCGCATTGCCGACGCCGTCCGGCAAACCCGCGATCGGCTCAAAACTGTAGACGGTGACCTTGTGCCCCGCGGCGACCTGCGACGCCAGACACAGCCGCCGCAACCGGTCGAGCGACCCGTGCCAGAAGGTGACGACGTCGGGAAGCATGCGGTCCTTACCTCTCCCCGCAGGGGAGAGGTCGACGCGCATCGCCAGATGCGCGGCGGGTGAGGGGATTCTGCGCGAGTCCTGCGTGTGTGGAGAAACCCCTCACCCGAAGCCTTCGCTGCGCTACGGCTTCGACCTCTCCCCTTCGGGGAGAGGTGAAGAATGCCGCATCGCCTCGCGCTGAACGCTTCACGCCCAGGCGCGCTCTTGCTTCGCTTTCGCCTCGTAGCTGTCGATCGACGCCTTCTTCTCCATGGTCAGCCCGATGTCGTCGAGGCCGTTCATCAGGCAATGCTTTCTGAACGGGTCGATCTCGAATTTCACCGTGCCGCCGTCTGGCCCGCGGATCTCCTGGTTGGCGAGATCGATGGTCAGCGTCGCATTGGCGCCGCGCTCGGCGTCGTCGAACAGCTTGTCGAGGTCATCCTGGGTGACGCGGATCGGCAGGATGCCGTTCTTGAAGCAGTTGTTGTAGAAAATATCGCCGAACGAGGTCGAGATCACGCAGCGGATGCCGAAATCCAGCAGCGCCCACGGCGCGTGCTCGCGCGAGGAGCCGCAGCCGAAATTGTCGCCGGCGACCAGCACCTTTGCCTTGCGATAGGCCGGCTTGTTGAGGATGAAATCCGGATTTTCCGAACCGTCATCATTGTAGCGCTGCTCCGAAAAAAGCCCCCTGCCGAGCCCGGTGCGCTTGATGGTCTTCAGATACTGCTTCGGGATGATCATGTCGGTGTCGACATTGATGATCTTCAGAGGCGCCGCGACGCCCTCCAGCGTGGTGAATTTGTCCATGGCAAGGTTTCCCGGATTGAGGCGCGCGTTGTAGCCCGATCGGGGCTGTGGTCCAAGGCAAAAGTGACTGCCGCGATCTCGTTCCCCGGACGCAGCGCGGCGCGCCGTTCTTCACGGCGTGGTGCGCTGCAGAGCCGGGGCCCATGGCGCCGCCGCGCGAATCGCCAAGCATGGGTCCCGACTCTGCGGAGCGGCATGAAGAATGCCGCACCGCGTCCGGGACACGGAGAGCGTTAATCCCCGACCCCCGCCTCGATCGCCTCCATGTCGGCGTCGGATAATCCAAAATGGTGGCCGATTTCGTGGATCAGCACATGGCGGACGATATGGCCGAGCGTCTCGTCGTGCTCGGCCCAGTAGTCGAGGATCGGCCGGCGATACAGCCAGACCATGTTGGGCAGCCGCGCAATATCTTGATGGCTTTGCTGCGGCAGCCCAATGCCCTGGAACAGGCCGAGCAGGTCGAATTCGCTCGCCGCATTCATCTCGTCGAGCACCTCGTCGGTCGGGAAATCGTCGACGCGCAGGATCACGCCCTCGCACAGCGCGCGAAACCCTTTGGGCAGGCGGGCGAACTCGTCATGCGCCATGGCTTCCATCTCGGCCAGCGACGGCGCTTTCAGGGAGGTCCACATCGCGCCAGTCCTAGAACATCGGGCGCGATTGGGCAAAGGACCGCCCACCCGGCCCCGTCATTCCGGGGCGCGCCTCTTCGGCGCGAACCCGGAATCTCGCGCAACAACCTCTGGATTCCGGGTTCGACCGCGCGAGAGCGCGGCGGCCCCGGAATGACGGGTGCTGCAAGAGGTTGACGGGCGCGCCGCAATCGGGGACCGTAGCGCCAGACTGTTTGTAGCCGAGGCTGATCATGCGGATTGGAATTGCGGCGCTGTCGCTTGCACTTGCAGCCATCTTGCTGCCGCCGGATTCAGCGCAAGCGCAATCGGCCGCGGCCGCCGCCAAAGCGCAGTCGGACACGACGTATTTTTCCGCGCAGAGCCGGAAAACCCGCCGGCCGCCGACGCGGGTCTACGTCTATCCGCGTTACAATCCCGACGACGTGTATCCGCGCTATGATCCGGGGCCGAACGCGGTGCGCGAGTGCACCGCGCGTCTGGTGCAGGAATTCCGCCCCAGCGGCACCGTCATCACTCCGCGCATGAACTGCTTCTGGCGTCCAGGCTGAAATTATCGCCGCCGCCGCAGCGCGCCGATCAGTCCGGCGCCGACGATCACGGCCGCCGTGCCGTAAACCAGGATCGCCATTGTCATTCGGGTGAGGTCGCTGGCGCTCCCCGTGGCGGCGCCGGACCTTGCGCGGCAATCGCGCTCGCCACCGGCAACAGCGCCCCGCACAGCAGGGCCGTGTGCAACGTCCGGATCATCTTGCGAGACATGGCGATCTCCGCGGCTGGTTACCGAAGATACGGACGGCCGCGACGCCGGTTTCCGAATCTTTGGCGCAACTGGGAACCGGCGCATGCGGTCTGCATTCATGTCTGCTGGCCGCGGACATTCATTCCACATTCACGTCGTTCGCTCCAGATTCATCGGCGCCGCGAAGCGACGGTCTTCATGTCGGCTGCGCGACGGCTGGATGTCATAACGACCCAAGGAGGAAAATGTGAACATCAAAAAAATTCTGGGCTTTTTCGCCATCGGCGGATTGCTGTTGCTGGCCGCGCCGGCCGAACGCGCGCAAGCCCTGTCGCTGCTCAATCCCGGCGTCGCCGCGGCGGTTCAGGACGACAGCAGGCTGACCACCGAGGTGCGGTGGCATCGTCACCATGGCTGGCGTCATCATCGCTGGCATCGCCACCATGGCTGGCATCGGCACTGGGGCTGGCGCCACCGGCATTGGGGCTGGCGGCACCGGCACTGGGGCTGGCGGCACCACCGCTGGCATCACCGTCACTGGCGCTGGTGATGGCGGCCTGAATGATGCGGCGGGTCCGCAACGCGGGCCCGTTTTGCATCGCGCCGAACTTGCGCTAAAGAAGGCTAAGCGAGCCTTGCAGGGGAGAGCTGCGATGAAAGGCTGGATCGGAGCAACCGCGCTGGCGGCCTTTGTTGTCGCCAGCACCGCCGATATCGCCTCGGCAGCGAAAGTGATCACCGTCCCACGCGCGACGCATGTGCACGCCGCCCGCTATTATCGCGCGCCGCCCGACGCGCGCGCCACGGTCCGCCCCTATGGCGACCCTTACTACGCCGGTGGCGCGTATTACTACGCCCGGCCGTTTTTCTACATCCCCGCGCCGTTCCCGCTCGGCTTTGACTTCGGCTTCGGCTGGTAGCCGGGGCGCACAAAGCGCGAACCCGGAATCTCGCGCAACAACCTCTGGATTCCGGGTCCGCGCGAAGACGCGTGTCCCGGAATGACGTCGCGAATTTGTGCCACCACCGTTCATCATTGCGGCGCGCGCATTCATGGCACGTTCAGCCGCGCGAAAATAATTTTGCGACGGGTGCGACAGGGCGCGCGCGAGGGGTGACCCCGTTCGCTGACGTCACAGCGGCGCGCATTTTCAGGGAGGTTTTTGGTATGGCCAACAATCGAGGGGCCGTTGCAATTCCCGTTCACGACCCGCGCACCAGTCGCAAACGTCTGCTCGCCACTGCCGCAGGCATGATCGCGGCAGCGATGCTGATGCTGATGCCGGCGCAACGTGCAGCAGCGCTGTCGCCGGCGAGTCCGGGCGCGGCACCGCTGACCGCAAAATTCGTCTCCGACGGATTGATCGAGGTCCGCGGCGGCGGCGCCGGTCATGGCGGTGGTGGCGGTCACGGCGGCGGTCACGGCGGCGGCTTTCACGGTGGTGGGGGCTTTCACGGCGGCGGCGGTTTCCATGGCTTCCATGGCGGCGGTTTTCGTGGCGGCTTTGTCGGC
>JADMIO011575678.1_pt1 | contig 10298 bp, 9 predicted proteins | sample 8958161 | NCBI WGS metagenome assembly JADMIO01 (sample SAMN16585339, study PRJNA669376) | soil metagenome | isolation source: Crop rotation soil | place: USA: Cullars Rotation, Alabama | collected 2011
GGAAGCCGAGGCGCACGAGGAGGAGCAGGACATCCCGAGCGTTCCGCCGCCGCACGACCGCCCCTTCCACGAGCGTCCGGCCTGGGGCAAGCGGCGCGAACGGAGCTCGGGCGGCGCCGGACCCGCCGGGTTCGCATCCGCCGATCAAGCGGACCGAGCATCCGTAGGACGAGCTGACCGCGCGCAGGCCGGCCGAGGCGGCCGCACGTCGGTTGGACGGACCGGGCGTGCATCGGCGGGACGACCTGGACGTGAGCCGGCCTGGGACACCGTGCGCATCTTCGTCGGCGCGGGTCGGCTCGACGGATTGAGGCCCGGCGATCTGGTCGGAGCCATCGCGAACGAGGCCGGCCTCCCCGGCGACGCGATCGGGGCGATCGAGATCGCCGACCGGTTTGCGCTCGTCGAAGTCCCCGCCGATCGCGCGGACGGCATCATCCGGGCGCTGCGCGGCACGACGATCCGCGGGCGCAAGGTGAACGTGCGCTTCGATCGCGACGCGGCGAAGCCCTGATTCGAAGATCGGCCGGCCCGCGAGGATGCTGCTCCGATGACGCTGCTCGCGCTCAAGGACGTCCGGAAGAAGTTCCACGAGCGCGTGATCCTCGACGGCGTCTCGCTCTCGATCGGCGAGGGCGAGCGCGTCGGCCTCGTCGGGCCCAACGGATGCGGCAAGACGACGCTGATGCGGATCCTCGCCGGCCGCGAGGAGTTCGAGGCGGGCGAGCGATCGCTGCGGCGCGATCTGCGTGTCGGCCACTTCGAGCAGGAGCCCGCGCTCGATCTCGCGCTGACCGTCCGCGACGCGGTGCGGAGCGGCTGGACGGAACGAGAGGCGGTGCTCGCCAGGCTCCGGTCCGTGCACGCCGAGCTCGAGCGCGCGCACGGCGAGGCCGGGTCCGGGGACTCCGGGCACGCGCACGGCAACGCCGGGTCCGTGGACTCCGAGCGCGCGCGCGCGCACGATGAGGCCGGGTCCATGGATTCCGGGCGCAGACACGCGCACGCCGCGCTCGAGCGCGGCGGCCCGCGCGTCGACGGCCTGCTCGCGCGCCAGGCGCGCCTCGAGGAGGAGCTCGAGCGCCTCGGCGGCCACGACGTCGAGCACGAGGTCGAATCCCTCGTCTCCCACCTCGGTCTCGCGAACGCGGACGCCGTCTGCGGCACGCTCTCGGGCGGCGAGCGCCGGCGGGTCGCGCTCGCGCGGATCCTGATCGCACGCCCCGAGCTCCTCCTCCTCGACGAGCCGACGAACCACCTCGACGCGTTCGTCATCGACTGGCTCGAGGACCTCCTCCTCGAGACGCGTGTGCCCCTCTGTATCGTCACGCACGACCGCTACTTCCTCGATCGCGTCGTCGACCGCATCGTCGAGCTCGACCGCGGCGCTCTGTACCCGTACGAGGGCGGCTACGGCGATTACCTCGTCGCGCGCGCTGAGCGCCTCGAGTCCGAGCGGAGCACGGAGAGCGCGCGGCAGAACCTCCTGCGACGCGAGACGGTATGGATGCGGCGCGGCGCGCCGGCGCGCACGACGAAGGCGAAAGCGCGCATCGACCGCTTCCACGCGCTCGCCGCGGCGGCGCCGATCGCCTTGCCGGGCGAGCTCGAGCTCGAGATCCCGCCCGGACCGCGCCTCGGATCGCGCGTGCTCTCGCTCGTGGGCGTCACGAAGAGCTTCGGCGGAAGGACCGTCGTGCCGGCGCTCGACCTCGAGCTCGGCCCCGGCGAGCGGCTCGGGATCGTCGGACCGAACGGGGCAGGGAAGACGACGCTCCTGCGCCTCGCGATCGGCGCGCTCGCTCCGGATGCGGGCACGGTCGTGATCGGCGAGACCGTCCGCGTCGCGACGATCGACCAGATGCGCGACGACCTCGATCCGTCGAAGAGCGTGATCGAGGAGGTCGCCGGCCGCGCGGACCACGTCGTGATCGGGGAGCGCCCGGTCCGGATCGAGGGCTTCCTCGAGCGGTTCCTCTTCCCCGGCGCGATGAAGTACGTGCCGATCGGGCGCCTCTCGGGCGGCGAGAGGAACCGGGTGCTGCTCGCGAAGCTCTTCTGCAAGGGCGGGAACGTCCTCGCGCTCGACGAGCCGACGAACGACCTCGACCTCGCGACGCTGCGCGCGCTCGAGGAGGCGTTGATCGCGTTCCCGGGGAGCGTGCTCGTGGTCAGCCACGACCGCTGGTTCCTCGACCGCGTCGCGACGCGGATCCTCCATCTCGACGGGAAGGGCGGAGCGCGGATGCACTTCGGCGACATGAGCGGGCTCCTCGCGATGCTCGCGGCGGAACGGGAGGCGGAGCGCGAGACGGCCCGCGAGGCCGGACGCGCGCCGGTGGCGGGTTCGGAGCCGCGGCGCGAGGCGAAGCCCAAGCGCCGCACGCCGTGGCAGCAGAAGGAGCTCGACGGCCTGCCCGAGCTCATCACCGCCGCCGAGGCCGAGCTCGCGAGCCTCGACGAGCGCCTCGCCGACCCGGCTCTCTACACCGGTCCGAAGGAGGAGATCCAGCGCGTGCGGGCGCGACGCGGCGAGGTGCAGAGGGACGTCGAGAAGCACTACGCGCGCTGGGAGGAGCTCGAAGCGCTCTGATCATCCGCGGTCCTTGTCTTGTCCCCCCGCGGACCTAGAGTAGGGGCCCGAAATCCTCAGCATCCGCCTTCCGAAAGCCTCCACACGTGCCCGAAGCCACGAAAGAACAGATCCTCGACGCCCTCCGGCAGGTCAAGGACCCCGATCTCCACCGGGACATCGTCTCGCTCGGCTTCGTGACGCAGACGGCGATCTGCGACGGGCAGGTCAAGGTGACGATCAACCTGACGACGCCCGCCTGCCCGGTGAAGGATCAGATGAAGAAGCAGGCGGAGGATCTGCTCCGCGCGCTCCCCGGAGTGAAGACGGTCCAGGTCGACATGACCGCGGTCGTCAAGGCGCAGGAAGGGCCGCCGCGACAGATCGCGCCGGATATCCAGCACATCTTCGCCGTCTCGAGCGGCAAGGGCGGCGTCGGGAAGAGCACGGTCGCGGTCAACCTCGCGTGCGCGCTCGCGAAGTCCGGCGCGAAGGTCGGCCTCCTCGACTGCGACGTCTACGGCCCGGACATCCCGATGATGATGGGACTTTCCGGCGAGCCCGAGGTCGCGCTCGGACCCGGAGGCCCGCAGGACAAGCGTCTCGTCCCGAAGTCCCGTCACGGCGTCCGGACGATGTCGATCGGCTATCTCCTCGAGGACGACAAGCCCGTCGTCTGGCGCGGGCCGATGGTGCACAAGCTCATCGAGCAGTTCCTCTCCCAGGTCGAATGGGGTCCGCTCGACTACCTGGTCGTCGACATGCCGCCGGGCACGGGCGACGCGCAGCTCTCGCTCGCGCAGATCGTGCCGCTCTCCGGCGCGGTGCTCGTGACGACGCCGCAGGCCGTCTCGACGTACGACGTGTCGAAGGCGATCGCGATGTTCCGCCAGGTGAAGGTCGACATCCTCGGCATCGTCGAGAACATGTCCGGCTACGCGATCGAGGGAACGGTCGACGGCGCACGCGCCGGAACGAGGGTTAAGCTCTCGGCCGGCGGCAAGCCGCTCGACCTCACGACGGACGCGCAAGGCCGCTTCGCGACCGTGGTCGACATCTTCGGCAAGGGCGGGGCGGAGCGCCTGGCGCAGAAGTACGAGTTCCCCCTGCTCGGCCAGGTGCCGCTGAATCCCGTCGTGCGCGTCGGCGGCGACGCGGGCGACCCGGTCGTCGTGTCCGATCCGACGTCGGTCGTCGCGCAACGCCTGTCGGAGATCGCCGGCCGCGTCGTGCAGCGCCTCGCGATCCGCAGCTTCGCGCCGGGCCGCGGCGGGCTGCCGGTTCTGCAGTAGAGGCTGAAGTAGCGGCTGCAAGAGAGGCCGCAGCAGCACTGCGGGGCGGCCCGACCCCCTTTTTTCGGAGGATTCGGCGGGCGTTGCCGGGCTTCCACGGCCGGGGTTGGAGGTCTAGGCGCTGGCGGGCGACCGGCGAGGTCGGCCCCCGAACGTCGGTCCTCGACCAGGTGATTCCATGAAAGCGACGATCGTTGCCGCGCGCATCCTCCTCGGACTCGTCTTCTTCGTCTTCGGCCTGAACGGCTTCCTGCACTTCATCCCGATGCCGCCGCCGCAGGGCAGGGCCGGGCAGTACATGGCCGGGCTCGCTGCGAGCGGGTTCACCCTGCCGCTGCTCTTCGCGACGCAGACCGTCGCCGGCGCCCTGCTCCTCGTGCGGCGCTTCGTGCCGCTCGCGCTGCTCCTGCTCGCGCCGGTCATCGTCAACATCGCCGCCTTCCACTTCTTCGTGGACCCGGCCGGGATCCCGCGCGCGCTGCTCGTCCTCGCGCTCGAGATCTTCCTCGCCTGGTCGTACCGCGCGGCGTTCCGGACGGTGCTGCACGCGCGCGACGAGATCGTGATCGAGAGCGGGCGGGAAGAGCTGCGACCGCGCGCGGGCTGAGAAGGCGCGGTCGAGCCGGCTTCGGTACCCTCTCGAGGGGCATTCCCCCCCCCCGAGGGAGGAAGCGATGAAGAAGGCGCTCGGCTTCGACCGTTTCGATCCGTGGATCGCGATCCAGAACGACTCGACCGTCGTGAAGGACGCCGCGGTGAAAGCCGCGATCCCCGCGCTGCAGAAGCAGATCGACCGCGATTTCGCGCCCGCCTGGGGCCTGCACGCGCGGCTCGTGTTCGGCGCCGGCCCGAAGCGCGCGATGAAGGTGATCCTGAAGGACGTGTCCGACGAGGCCGGCGACCTCGGCTACCACTTCGTCGACGGCTATCCGGTGACGTACGTCTTCGCGAAGGACGACCTCGACGCGCTCGGCGAGTTCACGTCGACGCTCTCGCACGAGATCCTCGAGATGATCGCCGACCCGGGAGTGAACCTCTACGCGCTCGGATTCGTGCGCGGGAAGGGCAAGAAGAAGAGCAAGGCCTGGGTGTCGTACGAGGTGTGCGACGCGGTGCAGGACGAGACGTACGTGATCGACGGCGTGAAGGTGTCCGACTTCGTGCTGCCCGAATGGTTCGAGCCCGAGCACGCGGACGGCGACATGAAGATGGACTTCCGCGGCGTCTTGAAGGGACCGTTCGAGCTCGCGCCGGGCGGCTACGCCGACGCGATGATCGGCGGGCACTGGAAGAACGTGTACGGCCGAACGGCGAAGCGGAAGCGCGTGCGGCATCGGCTGCTCGTGCGCATGCGACGCCTCGGGATCGCGGCGTAGACCGCGGTCCGCGGATCCGGATTCGACCGTGGCGAGGACGAAGGACGCCGGCTACTCCGGCACCCCGCTGCCGAAGAAGCTCGGGATCAAGCCCGGGACGACCGTGCTCCTCGTCGGCGCGCCGCGCGGGTGGGAGCCGACGCTCGGAGAGCTGCCCGAGGGAGTCGCCGTGAAACGCGGCTCGATCGCGAAGGCCGACACGATCCTCTGGTTCGCGAGCTCGGCGAAGGAGCTGCGCGGCGGCGTGAGGAAGGCCGCGCGCGCCTTCACGGTCGGTCTCTGGATCGCGTGGCCGAAGAAGGCCTCGGGCGCCGCGACGGATCTCACGGAAGACGTCGTGCGCGGGACGGCGATCGCGGCCGGCCTCGTCGACTTCAAGGTGTGCGCGATCGACGCGACGTGGTCGGGACTCCGGTTCGCGCGGAGGAAGGAACGGGAATCGACCGACGGATGACGAGCGAAACGCGCGGTCAGCGAGCGCCGTCGATCTCTACTTCTTCGCCGCCGCGATCGCCTTCTCGAGCGCCGCGTCCATCGCCGGAACGCTCGCTCCGAGGCTCTTGAACACGATCGTCCCCTTCGCGTCGATCACGTAGAGCGTAGGCCACCCGCGGACGTTCCATGCCGTCGAGATCGGTCCGCCGGTCCCGTTCGGGCCGTTCCAGAACGACCGCCACGTGATGCCGTTCTTCTCGAGATCCGGCTTCAGCTTCGCGCGGTCCTTGTCGCTGTTGACGCCGACGATCGCGAACGGCGCGTTCCGGTACTTCTCCACGAGCGACCGCTCGTGCGGGTACATCGCCCGGCACGGGCCTCACCAGTTGCCCCAGAAGTCGAGCAGCACGACCTTGCCGCGGTAGTCGGACAGGTGGAACGGCACGCCGTCGAGGTCCTCGGCCGCGATCTCCGGCGCCTCTTTCCCGATGGTCAGATCGCGCAGCTCCCGCAGGTCCGCGTCGGCGCGCGCGCCCAAGGTCCCGTCCCGCCACGGCACGTCTCCGAACTCGCGAACGACGCGGTCGAGCGTGCGCTGCGCGTCCTCCTCGAGCGCGGCGGGATCGGTCTTCGCGAGCTCCGCGGCGCGGTCGTGCCCGAGCCAGCGCTTGTAGCCCTCGACCTGGTCGTCCGGCGGACCGCGCAGCTTCCGCGCGGCGCGCGCCGACTCGAGCCGGTGGCCGGCGACCGCGTAGAGCGCGGCCCCGCGGACCTTGCGGTCGGGGTTCGAGCTCGCGATCAGCTCGAGCAGCTCCGTCCCGATCTGCTGGTCCGTGCCGAGCCTCGCGCACAAGGGAGCGAGATCCGGGCTCTCGCGATGGTCGCGCGCGATCGCCGCGAGCGCCTGGTCGCGGTCCTGCGGCGACTTCGAGTCCTCGACGAGCCACGTGAGCGCCTCGAGCGCCGTCGCGTCGCGCGGGTCCTCGCGCACGATCTCCCAGACGCGCAGCACGTACGCCGACGGATCCGGGCCGTGGACCGCGCGCCGCTCCTCGTCGGTCTTCGCCGCGGCGACCGCCTCGCGGAACGTCCTCGTCGCGGTCTCGAGCTCCGACGTGATCGCGTCGAGCCGGACCTTGCGGTCCGCCGCGGCGGGCTTCGCGGACTCCTGCGCACTCGACGCAAGCGTTCCGGGAGTCGCATGCGTCGGTACTTTCGAGAGTCCGAGCGCGAGGAGGAATGCGAGCACGGTGCGGGAGATCATCGTCGACCCAGTGTAGCCGCGCGTGCGGTGTAAGGCGGAAGTGATCCGTTGCCTCCGCGCATCTCCCCGCGCAGAATCGCCGCGTCGTCCGCCGCGGACCGTTCCCGCCCGTCCGGACGCGTCTTCTCCCAGCGATCTTCCGAGGATCCGTCATGCGCCCCGCCGCTCCTCTCCTCGTCCTCTCCACCTTCTTCTGCGCGACCGCCTGCCGCTCGACCGAGGCTTCCGCGCCGGCCACGGAATCGTCGAAGCCGGCGGCAACCGCGGGAGTGTCCGCGGGTCCCGCGCCGATCGCGAAGCCCGCGACTCCCCCTTCGACGGAGCGGCCCGGCGTCTTCGCGCCCGCCGCGCCCGCCGCGGTCTCGCTGTGGTTCGAGGCCTACGCCGGCGAGACGCTCGTGCTGGAGGCGATGCCGCAGGGCTCCGAGGTGAAGGAGGGCGACGTGCTCGCGCGCCTCGAGACGAAGTCGATCGACGAGCAGGTCCACCAGGCGGAGCTCGAAGCCGCGTCGTCGGCCGTGCGCCACCAGGGCGTCGTCGAGAAGAACCGGATCGACGAGGACGCCGCGGCGGCGGCGCTCGAGCAGGCGAAGGCGGCGCTCGACCGCGCGAAGAAGACGCTCGACGGGTGGACGCAGAAGGAGCTCGCGTTCAACCGGCGCGGCGACGAGATCAGCAAGAAGAACGAGGACGCGGGGATCGACGACCAGAAGGACGAGCTCGCGCAGCTCGAGAAGATGTACAAGGCCGACGAGCTCGTCGACGCGACGGAGGAGATCGTCCTCAAGCGCTCGCGGCGTCGTCTCGCGATCTCGGAGGACGCGCGCACCCTCTCCGTCGACCGGCGCGGATACAAGATCGAGTACGACGAGGCGATGCAGACCGAGGTCAAGAAGGAGGCCGCGAAGATGCAGGAGCTCGCGCTCGACCGCCTCGTGCGCAGCCAGACCCTCGAGAAGCGGGCGCGCGAGGACGCGCTGCTCCGCTCGAAGGACGCGCTCGACCAGCAGAGCCAGCGGCTCGAGAAGCTGCGCCGCGACCGCGAGAAGTTCGTCGTGAAGGCCCCGCGCGGCGGGATCCTGCTCCACGGGAAGGAGAAGGATTACCGGCCGGGCCGGACGCCCGCCCGGTACGAGCGCGGGAGCCAGCTCCCGGCGCGCACGGACGTCTTCCTCGTCGCCGATCCCGCCGCGGTGGCCGTCGCGTTCGACGTCCCGGAGTCGATGCTCGGCGACGCGCGCGAAGGCGCGGCGGTCGAGGTGAAGGCGATTGCCCCCGCGGGAGCGAGCGGAATCGGGACCGTGCACCTCGAGGCGTACCCGGGCACGAAGGTCGGCGAGGAGAACGGATGGGAAGCGACGGCGAAGCTCCCGTCGGCGATCCCCGGCGTGCTCTTCGGCACGCGCGCGAAGGTGGTCCTCGCGGGGGCGCCGATGTCGCCCCCGGCGCAGCCCGCCGCTCAACCCCCGGCCGCGGCGAAGTCCGCGCCCTGAGGCGCGCGATGGACGCGAGAGGCGGCGAAGTCAGCTCCCTGAGGCGCGCGATGGACGCGAGAGGGGAAGCTCGGCGCGACGCGGCCGGATCGACTTCGCCGGCGACTCCCCGGGGCGTCGCCGGATTCGCGACCGTGCTCGTGATGCTCGCGTGCGCCTGTTCGCGCGAGACGCCGGCGCCCGCTCCTCCGAAGCAGCCGGCGGCGACCGCGCAGGCGAGCCCGCCGCCTCGTCCCGAGCCGACGCCCGAGGAGCGCGAGCTCGAGAAGAACGCCAGCGAGTCGCTCGCGTGGATGATCACGAACCAGAACAAGGAGGGCTCCTGGGGCTCGCACGAGTCGCCGCGTCCGATCGAGGTGCTTGCGGACGTGCCCGGCTCGCACCAGGCGTTCCAGGTGGCGACGACCGGCCTGTCGGTCGTCGCGCTCGACGGCTATCCGACGGACACGGCCGCGAAGACGCAGGCGGTCGACCGCGCGATCGACTGGCTGCTCGACCACTTCGACGTGAAGCGCGCGAGCGGGCTCGAGCACTACAACGTGTGGTCGTTCGGCTACGGCCTGCAGGCCTTCGCCGAGCACCTGCTCGCGCATCCGCAGGATCCGCGCGCGGACAGGATCAAGGCCGCGTGCAAGCGGCTCGTCGAGAAGCTCGGCATGTACCAGACGCTCGACGGCGGCTGGGGCTATCTGTCGCTCGGCGACGTGCCGACGTTCCAGCCGTCGGAGACGTCGATGAGCTTCACGACGGCGACGATCGTCGTCGCGATGGACCGCGCGAAGAAGATCGGGATCGAGCTCCCGCCGAAGCTCGTCGCGCGCGCGATCGAGAACCTCGAGCGCAACAGGTTGCCGGACGGCGCGTTCCTCTACGGCGACTACCTGAAGTACCGGCCGCGGATGGGGATCAACATGACCAAGGGCTCCGCGTGCCGGACGCCCGCGTGCCAGTACGCGCTGATGCTCTTCGGAGAGAAGGTGACGGAGGACGAGCAGGTGAAGGGCCTCGAGGAACTGCTCTTCCGCCAGGCCTGTTTCCAGCGCGCCGCGCTGCGGCGCCCGATCCCGCACGAGTCGTGGTACCAGGTGTCGGGCTACTTCTACCTCTACGGCCACGCGTACGCGGCGTACATCATCGACGGGCTGCCGAAGGAGAAGCAGGCGAAGTACTGGAAGGCGCTCGTCGACGCAACGAAGTACTGCCGCGAGCCGGACGGGTCGTACTGGGACTATCCGCTGTACAGCTACCACAAGCCGTACGGGACGGCGTTCGCGCTGATCTCGTTGTCCGGCGCGATGAAGTCGACGGCAGTGCCGGCGCGGTGACGCCGGCCGCGGACCGCGACCGGACGGGTTCCGTGGTCCGCGGAACGACGGACCGCTACGATCATCGCCGGTGATCGTCCCTGCATCGCCGCCCTTCCCCTTCCGGATCGACGACGCGATCCGCGTGCTCGAGCGCACACCGGGCGCGCTGCGCGGGATGCTCATGGGCATCGGCACGGACTGGGCCTTCGGCAACTACGGCAAGGACACGTTCAGCCCGTTCCACGTCGTCGGCCACCTGATCCAGGGCGAGAACACGGACTGGATGACGCGCCTGCGTCTGATCCTCGAGCAGGGGGAGAGCGTCGCGTTCGAGCCCTTCGACCGCTTCGCGCACTACGCGGCGACGCAGGGCCGGAGGATGGACGATCTCCTGATCGAGTTCACGCGCCTGCGGACGGCGAACGTGACGAAGCTGCGCGCGATGAAGCTGACGGACGCGATGCTCGCGCTGAAGGGGAAGCACCCGGAGCTCGGGACGGTGACGGCTCCTTTCCAGCACATTGGGATCCTAAGCTTAGAATTCCACGTGGACAAGTTG
>JADMIO010909396.1_pt1 | contig 10297 bp, 9 predicted proteins | sample 8958161 | NCBI WGS metagenome assembly JADMIO01 (sample SAMN16585339, study PRJNA669376) | soil metagenome | isolation source: Crop rotation soil | place: USA: Cullars Rotation, Alabama | collected 2011
AGCGGCCTGCACGATCGTCGGCGCCACCGGCCGCGGCGGTGCGGAATAGGAGGGGTTCGGAACGAGGTTTGATTTCGGCTGGGCGCCGTCCGTGGCGAGGCGCTCGCTGCCGTCGGCGCGGACGCCCGTCGAGCGCCGGCCGGCGCCGTCAGCCGCTCGGCTGCGCGCGGCGAGCTGACTTTTTTCCTCGGGGGAGAGCGCCTGGTACTGCTCCCAGCGCGATCGCCGGTCGGGAAGCTGCTTGGCCTCCTGGAACTGGGCACGGGTTTGCCCGCGCTCGAGGGGCGACAACTTGGCCCACTCCGCCATGCGCCCCTGGACGCGGGCACGCTCCTCGGCTGGCATCGCCGGCATGCGATCGGCCAGCTCCACCCACTTCTGCTTGCGGGGAGCGTCGATCGTCGCCCAGTCCTGCTGCAGGGGCTTCAGCGCCTCGCGCTGTGCCGGCTTCAGCTTGGCCCAGCGGATTCCTTCCTCGCTCGCAGCCGCGCGGTGCGTCGTGGTGCTTCGGCCGTCAACCTGCGCCACCGCGAAGTTGCAGGCGATGAGCCACCCGGCGCAGGTCAGCGCGATGCGCCAGTGGCGCCACGGGGCAGCCGCGTCGCTCCACGATCGTTGCCAAGACGATGTCGGTGAACGGCTTTCGGGACAGCGCGCCATCGCCGACCCGTTACTCGCGCGGCGGCGTCTTCAGGAACTCGACGAAGCCCGCGTCACGGTACGCGCTCGGCGGCAGGTCATCGGCGAGCAGCGCCGCGTCGACCTCGGCGGCAACATCGATCTGGATTTTCCGGTCCCGATGTTCGATCGCGACAAGGCCGCACACCAGCACGACGATTGGCAGCGCCGAAACGACCCGGAACAGCCACCCCGGTGCCCGGCCAAGCAGCCCGGCACCACCCGAACTCACTCCCAGGGACTGTGCAGCAGCCGCAGACCGCGCGAGACGCGCCCGCTCGAGTGCGCGCTCACGGCCGAAGCGCAGGCGCTCCGTGATGTCACGCGGCAACTGCTCGGCGCCACCCGCCAGATGTGCCGTGATGGCGCGCGCACAGTGGCGCTCGGCGCTCTCGAGAGCGGGAAGGGACGCAGCAGTCGGCATCGGTGCGAGTGGATTGTTCATGGTGCGATTCCCTTGGCCTTGAGCGCCTTGGCCAAGGCATGCACGGCGCGCGAGCAGTGCGTCTTGACGCTCCCCTCGGAGCAGCCCATCGACGCGGCGGTCTCGGCGACATCGAGCTCCTCCCAGTAACGCAGCAGGAATGCTTCGCGTTGACGGGCCGGGAGCTGCTCGATTTCCTCCTCGATCACCAGCAAGATCTGCGCCCGAGACACGGAGTCCGACGCACTCTCGGAGGCGAGCGAACTGCCCATGTCCTCGAGCAGTTCCAGCACGTCGAAATCGCCATCGCCCGACGCGGTATCGAAATCCGAGAAGTTTCTGACGACGGCGTTGCGGACCTTCTGCCGGCGAAACCAGTCCATCGTCGCGTTGGACAGGATGCGCTGGAAGAGCAGCGGCAGCTCCGAGGCGGGCCGGTCGGCGTATTTCTCCGCGAGGCGAATCATCGTGTCCTGAACGATGTCCAGTGCGGCGTCGGCATCGCGGACGGCATAGAGCGCCCGCTTGAAGGCGCGTTTCTCGACGCTCTTGAGAAAGTCGGACAGTTCTTGGTCGGATGCCAATGCAGAAGCGCCAAAGCCGCGCCAAAAAGGCGGCGGGATTATCGCATCGCCCCTGCGCGAGGGCGCCCAGGCCAGAAGGAACCGCAGGGGAGTGCGATAATTCCCGGTTGCACGACAGATCGATCGCCCGGCCGCGCCCATCCGCGGCGCCTGGCTCCTCGATCACAAGCGGCGTCGAACCCGGCTCACGAGGCCGAGGGGAGGCGCACCGATGGTTTTTCGTCAGAGAAATTCACAAAGGTCCGTCATGGAATCTCCCACCGCAGAACTGAAGCGCACTGCTTCATCCCAGGCGCGCCCGGCGCCGGCCGAACTCAACGGCTCCGAAATCCTCGTCCGCTGCCTTCAAGCCGAAGGGGTCCAGTACCTCTGGGGCTACCCCGGCGGCGCCGTCCTCTACATCTACGACGCGCTCTACAAGCAGGAAGAGATCCGCCACGTCCTGGTGCGTCATGAGCAGGCGGCGATCCACGCCGCCGACGGCTATGCCCGCGCCACCGGCGAGGTCGGTGTCGCGCTGGTCACCTCGGGCCCCGGCGTGACGAACGCCGTCACCGGCATCGCGACGGCGTACATGGACTCGATCCCGATGGTGATCATCACCGGGCAGGTGCCGACGCCCGCGATCGGGCTCGATGCCTTCCAGGAGTGCGACACCGTCGGCATCACGCGGCCGATCGTCAAGCACAACTTCCTCGTCAAGGACGTCGCCGACCTCGCGGTCACGGTGAAGAAGGCCTTCCACATCGCACGCACCGGCCGCCCCGGCCCCGTCGTCGTCGACGTGCCCAAGGACGTCTCGCTGATGACGGCGCCGTTCGAGTATCCGGCGACGATCGAGATGCGCTCCTACAACCCGGTGCGCAAGGGCCACGGCGGCCAGATTCGCAAGGCCGTCCAGTTGCTGCTCGCGGCCAAGCGGCCGTACATCTACACCGGCGGCGGCGTGATCCTCGGCAATGCGTCGGCCGAGTTGCGCGAGCTGGTGGACCTGCTCGGCTATCCGTGCACCAACACGCTGATGGGGCTCGGCGCATATCCGCCGAGCGATCCCAAGTTCCTGGGCATGTTGGGCATGCACGGCACCTACGAAGCCAACATGACGATGCAGAACTGCGACGTCCTGCTGGCGGTGGGCGCGCGGTTCGACGACCGCGTGATCGGCAATCCCAAGCACTTCGCGTCCGTGGAACGCAAGATCGTGCACATCGACATCGACCCGTCCTCGATCTCGAAGCGCGTCCGCGTCGACGTCCCGATCGTCGGCGATGTCAAGGAGGTGCTGCAGGAGCTCATCGTGCAGATCCGCGATGCGCAGGCGCGGCCGGATGCCAAGGCGCTGGCCGGCTGGTGGTCGCAGATCGCCGAGTGGCGCAAGCGCGACTGCCTCAAGTACAGCATGAGCCCCGACGTGATCAAGCCGCAGCACGTCGTCGAGACGCTGTGGAAGCTCACCAAGGACAGCGACGCGTACATCACCTCCGATGTGGGGCAGCACCAGATGTGGGCGGCGCAGTACTACCGCTTCGAGCAGCCGCGCCGCTGGATCAATTCCGGCGGGCTCGGCACCATGGGCGTCGGCCTGCCGTACGCGATGGGCATCAAGCTCGCGAAGCCCGATGCGGACGTCTTCTGCATCACGGGCGAAGGCTCCATCCAGATGTGCATCCAGGAGCTCTCGACCTGCCTGCAGTACAGCACGCCGGTGAAGATCATCTCGCTCAACAATCGCTACCTCGGCATGGTGCGGCAGTGGCAGCAGATCGACTACGGCGGGCGCTACTCGCAGAGCTACATGGAAGCGCTACCGGACTTCGTCAAGAGAAGCCGGCCGACGTCGAGCCGGCGCTGCGCGAGGCCATCGCGCTCAAGGACCGCACGGTCTTCCTCGACGTGCGCACCGATCCTACCGAGAACGTCTGGCCGATGGTCCAGGCCGGCAAGGGCATCACCGAGATGCTGCTGGGTTCCGAAGACCTGTGACGCGCGGCACGGGGTCGCCGGGCGGGGCGTTACCGCGCCCTGCTCGAGGCGGCTCTGGAAAGCGCCCAACTCCTTCGGTCATTGCAAGCTAACCAGGAAAGGTCAGGCCTCGGCCCGCAGCCCGTTACCGCGGACTGTCGAGCGCGTCGCCCGAACGACACCATGAAACACATCATCGCGTTGCTGCTGGAGAACGAACCCGGAGCGCTCTCCCGGGTCGTCGCGCTGTTCTCGGCGCGGGGCTACAACATCGAGAGCCTCACTGTGGCGCCGACGGAAGACGCCTCGCTCTCGCGGATGACGATCGTGACCACTGGCTCCGACGAGGTCATCGAGCAGATCACGAAGCACCTGAACCGCCTCATCGAGGTCGTGAAGGTCGTCGATCTCACCGAGGGTGCCTACACCGAGCGCGAGCTCATGCTCATCAAGGTCCGCGCGGTCGGCAAGGAGCGCGAGGAGATGAAGCGTATGGCGGAGATCTTCCGCGCACGCATCATCGACGTCACCGACAAGAGCTACACCATCGAGCTGACCGGGGATCAGGGCAAGCTCGACGCATTCATCGGCGCCGTCGACCGCGCCGCCATCCTCGAGACGGTTCGCACCGGCAGCAGCGGCATCGGCCGCGGCGAGCGCATTCTGCGCGTCTGACGGGTCCAAACGGGCATCCAGCCTTAACTGGTCGATCGGCCCGAGCCAGGCCGACACCGACCTCATACCAGGAGAGAACGAATGAAGGTCTATTACGACAAGGACGCCGACCTGAGCCTCGTCAAGGGCAAGAACGTCACCATCATCGGCTACGGTTCGCAGGGGCACGCCCATGCGCAGAACCTCAACGACAGCGGCGTCAAGGTCACGGTCGGCCTGCGCCGCGGCGGCGCCTCCTGGTCGAAGGCCGAGAAGGCGGGTCTGAAGGTCGCCGAAGTCGCCGAAGCGGTGAAGCAGGCGGACATCGTCATGCTGCTGCTGCCCGACGAGCAGATCGGCGCTGTCTACCGTGAGGATGTCGGCCCGAACATGAAGCAGGGCGCATCGCTCGCGTTCGCGCATGGCTTCAATGTCCACTACGGCCAGGTCGTGCCGCGCGACGACCTCGACGTCTGGATGGTGGCGCCCAAGGCACCGGGGCACACGGTGCGCTCGACCTACACCCAGGGTGGCGGCGTGCCGCACCTGATCGCGATCCATGCCGACAAGTCCGGAAAGGCACGTGACCTGGCGCTCAGCTACGCGGTGGCGAACGGCGGTGGCAAGGCCGGCATCATCGAGACCAATTTCCGCGAGGAGACGGAGACGGACCTGTTTGGCGAGCAGGCGGTCCTTTGTGGCGGGGCGGTGGAGCTCATCAAGGCCGGCTTCGAGACGCTCACCGAGGCCGGCTACGCGCCCGAGATGGCCTACTTCGAGGTGCTGCACGAGCTCAAGCTCATCGTCGACCTGATCTATGAAGGCGGCATCGCTAACATGAACTATTCGATCTCGAACAACGCCGAGTACGGCGAGTACGTGACGGGACCGAAGATCGTCACCGAGGCCACCAAGGCCGCGATGAAGAAGGCGCTGACGGACATCCAGACCGGCGAGTACGCGAAGAGCTTCATCATCGAGAACCGCGCCGGCGCGCCGACCTTGATGTCGCGACGTCGCCTGATGGCCGAGCATCCGATCGAGATCGTGGGCGAGCAGCTCCGCGCGATGATGCCGTGGATCAAGAAGAACCGTCTCGTCGACCAGTCCCGCAACTGAGCGGCATGGCGTCGAGCGCGCCACGCGAGCCGGGCGCGGCGCATGCCGCGCCCGTGGAGCAGGGCGACCTCCTCGACGACGAGGTGCTCGAGCCGGCGCCGCGACGCCGGCGCAAGGGCATCTACATTCTGCCCAACCTGTTCACGCTCGCAGCGCTGTTCGGCGGCTTCTACGCGGTCGTGATGGCCATGAACGGCCGCTTCGAGCAGGCGGCGATCGGCATCTTCTGCGCGATGGTGCTCGACAGTCTCGACGGCCGCGTCGCACGCATGACGAACACGCAGAGCGCGTTCGGCGAGCAGATGGACAGCCTCTCGGATATGGTGAGCTTCGGCGCCGCGCCGGCCCTCATCGTCTACGAGTGGGCGCTGAAGGGCCTGGGCAAGCTCGGCTGGATCGCGGCTTTCATCTACTGTTCCGGCGCGGCGTTGCGCCTTGCCCGCTTCAACACCAACATCGCCGTCGTCGACCGTCGTTTCTTCCAGGGCCTGCCGAGCCCGGCGGCAGCGGCGCTCGTGATCGGTTTCATCTGGGTCATGGACACCTACGGCTTTCGGGACGTCGCCCGCATCGAATGGCTGACATGGTGCGCCTTCGCCATGACGCTCTATGCCGGTCTGACGATGGTCACCAACGTGCCGTTCTACAGCTTCAAGGACGTGAGCTTCCGGCGCACGGTGCCGTTCGTGGTCATCGTCGCGATCGCGCTCGGCTTTGGCGTGCTGGCCTATCACCCGCCGCTCGTCTTTTTCAGCCTGTTCCTGATCTACGGCTTTTCCGGCTACGCCGTCTATGCGTACCGGCGTTCGAAGGGCAAGCCCGTGAGCGTCATCGCCACGTCGACGGACGAGCCCGATGAAAGAGGGCTGCACGTCTGAGCGGGCGTGCTATATTGCCGTTCATGACGTTCGTTCCCGCGATCTCGCTACTGCTTCTTCTTGGAGTACCACGGGCTCGCTGACCGACCACGTCCATACGTCTTCGTCCAAACGGCCCGCTTGCTACCCGCAGCGGGCCGTTTTGCTTGAGGCGTCGATTTCTCACCGCTCGTTCTTTCAACAGGAGGCTCACCGTGGCAGACAAACTCATCATCTTCGACACCACCTTGCGCGACGGCGAGCAATCGCCTGGCGCCTCGATGACGAAGGACGAGAAGCTTCGGATTGCCCGGCAGCTGGAGCGCCTCCGCGTGGACGTCATCGAAGCCGGCTTCGCAGCGTCATCCAACGGCGACTTCGAAGCAGTGCGCGCGATCGCGAGCGCGATCCGGGAATCCACCGTCTGCTCCCTCGCCCGTGCCAACGACCGCGACATCTCGCGCGCCGCCGAGGCGCTGCAAGGCGGCACGTCCACGCGCATCCACATCTTTCTCGCGACAAGCGCGCTGCACATGGAAAAGAAGCTGCGCATGACCGCCGAGCAGGTGCATGAGCAGGCGCGCCTCGCCATCCGCTTTGCGCGCAACCTCAACGACAACATCGAGTTCTCGCCGGAGGACGGCTACCGCTCCGATCCGGACTTTCTCTGTCGCGTGCTGGAAGACGTGATCGCGGAAGGTGCGACCACCATCAACATTCCCGACACGGTGGGCTATGCCGTGCCGGAGCTCTACGGCAAGTTCATCCTCGATCTGCGGCAGCGCATTCCCAACTCCGACAAGGCGATCTGGTCCGTGCATTGCCACAACGACCTCGGCATGGCTGTCGCGAACTCGCTGGCCGGTGTCCAGATCGGCGGAGCCCGGCAGGTCGAGTGCACCATCAACGGGCTCGGCGAGCGTGCGGGCAACTGCTCGCTCGAGGAGATCGTCATGGCCGTGAAGACGCGCAAGGACTACTTCGGCCTCGATGTCGGTGTCGATCCGAGCCAGATAGTGCCGGTGTCGCGCCTCGTTTCGCAAACCACCGGCTTCGTGGTGCAGCCGAACAAGGCGGTGGTGGGCGCCAATGCCTTTGCCCATGCCTCCGGCATCCACCAGGACGGCGTGCTGAAGGCACGCGACACCTACGAGATCATGCGCGCGGAGGATGTCGGCTGGAGTGCCAACAAGATCGTGCTCGGCAAGCTCTCCGGTCGCAACGCCTTCAAGCAGCGGCTTGCCGACCTCGGCATCGAGATGCAGTCCGAAGCCGACGTCAACGCCGCGTTCGCCCGGTTCAAGGAGCTCGCAGACCGCAAGAGCGAGATCTTCGACGAGGACATCATCGCGCTGGCGCTCGACGAGTCAGTCGCTGCCGGCCAGGACCACTACCGTCTGCTCGCGCTCTCGCAACGTTCCGAAATGGGCGAGCGGCCGCACGCCAGCGTCGCCTTCACGGACGGCAACGTCGAACAACATGCCGAGAGCGACGGCAACGGCCCCGTCGACGCGAGCCTCAAGGCGATCGAGTCCAAGGTGCAAAGTGGCGCGGAAATGCTGCTCTATTCGGTCAATGCCATCACATCCGGCAGCACAGAATCGCAAGGCGAAGTGACGGTACGCCTGCAGCATGGCGGCCGCGTGGTCAACGGCGTCGGCTCCGATCCCGACATCGTCGTCGCGTCAGCCAAAGCCTACCTCGCAGCGTTGAACAAGCTTCACAGCAAGGTCGAGCGAGTCGCTGCACAGGGCTAGCGTGAGGTCCTTCACGTCGCAGGAGTGACTTGAGGAACCGTTCGTAAGGTTCTGATCTTGCGAACAAATTTCAAGTCACTTACACTCTCGCGACTGTACAAAGGATTTGCCGTGCTGCTGATGGGTAAGCGTTTCGCGGGTTGTCTGATCGCTGTCACTGCGGTCCTTGCGATCACCCTTCCCAACCCGGCGCACGCTGCGGCGCGCGAAGCGAAGAAACGCGGGCACGCTGCCGCCAAACCCGTCGTCGTTCTGCGGAACAAGCCCGGCGTCACCGTGCACGCTGCGCGCCGGGGCTCCGGGCACCGGTACACGCTAGCCGCGGTCCCGGTGCAGCCGGCGAAACCGTCGTTCGGTCAGCTCTACGGCCTGCACACCGTCTCCGATTCGCTGGACCTCAAGTCCGGCGTTGCACTCGTGCTCGATCAGGACACCAACGAGGTCCTGTTCAGCAAGAACCCCGAAGCCGTCCTGCCGATCGCGTCGCTCACCAAGCTCATGACGGCGCTGGTCGTGACCGAAGCCAATCAGCCGCTCGACGAGATGATCACGGTCACCGAGGCCGACATCGACACCGAGAAGGGCAGCCGCTCGCGCCTGGCCATCGGCACGCAGTTGCGGCGCGAGGAGATGCTGCATCTGGCGCTGATGTCCTCCGAGAACCGCGCCGCGCATGCGCTGGGGCGTCACTACCCGGGCGGGCTGGACGCTTTCGTGTCGGCGATGAACCGCAAGGCCCAAGAGCTGCACATGAACGACACCCACTACGTCGAGCCGACGGGGCTGTCGAGCCGCAACCAGTCGAGTGCTCGGGACCTCGCGACGCTGGTGAAGGCGGCGCATGAGCACCAGATCATCCGCGAGCTTTCCACCTCGCCCGAGTACCAGGTCGAGATCGGCAACCGCGCCATGCAGTTTCGCAACACCAACGGGTTGGTGCGCAGCCCCGCCTGGGACATTGGCCTGCAGAAGACCGGCTACATCTCGGAGGCGGGTCGCTGCCTGGTGATGCAGGCGAAGATGGCAGGCCGGAAGCTCATCATGGTGTTTCTCGATTCGGCCGGCAAGTACTCGCGAATCGGTGACGCCGAGCGGGTTCGCCGCTGGGTCACGCAGACGAACCATGCCGCGCCGACGCCGATCCCCGCGAGCGTCACTCCGGCTCCTGCGTTGCCGGTGACCTCGGTCTCCACCAAGCTGACTTCCTGATTCCGAGGCGTCGCGGCTGTCAGCTGCGAGCTGGCTGGCCGAGGTCCGGCCAACCCCTTTCAGGGGCGCGACTCGTCATCGGGTCAGGCCCGCCGGGCTTGACGGCGACGAGCCGCGACGATCGCTCCCCCGATTCTCCAGACCTCGGCTGCGCCGGCTCAGCCGCGATGGCCGAGCGCTGCGGAGATCTGCGCCGCGGTCGCCCGCAAGCGGTCGAGCCAGCTCTCTTCGAGACGATCCGCGGGCGCCGAGATGGAGAGGCCGGCGACGAGCTTGCCCTGGTCGTCGAGAATGCCCGCGGCCATGCAGCGCACGCCAAGCTCGAGCTCCTGGTCGTCCCGGGCAGTGCCGTACTGCTGCACGCGCGAGAGCTCGCGCTCCAGCGCCGGCAGTTCGGTGATGCTGTTCTTGGTATGCCCCGCGAGCCCTGTGCGCGAGGCGTAGGCGCGCACCCGCTGCGGGTCGTCGTGGGCGAGGAAGAGCTTGCCCACGGACGTGAGATGCAGCGGAGCGCGACCCCCCACGGCACGCACGACCTGCATGCCGGAGCGCTCGCTGTAGGCGCGCTCGATGTAGACGATCTCGTCGCCCTGACGCATGGAGAGATTGACGGGCTGGTGCGTCAGCTTGTGCAGCTCGCGCATCGGCGCCAGCGCTGCGTCGCGGACATCGAGCCGGGCCTTGACGAGATTGCCCATCTCCAGCATCCGCATGCCGAGGCGGTAGCTGCCGGCTTCAGGACGATCGACGTAACGGCCGATCGTGAGGTCGTTGAGGATGCGATGCGCCGTCGACGGGTGCAGACCGGATTGCTCGCTGATGACCTTCAGCGAGACCGGATCCTGATGCGCCGCGAGCAGATCGAGCAAGGCAAACGCACGCTCGAGAACTTGAATGGTGATGGTCCGGGATTCGCTCTTCGCCATCGCGGGATTTTCACCCAGCCTTGGCCATCCGTCGCCTGTGGCAGGTCACACTGTCTCGCAGTTGCTTCACGTAGCGATCGCACGGGCGGCCGCTAACCCTGAACGCACCGCGCCTTCGAGCGTGGCC
>JADMIO011618513.1_pt1 | contig 10297 bp, 9 predicted proteins | sample 8958161 | NCBI WGS metagenome assembly JADMIO01 (sample SAMN16585339, study PRJNA669376) | soil metagenome | isolation source: Crop rotation soil | place: USA: Cullars Rotation, Alabama | collected 2011
CGTGCGAGATGATCGGCGATCAGCGTGACGTAGGCGCGAGTGATCGTCTCGTGATACCCGCGATCGTCGGTGTTCGGCGTGCCATGATGGTCGTTGAGCAGCCGGATGCGTGTTCGCAGAAGACTCAGGGCTTCAGCGGGGCCGTGGTGATAGACGTGCCACGTTCCCACGGCCAGATGAGCGGCATGCGTCCATTCCGAGTGTGGCAACGTCGCAGCCTGAAAACGACGCACGAGCTCCTCGAGCTCGTCGAACGAAGGCCACTCCACGGGCTCAGAATACCTTGGCTGCGGGTGCCGGCCCGCCGACGACCGATCATCCGGCCGGTCGGAGGGACGTCACTCGAATCCACCTCGCAGGCACCGCCGAAGCGACTGCTTGGTACAACCCGTGACACTAGGTCTGCCGGCGGGTATGGCTGCGATCTTGCGGACACCATGCGGGACGGGCCTTTACGACCGTCGTGACAGCATGCCACGCGACCTAATGACGCTCGTCGACTCGAACGCCTCCCCAAAAGCCAACGACGGCCCGCCGGGCACCGGCAAGGTCGTACTGGTCGTGGACGACGACCCGACCATCTGCAAGTGGCTGACTCGCCTGCTGGAGATCCTCGACTACACTGTGCTCGCGACCGACGACTCGAGTGCGGCCGAGGCCATCCTGGGTGATTCACATGTGGACGCGGTGATCCTGGACCTAAGGCTCGGAGAGGAGCGGTCAGGGCTCGACGTGCTGGAATTCATCCGCGGACGGTCCGAGCTCGCGAAGCTTCCAGTGGTGCTGCTTACCGGCATCGCACGAATGACCGAGGACGAGCAGGCGTCGATACGGCGCCACGGCGCACATCTCTTCCACAAGCCCGCGTCGGTTAGCGAACTGCACGCCACGCTCGCCAGGGCCTTCGCCGGCTAGCACGGGCGAAAGAATACGAGACCGCCTGAAAACGACACTGCGTTCATGACGCAAGATGTGAGGAGCGCGCGATTCGGCCCGCGCAAAGCGTAGACGAGCAACTTCCACTCTGCGACCACCACCGCGATTTCGAGCCCTGCAATCCATAAGAGGTGTTCGTACCCGTCCACCCCAGCGGGAACGAAGGCGCTTGCCAACGAGAGCATGGGATACGACACCCCACTAGCAAGCGCCACCGCCACGAGTTCATCCGTCCGCCTGAAGCCAAAGATTGCGGCGACTGGAAGCTCCAGGGCAACGGTCAGCAGCAGCCCCCCAAGCAAGTGCGCGAGCGCCCTCACTTACGTCGCGCCCTGATGGCTCGAAGCGCCATCCATGAGAGGCCCGAGACGATGAGGATGACGACGGTACCGACGACGAAGTCAGCGAAAGCCGAGCCCGAGCCAAGCGGACTGCTGACAACGTCGGCGTACGCCCTGTGTGGCGACAACAGCAGCGCCGCACCCGCACCTCCGACTTTGATCCAGCGGCCGTTGAAAGGCCTGGAGAAGGCGAGAAAAAGGCCGGACCAGGCCACGGGCACGGCGAGCACGCCCACACTAGCCGGCGCCAGCGGCGGCACGATGCCCGTGATCGAAGGAAGCCCGCCGGCAATCAGCGCGAGCGACACCAGTCCGAACGAGAAGGCGGGATAGTCTTGCATCCTCGAGAACACGCTGGTCGATGCGACGGGAAGAGCCAGGTTCAGCAGTGCGACACCGAGCACACCGCAAGCAACGTTCGCGCCCCCGCCAACAAGCAATGGAACCGCAAGCGCCGGCCCGCCCAGAGCAATCAGTCGCCATCCGAATTGGTCGGCTAGGAGCCCGCCACTGGCACGACCGATGGCGACGGCCGCCACCATGCCCATCGCAAGTGATGGCGTTGACTGCCACGAGTACCGGAGCGCAAGACCGAAGAACGAGAGCAACGCGATAGATATGAGCACTGACAAGACGGGCACCTCGCTACTGTGTAGTCCGGCCGGTCGCGACTGAGTCTCCCGGAGAGGTTCTGGAAGGAAGAGGATGACCGCCGCCACGAGAGGGATCGCAACCAGGGCGACCCACAACTGGTTCGATGCGCCAACGCCTATCAACGCTCCAACAGCGACTCCTACAGCGCCGGGAGCCGCAAACAAGCCGGATGGGCCCGCGCATCCTGGTTTGAGACGAAAACAGATGCTGCCAGCACCGACATGAAACAGGGCGTTGCCCATGCCGAGAGCGATTGCAGCCGTCAACGGGCGGTTGGCGAAGACGACTGGCGCCAGCGCGACCAGCAAGCTGCCAAAGAGCGCGGCAACGCGCGACTGAGCACGAACGTCGACCAGAAGACCCATGAACGGCCGCGCGGCGAACGAGATCAACCCATAGACCAGCAGAAGGCGTGAGACGCCAAGGGAAGGGTCGCGACTGACAATGGTGAAAACCGTCACCGCACCGACCCCATCAACCAGAAAATGCAATATCCCGTAGACACACAGCGACATTGATTGAGGCATAGGCCCTCGTGTTCGGCTGAGAATACTCTCGCGCCCCGCATTCGTGCCCGAACCCTGAGCGGGGCCGGCCTGCGCCTTGACTTGAGGCGCGTTTTCCCATATCAGAGACCCCATGACTGGGGTGAAATGGTCGCGAGTCGCGGCCGGCGTCGTCCTCCTGACCTCGCTCGCCGCGTCCGCGGCGCTGGCGCAGGAGAATTCGCCGATCGACCTGACCGGCACATGGCGTTGGATCAATCACGAGGACGAGCGCGATCGGAATCCTGGTGCCTATCCCGGCGACTACCGTGGCATCCCGCTGAATGACGCGGCGCGCATGCGCGCCGATACGTACGACGAGGAGGTGAACGCCACCTCGTCGCTTCTGCAGTGCCGGCCGCGCACGCCCGGGTATCAGGCCAAGGCGCTCGACCCGATGCGCATCGACAGGGTCGTTGACCCGGTCAGCCGCCAACTTGTCGCCTATCGCATCTCCTACGAGAAGACGCCGGGCGACCGGATGGTCTGGCTCGACGGACGCCAGCGCCCCTCGCAGTTCGCGCTCCACACCTGGGACGGCTTCTCCACGGGTTCGTTCAAGGGCGACACGCTCGAGATTACGACGACGCATATCAAGGAAGGGTTCGTGCGGCGCAACGGTGTGCCGACCAGCTTTCGCGCCACCGTGATCGAGCACGTGTCGCTCGAAGAGCCCTATCTCGAGTGGACGTTCACGGTGATGGATCCCGACTTCCTCACCGAGCCGCTGGTGCGCAGCGCGACGTACATGCGCGCGCCGACCCTGCAGTTGCCGGCGTATCCCTGCCAGCCCGAGGACTATCAGCCGGGCGATACGTATCGCGTGCCGAATTACCTGCCGGGCGAGAATCCGTATCTCACCGAATCGGCGTTCAAGTACAAGGCGCCGCTCGAGGGGATGCGCGGCGGTGCGGAAACGCTCTACCCCGAGTGGCACGCGCACGGCATGACGCTGGCGCCGCCAATGGCACAGTCGACGATCAAGCCTACGTATACCGACGCGTCAACGCGCATCGCCGAGCGCGCTGACGCGCAGCGCCCGCGTCCTCCTGCCTACGACAAGGTCGAGGCGTTACACGTCGCGGGGAACGTCTATCTCATCGCCGGCGCCGGCGGGAACATCGCCGTATCCGCCGGTGGCGACGGCGTCGTCATGGTCGACACCGGCGCGGCGGCAGCCAGCGAGAAGGTACTTGCCGCGGTGCGGCAGGTGTCGCAGACGCTGCGGCCGCCGGATCCGGCTGATGCCACCTCCGGGTTTGCGAGCACGTGGCAGGCGACACACACGGCCTCCGATCCGATGATCCGCATGATCATCAACACCAGCAGCGGCGCGGACCATGTGGGCGGCAATGCGGCCGTGCACAGCTCTCCGATGTTTCGCCTGCTGGGATACCGGGACATCTCGCTCAGCCTGCAGGTGCTGGCGCATGAGCGCGTGCAGCAGCGGATGATCGACGCGAAGGCCGCGGCTCAGGCCGTCCCCACCGATACATACGCCTCCGGCAAGTACACGCTGTACCGGTTCCTCAACAATCAGGCGATCCAGTTGTTCCACATGCCGAATGCCGTCACCGACGGCGACAGCATCGTCTGGTTCCGGCGCTCGGACGTGATCGTGGCCGGCGACGTCTTCAACAGCGACATCTATCCGCCGATCGACGTGGACAACGGCGGAAGCATCGACGGAGAGATCGACGCGCTCGGCAAACTGATCGACATGAGCGCCACCGAATTCATGTCACAGGGCGGCACGATGATCGTTCCCGGCCACGGCTGGGTGAGCGATGCGGCCGACGTCGGCTACTACCGCGACACGCTGATGGTCATCCGCGATCGGATCAAGGCGATGGTCGCGAAGGGGATGACGCTGCAGCAGGTGAAGGCATCCAAGCCGACAATGGACTTCGACCCGGAGTACGGCAGGGAGCCGGGTGTGACCGCGCGCTTCGTCGAGGCCGTGTATCGCAGCCTCAAGGAAAAGAAATGAAGACTACCCTCGCGCTGATTGTTGCCCTCGTTCTGTTCTCGAACCTGCCGGCCCAGGGGCATCATTCCTTCGGCGGCACCTACGACGTGGACAAGCTGATGACCATCAAGGGCAAGATGGTGCAGGTGACGCTCCGCTCGCCGCATTCGTTCTTGTACGTGGAAGCAGAGGACGCCAAGGGCGAATTACAGCGGTGGGTGATCGAGGGTGCGAGCGCGGCGCAGTTCTCCCAGCAGGGTGTGGACAAGGACGCATTCAAGGTTGGCGATCTCGTGGAAGTGGTCGTGAACCCCTCGCGCAGCCCCAACAGCACGCGCGCGCGCCTGATCAAGATCACGCGCACCACGGACGGCAAGACCTGGGGCTCGAAGACCGGCGAATCCGTTGATTAGCCGCACCGTTTCGCGATTCGTGCTCGCGGCCGCGCTCGTCTGGCTGTCAGGAGCATCGGTGGCCGAAGCGCAGGGCCGCGGCGGACGCAGCGCTCCGCCTCCGACACCAAAGGCGCAGGCGCCCATCGACCTCACGGGCTACTGGACGGCGGTCGTCACCGAAGACTGGCACGTGCGCATGCTCACGCCGCCGAAAGGCGATTTCGGAAGCGGCGTCGCCGGCACGATTGAGAATCCAGGCGTCGGGGTGATCGGCTCCGGTCCGAATCCATCTGACAAGGGCAACATCCCGTACAAGGCCGCGGCCGCGCAGATGGCGATGAAATGGGATCCGGCAAAGGACGAAGCCGAAGGCAACGCCTGCAAGGGGTATGGCGCGCCGGGGCTGATGCGCCTGCCGACGCACCTGCACATCACCTGGCCCGACGAGAACACGCTGCAGATCGACGCGGACTTCGGCACGCAGAGCCGCATCTTCCACTTCGGCCCGCCGGCCGATCAGGGACGCCTGGATTATTCCAACGCCACGTTGTTTCCATCGCAGCCGCAGAAACTCGAGCCGCCGGCGGGCGTCGAGCCAAGCTGGCAGGGCTATTCGATCGGCACATGGACGATCATGGGCGGCCGCGGCACCACCTTCGAGCGCGGCGGCAGCCTGAAGGTCGTCACGACGAAATTGAAGCCTGGGTACTACTGGAAAAACGGCATGCCCTATTCGGCGAACGCCGTGCTCACCGAATATTTCCGCGTCATGGAGCTTCCCGACCGCAGTCAGTGGATCCGCCTGACGCAGATCGTGGACGACCCCGACTACCTGACGCAGCCGTGGATCGTGAACTACGCCTTCAAGAAACTGCCCGACGGCTCGAAGTGGAATCCCACCCCCTGTTCAGTCAAGTAGAGGCCACCGCTCGTTGAAGATCGCGATCGTCACCGGAGCCGGCACCGGCATTGGCCGCGCCGTTGCGCTCGGCCTTCTCGAAGAAGGCTATGCCGTCATCCTTGCCGGGCGGCGCGTGGCGCCGCTGGACCAGACGCGCGCAGATGCCGGCGCGCACGGCGCGCGCGCGTTCGTCGTACCAACCGACGTCAGCGATCCCGATGCCGTTCGAGCGCTGTTTGCGACGACGCGTGAGAGGTTTGGACGGCTGGACCTGCTGTTCAACAACGCGGGCGCCACCACTCGAGGCGTACCGACCGAGGATCTGACGTTCGAACAGTGGAAGTCGGTGGTGGACGTCAACCTCACCGGCGCATTTCTCTGCACGCAGCAGGCCATCCTGCTGATGAGGGATCAACAGCCGCAGGGTGGACGCATCATCAACAACGGCTCGATCTCAGCTTTCGCGCCGCGTCCGCATTCCGCGCCGTACACCGCCACCAAGCACGCCATCACCGGCCTGACGAAGTCCACGTCGCTCGACGGCCGGCGATACAACATCGCCTGCGGACAGATCGACATCGGCAACGCCGCCACCGACATGACGAGATCGTTTGCGGATGGCGTGATGCAGGCCAACGGCCAGACCGCCGCTGAGCCCCGCCTCGAACTCGCACACGTCGTGCGAGCGGTCGTCTATATGGCCAGCCTTCCACTCGAAGCGAACGTGCAGTTCATGACGGTGACGGCGACGAAGATGCCGTTCATCGGGCGCGGCTAGTGACACGATTCGTCGGCGCGCTCGACCAGGGCACGACGAGCACGCGCTTCATGGTGTTCGACGAAGCCGGCCACGAGGTGGCGCGGCGTCAACTCGAGCACCAGCAGATCATGCCCGCGCCAGGATGGGTCGAGCATGACCCGATCGAGATTGCCGCACGCGTCAACGAGGTGATCGCGGGAGGGTTGCGCGCCGCCGGCCTGACCGGCCGCGACCTCGCCGCCATCGGCATCACCAACCAGCGCGAAACGACGGTGGTCTGGGATCCTGCGACCGGCCGTCCCTGGCACAACGCCATCGTCTGGCAGGATGCGCGCACCGCCGCCCAGGTCTCGGCAGCAGAGCCGCATCGCGCGCGACTGGTCGAACGGACGGGCCTGCCGCCCTCCACCTACTTCTCCTCCACCAAGCTGCAGTGGCTGCTTCAGCATGTGGACGGGTTGCGAGACGCGGCGCGCACCGGCCGGGCAATCTTCGGCACCATCGATACCTGGGTCGTATGGAACCTGACCGGCGGCGTAGACGCGGGACGGCACGTCACCGACGTTACCAACGCCGGTCGTACGCAGTTGATGAACCTGCGCACGCTCGACTGGGACGACGAGCTGCTCGCAGTGTTCGACGTTCCCCGCCAGATGCTGCCACGCATCGCGCCCTGCTCGTCCGCGTCGGCGTTCGGCACGACACGTGCCAATGGGCCGGTGGGCGCGGAAGTGACGATCGGCGGGTGTCTCGGCGACCAGCATGCCGCCATCGTCGGCCAGGCGTGCTTCGCGCCCGGCGAAGCGAAGAACACGTACGGCACCGGCAATTTCCTGCTGCTCAACACCGGCAGCTCACCGACACCATCGCACGCCGGGCTGCTGACGACGCTTGCCTACCAGTTCGACGGCGCCTCACCCGTCTACGCGCTCGAAGGATCGATCGCCGTGACTGGCGCCGCTGTGCAGTGGTTGCGCGACCAACTCGGCGTGATCAAGTCGGCCGCTGAGATCGAACCGCTTGCCGCCAGCGTGCCTGACAGCGGCGGTGTCTGCTTCGTGCCCGCCTTCTCCGGACTCTTCGCGCCCCACTGGCGGCCCGATGCCCGCGGCGCGATCGTCGGTCTGTCTCGTTTCCACACGAAGGCGCATCTCGCGCGCGCGACGCTCGAGGCGATCTGTTTTCAGACACGCGACGTGCTCGACGCGATGGCGAACGACTCTGGCGTTCGCCTCGGCGTGCTCAAGGTTGACGGCGGCGCCACGCTCAACGATCTGCTCATGCAGTTACAAGCCGACCTGCTCGGCGTCCCCGTCGTCCGGCCCGTGGTCGCTGAGACCACCGCGCTCGGAGCAGCGTACGCAGCGGGGCTGGCCGTGGGCGTCTGGAGCGATCTCGAGACACTGCGGCGTCAGTGGCGGACGGATCGCCAATGGGAACCCCAGTGGTCAGCCGATCAACGCGACGCCGCGTATAGACGATGGCAGAAGGCTGTCGAGCGGAGCCTTGACTGGGTGTGAGCGCTATCGGCGCCCGTCGTACCAGATGTGGGCACCCTTGGGGTCTCGAAGCGCGCGTCCTGCGGTCAACACGACGTTGAGGTTGAACATGAGCGCTTCGCGCGCGGAATAGAGATCGGCCTTGCGCCCGCTCGTGTGCAGTGGGTGCTGATGGAGAATCTCGATCCGCCGGCGCTGGCGCCGCGCTTCGCGCTTGAGGCGGCGAAACAAGTCGATCTCCTCGGCGGCATAGAGCGACTGGCTGAACCCGCCGATCCGGCGGAACGTGGCGGTCTCGCAGAAGATGAACGACCCTGCCGCCCACCGGGTCATGCGGCTGATGAAATTCCACACCGCCGCGACCCTGCGCACCGCCGCGCGATCGGTGTCGATCTTCACCGTGGAGCCGCCGGCAAGCACGTGGCCGCGCTGCACGACTCGAACGACGTCGGAGAGCAGCTCAGGACTCGGATAGGAATCGGCGTCGATGAACAGCAGCCAGTCACCCGTGGCCGCCGCGGCACCAGCGTTTCGCGCTCGAGAGATCTGATTGATCGGCTCGAAGACCACTCGAGCGCCCGCGGCGGCGGCAATCGCCGCTGTGCGGTCGGTGGAATTGTTGTCGCAGACGATCAGCTCGGCCGACCATCCAGCCTGCGCAAAGGCATCCATTGCCGCACGAATCCGGCCAAGCGACTCGCCAAGCAGTTTCTCTTCGTTGTGCGCAGGAACAACGACAGAGATATTCACGGATGGCTTTCCTGTCGTACGTAGTGTCCGGCTTTAGCCGGACCGTGATAAATGGCCTGCATTGTCAGGTCCGCCTGAAGGCGGACACTACGTACTGTCTACCGCCTACCGCCTACTGCCTACCGCCTAGTTCGTCTTCGTCCCGCTCGAGAACAACGCAAGGAATTCGGCCTGCGTGCCGACCCGGCCATGCACCGGCACGTGGCGCTCGGGCTCGATCTTGTACTTGATCAAATTTTCCTTGAGCGTGCGCGCGGTAATCGTCGGCGCCGCGGGCGGCGCGCCGGGTGCGGCCGGCGAGTAGAGATCCGCGTTGAAGAGGATCTTCTCCTTCGGCAGGTAGACCATCAGCATGTCTTCGCCGTGATTGCCGCGCCCCAGCGAGGGCTCTCCCAATTCGTACGCCATGTCCTGCACATGCAGCACTTCGACGATGCGATCGCCGTCGGTGATGACGTACTTGCCAATGGTGTTCGAGGCGCCCTCGACCGTCTCGATCGGCGCGGGACGCCGGCTGATCCAGTACATCGGGTTGAACTCGGCCATGCGATCGGGGAAAAGCGTGCGCGGCGCCGGGTTGAACAGGATGTCGAGGTAGTACTGCTTGTTCGTGTCGTGCGTCACGATCGTCGTTCCCTGTGAGAGGAACGTACGCAATCCGCCGGAGTGATCGAAGTGATGGTGTGTGTTGACCACGTACTTGATCTGTTTGCCAGGGGCGAGCCGTTCCGCCTCAGCGATCAGCGCCAGTGAGCGCGCCTCGTTGTTTGGCGCCTCGATCACCGCGACGTAGTCTTTGAAGTCGACGAGCAGGCTGTTGTAATTGCCTCCGCCGAGCATCCACACTCCTTCGGCGAGCTTGGTGCTCTCAACTCTTGCCGGCGGCGCGACCGCCGTGCGCACAACCTCTGGTACCGGGATGGTCGCGACCGGAGGATTGATTTTCACGCTGGTGAGCTTGTACTCGTAGTAGTTGTGCGCCGGGTTCATGCGCGGGTCGCCCTGATGCGTGTGGAACAGCATCGGCCACTTCACACCGTTGAAGTCGCGGTACTGCGTGTAGCGCATCTCGTAGTTCATGTCGCCGTAGAACGGGTTGGAAAACCACGTATCCACCAGCTCGACGAGGTTCTGATCGTTGATGGTGCCGACGATCTTGTACTTACCGAGATAGCTGAACGAGACGAGCGTCACCCACCTGCCGAACTGCGAGAGACCGAAGTCAGAGGCGCCGACGTAGCGGATCTTGATGGCGTGGGCGTCCTTGGCAGCCAGCCCCGCCTTGAGGAAGCCGTGCGGCGTGATCGCCAGCTCGAGCTGACGCAGGTCACTGAAGGGCACGCCGTCGAGATAGCCGCGGGTGAGCGGCACGGGCGCGTTGTTCTGCACGTCCCAGGCGTACGCGCCGCTGACGATCGACGTCACCCGCGTGTCGGCAAGCGGCACGCGACCAAACGTGGGAAAGTTGCCCTGGCGGCGCGTGTAGTCTTCGCGCGACCACTTGGCGTCGTAGTCGATGGCGCGGGTGTAGTCGGCGATTTCGATCG
>JADMIO011040758.1_pt1 | contig 10296 bp, 7 predicted proteins | sample 8958161 | NCBI WGS metagenome assembly JADMIO01 (sample SAMN16585339, study PRJNA669376) | soil metagenome | isolation source: Crop rotation soil | place: USA: Cullars Rotation, Alabama | collected 2011
CCAGCGTGGCTGCGCGTCGCGCGGCCCGGCGGTCATCTGTCGCGATTCACCGCCGGCAGTCGAGACGGTCCAGATAGCCGTGTCGTATCCGTCCTTACGCGCATTCACCGTGACGCGCACAAACGCGACGCGCGATCCATCGGGAGCAACTTGTGGATCTGCAATCCAAACGAAGTTGAATAAGTCTCGCTCAGTGATGTTTCGCTTTTGCGCTTGGGCAGGAACAAAGAAGCAGGTGACCGTAATGATGACAAGCAGCAGACGTCGCATAGATTTTCCTCTCGGACGAAGGGTTGGCATTGGCGGCGGATATTCTACTCTAAGTCGAAAGATTCAGAAGGGTTTAATCCCGAATATTCCGGCGAATTTGGCGGCTTATGTCACTGCGAAGATTCGCGAATTACCAACCCGAAGGGTTGGGATAGAGTAGCCGGTGATCGCAGCGTAGCGAAGACCACCGGTAAACATCACATAATCATCAGCACCCTGAAAGGGTGCAAGATTAATTGAAGCGTTCTGGCACCCTGACAGGGTGCCGGTTAGTCTATCAATCCAATACCGGTGGTCTACGCTGCGCTTCGACCACCGGCTACTCTCTCGCAGCCCTGCAGGCTGCCTCCCAGTCAACTATGCTATTGCCCTTCCAGCGGGCTAAAGGAGATCGGCGATTTAGCGATCATTCGTGACGCCCGGCGCCGGTCCCAACACTCGATCAGTCTCAGCGCGCAAATCATCCAGCTCTTTTCTCAAAACTGCGTAACGTTCAATCGCATCGCGGCCAATCTTCTGATCGACGTTTGCCGTCATGCTCGCCAGATAGGTGATGTGTGATTGCAGTCCCGGCTTGGAATATCGAATCAGCGGCGTCAAAAGCTTCTCGGCGATCGCGTTCACCTTCGCCGCCATATCGTTGTCAGCGGTGGCAGCATTCCGGAGCTTCGTCTGCGCTTCGCGGACACGCGCGGCGAGTTGAGTCACCTGCGTCACCATCTCGCGCATACGCATGTTGTGCTGGTACTGCTCCTGCAGGTCAGCAACGGTGACGCCGTCCTCAGCTACGCGCGGATCGATCAGCACGTTCAGCTTTTCGGTGAAAGTGCTGTCACCAACTTTCAGACGCGCCTGATAATTTCCGGGCGGAACGATGACGCCTTCTTTGTTCCGCACATCCCAAATCAGGCGATTCAAACCGGTGTTCTTGGTAACGCGCGGTGGCGGTGGACCGAATCTTCTTGCCGGTGCCGCATCAGGATCGTCCGGTGCTGCGGTGTCTCCACCCGCGCCGCCTGCGCCTGCGCTTCCGCGCCCACCACGACCGGTGTTCACGGGCGTTTCGCTGTTATATGAATTCACGACTGCGCCCTTCGCGTCGAGAATCTCCACGATCACCGGGCCGGCCACGCCTGCCGGAAGATAATATTCGACCGCTGGTCCGAGATTCGTCGGCGCCACCCTGGTGCGATAACCATCGCGCGGCCTGAAGAGATAAGCCGCGGCGGTCGTAGTCTGCGGCGTGATTTGATGCAGCGCGCTGATGTCGTCGATGATCCAGAACGAACGCCCCTGCGTCGAGACGATCAGGTCGTCGTTATGCAGCTTGATGTCCGTCACCGGCACATTGGGCAGATTCAACTGGAACGTTTGCCAATGCGCGCCGTTGTCGAACGAGATGAACATGCCGAATTCAGTGCCCGCGTACAGCAAGCCTTCGCGCACAGGATCTTCGCGCACTACTCGTGTGGGCCAATCGTTTGGAATCCCATTCTTGCCGTCCGTAAGACGCTTCCAGGTTTTGCCGTAATCATCCGTTGCGTAGATGTAAGGCTGATAGTCACCGAGCAGATATCGATAAACGGCAAAGTAGGCCGAGCCCTTGCGATGCGAAGAAGCGTCGATGTACTGCACGCGGCCGCCTTCCGGCAAATCCTTCGGCGTGACATTGGTCCACGTCTTCGCATTGTCACGCGTTACATAGAAAGGCCCATCGTTCGATCCGGTCCAGATCACGCCTTTCTCGAGAGGCGATTCCGCAATTGCATACAAGGTTGAATAGAACTCTTCGCCGGTCACGTCGCGCGTGATGGGCTCGCCGCTCGCGCCCTGGCAGCATGACGGATGCGCCGTCAGGTCCGGCGAAATCTTCTCCCAGGTCACACCTTTGTCGCGCGTGCGATGAAGATATTGCGAGCCGTAATAAAGCACTTCAGGATCGTTCGGCGACGTGGCCATCGGCGAGACTCTCTGAAACCGTAAAATCAAATCAGTCGCGGGATTTCCATAGAGCGACTGCGCACCGACCCAGTAGCTCTTCTCCTGTCCGGTCTTCAAATTCATCACGCCGTATTGGCCTTTGCATGATCCATAGACGATGTTCGGATCTTTCGGATAAGGCATGATCGGGCCCGTCTCGCAGCCCGGACCGGTGCGCCATTCTTCACGGTTCTGCGCGTCCGGTTGGCTGGAGATGATGACGGTGGTGTTGTCCTGTTGCGCGCCGTACAGCTTGTAGGGAAATTGATTATCGAACCAGACGCCGTAGATCTCCGCCGTGGGTTGATTCAACTGCGAAGACCAGTTGCGTCCGCCATCGAATGAAATGTTGGCGCCACCGTCATTCGACTGGATCATGATGTTGCCGTCTTTGGGACTGATCCAGATGTCATGATTGTCGCCGTGCGGCGTACGAAACACTGTGAAGGTCTTACCACCGTCAGATGATTTGTAGAAAGCCTCAGCGCCGGTGTAAACGACATCGGCGTTCGTCGGATCAGCCCCGAGCGCCACATAATAAAACGGCCGCTGCACCATGCCGTTGGCGATTTGCGCCGGCTGCGGCTTCATCGCCGTCCAGCTCTGCCCGGCATCATCTGATCGATAAAGCCCGCTGCCAGGCTTGGCCTCAACCAGAGCGTAGATGCGGTCAGGTTTTGCCGAGGTGACCGCCAGGTTCGCCTTGCCAATCAATTCGGTGGGCAGTCCATTGGCAATTTTATTAAAGTGCTCGCCGCCATCTGTGCTTTTGTAGAATCCGCCTTCGCGCGCGCCGCTGATGATCGTCCAGGGTTTTCGTTCCAGCCGCGACATCCAGGCATAGACCACGTTTGGATTGCCCGGTTGCAGCTCGACATCCATGGCGCCGACTTGATCGGAGATAAAGAGAACTTTCTTCCAGGTCTGTCCGCCGTCGGTCGTCTTAAACACACCGCGTTCTGAATTCGCTTTGAACGCGTCGCCCTGGGCCGAAACCCAGACGATGTTGGGATCGGTTGGATGGATGCGCACTCCGCCAATCTGTCCGGCGTTGTAGAACCCTATGAACTTCCAGGTCTGCCCACCGTCGGTCGATTTATACATGCCCCGGCCGGTCGAGACGTTGCTGCGCACATCATCCGAACCGGTGCCGAGATAGATGACGTTGGGATCAGAGTCAGCAACCGCCACCGCTCCAGTCGATCCCAAAGGCACCTTGCCGTCAGTAATCGCAACCCAGTTAACGCCGCCGTCGGTCGTGCGAAACAAACCGCCGCTCGCCACGCCCATATAGAAAGTTTTCGGTTGCGACGGCACACCGGTCACCGTCGTTACCCGTCCGCCGCGCGATGGGCCAACCAGGCGATAGTGCAATCCATTGAAGAACGACGGATCGACGCTGGGCATAAAAGGCGCGCGCGCACCTGTCTGCGCTTGCGCGTTGACGCTAACGAACAGAGACAGTAATAGGCACGATAGTAGAAACGATCGAGGCATTGGGCTCCTCCTGGGTTGTAGCGCAAAATTGTTAATTTGCGTTTGTTGTAGCGCAAATCGAATTTGCGTATGGTGACATCCGCGCGAACGTACGCAAATTAACAATTTGCGCTACATTCTATCTCAAAGGCCGCTTTAAGAAATATTCAACCGAGTTTCCCTTTTCATGAACGACGCTCACTAATTCCCAACCTTCAAAACCCAGCCGGTTCACCGTGGAAATTCCCGTGATGTCGCTGTCAACGTTCTCAGTGCTCGACCCCCGTGTCACTTGCGCTTTCCAACCGCCCGAGCCGGGCGTGACCATTTGGACCGTACAATACTCCCACCTTTCACGGACATTCGGCGGTTGGCGCGTCTGAGCTTTGAGGGCGCGGAGACTCAGCTCTGTGAGCGAGACCAAAGCGACTGCGGTAACCATCACAATTACCACCACGGATTTTCGATTGCGAAACATTTTGGCTCCTTTCAAAGACAGAGATCTTTTCTCTTTCACGCGCCACCTTCCCGGAAGTGTCCATAATTACTTCACAATCATCCACGGAAAAACGTAGGTCTGCAGCATTACGAGCACGCCCACCAATCCGGCCAGCGCCAGGCTGTGAAAGAAAACGCGCCGCAGAATGTCGCCTTCGTGTCCTTCCCAACGAGTGGCAGTGCTGGCCACGACGATCGACTGCGCGTCGATCATCTTTCCCATCACGCCGCCGGAACTGTTCGCCGCGCTCATCAGAATTGGACTAAGTCCGACCTGGGTCGCGGTGATTTTCTGCAAGCTGCCGAACAGTACGTTCGATGAAGTGTCGGATCCGGTTAGCGCCACGCCTAACCATCCGAGCATCGTGCCGAAGAATGGATACAACCATCCGGTCTTTGCGAACGCCAGGCCAAGCGTGGCGTCCATCCCGGAATAACGCGTGGTGAATCCAATCGCCATCATCGCGGCGATGGTTAACAGAGACACTCGCACTATCTTCAAGGTCTGCCAGTAAACGCGCAGCATTCCCATGAGTGAATAACCCATGACAAAACCGGCGATGATCGCGGCGATTAAAATGGCGCTGCCGGCGGCCGAGAGGAAATTGAAATTAAAGACAGCGGCTTCGGGAGTCGCTTTCGCCACCACCGGCGGAACGCGCGAGATGAGTTTATCCAGGCCGTAGATGGGAATCTTTGGCGCGGCAATTCCGTCGAGCAGCGCTTTCGTTTGCGGCAAGCCCCAGACAAACACCACCAGGCCGAGAATGATCCACGGCAGCCAGGCTTTCCACGTGTCAGAAGCCCGACCGTCAGGGAGGGCAGGTTGAGGCAATTGATCCTTCGGTGGATCCGCGTCCTCTCCAGTTGTCCTCCCTGACGGTCGGGCTTCCGACACGCGCCAGATTCTTTTGGGCTTCCAAACTTTCAGGAATCCTGCCAGCGCGGCCAGCGAAACGAACGAGGCCACGACGTCAACCAACCATGGTCCATGTAGATTCGAAACCAGGAACTGGGGGACGGCAAAGGCGATGCCGGCTACAAGTATTGCCGGCCAAATCTCGATCATTCCGCGGAAGCCGGCGAAGGCCCAGATCAACCAGAACGGTACAATCAGAGAAAAGAACGGCAGCTGCCGGCCGACCATCGCGCTCAACGATTTCAGATCCAAACCGGTCACGCCTTGCAATCCGATCAATGGTGCGCCCAGGGCGCCGAAAGCTACGGGAGCTGTGTTGGCGATCAATGAAAGACTCGACGCGGCCAGCGGGCTGAAGCCGAGACCAATCAGGATTGCTCCCGTGACCGCGACCGGAGTTCCGAAGCCGCAAGCGCCTTCGATGAATGCGCCGAAGCTAAAGGCGACCAGCAGAAGCTGCAGCCGGCGATCTTCAGTCAGTCCGGTAATGCTGTGGCGCAGCTGCTCAAAGCGGCCGCATTGATATGTCAGCTGATAGAGGAAGATGACGTTCAGAACGATCCAGCCAATCGGAAAGAGTCCGTAGGCCGAGCCGTAGATGGCACTGCCAATGGTCATGCGCCAGGGCATTCGAAATACAACCACCGCGATCACAAACGATGCGAGCAGTCCCAGCAGCGCCGCATAATGCGCACGGATGCGCAGCCAGGCGAGACTTCCCAACAGAATGACGATAGGAAGAGCTGCGAGAGCAGTTGATAAAACGACGCTACCGAAAGGATCGTAAACTTGCGACCAGGTCATGGGCGAAGCCGGAAAGTCGCGCGCTTTTTATCACGACCTGCGGAATCTTCCAACCCAACGTAACGCAAATTGTTAATTTGCGATTGGTCGCATCAGCTCAAACCGAACTCAAATTAACAGTTTGCGCTACCAAAGGCGGGGCCAAACAAACTTCTTATTGACTTGCTGCGATTCTCTCCGGTATTAGTCGGCGGATGAAACGAGCTCTACTCAAGCGACTGCTGGTCGTGCCGGCTTTTGTCTTTTTGTCGATCTGCTCCACCGCCGCGCAAATCGGCGACGTCGGCCCGCTGGAAAAATGGACGACTAACCCAGTGTCTCGAGAGCACGGCCTGGTGGCCGAAGTTTCGTACATTCGGACTATTCGGACTGCGAAACATGAGGATTACGATCGCGTGGTTTTTCAATTTACCGGACGGTTACCCACTTACCGGATCGAGTATTTGAAGTCTAATCTCTACCAGGGCGAAGCGCGAAAAGTGCGCGTCCAAAGTGCCGGAAAAAGATTTGTGCAGGTTGAGTTCTTTGTGCCGACATCCGATGACCAGTTGAAATACTCGCAGGGACAAAACTTTCTGCAGGCCGGATCTCTCCACTTGCGCCGCGTGCAGTCCGTCACAGATATGGGAATGTTCGAGGGTTTTTACGATTTTGTGATAGGCGTTAGTTCGCGCAAACCGTTCCGAGTGATTGAACTGACGAACCCGGCACGTCTCGCCGTCGACTTCCGGCACTAAACGGAATGCCGGATCGTCGCGATACTGAATTGCGGTGATGCGATCGACGATTCGATTTCGATGTCCGCGGTCTCGCCGGCGATCACAATTCTCCGATCTGAGCCGGACGCAAAGACCTCGACGGAGATGACTGTGCATTCCACCGGCGCCCCTGAGAAGCGTTGCAAGCCGGTCGCTTTCCTGCCTTCGCTAATCAAGAGCTGCGCGTCGGATATGAGTTGCCGGACTGCGGAATGATCTAACTCGTCACTTTCCAGATCCTCGATTGCTACATGCTGCGCCATCAGGCTCATCTCGGCATTCACATAGATTGTCCAGAGCAGTCCCACGTCCAGGAGCAAGTGCATCGCATCTTCGATCACCACCCAGCCAAGCGCGGTTGCGCCCAGCACGTGTTTGATGACGTGGTCCTGATAGGTTGAGGTTTCGAGTTCGGTCCAAGGCATGGAAATTAGAGCTTAGAGCTTAGAGCTTAGATGTGATTTTAGAACGCACGGACAAGATCTAAATTCTAAGCCCCTAAGTTCTAAGCCCTAAGCTCTCCCCCTTCACTGTTCATAACGCCTCAAACTCTTTGCCTTCATCAGAGTGAACACGGCGGCCAGCACGCAGGCGAGGCCGCCGGTGACTACCGATAGCGGCGCACCAATTAGTGCCGCGACGGTGCCCGCTTCGACTTCACCCAACTGCGGTCCGCCCATGAAGAAGATCATATTGATCGAGGTCATGCGGCCGCGCAGTTTGTTCGGTGTGACGAGCTGGCGAATGGTCTGCCGCAGGATTGTGCTGACGGCATCAGCAGCGCCGGTAGCCGCCAGCATTAAGAGTGAAAACCAAAATACGCGCGAGACACCAAAGGCGATCGTCGCCGCTCCAAACAAACCGACCGATACGATCACGGTCAAGCCCTGCTTCTTCAACACACCGATTCGCGCCATCACCAGTCCCGCAACAATTGCTCCGGCGGCGGGCGCGGCCGCGAGAAAACCGTAACCGCGGGCGCCCACGGCCAGAATATCCGTCGCATAGATTGGCAGCAGTTGATTCGCTGACGCGAAGAACGTCGCGACAAAATCCAGCGTCATCGTCTGCACGATGATCGGCGTGCGCCAGACAAAACGAAGTCCTTCCAGCAATGCCTGCACACTGATTTCGTTTGATTCTGCTTCGGTCTTATCCTGTTTGCCGCTGGTGCGCATCAACAGCAAGCCCACAATCACTCCCAGGAACGATGCCGCGTTGGTCCCGTACACCAAAGCCGGGCCGTGACTGGCGAGAATGAATCCAGCCAGTGGCGGACCGGTTATCAACCCGATGTGGAACATCAACATGCTCAGGCTGACGGCGTTCGGAAAGTCCTTGACCGGCACCAGCAGCGGCATCAAAGACTGACGCGCGGGCGTGTCGAAGGCCCAGGCAGCCGCAGCAATCGCAGTTAGCAGCAGGATCGGCCACGCGTGCTCCAGACCTTTAAAGCTAATGAAAGCCAACACGGCGCTGCACAAAAGCATGATCGTCTGAGTGACGACCATCAGCCGGCGGCGATCGACTACGTCAGCCACCACGCCGCCCATTAACGAACACAGAATGATCGGCAGCGCGCGGCAAGCGCCGACCAAACCAAGTGCGAGCGCCGAGTGCGTAATCAGGTAGATGTGCCAATTGATCGCGGCCAACTGCATCTGCGATCCGATTACTGAAACGACCTGGCCGATCCAAAGCAAACGGAAATCGCGATGACGAAGAGATGAGAAGGCAGTTTGCCGCGAGGCGGAATCAGTGTCAGAGGCCGGCAAGGGATCAGTCGATGACATTCGTAACGATGCTATTATTGTCGCGCTATCGATTTTCGACAATGAGCGCGAGGATTACCACAGAGGACACAGAGAAGAAAATGGTGTTGAGGCAATTGTGTACTACTGCCACACGGGGCATTAGCCCTGACGGTCAGGCTAGTGCCCCGTTGCGCGAAGCAACAACACAGAATTAACCCACTATCAGGAAACTAAGAGCGTTGACCAGATTGGAGACGAAGCTTTCAATGTTCTTCTCTGTGTCCTCGATGGTAAGAAAACTAAATGATACCAATGCCCCTGACTTTAGTTCATTCGATCAGAGTTGCGCTCGTGCTGGGCCTGCTGGCCGCCGGCGCCATCGCACAGCCGCTGAGCAAACCGAAACGCGTGCACGCTCCGGCAACAATCCGCGGTTTGGTCGGCGGCGAGTCCAACGACACCTACGTCGTTCATGTTCGTAAGGGCCGTCAACTTACCGTGGAACTGTCATGGAAAAAGGAAGACGGCAACACCGCGAGTTTTGGGATGGGTTCATCGAAGGATTTGGAGCCTGTTTCTTTCGGCAAAGAATCGCACGGCGGCCGCAAGTGGGTGGGACGAGTGCCGAAGACCGCAGACTATTTTATCGAGGTGGTTGCACATCCATCAGCGCACTATGTTCTGAAAGTAAGGATTAAGTAACGCAAATTGTTAATTTGCGATTCTTGTTCTTTGACGTCAAAACGCAAGTTAACAACTTGCGCTACTGAACTTGCTTGGTGCCTTTCAGTTCTTTGTACATGTCCTCGACGTTCGGCACGGCGAAATTCTGGAATGCAAAGCCCTTGTACTTCTCCGGCAAAGTCAGTTGTTGCTTCGCCTCATCGACCGTCAGTCCGTTCGCGATTCCCTGCTTCACGCGCGTCCGCAAGTCATCGAGATATTCGCGAAAGTCTTTAATGTCCGAGGCCTCAGCCACATTGCCGTGACCGGGAACGTACCTGGCAGTCGGATACTGCTTGAGCATTTGGTCGAGCGTGGGGATCCAATCATTCACGGTCGCATCGACCAGATTCGGCAGGGTCTTTGACCAGCCGAGATCTCCCGTGAACACGACGTTCGCATCAGAAACATAAGCAAAGACGTCGCCACCGGTGTGGCCCGGCAAGGTGGCCAGGATTACTTTGCGCTTGCCGAGGTCAAGGCTCATCGTTCCTGATTTGAAAGTCTTCGTCGGGTTCGTCAGCTTAATCTCCATCAACGCATCAAGCCGCCGAATCGTTCGCTCGAGTTGCGCGCGCTTGTCTGCTTGATCCGCCGGCGTGATAGACAACTGCTTTGCCGCATCCACCTTTCGCTTTACCAATTCTTCGAGCGCCGGCAGAAAGCGCTTGTTCTTCGTCGTCTGCCAAATCATGACGTTGTCATGCGCGATGATCGGCACTCCGCGCGCGACCAGCACCTGATTGCCGCCGGTATGATCCAGATGATAGTGACTGTTGACTGCGTACTTGATAGGGAGTTTCGTCAGCTTCTGAATTTCGGCAATCAGTTCTTCGATGGCCACCGGCGTCGAGAAAGTATCGAAGATCAAAACGCCGTCGTTGCCGATAACGAATCCGGCATTACCTGAAGCTAGCCCGCCCGGCTTCGCAATCGCCGCGTAGACACCGTCGGCGACTTTGACGATTTGAAAATCGTCTTCGGCTTTGAACGACGGTGAAGACCGGGCGGTTGATTGAAAGGGAAACGTTGATAAGAGGAGAAGCGCAACGATTAGGGACGGGGTCTTGAGTTTCATTGGAAGAGATTGACTACCTCCGAGGCGGGCGATGCC
>JADMIO011456635.1_pt1 | contig 10296 bp, 7 predicted proteins | sample 8958161 | NCBI WGS metagenome assembly JADMIO01 (sample SAMN16585339, study PRJNA669376) | soil metagenome | isolation source: Crop rotation soil | place: USA: Cullars Rotation, Alabama | collected 2011
TTCGATAAAAAAAGTCCGGCTCGGCTCGCCGGAGCTACTGCGTCTTCGGCGCTTCCACCTTCGGAAACAGCGGCTGTCCCGGCGCGATCGGATGGCCCACCGGCAATCCCGCCTCCAGCAACTGCTGGATGGTCTTGCCCTCGATGGAGACGCCGAGTTGCTTCAACCCAGCCACCGCCTTTTCCGGCAGAATCGGAAGCAGCCCAACCAGAGCGGCGTAAATCGCCTGGGCAGCGACGTGCAGGACGCTATCGAGCCGCGACGACTTCGTCGGATCTTTGGCGAGTTTGAACGGCGCGGTGGCGTCAATAAAGCCGTTGGTAGCGCGGGCCAATTCGATCGGGAGCAGCGCACACTGCTGTAACGCGAACTTGTCGTATGCATCGGCGAGTTCCTGGCTGAGCCGCTTTGTCTGTTCGATGAGATTGCGGTCAATCTCCTCCAACTCACCCAGTGCCGGAACGCTGCCGCGGTACTTGCCGGCCATGTTCAGCGTGCGATTGAGACAATTGCCGACGACATTGGCCAGTTCATTGAATGACTTCTGGAAGTCACCATCCGTCCAGTCGAGATCCGCGCCGAAGGGAGCAGCGCGTAAAAGATGATACCTCAATGCATCGTTGCCATACGTCTTCGTCAGCTCCCGAATCTTGTCAAGCCCGATGAAGTTGCCAAGGATCTTGCTCATCTTCTTCGCGTCCGCGGTCCACCATCCGTGCGCGAATAGGTGCTTCGGAATTGGCAGACCCAGGCTCATGAGCATCGCCGGCCAGTAGACGGCGTGGAACCAGAGGATCTCCTTGCCGATGAGGTGAAGATCCGCCGGCCAGTATTTCCTGAACTTGCTATCGTCGTCGGAGCCGTAGCCGAGCGCGGTGATGTAGTTGCTCAGAGCGTCGATCCAGACGTAAACGACATGCGCCGGATCATTGGGCATCGGGATGCCCCACTTCAGCGTCGCCCGGCTGATGGACAGATCCTCCACCCCCGCCTCCAGCTTGCTCACCACTTCATTGCGTCGTGAAACAGGCTGCACGAACTCGGGATGAGACTTGATGTACTCCAGCACCTGCGGCGCATATTTTGTCAGCTTGAAGAAGTAGCTCGGCTCCTTGTAGCGCACGAGCGGGCGGCCGCTGATGGCAGACTTGTATTCCTGGTCCTTGGCGGTGTTTTCAGGGACGAATTCTTCCTGCCCCTCATCGTACCACCCTTCGTAGTGGCCAAGATAAATGTCTCCCTTGTCGAGCAGGATTTGGACGATCTTCTGCACCGCCAGCTTATGGCGTGGTTCGGTCGTGCGGATGAAGTCATCGTGGGTGATGTCCAGTTCCTTCCACACCTGCCGGAACACATCCACCACCCGATCCGCCAGCGCAATCGGCTCGACCGGCGGCTTGGATTCCGCGGCGGTCTTCACCATCTTGATCCCATGCTCATCGGTGCCGGTCAGCAGATACGTATCGTCGCCGGCCAGACGGTGATAGCGGGCAATCGCGTCGGCGGCGATAGTCGTGTACGCATGGCCGATGTGCGGCTCGGCATTGGGGTAGTAGATCGGTGTGGTCAGGTAATAACGGGCCATCGCGGTATATTCCAGATTTCAGGCGATTTCACAAATCGCGGAGAAGGATCATAGGTTGGGAGCGAGCAACCGGTCGCGGTGCCATCAAGACAATCGCAAGAACGCGAAGCGACAGGCGAACGGGCCCACGATTTGCAAAATGCCGTTCCGCCTGTCGCTTGAAGATCTAAGAAGTTCGGGGTTGGTGGTCTGATACGCTGTCTCTCGGAACTCGCATTGTGCGATTCCGTCTGGAGACACGGATGAAACGGACAAATTTTATCGCATGGGATGTTCACAGTAGTTTCTGCGAAGGAGGTTATGTCGATGATCGGGGTCGCGAAAAGGGATCTTGGCATAAGCCAACGAGCATCCTGGAACTGACCGAGGCGATCGAATCGGTGCCGCGACCTCGCAAGATGGTGATTGAAGAAGGTCCGCTGGCGGATTGGCTGAGCCGACACCTGAGCGGATTGGTGGACGAGATGATCTGCTGCGATCCTCACCGCAACGCCTTAATTTCCCGCGAAGGCGACAAGTCTGACGCGTTGGACTGGCGGAAGCTGGCGCACTTGTATCGCAGCGGCCATGTCAAGGCGGTGCATCATCCGGCCGAGCTGTCGCGGAGCTTATTCAAGCAGCATGTGCAATTGTACCACGAACGCGTGGCACATCGCGTCAGCGAGGCATTGAAGCTGGTGTGACGCGTGCGGCGGCTGGGTGTGTTCATCAAGGAAAAAGACCTGGCCGACGCCGAAAGGCGCAAGGCGATGAAGCAGCAGTTGCCGGCCAATGAGGTGGCGTGCAAGGATGTTGAATTATTGCTTGAAGGATACGATGCCGCCTGCCGGCAGGTCAAAGAGCTCAAGCGTCGGCTGATCCAAATGGCGAACAAGGAACCGATGATCAAAAGATTCTGTGAGGTGCCGGGCGTCGGGTGGATCCGCGCCGCGACGTTCTTCGCGATCGTGGATACGCCCTTTCGCTTCAAGACCAAGCAGAAGCTGTGGAAGTACATGGGAATCGGGCTGGAAAGGCGTCAGAGCGGCAAGGGCCACGTGGTCCTGCGCGTGCCCCAACGCTGCAACCGGCCCCTGAAAAGCGTGATCCTGGGCGCGGCCAAGTCGGCGGCGGCGTCGCGGGACAATGTGTTTGCCGACCAATACCAAAGGTGGCTGGATGGCCAATGCTCGCCCCGGATCGCGCGTCGCAATACGGCTCGGAGCCTGGCGACGGTGATGTGGGGCATGTGGAAGAGCGACAGCGTGTTTGACCCAAACCAGGTCGCCAGGTCGGCGTCAGTGGTGGGTTGACCGGAGTCGCCAGGAGTCGTCACAATGGTGTACTGGGCGAGGGAGTTCCCGCGAAAAACGCAATGAACGCCCTGGCAACGGGGCAGTTCCCGTTCGCTTGAATGAACCCCTCGCCCTTTTTTTTGCTACGCCTCGAGATCTTCATGAACCCCAGACAACGCACCGGCCCCCGCGGCCGGGCTACAGGGAGTTCCCGATAGGTGCATGGGCGACGTTACTTAACGATCTGCCTGATAACGAAGATCTACTGACGGTAATGATCCTGGGACAGCGACCGGCATCCCGCTCGAACGCGAACCTGACGGCCGGCGGAAAGACCGAAGCCTTCCCCCGAACCCCAAGCAAGAAACCCCCGAACTCCCGAATCAAAGAATTCGCGACGGGTCGCGGGGAATGTGTCTTGACAGTTCGCTTCTTATAGGTGCGTTTTCGCGATTGGGTATTGCGCTAACGTCGACCCTCACCGTCTACTTTCGCTGAATTGCGCTCTCGGGAAGCCCTTCACTTCTTGCAAAACTGACGTTCTTGCTGCGCTCGACGATCACTTTTCCGACATCCTTTGCAGCCCCGGCGCCCTGCGCCCCAAAGATGTTTCCGCGGACAACCACTCCCTCCGCGTTCTTGATGTGGATCGCGCAGCCTGGCGTATAACGATACGCCGTCGCATGGGCGCCGTAGTTTTCGAAGGTATCTCCTTCAATCACGATATTGCGGTTGTCCAAAGCATTGCACTCCTTCTCCGCATCAAAGCAGTCGATGTCGATGTTATCGGCATTGCAACGTTTGAACTGATTGTTGCGGATCGTCAGATTCCGCACGGCAGGGCCTTCGCCCCAGCTCAATTCCGGACCCGCCGCGATCGCGGGCATTTCGCAGTCGAAAAAGGTGCATCCTTCGATTACGCAGTTCTGCGCCTTGAGGTTGATCGCCCGCGCCCGCAGGGATTGCATCCGACAATTACGGAAGACGGCGCTTTGGCACGCGAGGCTGTAATCGATAACGCGGTCGATCCCGTCGCCGCGTGCATCAGGGCTGATGAGTTTTCCATCCCCTGCGCCGGTGCGGCGGATTTCCACATCGCGGTCGAGCGCGACGGTGCAACTGTGATCCGCCTTCGACGTGACAGTCACGATCTTTGCGGTGCTGCGCTCTGATTTTCTGTTCCAATCGACGACGGCCAGCACATCGCCGGGCTCGAACCTGAGATTGCGTTGGAGCACGAGTGTATGAGCGTCTGTTTGTGACAGAACGCGAACGTAGTGGGTGAACACATCGGCCGCATCGTCATCGATTTTTTCGAAGACGCAGCTGTCGAAGACGAGCGCGCCGCGCATCTCGGAGAAAACGCCGCCCGCGGCGCAGGAGAGCCATGCGTGGCTGTCCGGAGGAACGCTGGCGATGCACCGTCGGAAGATCGATTCGCCCCGACCGCTGTTGATGGAGAACATGCCGGCGGTGCCTTTGCCGTAATACGTCACATCTTCGACGAGCAGATCCTGATTGTTGCCGCCGGCGATGGCATGGCCGCGATGGCGGTCGTCCCAGATGAGGAAGTTTTTGTCTTTCAGCTCCGGCTCAAGAGCATGTCCTTCCAGCGTGACGCGCCACTTACCTTCGGAAATTTTCTTTCGGAACTTGATCTGGCGGAAATGGCGCTCAGGCGCATAGGCCGTCGTGCCATCGTAGAGGAAAGGCCGGAAGCTGGTGCAGTTGCTCACAGTGCCGGAGTCGGGCGGATCGAAGCCGGAATCGATTGTGATCTCACAGCTCATCCCCTTGGGGTCGATGGCGCTGATCGTGCCCTGGGTGAACCACGATTTCTCCTGCTCCAGCGTCAGCGACAGGAGTCGCACATTCCTGGTTCCCTGAACTGCGAATATGTCCACGTCGGGATCAGCAGCGATCAATACAGTTCCCGGCTCACCTCGGATCGTCAAACCTTCGGCGCGATGGATGGAAAGCAGTTCGTATTTTCCGCGTTGTGCTTCCAGACGATATCGGCCTGTTGGAATAACGATCGTCGCGCCCGGTCCAGCGCCCATGGCCACTGCGATTGCGTGATTGATCGCGGGCGTATCGTCCGCTTCGCCGTCCCCTTTGGCGCCGAAGTCATGGACATTGTACGGCGCTCGCTCGGTCGCCGGCGCCTCGGCGGTCGCAAGCGAAGTGCTGAGGATCAGCCCGATCGCTGTGCCCGCGACTATGAATACTCCATGTCGATTGTTCATCCTGATTTGATTATCCCGGCACCACCCTTGCGGCACAATGAATATCGAAAGGCGACATCATGATTCGCAAACTCAAATCCGGCGGCTATCGGCTCTATTCCCGCAAAACCGATCCAAAGACAGGAAAACGCCGCAACCTCGGCACATTCGGCTCTCGCGCGGGCGCGGAAAAACATGAACGCGAAGTTCAGTTCTTCAAGCGACATTGATGGATTGCTATTGCTCCGTCAGAATCTCACGCAGTACTTTCCCGCTCGGCTCGGGCATTTTCAGCCCAAGCAACGAGGCAGCGGAAGGTGCTACGGAGGTGTTGTCAATCACGCCAATTGTCTGACCTTTCCGTATGCCCCGCCCTGCCGCGACGAATAATGCGTTCATCTTGGGATTCGTATTGAGATACCCGTGATTGCCGACGGTGCTAACGCCGATGAGCGCGTCGCGTACGACTTCATCCCCCGCCGCGATGGTTCCGAACGCGTATCCGTCCTTCGCCGCCAGCACGAGTTCAGCCATGTGCGGGTTCTTGTCCGATGTCGGCAATCCGAGGCTGGCAAAACGATCAGGGGTAATGACGTCTGCCACGCCATCCTGGGCCTTGAAAAGCTCAATCACCTTTTCGCGCAGGCCCGATGCGGTCGCGGCATCGAAATAGATGAACGCCGTCCCCCCTTCGGGGACGGCTTGAACCTGCACTCCCGTCACTCCCGCCGCCGAGGCGTGCAGCAGTCCTGCTTTGCGCAGAACGACGTTAGGTTGGACAATCTTCTTCGCCACCGCAAACCCGTGATCCGCAACCAGAAAGATCGTCGTCTTGTCTCTAATCCCCGCGGCGTCCAACGCTCGCAGCACCTGGGCAAGCTGAAGATCCACAATCGACGCCGCTCCATAGCCGGCGGTCGTTTGCGGTCCGTACTGGTGATGAATGGAATCCATCACCAGCATGTGCAGTAGCATAAGGTTGGGCTTTCGATGGGTGATCACGTAACACGCCGCGTCGGTCCAGCGCCGGTCGTGCTGCGCGCCGCTGAGCGGCTTCCAATCTTTCTCCGACGCACTGGGAAGAATCCCCGCCTGCACCAGCTCATCGCGCAGCCGCGGCGTCGTATACGTCACGGGATCTGCGACATCGGGAAAATTGTCATCAATGGCCGGCGAATTGCGCGAGCAGGGCCAGTTAATGGCGGCCGTGGAGAGCCCCGCCGCGTGGGCCACATCCCAGATCGTTGGCACGGCCACAAGCTCGCTCTGGTCGCGTGCCGGATCGACGCGCACGCCCTTGCCAGACCCATTGCGCACCAGCAGGCCGTTGAAAATCACGCCATGTTTTTCCGGAACGACGCCCGTCGCGATGGTCGTGTGATTGGGCCAGGTGACGGAAGGATTGACCGTGCGCATGCCCTCGGCGCTGACGCCCTCGGCGGCCAGTTTGCGGATCGTGTCGATCGGCGCCTTGGGGTCATTCAGCAGATAGGCAGGGAAGCCGTCCATGGTGATGATCAGGACGTGACCGTCGTCGGCAGAAGCAGCGCCTGCGGAAAGCACGGTGAGCAGAGAAAAAATGAGTGGAGTGCGCATGGTGACTTTGACTATCACGGCACACTACCGAAGTTGAAAGATCTCGCCCCAGCCATTGCCGGCATTGACGTAGGGCGCGATCTATCCCCGCCGCAATCTTCCCGCTACCCTCGCCCCGGCGGGACAAATCCCGCCCTACGATAACGCGGTCCTTTCAAGCGCACGTCTCCTCCCGTCCGATAATGACTTCATGGTTATCGATGCACTCGTCGCCAACGCCGGGCGTCTGCGGATCATGACGGCGCTTGCCGGAACCGGGCGCCAGGAATTCGTGGCGCTGCGGCAGAGCACCCGTCTCACCGACGGCAATCTCGCCAGCCACGCCCGGCGGCTGCAGACCGCGGGGTTCATTCAGATCGACAAGCAGTTTCGCGCGGGCAAGCCAGTGACGAGTTTCACGCTGACTCCTCAGGGGCGTCGTGCGTTGGAATCTCACGTACGCCATCTCATGAGCGCGATCGGCGCGGGGTCTGGCGGCGACGCGGGCGGGCATTCGGATGAGGAATGGGTGGATTGACATCCTGCCGACGCACACGCCGGTGGAGCTGTAGAGTCGGGTGGGACGAAACCACGCCCTCAAGCGCTCGCTTCGTCTGCAATGAATTGCAACGTTTTCTGCAACTTGGTTGCGTTGCAGCCGGGCCATTCCCAAATGCCCCCGCGCATGTCCCACAATGTCCCACATTTCACGTGTTGTTGGGACACTCGCGCCCCACTAGCGACCACGCCGCCGGACAACGCATTGAACGGCAATGAGTTACGCCCGCCTTCCGCGACACGACATGCGGGACATCGTGGGACATCGTGGGGCAGAATCGGACACAGTTGGGACATCCCTGGCAACCTAACGTAATGTGGGGCACGTCCAGTCCATAAGCATTGCAACGACAAGCAATTATTAGTAATTGGACCTGTCCCGTTTTCCGCTTTGTGTCCCGTTTTCCGCTTCTGTCCCGTTTTCCGCTTCGTTTTCCGCTTTCAAAGTATTGGACCTGTCCCGGACCTGTCCCGTTACTGCCTTCGTTTTTCCGCTTGTTTTCCGCTTCTAGCGCCGAACCGCAAACACTTTCGTAATGCAGTGCTTCTCGGTGTCGTAAACGAATACCATCGCGGTACCGTCAAAAACTGCAGCGTCAACAAGAGCAAAATATTCGATGTGACTCGATGACCGTAAATAAATGTCCCGTAACTGCCATTGGTCGTTGAGACGGGTCTTACACGATGCCACAACCTCTTGCGAGTCAATCCCAGGCGTCGGCTTCACCTCCATGGACCAGAGACTGGAATCGCGCAACTCCTCTTCTGCCGCAACTTGGTGGAAATCTTTTGAAAATCGAACGCGGTGAGCAATTGTGCGACGCGTCTGGATCGCCCCTGGCCCGTCGGGATCGCTGCGAGAACTGTCGCATGCAACTGACGTAACGACTGGAATTCCAAAAACGAATACCCGAGTAAACGGCTTTTTGCCTTCCGTTTCCATTTGTTGTTCCTCGTCATCATCCTCAGTTTCGTGATGTCAGGGACGCGTTGTCGCGCCGGAGGGTGTTGGAGTCGTCGGAATTGTCGACCACCAACTCGGCGGCACACTGACATCACCGATGTCACACCCCTCATACTTGATCCGCTGGGGCAGTCCTAACTTCCTACGCGCGATGTTCTCACCACGAACGGCGTCAACCTCATCGACGGACGCATACTTTTCCTTCGTGCTTGTTGGAAGCAGTTCGGGCTTGTAAAATGTTGTTCCTGCCGGCCCCTTTTGCCAACTGCCATGCGTGAGCCCGTGGTCGTATTGATACGCGTGAATGAGCTCGTGAGCCATATCAGCCACATCATCACGATCGCTGCGGGGAGGCTGCTTTATCCCGACAAGACCACCGGCTTCGCCAGCAGCAGCGCCGCCACCGACATCAGCTACGCCCACAACAATCTCGGCGACATCGTCACCCAGGTCGATCAGAACGGCACCACCCACGCCTTCAGCTACGATCCGCTCTACCGGCTCACGCTCGACGCCGTCAACACGCTCGGCAGCGGCGTGGACGGAAGCGTCCGGGCCATCGGCTACAGCTACAACACCCAGGATCTCCCCTTCAAGCAGACCAGCTGCTCCGACGCCGCGGCAACCACCGTCGTGAACGAAGTCGAAGACGTGTATAATGGACTGGGTCAACTGACACAGCAGTACCAGGAGCACTCGGGCGCGGTGAACACCAGCACGAGCCTCTCCACGCAGTATGCTTACTCCACGATTCCTGCCGGAAGCCGACATCGGCGCCGCGTTTTTTGCATGACGCGGGTGAGTTATATAACAATTGATTGCGGCGACGGTTAAGTCCGTTTTCGAAGTGATGCGGCGCGCCCGTGAAAGTGCGAGTCGCGCCTCATTTGTCTATCTAAGCGATACGAAAATACTGGTGTTACGTGCAGCTCGATGCAAAGGGCGCGAGGAGTTCCGCCGAATCGAATTGACCGTTCAATTGACCGTAGCCGGCGGCAAATCGCGAACTGCCGCGGCGTCCGCAACAAACTGCCCGAGCTGTTTCATTGTCACCGGCAATTGTGTCGGCGCGGGACCACTGGCGACTAATCCCGGTTCGAACTGCCCCACGAGCCACAAGAGGCTTGGCACGCGCTCGTCGGCGTTCTGCTGCATCGCAAGCAGATTGGCCGCGGCGGCGGACGGAGGGGGCGCTTTGCGCGAGACGACCACGACACCTGCCAAATCCTTCAATCGATTCGACGACGGCAATGCATCGAGAAGCTCCACCTCTGCCAGCGCTTCCAGCGCCGCTTGAAGCGGATCGTACGCCGCGAAGCATGGTTCGCGCAGCATTCCAATCCGCACCGGGAGTTTCGGATACAAGGGCGTCATCATCGCCTGCTCTTCGGCGCGACTGAGGCGGGCCAGCGAAGCGGTCAAGCCGAGAATGGAACAGCGGAAGGCTTCTCCGTCCGGCGGCTTGGGCTGCGTCTTTTCAAATGTTCCACGCAGCTCCGCAATCGACAGCGGCGCGATGGGCGAATCGTCATTGGCCGCGAGCAGCAGACCGTTGGCGTACGGATCGGCGAGGCGCAGGAACTGTGCGAAGCGGCTGAATGCGGGCGCTGCGGTTCCGCGACGATGGAAGGTCTCGATTGGGATGCGGATCGAATCCGGCAGCCCCACCGATTGCAGGACAGTCATCGCCAACTCCCGATGGCTGATGCCGAGCATCGTGCGCTCAAGTTCCTCGAGTGGGCGGCCGGTTGCCATTTGCACTTCGCGAACGCGCTGGATCTCGCGCGCGAACTGCATGTGAACCAGGATGTGTCCCAGTTCGTGACACAAACCAATAACATAAGCGATCGAAGATGAATCGCCGCCCGACTCCTGCTCCAGCGTTTCGCAAAGCTGTGCGACGGCGAAGGAATGCTGCCAGCAGCGGATGGGGTTGAATGTTTCGGAACTTGCGGGGAGCGCGTCGAAGATTCCACACGCTGCCGCCAGGTTTCGCACGGCGGAGAATCCGATTTTCCGGATGGCGTCGGCGATGGTGGTGGCGATGGTGCCGTTGGCGGTATACGCCGCGGAATTCGCCAGTCCCAGCACCCGCGCTGACAGCGACGGAAGATC
>JADMIO012771218.1_pt1 | contig 10296 bp, 6 predicted proteins | sample 8958161 | NCBI WGS metagenome assembly JADMIO01 (sample SAMN16585339, study PRJNA669376) | soil metagenome | isolation source: Crop rotation soil | place: USA: Cullars Rotation, Alabama | collected 2011
CGCGACAACTTGTCCACGTGGAATTCTAAGCTTAGGATCCCAATGTGCTGGAAAGAGCAAGGTCGCGGTGACCATTCCGCCGAAAACGGCCGTTCCGAGCGAACGGCGCGCGGCGGAGCTGGCCCCGGTTGCGATGACCAGGGGCAGCACTCCGAGAATGAACGCAAACGAGGTCATCAGAATCGGGCGCAGCCGGAGGTGCGCGGCCTCGATCGCCGCGTCGCGAATGCTCTTGCCGTGTTCGTGGCTTTCCTTGGCGAATTCGACAATCAGGATCGCGTTCTTGGCCGCCAGGCCGATCAACGTAACAATCCCAATCTGGGTATAGATGTCGTACGGATAGGATCGCAGGAAAACGAAACTGAGCGCGCCGAACATCCCCAACGGCAGGGCGAACAATACCGCGAACGGGATCGACCAGCTTTCGTAGAGAGCGGCCAGAAACAGAAATACCAGCACGGCCGCGAACCCGAAGATGGCGCCCTCGTTCCCCTGGGCCTCTTTCTCCTGATAGGTCGTGCCGGTCCACTCGTAGCCGAAACCTTGGGGAAGCGAACTCGCGGCAACTTCTTCCATCGCGGCGGAGGCCTGCCCGCTCGAATATCCCGGGGCTGGTGTTCCCAGAAGCTGGATGGCGCGGAAGCGGTTATACCGGTAGACCACGTCGGGGCCGCCCGAGGGCGTGATGGTAGCCAGCGTGGAGAGCGGGGCCATGTCGCCGTTCGAGTTGCGCACGTAGAAGCGCCCGATCGAGGATGGCTGATCGCGGAATTCAGGCTCGGCCTGCAGCAGGACCTGCCACGTGTGGCCGAACTGGTTGAAGTCGTTTACATAAAGACCGCCGAGGAAAGTCTGCAGCGTGTTGTATGCGTCCGTCAGGGAAACGCCCATGGTTTGCAGCTTGTCCGTGTCCATGTCGATGGCGTAGCCGGGAACCGACGGCCGGAACGTGCTGATGACGGTCGCCAATTCCTTCCGCTGGCGCGCCGCGGCGGTCAAGGCGTCGGCGGCCGCGGCGAGGCCTGCGATGTCGCCGCCAGCGCGATCCTCGACCATGAACTGGAAGCCCCCCGTCGGACTGAGTCCGAGAATCGGCGGGAGGCCGAAGGCGAACGTGAAAGCCTCCGGAACCTGGGCGAACCCGCGTTGCGCGCCCGCCAGGATGGCTTCGAGCTGTGTGTCCTTGGTGTTGCGTTCCTCCCACGGCGTGAGAGTGGCGATGACCGTCGCCACGTTCGAATTCGACGTGCCCGTGGCGATGTCCAGGCCGCCCAGGACGAAGAATTTATCCACGCCGGGAAGCTTGCCGATTACCGATTCGATCTTGCGCGCGGCAGCGTCGGTGCGATCCGTGGAAGCGCCGTCGGGCAGGCGCATGGAGACGAAAAACGCCCCCTGGTCCTCATTGGGCAGAAAGCCCGCAGGCAATCGCTTGAACAACCCGAACGTGACCACCGCTACCGCGCACAGCACCAGCACCGGAAGCGCCGAGCGCCGAATCAACAGCACGACACCGCTGAGATAGCGATTGGTCGTCCATTCGAATGCGTTGTTGAACCAGGCGAAGGGCCGCGAGATCCACGAGGTGGATTTCTTGTGCGGGCGGAGGAGCAGGGCCGCCAGCGCGGGGCTCAACGAGAGCGCGCTGAAAGCGGAGAGGAGCACCGAGACGGCGATGGTCAAAGCGAACTGTTTGTAAATCTCGCCGCTGATGCCGCCGATGAAAGCCACCGGGACGAACACCGCCGCGAGAATAAACGCGATCGCCACCACCGGCGCGGAGACCTCCGCCATGGCTTGCGCCGTCGCCTGTTTGGGCGCCATCCCGTCGTCGATATGGCGCTGTACAGCCTCCACGACGACGATCGCGTCGTCTACCACGATCCCGATCGCCAGGACCAGGCCGAACATGCTGGTGATGTTGATCGAGAAGCCGAGAAGCGGGAAGATCGCGAACGTTCCGATCACCGCAACCGGAACCGTGAGCAGCGGAATCAGCGTAGCGCGCCAGTTCTGAAGGAAGACGAAAACGACCAGGATCACCAGCCCGATGGCTTCGGTAAGGGTGAGAAGCACGTCCTTGATGGCGGCCCGAACAAACATCGTGGAGTTGTAAGGCACGACGTAGCCGACGCCTTTCGGGAAAGTGGATTTCACGGTCTCCATGTACTTCACGACGGCGTCGGCCGTCTGGACGGCGTTGGCGCCGGGCGCCAGATACACGATCACGTTGGCCGAGGGCCTGCCGTTCAGGCGGCTGAAACCGTTGTAGGTCTGTGCCCCGAGCTCGGCATGGCCGATGTCGCGAACGCGCACCAGGGAAGCGTCCGGCTGAGCCCGGATGACGATGTCATCGAACTGGCTCGGGTCGGTGAGACGTCCGGGGGCGCTCACGGCGTACTGAAAGTCGGTGCCTCGTGGGGAGGGTGCCTGGCCGATCGCGCCGGCGGGGTTCTGCCGGTTCTGCGCCTGCACCGCTGTCGAGACGTCCGTCGCGGTAATGCCCAGTTTGGTCATTTTGTCGGGGTTCAGCCAGACGCGCATGGAGTAGACCTGTTGCGAGCTGAGCCGCGATTCGCCGACCCCCGGCAGGCTGCCGAGCTGGTTCACCAGGTTGATCTGCGCATAGTTGGTCAGGAAGAGGGCGTCATACCGATCGTCGCTGGCGACCAGGCTGACCGCCATCAGGAACGCCGTCGACACCTTCTTGACGGTCACGCCCTGCCGCTGCACTTCGGGTGGCAGTCGCGGAAGGGCTACGTTCACGCGGTTCTGCGTCTGCACCGCTGCAATGTCCGGATTTACCCCGAGCTTGAACGTAATATTGATGACGAGCTGCCCGTTGTTGGCGCTGGTGGACTGGTAGTACAGCATTCCGTCGAGGCCGACGAGCTGCTCTTCAATCGGTTGCGCAACGGTCTTTTCCAGGTCCTGAGCGTTGCCTCCGAGGTAACTGGCGGTGACCTGGACGGACGGCGGCACCACCTGCGGATAGGCGGAGATCGGCAGGCTGGGAATCGCAACCGCGCCGAGAATTACAATCACGATGGCGATCACCATCGCGAATACGGGACGATTGATAAAGAACCGTGCCATGGCTTAGTTGGTCTTTCCTTGCGGTGCGGCGGCCGTTTGGCGGTACGGGACCGGACGGACTACCAGGCCCGGGCGCACCGATAACAGACCTTCCACCACAACGCGATCGCCGGGCTCCAGTCCCTTTTCGATCAGCCAGTCTTCGCCTACGCGTGGGCCGGTCTTGGCGGCGCGGGACTCGATCTTGTTTGCGTTGTCTACGACGAACACCGACTGGATGCTCTGGTTCTGCTGCACGGCGCGTTGCGGCACCAGGATGACCCCGGTGCGGTGTTCGGCGACATAGCGGATACGCCCGAACTGTCCGGGCAAAAGCCGGTGCTCGGGGTTGGGGAACTCGGCCTGCAATTCCAGGGTGCCCGTGTGGGGATCCACCTGGTTGAGAGAATTCGACAGCTTCCCTCGCTGTGGGAATACCGAATTGTCCGCAAGAATCAGCTCGAGGCTCGGCCCGTTCTTGGCAGGACCTCCGTTCATCTTGGTGAAAGCGAGGTACTGGGCCTCGCTCACTTTGAATCGAACCCAGATCGGGTCCAGCGGAACGATGGTCGTGAGCGGCTGGGCGGCATTGGGATTCACCAGGCCGCCGACGGGCACCAGAGTGTCACCGATCAGGCCGCTGATCGGGGCGCGGATGGCGCCGTATTGAACGTTCAGCGTCGCGGTTCTGAGCGCGCCGCGCTGCGCTTCGACTTTTCCCTGCGTGGATTGGACCTGCGTCTCGGTAGTGAGGCGGGTCTGCTCGACATTCGCCTGGTTGGCCCGGACGCTGGCCTCGGCCGATCGCAGCGCCGCCACGGCTGCGTCGAGATCCTGTTTCGCGGCGGCGTCCTGCTCGACCAGGGGCTTCAATCGCTCGTAATCCTGCTGTGCCTTGACGAGGTTCGACTGGGCGGCGGCCAGGTTGGCCTCGGCCTGCCGGAGCGAAACCTGGCGTTGCGCAAACGTCAGGTCGGCCTCACTCTGCTGGAGAGCCCCCTGGGCCTGCTCGACCTGTGCCTGGAATGGCCGTAAATCCAAGATGTACAGGGTTTGCCCGGCAGTCACCTGCTGGCCCGGCTGGAATAGCCACTTTTCTATGTAGCCCGCCACCCTCCCGCGGACATCGACCATGTTCCTGGCGTAGGTTTGAGCTGGATATTCGGCGAAGATGTCGGCGTCCGACGGCTCTACGGTGACGGTTTCGACAGTGGGCGGGGGAGCTTGTGCGGCGACCTTCTGCGGCCCCTTCGATCCGCAACCTGCTGCCAGCGTTGCGAGTAGCGCGATCGGGACGACCCCCGACCATTTTGACAGTTGCATCATCACTCCCGGTGAATTCTGACTCGACAGTCATTTTGATACTGCTGCAAGGTGGCAGGATTCACCAAACCATCCGGCCCGTCTTTCGTTCGGGGTGTATAATTACTGACCAGGCAGTCATAAACCTATTGATGACAGAGAGTTCAGGTCGGCGGAAGGCGGCCACGGAACAACGACGCTGTTCGATCCTCAAAGCCGCGCGCACGGTTTTCGCGAGGCAGGGATACGCCGACACCGTGGTCGAAGATATCGCGGCGGAGGCCGGGATCGGGAAAGGAACGCTTTACCTGTACTTCCCTTCCAAGGAGCAGATCTATTTGTCGGCGCTGCTCGAGCAGGCGCGTCAACTGGACTTCGACTCGCGCGCGGCCTTGGCCTCCCCCGGCGGATGGCGCGACAAACTCCAGGCCTATTTACAGGTTCGGTTCAACTACTTCGAGGCGCACCAGGACTTCCTCCGCATCTATATGACGGAGTTCCGCGGTATGTTTATGCACGCCAAGCCTCTGACGGCCGAGTTCATTCACCTGGCGCAGTCGGGTGAAGCGCAGCTCGCGCAGATGTTCGCGGCGGCCTCGGCGCGCGGCGAGATTCGCCCGGTGGATCCGGAATTGGCTGCACTAACCGTTTCCGACCTCAGCAAAGGTCTGATGGAGCGTCAGCTCAGGAGTTGGGGCCGTCGCGTGGGCCCCGAGGATGCCACTTTCGCGCTGGATATGCTCTGCCGCGCGCTGGAAGCGCGTCCGACATAGCGACTCTGAGCCGTCAGGGCTTTCGCTGCCGGCAATCTCTCCGGCCGGCACAAGGCGGCAGTACACTAATCCAATATGAAATTCCTCCTGCTTGCCGTAGGGTTGTGTGCCACCCTTGCCGCACAGTCGTTCACTTGCGACCTTTCGGGCTATAAGGCCATGGAGGGACTGAAGGCGGAGATGCGCAACGGAGCCCTCGAGGTCTCGTGGGACGGGGCGCGCAACCAGCAGCTTCGCGCGGCGTTTGTCGTCCGCGATGGGCAGCCCATGATCGGGGAGCTGCTTGCGCATAAGCCGGGCGGCTCGTGGATCATGCTCGGACGGAATCTCTCGCCGGAATTCCAGGTGACCAGCGGCCGGCGCCGGCTCTCGGAGCAGCAGATGGCCCCGTTACGGGGCCTCGGGATTGCGCTGACGCCGGAGGTGGTCGACCGCGAGAAATGGAACGCGTTCTGGGACGCGCCGCTGATGGTCCCCGGACAGGCGAATACGAATCTCGATATGCCGCGCAAACCGGAGGAGATCCGCCGGGCATGGGCTTCCTATCACGCGACCGGATGTCGGGTGCGCACCGACGGCGCGCGCGTGGAAGTCGAATTCCCCGGGCTCGAGATGGGAATTTTCAGCGGCAGCCTGCGGTTCACGGCCTATCGGGGAACCAACTTGTTGCGCCAGGAGGCGATCGCCAAAACCGAAGAACCTTCCGTGGCCTATAAGTACGTCGCGGGACTGAAGGGGTTCGGCATCGGCAACGACACGCGAATTGTGTGGCGCGATGTGGCCCGCGGATGGCAGCAGTACGGGTTGGGAGGCGCGGTCAACGCCGACGCGGTCGCCCTGAAAGCGAGGAACCGGCTGGGAATCGTCGAGACCGGCGGCGGGTCCCTGGCGTTCCTGCCGCCTTCCCACAAGTTTTTCTTCGCTCGCGAGATCGAAACCAACCTGGGATTCGTCTACTATCGCAAGGACAGCGAGACCTCCTTCGCGGTCGGCGCGCGCCAGGCGGACCGGGAGGAGCCTTTCAAGCCTTACGGCGTCTCGGACGAAGTGTGGAACCGCCGCGCCAACGAGGCCCGGCACGATACGTTCAATTTCGCTCTCTACAATGCGCCGCCGGGAACTTGGCAGCGCATGGCGGTCTACTATTACCTGAGTCCGGACGACAGTCGCGCCACACAGGAGGCCGTCATGGCCTTCACCCACGACGACCAGTACAAGGCGATGCCCGGCTACCAAGTCCTGGTGAGCCATTTCCATTTTCACTTCAACGAACAGCTTACCGACGCCGGCACCGTCGATCTCCAGCCGAGCTGGTTGCAGGTGCTGCGCGGGTTGGGGATCAACATTGCCATCCTGGCGGACTTCCACTCCGATGCTCACCCGAACGATCCCGGCCCGGTGCGGTTCAAGGAACAGAAGGTGTACTTCGACGGGTGCCGGCGCTTCTCGGACCGCGGGTTCCTCCTGATTCCCGGCGAGGAGCCGGACGCGAACTTCGGCGGGCACTACATCACCTACATGCCGCGGCCGGTCTACTGGTCGCATGCCCCCAGGGACAAGCAGCCGTTCGAGGCCGACGATCCGCAGTTCGGCAAGGTATATCACGTCGGCACCGCGGCCCAGGAGTTGGACATGGTGAAGCGGGAGGGCGGACTCTTCTGGCAGGCGCATCCGCGCACCAAGGGATCGGCCGGCTATCCGGATGCGATACGCGACAGCGCGCCGTTCCTGAGCGACCGCTTTCTCGGCGGCTCGTACCAGTCGTTGCCCGTGGACCAATCCGAGAAACGGCTGTGTGAGGGGCGGTGCCTGGCGCTATTCGATGATATGAACAACTGGGCGGGTCCGAAGTACATGATCGCCGAGGGCGACACCTACATGAAGTACCCGGACGACGAGACCTTCCCTCAGCTGATCGTGAACTACGTAAAGCTGCCTGCGGTCCCGAAGTTCGACGAAGACTGGAGCCCGCTGGTCCGCGCGATGCGGGCGGGCGATTTCTTCGTTTCGAGCGGCGAGGTGCTGTTGCGGAGCTCCGGCGTCAGCGGCCGCACCTACAACGCCGAGGTGGAATGGACCTTCCCGCTGGAGTTCGTCGAAATCGTCTGGGGCGACGGGAAAACCACCGGCCGGCAAATCGTCTCGGCGACGGACCTGCCGCCTTTCGGGTCGAAGAAGTTTCAGATCCCGTTCGACCCGGCCGGCAAGAAATGGGTGCGTTTCGCGGCGTGGGACTCCGCCGGAAACGGCGCGTTCACCCAACCGACGCACCTCAGGTAGGCAGCCGGGCTTTCGCCGGTAAAATCCGGGTGTTCGTCGGCGGCCGGTTGAAGCGATTCACGCGGCATGCGTAAATGGGATTACGCATGCTACGCTACTTTCCGCTGATTTTAAAGAACTGCTGGCGTAACCGGCGGCGGACCATCCTGACCATTGCGAGCATCGGAGTGTCGATGTGTCTGCTCGGCGTCATGATGTCCATGTACCACGCCTTCTATTTGAGCGAGCCGGCGGCAGACGAGGCGCTGCGGCTGGTGGTCCGCAACCGGGTGTCGCTGACCGTCCCGATCCCGCTGGCCTACCAGTCGCGCATCAAGCAGATTCCGGGCGTGCGCGAGGTCATGATCGGCAACTGGTTCGGCGGAACTTACAAGGACAATCGGGATCCCAAAAACATGTTCGCTCGGTTCGCGGTCGAGCCCGAGAAACTCTTCGACGTCTACGGCGAGATGCGGATCCCGGAGGACGAGAAGAAAGCGTTCATTCACGACCGCACCGGCTGCATCGTCGGTCGAGACATCGCCAAGACGCACGGCTTCAAAATTGGCGACCGTATTCCACTCATCGGCGACATTTACCCCGGGACCTACGAATTTACGGTGCGCGGCATCTTCGACTGGCCGCGGGTCAGCGACGTGATGTACATCAATAAGGAGTACGTCGACCAGGGGCTGCCCGAACGGCGGCGCGGTCAGGTTGGCCTCTACTACGTGCGCATCGACGATCCGGCCCATCTGGGCCGCATCGCATCCGCCATCGACGACCAGTTTCACAATTCTACAGCGGAGACGAAGACGGAGTCCGAGCAGGCGTTTACCGTCGGATTCCTGTCGCTGCTGGGCAATGTGAAGATGTTCCTGATCGCGATCTCGGGCGCCGTGACCTTCACCATCCTGCTGGTTTCGGCAAATACCATGGCGATGTCGGTTCGGGAACGTGTGCGCGAGGTCGGTGTGCTCAAGACCCTCGGCTTTGCCCCCGCCGCGATTCTCGGTCTGATCCTCGGAGAGGCGTTTTCCATCTCGATGGCCGGAGGGCTGATCGGCTATCTCGTGTCCACTGGTCTGATGCGCGTCATCGCGCACAGCCCGATCGGCGGATTCCTGCCGGCGCTGCCTCTCATCGAGCCCGGTGTCGCGCTCGCTTGCGTTGCAACCGCCGGGGTGATCGGGTTGATGAGTTCCCTCGTGCCGGCCTTGGGCGCCTCCCGCATGTCGATCGTGCAGGCCCTGCGGAGCTCGGACTGATCGCTATGAAGATTCCACTCTCGTACAACCTGCGGAATCTGGTGGTCCGCAAGACGACCACTCTCATGACCGCGCTCGGAATCGCGCTCACCGTAGCCGTGCTGCTGGCCATCCTGGCGCTGGTCGACGGACTGCGGACCACCTTGGGGACGTCCGGCAATCCGTTGCACGTTCTGGTGCTGCGGAAGGGCTCCGACTCGGAGCTGGTCAGCAATTTCGGTCGCGCGCAGTTTCAGGATCTCAAGTTCAAGCCGGGGATCGCAACCGGCCGCGACGGCCAGCCGTTGGCGTCGCTCGAGATGATCACGGTCATCAATCTCGCGAACGTGGACAACCCGAATGGCGTCAACCTGACGATTCGCGGATTGCAGCCGGCCGGGGTGGAACTGCGTGGCAACGTCAAAATCGAGTCGGGCCGCTGGTTCAGTGCCGGCCGGCGGGAAGTCGTCGTGGGGCATTCGGTCGCCAAACGTTTCCCCGACGCTCAGCTCGGCAAGACGATCCATTTCGCGCGAGGCGAGTGGAGCATCGTGGGTGTGATGGAATGCGGACGCTGCGCCCACGACAGCGAGATCTGGGGCCTTTCCAGCACAGTGGGATCCGAAGCTTGGAATTCACGTGACTTGAAGTCGCGGCCGCACTGACCCTATAGTGAGTCGTATTAATTTAAATCATACCAACATGGTCAAATAAAACGAAAGGCTCAGTCGAAAGACTGGGCCTTTCGTTTTAATCTGATCGGCACGTAAGAGGTTCCAACTTTCACCATAATGAAATAAGATCACTACCGGGCGTATTTTTTGAGTTATCGAGATTTTCAGGAGCTAAGGAAGCTAAAATGGAGAAAAAAATCACTGGATATACCACCGTTGATATATCCCAATGGCATCGTAAAGAACATTTTGAGGCATTTCAGTCAGTTGCTCAATGTACCTATAACCAGACCGTTCAGCTGGATATTACGGCCTTTTTAAAGACCGTAAAGAAAAATAAGCACAAGTTTTATCCGGCCTTTATTCACATTCTTGCCCGCCTGATGAATGCTCATCCGGAATTTCGTATGGCAATGAAAGACGGTGAGCTGGTGATATGGGATAGTGTTCACCCTTGTTACACCGTTTTCCATGAGCAAACTGAAACGTTTTCATCGCTCTGGAGTGAATACCACGACGATTTCCGGCAGTTTCTACACATATATTCGCAAGATGTGGCGTGTTACGGTGAAAACCTGGCCTATTTCCCTAAAGGGTTTATTGAGAATATGTTTTTCGTCTCAGCCAATCCCTGGGTGAGTTTCACCAGTTTTGATTTAAACGTGGCCAATATGGACAACTTCTTCGCCCCCGTTTTCACCATGGGCAAATATTATACGCAAGGCGACAAGGTGCTGATGCCGCTGGCGATTCAGGTTCATCATGCCGTTTGTGATGGCTTCCATGTCGGCAGAATGCTTAATGAATTACAACAGTACTGCGATGAGTGGCAGGGCGGGGCGTAACCTAGGTGACAGAAGTTAAAAGCCTCCGGTCGGAGGCTTTTGACTTTCTGCTAGATCGGCCGCATCGAATATAACTTCGTATAATGTATAATGTATATTGATTTAAATTGCAATAATAAAT
>JADMIO011609139.1_pt1 | contig 10295 bp, 8 predicted proteins | sample 8958161 | NCBI WGS metagenome assembly JADMIO01 (sample SAMN16585339, study PRJNA669376) | soil metagenome | isolation source: Crop rotation soil | place: USA: Cullars Rotation, Alabama | collected 2011
CGCGACAACTTGTCCACGTGGAATTCTAAGCTTAGGATCCCAATGTGCTGGAAAGACGAGCAGGCTCGCCGGGCCCATGTTGCCCAGGCGAACGACCGGCATGGGCACAACCCGGGCGTCGATGCCCATCTTGCGGATCCCGATCTCGAGCAGCTTCGCGTTCGGCTGGTGGGTGATCATGAGGTCAACGTCCCCCTTGTCCCACCCCGCCTCGGCCAGCACCGTGTCCACCACCCTGGGCACGATGCGCAGCGCGGCTCGGGCGAGCCCGCCCCCGTCCATCTTGTAGTAGCCGGTGGTGATGCGGATGGCGTCACTCTCCCGTTCGTAGCCGAGCACGGGGATCGAGGCCAGAGAGCTGAACTCGGGGTGGGTCTCCCACCGAAGGCTCATCAGCCGCGCGCTGTCCTCCTCCGGCGTCATCTCCAACACGGCCGCTCCCGCGCCGGCCCCGAAGAGCCCGACGGTGTCGACGTCTCTGTCATCGATGAGGTGGAGGAAGTCGACGGCGGCCGACACGATCACCCGCTCGCAGCGGTTGTTGGTGAGCATCAGCGCCGCCGACTCCAGCGCGACGATGGGCTCGGCGCAGACCCCGTCGATGCCGTGCACCCGCACTCCTGAGAGCCCGAGGTGATCAGCAAGCAGAATCGCCGGCGGAGGAGTGAGGTGGGTGGAGCCGTTCTGGATGTGGACCACGACGGTCTCGTTGCCGAGCGACTCCATCGAGACGTCGGCGTCCTTGCAGGCGTGGCGGACGGCGTCAGCGGCCAAGGTGAACACGTCCTCACCGGGACCGCACACCCGCCTCTCGTTGATGCCGGTGTGGTTGAGGAACCACTCCCGCTCCAAGCCGAGGCGCTGGGCGAGGTCCCGGTTCGAGATGGTCTCCGAGCCGACAGCGTGGCCGAGACCCGAGATCCTGACCGGCATGGGGGACAGCGCCCGTCCGGAGGAGGGATGGGCACCGGCCAGGGCAGGTGCATCGACGGCGAGTGGGTTCATGCTGAACCTCCTGACGTAACCAGCTATCCGATCGGACGAAGCCGGACGTGCGACACAACCTACTCCCCACGGTTTGACGTGACACGCCGTTCGTATTGAGAATCAGCGCCAGTATGTTGCCAATCGTTGGCCTTCATCATCCATGCGCGCTCCGATCTTCCGCGCGAACGCCCTAGTCGTTGTCGAAGAACGACGGCGCCAAGGCAAGGGCATGAGGCCCGGTAATCTGGATAGACACGTTGGTACCCTCCACCACACCAACCGCTGCCGCCGTGTCGAACGAGGGGTGCCCGTCCCGTTGATAAGCCCAGGTCAAGCTCTTGCGCGGTTGAGCCCTTCGGTACTAGACCATGGGCGCCTCGGGTGGGGGCATCCGCCTTCGGCGGGCGGTCGGTCGGTACGGTTGACTCTGGAGGTCTTACGCTTGCCCAGTTCGGGGTGGACAACCTGTATCGCGGTTGGCAGTAGCGGCGGCGATGCGTCCGGTTCGAGCCGCGTCGTTCGGAATTGCTCGTGAGTCCGTCCGGCAATGATCCCGGCAACCCTCCTCTCAGCCTGCTTGTCGACCTACCAACCTGGCTCGAGGAGCGCTTCGCGGAGTTGAAGCGCGAGGACGCCGACATCCTCGTCCTGCTCGAACGCGCCGCCCGGGAATCTGCCCCCAGCTCGTTCATCGCCAATCTGACCTTCGAGCCCTTCTACCAGAACCTTCTCGAACTCAACTACGAGAACCACGCCTGGGCCGCACTGCTCGTCGCGTCGGCCGTGCCCGAGTTGTCGAGCCCGTCGGTACAGGTGGCCGCCGACGACCTGCTGGAGTCGGCGTGGCGCAGGCTGCGAGTGTGCGACGACACCATCGGCCAGGGGTACGCGAACTTCGTCCGCGGCAAGCGGGCGCTGTACCGGGGCCGCCTTGACGAAGCCGCCGCCTTCTGGCGTCTGGCCCGGGAGTCCCTGGGAGAGGCATCTCCCGTCCAGGAGATGAACTCGGCCTACCTTGCCTTCGAGGCCTTCCAGGCCGGTGATCTTCGGGGAGGGCAAAAGATCGCCGAGGAAGCGCTTGAGCTGGCGAAGCTTCGCAAGACCCTACGACCGCAGGCGTTCGCGCGGCTTCTCCTCGCCTTCCTTGCCCTCTACGAGGGGTCGTTCTCCCAAGCGGAGGCTGAGCTGGTCGCGGCCGACGCCACCTACCACCGCATCACCGATCCGACCGAACGCTTCGAGCACCCCCTCGTGCAGACGGCCTTCGGCGCGCTGTATGCCTTCCGGGGTGACTACCGGGAGGCGGAGCGGTACTTCGCCGACGCGCTTGCCCTAACCGAACTGATCCCCCTGACGCAGCGCTACGTCGCCATAACCCTTGCCGTGCGCGCCGAACTGACTGCGGGTGTCCACCCGGACCGTGCCACGGATGACGCAGCAAAGGCACGCTCCTTCTGGCCGGCGGAAGTGGGTGGACTCTGGAGAGCATGGGCGTTGCGTGCCGGCGGCGTTGCGGCCCGGATCCGACGGAGTCTGGACGAGAGTCAGAAGCTGCTCACCCAAGCATGCGACGAAAGCCCGAACGCCCTCGAACTCGGGCGGTCCCGGCTGGAGCTGGGTAAGACGTTGGTGGAGCGAGCAAAGGCGGCAGGCGACGGGCCCGAGGCACGCTCCCGGCTCGCCGAAGCCGCCGAGGCGCTCCTTCAGGCCAAGGAGATCTTCGAGCGCTCGAATGCCCGGTTCTGGCTGACCCAGACCTACCTCGTTCTGGCGGAGACTGACCCCCAGACCTTCGCCTTCTGGCAAGGCCAGGCCCGGACGAGATCCGACGAGGACCCGGCGTACCGCCGGCTCTTCAAATCCGAGGGCCAGCGTCTGCTCGGTCCCGAGCAGCAGTTGCGTATCCGCCTTCACGGCGAACCGGGGGTCTTCATCGGGGACGTGCCGGTCAGCTTCGCCACCAAACAGGCCGAGCTACTCGTCTACGCCCTAGCCGTCACCCATGACGGAGTCGCAGGGCGGGAGGAGTTGACCGAGCGCCTGTGGCCGCAGAGTCCGACGTCGCAGAAGCTCCGGACTGCCCTGTGGCAGGCCAAGGTCGCTCTCGGAGCCGAGGGATGGCGACTGCACCGCGACGCCGACAAGGTCGTTCTTCAGCTTCGCGGTGTCTTCGTCGATGACCGCGTGGCCCGGGCAGAAGTCGAACGGGTCGTCGCCCTCGGCGCTCTGGTCTTCACCGGCAGCGAGGACCTCGACAAGAATATGAGCAGTCAGACAAGAGCCAGGGAACTGCGGGAGCGAAGGCTGGACGAGGCTGCGAGTCGGGCAAAGCCGGCGATGGCCACGCTAGAAACGGTGCTGCTCGGCCCCTGGATTAAAGATGCCTCCTGGGTCGCGGAGGAGCACCAGGAGCGCCTACAGCTCGTCGCCCAGTGTCGGCGGGTACTTGCCGAGATCGCCTCGACACTCGTCGACGCAGATCTCCTGCCGACCAAGTAGCGCCGGGCGGAGCTCAGCGGCACCCCGGCGACGACCCTGAAGCCGCGAGCGGTCCGACGCCGTGCCGGCTCGCGGCCGTGCCGGTGGCGGACGACGAGACTCCCGGCTGCTGACGCCAGCGGGCGCCTACTGGGCCTCGGCTCGGCGTACCAGGCCCAGAAGGTCGGCGCGCGCCCGCGCCACCCGTGAGCGGATGGTGCCCACCGGGCAGTCCAGGGCGGCCGCGGCCTCGTCATAGCTCAAACCGACGAGCTGGGTGAGGACGAAGGCGTCGCGTCGGTCGGGGTGGAGCGCCCGGACCAGATCGTCGATGGGGGCAGGGCTGGCAAGCATAGGTCTCGACGCCGACGGCGATAAGCCGGCCGAGGAGCGAGCGCTGGCGCTGTCGTCGGCGAACGAGATTGGCACACACCCGACGACATCTACGCGCTCAGATGGGACGACCGTGCCCGGTGCGAGCAGGAGCGCGGCTACTCGGCCCCGTGGTATCCGGCGTGCGTCTGCACCGACTTCGACCACGGCGCCGGCGACTTCGCCGAGTCGTTCATGTACACCTTCCTGCCCGAGGCCCGCTCCTACTTCTCATCGCACCTGGCCCCGCCGCCGAGCGAGGATCAGCAGGCCTTCCTGCTGGCACTCCTCGCCTGAGCCTGCCGTGCCAAGCTCCTCAGCGCCCCAGCGAGTCGATGGCGTCGAGTACCGCCTGGTATCGGGCGGCGGCCGCCGGGTCGGTACCGGAACCGGATGCGTCGAGCACGGCCCGGGTGTCGTGGCGGGTCACGATACTCAGGTGGCAGCGGTGGCGAGAGAGGCCAACGCACAGGCGGCCGGTGTCGAGGGCGAAGCCGCTGAGGGTGCGCTCCCCCGCCAAAGGAAGCCAGAGCACCACCACTTCGTGTTCCAAGCCCTGGTGCCGTTCAGTGGTGTCCACCATGACCCCAGGCATATCGGCCAGCCGGGCGGCCACCGCCGCCACCTGGGACACGTGGGCGCAGATGACACCAACGTTCGCCTCACCGACACGGTGCACGGCACCGGCGTCGTCGCGTACGTGGCCGCCGACCAACTGGCGCACCCTGTCGGCCACGGCGTCGGCCAAGCCGGGATCGTCCGCCCCGCCGTGCGACACGACGGCGCGCATGGTGACCTCAGGCTCGGGGCCGTCGTTGCCGGGGGCGAAGTAGTCGCGCCCCAGGCGGGCAGAGCCGAAGCCGAAGTCGTACAGGGGTTGAATCAGCGCCGTGGTGGCGGGGCCGAGTCGGCAGGTCGCAGGTAGGCGCAGGTGCGTTATCTCGTCGCCCACCAGCGCCACCAGCGCCGCCGGGGCCGGGGTGTGGGGAGCGGCCCGGTAGTGCGACCAGCGTGACGTGTCGCCGGTGGTGACCGGCGCGATCTGGCCGGGGTCGCCCACCAACAGCGCCTGAGGGGCGACGGGGGCGATGGCCCCGAAGTCGGCCCATGTGAGTTGCCACGCCTCGTCCACCACCAGGAGGTCGGCCTGCCAGGTGGTGGGGGGAACCCACGCCCACTTGGCAGCGGTACCAATCACGATGCCGTCCGAGAGGTCACGAGGCCTCGCCGCGAACTCCACGTCGGCCCGCAGACCCCGGGGGCGCTTGCTGTTGCTGCGGGCGAGCAGCGTCAGGGGGCAGGCCGTGGAGACGGTCGACAGACGGTTGGCCAGATCGATTGCCTGGGCGTTGGTCTGAGTGGCGATGGCGATGCGCAGCCTGGCCCGCGCCCCCAGGTGCGAGGCCACAACGCAGACCAGAGTCGTCTTGCCCGCACCGGGAGGAGACTCGACCAGGACCAAGGGATCGCCACCCCACACGGCGGCCAAGGCCTTGGCCGCTGGCGAGCCCGCCACCAGAGGCGGCAGCCGCCGAACTGCGGGCTTCCGGGTCGGGGCGGGAGTCGGGGCGGGGTTCCGGTGGGGCCGGTGGACGACTGAAAGCATAGGGTCAGTATATCGAGAGCGTGAGACAGTAACCAGCCGACTGACGCCCACCCCCGGCGCCGCCCGTCCGGGCCGAGCCCAGGCCGGCGCCCAGGTGGCATCTCCAAGCGCCGGGCCGGCTCAGTCGTCGGCGGCCGCCACCAGCACGTCGAGCGGTACTTCGCGGCGAATGTCCGGGGCGGTTGCACCCCGGTCCCTCGTCCAGGCGGGAATGGCATAGCGGCTGGCCAGGTTGGTGCGCCCCTTCACCAGTGAGCCGAGGCTCACCGGCGGTGAGACGACCTCAACCCGCTCCCCGACGCTCAGGTGCGAGCGGGCGTTCCGAGCAGTCTCCACGTCGAGCACCAGTCGCCCATCGGAGCCGACCGCAGCTGTCCCCAGGTCGGCCGTCAGAGCCGCCCCAGCGGAACGCCTTAATACGATCTTGGAGCCGGGGCGGTGTCGGCACGCACTCTGGTGCGCCACCAGGCGCACGGTGACCCCGCTCATGGAATCGACTGTGGCCGCCACCACCCGTCCCTCGAAACGCGCCCGGACGGCCCAGGTCGGGTCGTCGAGCAGGACGCGCGCGAAGAAGTCGGCGGCGTCGGATCGACTGCGCAGACCGATGGCCGCCGCCTTCGGCGAATCCCAGGCACGCCACCGGGCATTGGGCGAACGCACGAAGGCGTCCCAGGAGCGTGCGTCGTCGCCCTCACGGCCCTCGTCGCCCCCGCGCTCGGCCTCACCGTCGGGGCGGCTGCGCCGACCGAGGGTCGCCAGCATTGCGCCTGTGCGCAGGATGCCCGCCGTCGCCAGCAGGCTCGCCGTGGGTCGAGAGGCGGCAGTTCCCAGCCAGGCGGCCCATGTGTCGGCGTTGGACTCGGCCTCGGGATCGGCCCCGGTCACCCAGCGCTGGCGGCAGTCGTCAGCCACGACCACGACGGCCGCCGAACCGGGGTGCTCTGCCCGCTGCCCCCACCACCCAAGCCGGGCCGCAGCGGTGTCGTGCGGCCCGCCCTCAGCCTCCTCAATGGCGAGGCCGACGAGGCGGCGAAGCTGCGATCGACTGGCGACGACCAGGCATTCCGGGCCGGTGTCGTCGGGAACCAGGGAAGTCAGGACGGAGCCAAGGGGGCCGTGCAACACGGCCTGACCGGGCCGCTCCACGGTGACTACGGCCGCCGACCCTTTGCCCTCCACCCTCACGGCCACCGTGGGCCAATCCCCAACCGCCACCCGATGAGCGAGGCGGGGTTGGCATTGACCAGTCGCCGCCGCCCGCAGGCGCATGCCCAGATCGAACAGCTCTACCGAACCGTCGGCCACCACTACAGCCTGCGGGTCGGCACCGGCCGCCATCTGCCAGCCAGCGACCAGGGCCGGGGCGAGCCCGGCCTCGGCCGCACCCGAAGGAACTGCTCCACGAGCCAGTTCTCCCGCCCGCTCCCCGCTCACACCGGTGCCCGCCAGGGCCACGTCGATCCAGTCCGTGTTGGTCGTCATGTGGGTCAGTATAGAGGGGGGGTGCGACAGTCTCCGAGCGTAGGGGCAGGTCGGGGGGCGGTTTGACTGTCTCACCCTCCCTTTATAATGACCCTTATGAACGAGACAACGCAGCGGGCCGTGCGGGCCTGCATCGACGCCCGGGTGCCGGTTCTGCTGTGGGGCGGGCCGGGGATCGGCAAGTCCTCGTCGGTGGCGGCGCTGGCGGCGAGGCGCAACCTGGCCATCGAGGTGGTGGTGGGCTCGGTGCGCGACCCCTCCGACTTCGCCGGTCTGCCGGTGGTGGCCCCCGACGGGACCCGGGTGTTCATGGCCCCCCCGGCGTGGGCGCTGCGCCTGGCCGAGGCGGGCGAGGGGGTGCTGTTCCTCGACGAGCTGTCCACCGCCGCCCCCGCGGTGCAGGCGGCCATGCTGCGGGTGGTGCTGGACCGGGTGGTGGGCGACCTCACCCTGCCCCCGGGCGTGCGCATCGTGGCCGCGGCCAACGCGGCCGAGGACGCGGCCGACGGCTGGGACCTGGCCCCGCCCCTGGCCAACCGCTTCTGCCACCTGGACGTGGCCGCCGACGCCGAGGCCTTCGTGGAGGGCCTGACGCTGGGGTGGGACGCCCTGTGCCTCGACGCCGACGCCGCCGAGCGGGTCGGCCCCGACGCCTCCACCCTGGCCCGGGGCCGCTCCGAGGTCGCCGGGTTCATCCGCTCCCGGCCCGCCCTGCTCATGGCCCAGCCCGCCTCCGCGGCCGCCGCCGGGCGGGCGTGGCCCTCGCCCCGGACCTGGGCCATGGCCGCCGAGGCCCTGGCCTGGCTGCGCCCCCCCGAGTCCGCCGCCGCCCGCCTGGTGCTGGGGGGCCTGGTGGGCGAGGGGGCGGCGGTGGAGTTCGCCACCTGGCGGGCGGCGGCGGACCTGCCCGACCCCGAGGCGGTGCTGGACGACCCCGGGGCCTTCACCTGGGCCGGGGCCAGGGCCGACCGGGTCTACGCCGTGCTCAACGGGGTGGTGGCGGTGGTGGCGGCCCACACCACCGTCGAGCGCTGGGACAAGGCATGGCGGGTGCTGGCCGCCGCCGCCGAGGGGGGCCGGGCCGACGTGGGGGCGGCCGCGGCCCGGGCGCTGGGCCGCTGTCGGCCCCGGCGGGCGGGCGTGCCCCGCTCCGCCCACGCCTTCCTGCCGGTGCTGTCGGCCGCCGGTCTGCTGGAGGGGGCGGAGGGATGAGGGGGCGGTCAGGGGGCAGGGGCCGTGCGCGCCCTCACCTGAGGAGCGTTGACTGCCGACCGACGCGACCACCCGGCGGCGCGGCGGCCGAGGCACAGGTGGCCTCGGTCCGACGTAGGAGGGGCTCGTAGACGACGCCGACATCAGCCTGCCGCCCCGAATCGAACCGATGCTCGTATCGTCGGGAAAGGCATCGCGGGGTGAGGCGGCATTCACCCTGAAACACGACGGTGCCAGAGCCGAGCTCGCCGTCGACGGGCGTCGCGGGACCATCCGGGTGGTCACCCGGTCGGGGCGACGGGTGGAGGCCGGGGTGCCGGAGTTGGCGGGGGCGGCGCTGGCTGCGGAAGGGCGGCTGGCGGTCTTCGACGGGGAGCTGATCGCCGGCGACGGCATGCCCACCAGCTTCTACCGCCTTGGGGGGCGCATGGCCGCCGAGAGCGCGCGAGCGATCGAACGCGGTCGTCGCCAGACCCCTGTGACGTTCGTCGCCTTCGACCTGCTCTGGCTCGACGGCGCCTATCTCATCGGCGATTCCTACCGGGAGCGCCGCCGTGCGCTGGAGGCGCTCGAGTTCGCCGGACCGAATTGGGCGACGGCGACCAGCTTCAGCGACGGCGACGCGTTGTACGAGGCCTGCGTGGCCATTGGCGCCGAGGGTGTGGTGGGCCGTCGCCTCGACCGCTCGCCCTATCTCCCCGGAAGGCGAAGTTCGTCGTGCTGGAAGCGGAAGTGCCCAGCCTGGATCCGCGATCACGCCGCCCTACGGGTGCCGCGGCGCTCCTGACTGGCAACTGGCTGACGGAGGTGGCCACCGTCGTTCGGCCACCGGTGACTGTCTCACCCCTCCGATATACTGACCCTATGCAAGCGACCCCCCTGGACCCCGCAAGTGCCCTAGCCTTCGCCGCCGCCCGACTGCTGGCGGTGGAGGACGCTCCCTACCTGGCCGCGGCTCTGTTCTCGGTCCAGCCCCTCGCCGCCCCCGGCCTTGGAACCTTTGCAGTGGACCCCCGCTGGCGGCTCTACATGGACCCTTCGTGTTTCGACACCTGGACCCCGTCCCAGGCCGGGGCCGTGTTGCGCCACGAGGTCGGCCACCTCGTGCGCGACCACGCCGGGCGGGCCACGTCGGCGTGTGTGGACGACTACGAGGCGTGGAACTACGCGGCCGACGCCGAGTTGAACGACGACCTGCTCGACGAGGGGGCCGACCTGCCCCCGGGCTGTGTGACCCCCGGGTCTCTCGGCTGTGAGCCGGGCGACTTTGCGGAGACGTACTACGCCGCCATCGACCGTCAACCCCCGGGCGGCGGCGGTGGGGGCCAGGGCGAGGCTGGCGACGGCGAGGGCGACGGTACCTGCGGTTCGGGCGCAGGCGGCCCGGCGCGGGCCTGGGAGTTGGGCGGGTCCGCCTCCGCGGCCCCTGGCCTTGACGACGCCGACGCCGAGCTTGTCCGCCGCCAGGTGGCGGTCGAGGTCGCCCGGGCCAAGGGCCGGGGCACGGTCCCCGGTGGCTGGCAGCGGTGGGCCGAGGGCGAGTTGGCTCCTCCCACGGTCCCGTGGCGCAACGTGCTGGCCGGGGCCGTGCGGAAGGCGGTGGCGTGGAGGGCGGGAATGGTGGACTACTCCTACCACCGCCCCGGCCGCCGCCGGGTGCCCGGCGTGGTCACCCCCGCCATGCGCCGCCCCCTGCCCACAGTCGCCGTGGTGGTGGACACGTCGGGATCGATGGGACCCGACGACCTGGCTGCGGCCTTGGCCGAGGTACAGGGCATCGCCCGGGGTGTGGGTGTGCGGGGCAGCCAACTGCGCCTGCTGTCTGTAGACGCCGCGGTTCACGGTGTGACCCCGGTGACCGACGTGAGCCGCATCGTGCTCACCGGCGGCGGCGGAACCGATATGCGGGTCGGCATCGCCGCCGCCGAGGCCCTGCGCCCCCGACCCGATGCCCTGGTCGTGCTCACCGACGGGTTCACCCCTTGGCCCGACGCGCCGTGCCGGGCGCGGCTGGTGTGCGCCGTCATCTCGTCCGACCCGCCCACCGGCACCCCGCCCTGGGCGGCGACCGTCCACATTCCCACCGGAGGCTGAAATGACGCTTTCCAGCACAGTGGGATCCGAAGCTTGGAATTCACGTGACTTGAAGTCGCGG
>JADMIO010950843.1_pt1 | contig 10294 bp, 22 predicted proteins | sample 8958161 | NCBI WGS metagenome assembly JADMIO01 (sample SAMN16585339, study PRJNA669376) | soil metagenome | isolation source: Crop rotation soil | place: USA: Cullars Rotation, Alabama | collected 2011
CCGCGACTTCAAGTCACGTGAATTCCAAGCTTCGGATCCCACTGTGCTGGAAAGTTCTTGAGCGCCTCCAGGGTCGGCGATACCACGGTCATGAGCTGCATGATGATCGACGCCGATATGTACGGCATGATCCCAAGCGCGAAGATGGTGAACCGCGACAGCGCGCCACCCGAGAACATGTTGAACATGTCGAGAATGCCGCCCTGCTGCTGCTTGAAAAAGTCGGCCAGCATCACCGGGTCCATCCCTGGGACCGGTATGTGGGCGCCGATGCGGTATACGATCAGCGCGCCGAGCAGGAACAACAAGCGACGCTTGAGGTCGCCCATCTTGCCCTGCATGCTCAGCACTGAATCCTGGGCGGCCACTATTTGCCTTTCTTGCCGCCCTTGGAGTCGGCTTTGTCCTTGGGTGCCTTCGCTTTCGGCGCTGCGGCCTTTTCAGCTTTGGCGGCTTTGGCCTCTGCCCTGGTTTCGGTTTTGGACTCAGGTTTGGCTTTCGCTTTGCCCTTGCCTTCACCGCGGGCCTCCGCCTGGGCTTCAGCCTGTGCCTTTTCCTGCGCAATGCTGTCGTGCGTGGTCGCGGCGCGGGACTGAGCTCTGGCGATTGCAGCCTCGCGCGCAGCCGCTTTCTTGCCCTTCGCGTGTTCTTCCGCCGTCGGCGCGGTTATGGTGCCACCCGCCGCTTCGACCGCTGCGCGCGCGCCTTTCGACACGCGCAAACCGTTTAATGTAACTTTGCGAGTAATCTCACCGGCCAGTATCACCTTCGCGAACAGGGCGTGCAGCGGCACGACGCCGGCATCCTTCAAAGCCGCAATGTCGATAGTGTCGGCACTGATGCGGTTGAGGTCCGACAAGCGCACTTCGGCGGTGTCATTGCGCGTGGGCGAAATGAAGCCGCGCTTCGGGAGACGTCGTTGCAGCGGCATCTGCCCGCCTTCGAAGCCGACCTTGTGATAACCGCCGGCACGCGCGTGCTGTCCTTTATGACCGCGGCCCGCGGTCTTGCCCCAGCCCCCGCCAATACCGCGCCCGAGGCGCTTCTTGGCGTGCTTGGAACCTGTCGCAGGTTTAATCGTGTTCAACTGCATTTAGCCCTCGCACTTCAGGAGGTAACTTACTTTGTTGATCATGCCCCGTATCGCCGGCGTGTCGGCCAGTTCGACGGTGTGATTGATACGGCGCAAACCCAGGCCGCGTACAGTCGCGCGGTGCGAGCCAATGGTGCCGATCAAACCTTTGACGAGCGTCACTTTGATGGTCTTCCCAGATGGCGTAGCTTTGGCCATGATCATCCCGTGATTTCTTCGACCGTCTTGCCGCGTTTGGCGGCGATTTCGGCTGGATTATTCATTGCCTGCAGGCCGTTGATCGTTGCCCGCACGATGTTGTAAGGATTGGTCGAGCCGAGGCACTTGGCAAGCACGTTGGTCACACCCATCACTTCAAAGATCGCCCGCATGGGACCGCCGGCGATGATGCCCGTTCCATCGGACGCCGGCTGCATATAGACGCGCGACGCCCCGTGCTGTCCTATCACCGCGTGGTGGAGCGTGCCGCTCTTCAGATTGATCTTGACGAGCTTCCGGCGCGCTTCGTCCATCGCCTTCTGCACCGCGACCGGCACTTCGCGCGCCTTGCCCTTGCCCATGCCGATGCCGCCATCGCCATCGCCCACGACAGTGAGTGCGGCAAAGCCCATCACGCGGCCGCCTTTCACCACCTTGGTGACGCGATTGATCGCGACCATCTTCTCGCGCAGGCCGTCGCCGCGCTGTTCGCCCGACGCCATTTTGTTTGCTTGCAGTTTCGCCATAGGGGCTCCTAAAACTTCAGTCCGTTCTCGCGCGCCGCTTCGGCAAGTGCCTTGACCCGGCCGTGATAGCGGTATCCGCCGCGGTCAAATGCCACCGCCTCGATGCCGAGCTGCTTGGCCTTTTCCGCGATGCGCTTGCCAACGAGCACGGCCGCTTCGATATTGCCGCCGTTTTTGAGAGATTTGCGCACATCGGGTTCAAGCGTCGAAGCGCTCGTCAAAACCTTTTCACCGCTAGGCGCGATCACCTGCGCATAGATGTGGCAGTTCGAGCGATGCACGGTGAGCCGCACCGCCTGCAACTCGGCGATCTTGCAGCGCGTGCGGCGGGCGCGGCGCAGGCGTGCTTCGTTTTTCTGGTTCATCTGTGGCCCCTACTTCTTCTTGGTTTCTTTCAGCACGACTCGCTCGTCGGAGTAGCGCACGCCCTTGCCTTTGTACGGCTCCGGTTTTCGATATGCGCGCACCTCGGCGGCAACCTGGCCGACGACCTGCTTGTCTATGCCCTTGATCAAGATCTCCGTCTGGGTCGGGGTCTCGACCTTGATGCCCTTTGGCATCTGATGAACGATAGGATGTGAAAAACCGAGCGTGAGATTCAGCTTGTCACCTTGCGCCTGCGCACGGTAACCCACGCCGACCAGCATCAATTTCCTTTCGTAGCCTTTGCTTACGCCGTGGACCATGTTGGCGACGAGGGCACGCATGGTGCCGGACAGCGCATTGGCAGCGTGCGAGTCGTTGACCGCCTTGAACTGCAGTCGGTTCTCGACTTTTTCGACCGCGATCTGGGGCACCAGAGTCTGCTTGAGCGTGCCGAGAGGCCCCTTGACCGAGATCTCGCCCGCCGCGAGCTGCACTTCAACATTTGCGGGGAGCTCGACCGGAGCATTACCTATTCTGGACATCGTTGTTCCTTGAGTAACAGCGCCCGGTTATGCGACGATGCACAAAACTTCGCCGCCGATACCGAGCCCGCGCGCTTTGCGATCGGTCATCACACCTTTGGACGTCGATACTATGGCAACGCCCAGGCCGTTCATGACCCTGGGTATCCCGTCGCTCGGCTTGTAAACACGCAGTCCGGGCCGGCTGATGCGCTCGAGTTTCTCAATCACCGGACGCCCGGCGTAGTATTTGAGAGCGACTTCGAGCATCGGCTTGCCGTCAGCCGGCCGTACTGCGAAATCCTCGATGTAGCCTTCGTCCTTCAACACATTGGCGATCGCCGCCTTGATCTTGCTCGATGGCATTGCCACTGAAACTTTATCCGACATCTGCGCATTGCGGATGCGCGTCAGCATGTCGGAAATCGGATCACTCATGCTCATAGTGTCAGGTTCTCCTAGCGCTGCTACCAGCTCGCCTTGATCACACCGGGAATCTCGCCGCGCATCGCGATATCACGCAGCTTGCTGCGACCGAGACCGAATTTGCTGAAGACGCCGCGCGGACGTCCGGTCAACGCGCAGCGGTTGCGCAAACGCACCGGACTCGCGTTGCGGGGCAGCTTCTGTAGCTTGAGCCGCGCTTCGTAGCGGTCTTCCTGGCTGACCCGCTGATCCTCGATGATCGACATCAAATGCTTGCGCTTGGCGGCAAATTTCTGCACGGTTTTGCGCCGTTTTTGATCGCGGTTGATAAGAGCGGTTTTGGCCATGGTCGTTAGTTCCTGAAAGGAAATTTGAATCCCGCCAGCAATGCCCTGCCTTCTTCGTTGGTCTTGGCGGTGGTCGTAATGGTGATGTTCATGCCGCGTATCGCATCGATCTTGTCGTACTCGATTTCCGGGAAAATAATCTGTTCCCTGATCCCGAAATTGAAATTGCCGCGGCCGTCGAAAGACTTGGCGGATATGCCGCGAAAGTCACGTATACGCGGGATTGCAACCGTGACCAGACGGTCGAGAAACTCATACATGCGCGTGCCGCGCAGGGTCACTTTGCACCCTATCGGGTAGCCCTCACGGATCTTGAAGACTGCTATGGACTTGCGCGATTTCGTAACCAGCGGCTTCTGACCCGCGATCTTGGTCATGTCGGCAACGGCATTGTCCATGATCTTCTTGTCGTTCACCGCCTCGCCCACACCCATATTGAGCGTGATCTTGTTGATCCGCGGCACCTGCATCGTGGTCTTGTAGCCGAACTGCTCCATCAGCTGCTTGACGACGTTGTCGCGATAGTGCGCGTGCAGCCGCGCGGGTGCCGCGGATTTCTCTGATTTAGCCGGTGTGCTCATGCGTCTATCACTTCACCATCGGATTTATAGATGCGCACGCGGCGGCCGTCGTCGAGTGACTTCGTGCCAACGCGGTCCGCTTTCTTGGCGGTCGGGTTGTAGATCGCGACATTGGAAACATGCAGGGGCATTTCCTTGTCGACAATGCCGCCGGTCGCGCCCTTCATCGGATTCGGGCGTTGATGCTTCTTCACGCGGTTGATGCCTTCGATGAGAACGTGATCGGCGTCCACCACCCGCAGCACGCTGCCGCGCTTGCCCTTGTCTCTGCCGGCGATCACGATCACGTCATCGCCCTTGCGGATTTTGCGTATGCTCATGTGGATTTCCTACAGAACTTCCGGCGCCAGCGAAACGATTTTCATGAAACGCTCAGTCCGCAGCTCACGCGTCACCGGTCCAAAGATGCGAGTGCCGATGGGCTCGAGCTTGGCTGTCAGCAGCACGGCCGCGTTGCTGTCGAACTTGATCATCGAGCCGTCCGAGCGGCGGATGCCCTTGGCGGTGCGCACTACGACAGCGTCGTAGATCTCGCCTTTCTTAACGCGCCCGCGGGGTGCCGCATCCTTGATGCTGACCTTGATCACGTCGCCTATGCCGGCGTAACGCCGCTTGGAGCCGCCCAGCACCTTGATGCACATTACTGCGCGCGCGCCGGTGTTGTCAGCGACATCCAAAATGGATTGCATCTGTATCATTGCCGATCTCGATTAAAAGCTAACTGCTCTTTCCAACTTGCTCCGCCTAACAACACCAGCGGTCAGTTTTGGAACCCGTCCGGGCCTGATGTCCGCGCCGCTCTAAGCTACCAGAGGCGGCACGACACGAGGAAAACCACGGATTGTAATGAAAATTACTATCTATTTCAAGCTATTCGAGCGTCGTCCGCTTTATACGGTGCGCGCCTTTTCGATGAGCTTGGTCACACGCCAGGTCTTGGTCTTGGCGATGGGGCGCGATTCCTCGATCAGCACCGTGTCGCCCTGCTTGAATTCGTTTTTCTCGTCGTGAGCGTGATATTTTTTTGATCGCGTCACGATTTTCCCATAGAGAGGGTGCTTGACGCGGCGCTCGACGAGCACCGTGACCGTCTTGTCCATTTTGTCGCTGACGACACGGCCGGACAGCGTGCGCTTGTTCTTCGTTGTTTCACTCATGACTGGCGCGCCTTTTCGTTGAGCATGGTGCGCACGCGCGCGATATCGCGCCGCACCTTCTTGATCTGGCTGTTGTTAGTGAGCTGTTGTGTCGCGATCTGCATGCGCAGGCTGAATTGCGCCCTGAGCAGATCGTTGAGTTCCTGCTGCAGCTCCGCTGGGCTCTTGCCCCTCAATTCACTCGCTTTCACGCTTAACCTCCGACCATCCGGTTGACAAACGCCGTCTGCAGCGGCAGTTTCGCCGCGGCCAGACGGAATGCCTCGCGCGCCGAAGCTTCATCGATTCCATCCATCTCGTACAGAACCTTGCCCGGGACGATCTCGGCAACCCAGTATTCGGGATTGCCCTTGCCGTTGCCCATGCGCACTTCCGCGGGCTTTTGCGAAATGGGCTTGTCCGGGAAAATGCGGATCCAGATGCGACCGCCGCGTTTGATGTGGCGGGTCATCGCGCGGCGCGCGGCTTCGATCTGGCGCGCCGTTAGACGGCCGCGGGTAATCGCCTTCAGTCCGAATTCTCCGAAGCTCACCTTGTTGCCACGGGTCGCAACGCCTTTATTGCGCCCCTTTTGTTCCTTGCGATACTTACGTCTAGCTGGCTGCAGCATGTTTTACTCCTGGAGCCCTTCTTTTGCGGGGGGCTGGTTTGGGTGCGGGAGCTTCAGGGGCGGCTTCGGACGCCACGGCCGGCGCACCCAACATCTGTTCCTGCTTGCTCACGACCTCGCCTTTGAATACCCATACTTTGATACCTATGACGCCATAGGTAGTCTTGGCCTCCGAAGTGCCATAGTCGATATCCGCACGCAGTGTATGCAACGGCACGCGTCCTTCGCGATACCATTCCGTGCGCGCAATCTCGATTCCGTTCAGGCGCCCTGCGCTCATGATTTTGATACCCTGGGCGCCGAGCCGCATCGCGTTGGTGATAGCGCGTTTCATCGCACGCCGGAACATGATCCGCTTCTGCAGCTGCTGCGCGATCGAATCTGCGATCAACTGCGAATCGAGCTCGGGTTTGCGGATCTCCTCGATATTGACGTGGACGGGTACATGCAGCATTTTCTGCAACTGCGTGCGCAGCGATTCGATGTCTTCGCCTTTCTTGCCGATCACCACGCCAGGGCGGGCACTATAGATGGTGATCTTCGCGTTTTTCGCCGGCCGCTCGATGATGATCTTGCTCACCGCGGCATGCCCGAGCTTCTGCTTCAGGAACTCACGAACCTTGATGTCTTCCTGCAGCATGCCGGGGAAATTCTTGCTGTTGGCATACCACTTCGAGCTCCAGTTGCGAAGCACCGAAAGCCTGAATCCGACCGGATGTATTTTCTGTCCCATGACTACTTCCTTCCGTCGCCGACGGTGAGGTGAATATGGCAGCTGTGCTTGAGAACCCGCACGCCGCGGCCCTTGGCGCGTGCATGAAAGCGCTTCAGCACAGGCCCTTTTTCAACAAAAATCCGCGTGACCTTGAGCTCATCGATATCTGCGCCGTCGTTGTGTTCGGCATTGGCAATCGCCGACTCGAGCACCTTGCGCAGGATGACGGCACCTTTCTTGGGGCTGAAGGACAGCAGCGTGAGCGCTTTCTCGACCTGCAGGCCACGGATCTGATCAGCAACAAGGCGGCCTTTCTGCGCCGACAGCCGTACGCCATTCAATTTTGCGGTGGTTTCCATTCCCTATCCCCTCACTTCTTGGGTTGCGCGGCGGCTGCTGGCGCTGCGGCGGGGGCCGGCGCCGACGCTCCCGGTCCAACGCTCGCCTTTCTGTCCGCGCCGGCAGAGGCGGCGGACACGCTACCGGCCTTCGAGTGTCCCTTGAAGATCCGCGTGTGGGAAAACTCGCCAAGCTTGTGGCCGACCATATTTTCCGAGATGTAGACCGGAATATGCTGTTTGCCGTTGTGCACGGCGATCGTGAGCCCAACGAAGTCGGGCAGTATGGTCGAGCGGCGCGACCACGTGCGGATCGGCCGCTTGTCGTTCGACGCGCGCGCCGCCTCCACTTTAGCCATCAAGTGATAGTCGACGAAAGGACCTTTTTTGACTGAGCGTGCCATGTTTTACCTCGTTATGCGGCGCTGACTTTGGCGTGGCGGCGGCGCACGATCATGCTGTTCGTGCGCTTGTTCTTGCGCGTGCGGTAGCCTTTGGTGAGCGTGCCCCACGGGCTCACCGGATGCTGGCCGGCTGCAGTCTTGCCTTCGCCGCCGCCATGTGGATGATCGATCGGGTTCATCGCAACGCCCCGCACGGTCGGGCGAATGCCGCGCCAACGCTGTGCGCCCGCCTTGCCGATCGAACGCAGGCTGTTCTCTTCGTTGCCGACTTCACCTATGGTCGCGCGGCAGTTCACGTGCACTTTGCGGATTTCACCGGAGCGCAGCCGCAGCTGTGCATATTCGCCTTCACGGGCCAGAAGCTGAACCGACGTGCCGGCGGCGCGGGCGAGCTGGGCGCCTTTTCCGGGCAGCATCTCGATGCAATGTATGGTCGTACCTACCGGGATGTTGCGCAGCGGCAGGGTGTTGCCAACTTTGATCGGTGCGTCGGGGCCATTCTGCAGCTGCATACCTGTGCTAAGACCCTTGGAGGCGATCACGTAGCGGCGCTCGCCGTCGGCGTAACACAAGAGTGCGATATTGGCGCTGCGATTCGGATCGTGCTCAAGCCGTTCCACGCGCGCGACGATGCCATCTTTGTTGCGTTTGAAATCGATGATCCGGTAGTGCTTTTTGTGTCCGCCACCCTGGTGCCTTGTGGTGATGCGGCCATAGTTATTGCGACCGGCATTGCGGTTCTTGCGCTCGACGAGTGACTGATGCGGCGCGCCTTTGTGCAGATTTGGATTGACTACCTTGATGACGGCGCGACGGCCTGGCGACGTCGGTCTGACTTTAACCAGTGCCATTATTTATTCTCCACTGCGACGAAGTTGATTTCCTGGCCAGCCTTCAGGCTCACATACGCCTTCTTCCAGTTGTTGCGGCGCCCCATAAAGCGGCCGAACCGTTTCTCCTTGCCCTTGACGTTTGTGACCTGCACCGTGGTGACCTCGATCTTTTTGTCCTTGGTGCTGAACATGAGCTCGACTGCCGCTTTGATTTCCGGCTTAGTCGCATCAGACATCACGCGAAACGCGTATTGATTATGTTTCTCGCCGATGAAGGTGCTCTTCTCGGATACCACGGGCGCGAGCAAAACTTTCATCAGGCGCTCGGTGTTTCTGATGGCAGCGGCGGTCATTTCAGCAACTCCTCGAATTTGGCCATGCCGTTCCTGGTCAGCAGCACATTCGCGTGCCGTATCAGACTCACCGGATCGGCATACGCCGCGGCAACTACAGCGACGTTGGGCAGGTTGCGCGCCGACAGCCGCAAATTGTCGTCGACACTGTCGGTCACGATCAGAACGTTCTCAAAGCCCATGCTCTTCACTTTCTGTGCGAGCAGCTTGGTTTTCGGCGCGTCCAGCGTAAAGTTGTCGACGACCGCGAGGCGACCTTCGCGCGCGAGCTGCGACAGGATCGAGCACACGCCAGCGCGATACATTTTCTTGTTCAGCTTGTGACTGAAATTTTCATCCGGACGATTGGGGAATATCTTGCCGCCACCACGCCACAAGGGGCTGGATGTCATCCCCGCGCGTGCGCGGCCGGTGCCCTTCTGACGAAATGGTTTCTTGGTCGAGTGTCTCACTTCGCCGCGGTCCTTCTGTGCGCGGGTGCCGCGCCGGCCGTTGGCGAGATATGCGGTTACGACTTGGTGTATCAACGACTCGTTGTAATCACGGCCGAACACATCATCGGTCGCCGCGACGTTTGAGGTCGATTCGCCCTGCTGATTGATGAGTTTGAGTTCCATCATTTACCTGCCTTGCCTGCAGCGGCCGGTTTGGCGGCGGCTGCGCGCGCTTTGCGCGGCTTGACGGTGGGGTACACGGTCACATCGCCGTTGCGCGAACCGGGCACAGCACCGCGTATCAACAGCAGTTGCCGCTCCGCGTCGATGCGCACAATCTGCAGGTTCTGGGTCGTGCGCCGCGCGGCGCCGAGGTGACCCGCCATCTTCTTGCCTGGAAAGACGCGGCCCGGGTCCTGCGCCATGCTGATCGAGCCCGGCTTGTTATGCGAAACCGAGTTGCCGTGACTCGCCCGGCCGGAGCCGAAGTGATAGCGTTTGATGACACCCGCAAATCCCTTGCCGATGGAGACGCCGGCAACGTCGACGATCTGGCCGACCTGAAAAACGTCGGTACCGATCACGCCACCCACTTTGAAATTCGCGAGTTGATCGGCGGCGACGCGAAATTCCTTCAGCACCGATCCCGCTTCGACGCCCGCTTTAGCGTAATGGCCGGCGGCTGCCTTGTTGACGCGCCCTGCGCGGCGCTTGCCGTACGCGACCTGTACTGCGTTGTAGCCGTCGCTCTCGGCGGTCTTGATCTGGGTCACGCGATTGTTCGACACGTCGACCACGGTCACCGGAATGGAGTCGCCATCGTCGGTGAACACGCGCGTCATGCCGATCTTGCGACCGACTAGTCCTAAGCTCATGCTCATCACCTTTTCTGTTTAACCCCATCTGCACCTTGCGATCCAGACTGGGTGCCGACTGCAATTGGCCGGCGGTAATTCAGGGACTGGAGAGTAGGGGCTGCTAGGGAGCTTCGGCCCCGGACCCCTGATCCCGCATTCCTACAACTTAATCTCTACATCCACTCCTGCCGGCAGATCGAGCTTCATCAACGCATCCACCGTTTTGTCGGTGGGATCGATGATGTCCATCAACCGCAGGTGAGTGCGAATCTCGAACTGGTCGCGCGAGGTCTTGTTCGCGTGCGGCGAACGCAGTACGTCGAACCGCTCTTTGCGCGTCGGCAGCGGCACCGGACCTTTGACCACGGCACCAGTGCGCTTCGCGGTATCCACGATCTCGAGCGCCGATTGATCGATCAGACGGTAATCGAACGCCTTGAGACGGATACGGATCTTCTGACTTTTAACGGTGGCCATCGGCATTACTCGATAATCTTGGCGACGACGCCGGCGCCTACGGTTCGGCCGCCCTCG
>JADMIO011827349.1_pt1 | contig 10294 bp, 11 predicted proteins | sample 8958161 | NCBI WGS metagenome assembly JADMIO01 (sample SAMN16585339, study PRJNA669376) | soil metagenome | isolation source: Crop rotation soil | place: USA: Cullars Rotation, Alabama | collected 2011
CTTTCCCCCGGGCCGGGGGCGCTCCGGCGGCTGCCCTCCCAACGATTGATGCGATGAAGACGGCGCTCACCCTGACCGATGCGCAGGTTGCCGCCATCACTCCGTTGCTCGACGAATTCGCCAAGGCGCAGCAAGGCCCAGCCGAAGGGCAAGCCAATGCAGCCGACCAGAGATTCACGCTGGGCGAAAAAATCGCGGCCACGTTGACCGACGCCCAAAAGCCGCAACTCACGCAATTTTTCCGTCCCCGCCCGGTGACTTACCCGAGCATCGCACAAGTCGCCATCTCGCACGGCTGGGGCTATGGCAGCATTGATCCCGCCAGCATCCAGGCGGACGGCGGCGGGATGGCGTTGCGGCAGGGAATCATTGGTCTCGTCAACAAGGGTGAGCCGCGCAAGCCGGACCAATGGGGTGCATTGCGCGCGTGGCAGTGGGGCGTGAGCCGTCTGATCGACTATTTCGAGGCCAACCCCTCCGCCGGCGTGAACCCGCGCGGTGTTTCCATCGAGGGTGTTTCTCGTTATGGCAAAGCCGCCTTGGTCGCGATGGCGTTTGAACCCCGCCTCGGAGCCGCGCTCGTCGCCTCCTCCGGTGAAGGCGGCGCCAAGCTCCACCGTCACGACTACGGCGAGGCCGTCGAAAATCTCACCGCTGGGGAATATTACTGGATGGCGGGCAACTTCCTCAAATACGGCGCGGCTGAACCGTTCAAAAAAGATGCCGGCGACATCCCGGTGGATTCGCACGAGCTCATTGCGCTCTGCGCTCCGCGTCCGTGTTTCATCAGCTACGGCGTGCCGGTCAATCCGACCGTCGGCATTCCCGATCCCGCTTGGGTGGACGCACCCGGCAGCTACATGGCCACCATCCTCGCCAGCCCTGCCTATGAGTTGCTCGGCAAAAAAGGGCTGGGCGTGAAGCCCGCCGATTACATCACGGCGCCGATGCCAGCCGTGAAGCAGCTGGTCGGTGGAGAACTCGCATGGCGTCAGCAGGAAGGCGGCCACACCTCCGCCCCCAACATTGCCCCGTTCTTCGATTGGATCGCCGCCTACATCAAGGCACCCGCGGTGCCCCAGTGAGCGCTGCGCGTTCTAAAAAAAGGCGCTGAAATTTCACGGAGGCCGCTCGCTTGCGAACGGCCTCCGTTTCCTTTTTCTTCCGTCACCCCTCGTTTTGCCATGAACCCTTCGTTCCGCCTGCTCCCCTTCTTCTCCGCCGCCGCGCTTTGTGCGACTGCGATGTTCGCCCAAACCCCGGCTCCCGCGCCCGCCCCGGCGGCCGCTCGTGGTCGCGGAACTCCCGCCTACGAACCCGCCTCGCGCACCGACGCCAATTCGCTGAAAGCCCACGAACAACACCTCGCCAAGCGCACGCAGGGCAAAATCGACGTTTATTTCGAGGGCGATTCCATCGCCCGCCGCTGGGGCGCCACCGACTACCCCAAATATCTGGCAAACTGGAACGAGAATTTCTTTGGCTGGAACGCCGGCGATTTCGCCTGGGGCGCCGACACGCTGCAAAACATTCTCTGGCGCCTCGACAACGGCGAGCTGGATGGCGTCAACCCGAAGGTCATCGTCTTCCTCGGCGGCACGAACAACGTCGGCGGCATGCCCGGCAACGACGCCAAAGCCGAGGAGATCACTCGCGGCGTGAAGGCCGTGCTCGACCGCTTTCAACAAAAGGCGCCCAACGCCACGGTCATTCTCACCGCCATCTTCCCGCGGAATAACAACCCCCAGCTCTACGCCTTCATCAAGCAGATCAATGCCGGTATCGCGAAACTCGCCGATGGCAGGAAAGTCCGCTACCTCGACGTGAACGACAAGATGGCGGACGCCGACGGGAAGCTCTTCCCCGGCATGATGAACAACGACAATCTGCACCCCGACCTGAAGGGCTACCAAGTTTGGGCAGATGGCCTGAAGCCGATCCTCACCGAGTTGCTCGGTCCCCCCGCCAAGACGGACCAGGCGCCCCCGCCGACCGGTGATCCGACCGCAGCCGCCAAGGCTGCACCCGTTACGCCCGCGCCGGCCACGCCGCCGCCAGCTCGCTAGTCTCAATTCGCTTCAAGTGGAGCGCGAGTCATCCTGCCTCTTACCCGGCGGGTTACCTCGTAGCTCGACGCCTGGGCGCAGGGATTGGGTTTCAGGGTTAGCCTTCATGCAACCGCCAAGCGTGGGCTTCACCTTCCGCAGTCCCTCGCAGGCCGTCCGGCCGCGGCGCCTCGTAACGAGCGCGAGCAATCTCGCTCGGCTCAAATCCGCACCAGCTCCCAACTCACGAGCTTCCGCCGCTCCACCGTCAGCCACGCAAAACTCGGTTGGGCACCGCGCGGCCGCGACACACAACCCGGGTTCAACCAACGCAGGCCGTCGATCATTTCATCGCGCGGCAGGTGGGTGTGGCCATGCAGCAGAGCATGGAATCCCTTCGGCGCGTCGTGCGGCGGAATATGCGTCAGGTAAAACTTCACGCCTTCGCGCTCCAGCTCGAGTGTGATCGGCCAAGCCGCGCAGGAATCACAGTTGCCCAACACTACGTGCAAAGGAGGCCCGAGTTGTTCAAACTCCACCAGCACCGCCGGGTCGCACACGTCGCCGAGATGCCAGATTTCGTCCGCCCCACGCAGCCGCTCCGGGAGCGACGGCGGATAACGGTCGTGGGTGTCGGACAAAACGGCGATGCGCATGAGCTTCCACGATGCTTACGCCCGGCGGTGCGGCCCGCACCTCAAAAACCAAATGATCATCGCGAGAATCCCCTCCACCATCCCGTCAAACCCGCCCTTGACACTCCCCGGGGCGTCGGGCACTTCTGACCCTCTTTTTCTTAAAACGTCATGCAACCCACATTCCGCCCGCACCGCAAGAAGCGCGCCCGCAAGATTGGTTATCGTGCCCGTATGGCGACCAAGGGCGGCCGCAAAGTCATCAAAGCCCGCCGTCTCAAAGGCCGTAAGCGCCTGACGGTCGTCTGAGTTTGGCGCGCCGCGTCCGTCCGTAGCCACGAGCGCCAGCGAGTGGAACCCGACGCGCACCGCCGAGTTACCGCGCCCATGCGTTTCCACCCTGAGCAGCACCTGCGCCGCCAGGGTGATATTCGCGCCGTTCGCGAACAGGGCCGCCGGGTCGACTGCCGCGCCTTCACGCTCTTGTGGCGTTCGCGCAACGTTTCCGCCGACGCCACCGCGCCGGTGAGCCCGCTTTCGCCACCGAGTCCGACCCTCTCGCGTGTCTGCGTCGTGGCCTCCACGGCCGCCGTCGGCGCCGCCGTGCAGCGCAACCGCGCCAAGCGCCGCCTCCGTGAAATCTTCCGCCACCACCAGCACCTCGTGCCCGCCGGCTGCGACCTGATGTTGATCGCACGCGCGGCCACCACCCGCTGGCCCATCACGGAACTGGAGAAAAAATTCACCGAGGCGTGTGGACAAATCGCCCCGCCTCCAGCCACCGCCCGGTCATGAGTGCACCCGGCCGCAACTCCCTGCAGCTTTTTTTGCGGCTGCCCGCCTCGGCCCTGCTGGTCCTGCTCCGTTGTTATCAACGCCTGCTGTCGCCCGTTTTGCCGGCGCTGCTGGGACCAGGCTGCGGCTGCCGCTTTTCGCCGACATGCTCGCACTATGCGATTGAGGCGATTCAGCACCACGGCGCGCTCGCCGGCACCTTGCTCGCCGCGCGCCGGCTCGTGAAGTGCACGCCGTTCCACCGCGGCGGCTTCGACCCGGTGCCCACCCGCTCACCCGCTCCCCGTTGCACCCGCGTGACGGCCTGAGCCCCTTCGCTTTTCATGGACAAAAAGAACACGGTCATCGGCGTGCTGCTCATCGCAGCGGCACTAGTTGCCATCATTCTCACTCCGAAGCCCGCCCCGGTGTCCGCGCCGGCTCCGGTCGCGACGGCCCCCGCAGCCACGACTGGCACCGCGACCACCACACCGGGTTCGACCAGCGCGACCCAAGCCAACGGCGCGGCCACCGCGACGCCGGGCGCCGCACCCGTGGTCAACACCGCCTTCGCGGCCATCGCACGCGATGACGCGGCCGCCAATGTCACGACCCTGTCCAACGACTTTATCGAGGTTCACTTCACCGATTTCGGCGGCGCCGTCCGCGATGTTGCGTTCACGAAGCGCGACCAGCGCGACCGGCTCGTTTACGCCGCCGAACTCAACAGCAAGGATCCGTTTGTTTTCAACTCGGCGCACGCCGACCCGATGCTGGCCTTCGTCGACTTCCCGGGACTCGACCGGCATGTCCGTTACAACCGGGTTTCGCAAACCACCACCGAAGTCGTCTACCAGACCGTGCTCGATGGCCGGCTCGAGGTCACGCGCCGCTACGTGCTCGCGCCCAATGCCGCACCGGGCAGCGATCCCTACCAGCTCCGTCACGAAACCACCTTCCGCAATCTCACCGCCCAAGTCGCGCCGATGCCTCTCGTCGCATTGAGCATTGGCACCGCCGCCCCGACCGGCGCCCGCGATCTCGGCACCCAGCTCACGACTGGTTTCTCGACCGGCAAGGACCAGACCTTCATTGTCCGCCACCAGCTGGAAGGCGGCAACGGGTTCCTCGGCATCGGCGCCAGTGAGCAAAAAGCCCAGATCGTCAGTTCCGGCGCCGCCCTCTGGACGACCGTCAGCAACCAGTTTTTCGCCACCATCCTCACGCCTGATGAACCCGCCTCGGGCCTCGTCACCCGTCGCGTGAAGCTTCTCCCCCTGCTACCGGACACCGATCTTCACGCCTACGGGATCACTGGCACCACGCAGTTCACGCTCAAACCGATCGCCGCCAATGGGGAGATCAAGCTCGGCGGCAACTTCTACGTCGGCCCGAAGGAATACAAGCGGCTCGGTAACGCGTCGGTCTTCAAGGCGGAGCAGCGCCTCGTGATGCAGTATGGGTTTTGGAAATTCTTTAGCGCGCTCCTCGTCACCCTCATGGGCTGGATGCATGCGCTGGTGCCGAACTGGGGCGTCGCGATCATTCTCTCCACCCTTTCGCTCAAGCTGATTTTCCTCCCGCTGACAATCAAGGCCTCCCGCTCAATGAAGCGCATGGCCAAGCTTCAGCCGCTGATCACCGCGCTGCGGGACAAATACAAGGACAACCCCCAGAAGCAGCAAACCGCGATGATGGAGCTCTACAAGGAGCACAAGGTGAACCCGCTCGGCGGCTGCCTGCCGATGCTGATCCCGTTCCCGTTTTTCATCGGGTTTTTCTCGATGCTGCAGAGCACGGCGGAGCTGCGATTCGCACCGTTCCTCTGGGCGCACGATCTGTCTTCAACCGATACGATCGGCTATCTCTGGGGCCTCTCGATCAACGTGCTTCCGATCGTGCTCACGATCTCGACCTTCGTTCAGATGCGTCTCACTCCGACGCCCACCGTCGACAACGCCCAGGCGAAGATGATGCAGTTCATGCCGCTCATCTTTCTCTTCTTCTATTACAGCATGCCCGCCGCCCTCTCGCTCTACTCGACCACGAATGCGGTGTTCACGATTCTCCAACAGATCGTCATCAACCGGATGAAGGAACCCGACGAAACCGCGCCGGCCCCTCTCGGCGGCAAACCGGTGAAGAACGTCACGCCGAAAAAGAAGTAGCGAGTAGTGGGCATGAGATCCGCCTGATCAATTACCGCCGTTCGCTTCTGGTTCGCTTCCGTTCAACTCCCTACGCACTACCCGCTACTCGCTCCTGCCCTCGCGATGGCCAAGCACAACAAGTGGTCGAAGGTAAAACGGCTCAAGGCCGTCACCGACAGCCGCCGCGGCAAGGTTTTCTCCCGCCTCTCGCGCGACATCACCCTCGCCGCCAAGGCCGGCGGCGGCGACCCCGAGAGCAATGCCCGCCTTCGCACGCTCGTCCTCAAGGCCCGCGAGACCAACATGCCCGCCGAGAACGTTGACCGCGCCATCAAGAAGGGCACCGGCGAATTACCAGGCGTGGTTTACGAGGAAATCACCTACGAGGGCTATGGCCCCGGCGGCGTGGCCTTCGTCGTCAACGTCACCACCGACAACAAAACTCGCGCGGCGAAGGACGTCCGCGCAGCCTTCGCCCACAGCGGGGGCAATCTCGCGAGCACCGGGGCCGTCGCCTTCCAGTTTCTTCATGCCGGCCAGTTTCTGATCGCCCCCGATCAGATCACCGAGGACGCGCTGCTCGAAACCGCTCTCGAAGCCGGCGCGGACGATGTCATCGCCAGCGATCAGGGCTTCGAGGTGCGCTGTAACGTTCATGCTTTCGACCGCGTGTCGCACGCGCTCGATCAAAAAGGCGTCAAACCCGTCAGCGCGGAAATCGCCTACATTCCTGTCACCACCGTGCCCGTCCTCGATGTGAACGTCGCGAAGGCCCTCGTGGGCCTGCATGGGGCGCTCGACGAACTGGACGACGTCCAGCACGTCTTCTCCAACGAAGAAATGGATGACGCTATCTCCGATGCCGCGCACGCGTAAATCGGCCGAGCCGGACTGCAGTTGTAGCCCGTTTCGTGAGAAGCGGGATCCGCCCAAGCCGCCCTCCGCCCTCGCGTCATAACCCCCGGCACGTCCTTGCCTCGGGGCGCCCGGGTTGGTTGATTGCCCGCTTCCATGACAGACGATGTCGAAATCGCCTCCGAGAACGACTCCACGCCGCGCCACCTCGCGCCCGGCGAGGTCGGCCTCGTTTCCCCGCGCGACTTCGTTCATTCGCAACCGTTCACGTTCAAGAGCGGCCAGGTAATTTCCGGCTTCACTTTGCGTTATGAGACCTACGGCCAGCTCAATGTCGCACGCGACAACGCCATTCTGATCTGCCACGCGCTCAGCGGCGACCATCACTGCGCCGGCTGGCACTCGCCCACGGACAAGAAGCCCGGCTGGTGGAATAATATCGTCGGCCCCGGCAAGGCCGTCGACACGCGCCGCTTCTTTGTCGTCTGCGCCAACGTCCTGGGCGGTTGTCAGGGCTCGACCGGCCCCTCGTCGCTCAATCCGGAAACCGGCCGCCCTTACGGAACTCTGTTTCCCTTCGTCACGGTCCGCGACATGGTGCGCTCGCAGAAACTCCTGCTCGACCATCTCGGCGTCGTCGCACTGCACGGCGTGATCGGCGGATCGATGGGCGGCATGCTCGCGATGTTGTTCGCGATCGAATTTCCCCACTTCACCCGTCGCGTGCTCGCGATGGCCACGACTGGCCGCGAAAGCGCCCAGGCGATCGCTTTCAATGAGGTCGGCCGCCAGGCGATCATGCAGGATCCAGCGTGGAATCGCGGCGACTATCCCCGCGATGGCGGCCCGCGCGTCGGCCTCGCGATCGCGCGCATGATGGCCCACATCACCTACGTCTCCGACGCGTCGATGGACCGGAAATTCGGCCGCCGCAAAAAGGAAACCGCCGCCGCGGGCGACGCCTACACTTTCGACGTGCAGTTCGAGGTTGAAGGTTATCTGCGCCACCAAGGCCAAAGCTTTATCAACCGCTTCGACGCGAACTCCTATCTCTACATCACGCGTGCGCTCGACCAGTTCGACCTCGCCCACGCCTACGGCTCGCTGGAGCAGGCCTTCGCGCCCGTCGAGGCCGAGGTGCTCATCGTCGGCTTTACGAGCGACTGGCTTTTCCCGCCCGAGCAAAACCGGGCGCTGGCCCTCGCGCTGCTCCGCGCCGGCAAACGGGGCAACTACGCCGAGCTTTCCACCGACCTCGGCCACGATTCGTTCCTCCTCGAATCCGAGGAACTCTACACGCTCGTCCGCGGCTTTCTGAACCGCGACGAGGTGCACGAATTCGATTATTCGATCTGACGCCATGACCAAGCTCGTCGTCAAACGCACGGTGGACATGCAGATCATCGGGGATTGGGTGGAGCCCCACACCCGCGTGCTCGATCTCGGCTGCGGCCCGGGCGTGCTGCTCGATTATCTCGTGCAGACCAAAAAAGTCTCCGCGGTCGGCGTGGACCTCGAGTTCGCCAAAATCACCGCCTGCGTCCGCCGCGGCGTGACGGCGTATCAAGGCGACATGATCGCATTCATGCGCGCGTTTCCCGAAAAACATTTCGACCGCGTTATTTGCTCACGCACCGTCCATGAATTAAGCGACCCGACCGGGGTGATCCTGGAGGCGCTGCGGGTCGGCCACGCGCTCACCGTGGGTTTCGTGAACCACGGTTTTTGGAAAAATCGGATCGACGGCCTTTTTCGCGGACGGAAAGTGCGCAACGAGGTTTACAACACCGAGTGGTTCGAGAGCCGCCCGGCAAACCCCGTGACGATCGCCGACTTCGAGCATTTCTGCGCCGCCAAGGACATCCGCATTTCCCGCCGCGCCCATCTCGCTGGCAACTGGCACACACCCTGCCGCACGCTCCCGAATCTCTTCGCCGGCTACGCGCTCTACGACCTGGCGCGCTGAACCGCGCGAAACAGTTTATTTTCCTGCGTTGCGGAAGGCCGAAATAAACTCGCTGGCCTCGAACACCTCTAGCGGGCACCCTGACCCCATGAAACGCCGCCATTTCCTGTTCGCTTTCCTCGCCTTCGTTGCGACCTGCGCTTTCGCCGCCGCCGCCGAGGTTCAGAAAATCACTCCCGCCGAGGCCGCGCAGCGCGTCGCCGAGGGCAAGGCCGTCCTTGTCGATGTCCGCGAAGCGAGCGAATGGGCGCAAACTGGCGCGGCCGCGCCCGCCGTGCTCCTCGCCAAAAGCGATTTCGATGGCGCGCAGAAAGACTGGAAGCCGTTCCTCGAGAAAAATGCCGGCAAGGAAATCATCCTCTACTGCCGCACCGGCAATCGCTCCGGGCAGGTTTGCACCGCCCTCGCCGAGAAAGGCGTGAAAGTCCTGAACGCCGGCGGCCTCAAGGACTGGACCGACGCCGGCCTCCCCGTGCGCAAGGTCGACGAGAAAAAATAACCGCGGGCCGCCTTATTCCGCTACGCTGCCCGTCGCCGTGACGGCGGCCTTGAATGGATTCCGCTCCGGTGCCTCCGCATGCGGCACCGCCCCGAGCAAACCGCGGACCAGCCAATTCACCGCCGGCACACGGTGGCGGAGCCAGACCGCCATTGGTTCAGGCTTCGCGCCCAGCCCGGCCTTGGGTTCCAGCGCCGTGCGGCCGAGCGAAAGCCGGCGACAGCGCCAGTGGATCGCGTCGGCCACCGTCGCCTGCAACAGCCGCAAATAAATCGGCAATCCGTCCGCCGCCGCCGCGCGGTCGAAACCGATGTAGTAACCGATCGCCGTTTCGCCATCGCGCACACTCGTCACAAAACCGATCAATCGACCTTCGCGCCGCACCACCGTGCAGCGAAAATCGTCCCCAGCCGCAGCGGCGAGCCGTGGAAGATACGACGACCCAATTGTGACGAGTTTTACCGCCGCGTTGCCCTGCACCTCCCGATACAGTTCGTGCAACCGGTCCGCATGGGCGGAGACATCCGTCAATGACTCCACGAGACAGCCGGCGGCTAGCAGTTTCTTGTTCAGGTCCTTCGATTTTCGCCGGTATTTCGCGTCGAGCGCCCCGAGATAATCGTCGTGGGTGCGCCACGCCGGATCCAATTCCAGAACCATGTTGGGCTCGGTTTCGAGCGGACGATAGCTGAACGTGCGCAACACTTCCACGCCGCCGTGGTTCGTGCCGAGATCCTTCACCATCATCATATCGGCCTGTCCACTCAACCGTTCGCTGCGCCGGATGCGATAGAGCGCCTCCGCGACGGCGGACCACAATAGCGCCGGGTCTTCATCGGGCCCGAACGCCACGCCGTGGCAACCCCAGCTCAGCAGATTTCCCGCGACCAAGAGGCGTTCGCGAAAGTGACGCTTCGCAGATTTCGCCGCAGGAGAAAGCAGCTTCCGCAGCAAACCACGCGCGCCCGTCAAGGCGGCCCCTGGCCCGCCCGCGCCGAATTGCTCGCCGGTGATCGTGACGATCTGCGCCACCACCAATGCCACCGGCTTCTCTTCCGCGAAAATCATCGCGTAGCGCGGCCGAACGTTTGGCGGCCCATGCGTCTCGATGACGCGCAGCACCTCGCGCCGAAGAAAAAATCCGCCCTGCCTGGCCAGCGCGTCCCAACGTGCGCCGTCGACATAGTCGATGCGATCGGCCAGCACGAAACCAAAACCGGTTGGCCGGTGCCGCGCCTGGTGCCGGCCACGCAATTCCCGCAATTTGGTGCGAAGCTTGGTCAACGCCTTGCTCTGTGCCGGGACATTCGCCATCTTTCCAGCACATTGGGATCCTAAGCTTAGAATTCCACGTGGACAAGTTGTCGCGG
>JADMIO010950844.1_pt1 | contig 10293 bp, 1 predicted proteins | sample 8958161 | NCBI WGS metagenome assembly JADMIO01 (sample SAMN16585339, study PRJNA669376) | soil metagenome | isolation source: Crop rotation soil | place: USA: Cullars Rotation, Alabama | collected 2011
CGCTCAGCTTGCCGAGCTGGACCTCGTGGATCCCGTGGAGCTTGCCGTACTCCGCGACCGCCTCGTAGAGCGGCTCGAGGACGGCCCCGATCTCCATCTGCAGGTGACCCGCGTGGAACATATCCTCGAGGGCATTGAGGGTGGCCGGATGTTGCGGCTGCGAGGTCAGGATCTCGCGGTACACCTCCACGGCGCCCTTGCGGTCCCCGAGCTGGTTCTGCAGCGTCTGACCGAGCCGGAACTGGAGCGTCGCCACCTCGGCGTCGCCGTCGGCCAGCTGGATCTCGCGTCGCAGGATCTCCGAGAGCTCCGGCCACGCGGCCGTTGCCGAGTACAGGCGATCGAGTGCGAGCACCGCAGGCTTGTTGTCGAACTCGACTTCAAGGATGCGGCGGTACGTGGTGATCGACTTGTCGACGTTGACGATCTCCTGCTCGTACACGCGCGCAAGCCGGGACAGCAGATCGACCTGTCGCGGTACGTCGAGCGATTTGTCGGCCTCGGCCTGGTAGAGCTTGGCGAGCGTCTCGAACGAGTTCGTGATCGCGGCGAGCCGCTCGATCGCATCGAGCGTCTTCGGATTCCCCGAGTCGTCGCGCAAGGCACGCGCGTGGGCATCGAATGCCGCAGGCGCGTTGCCGATCATCTGCTCGTGGAGCGTGGCGATGCGATGCAACAGCTCGACCCGCGCGAGCGGATCTTCGTTGTGCGCGACCATCACCTCGAGGACATCGACGAGCTTGCCGAACTCACCCGAGTGCTCGTAGATCGGCTCGAGCACGCGCGCGGCCATGACCGGCTCGGTCTTGCCGTGAACAAGCCCATCGAGTGCGTGCAGCGTTTCGGAGTGCGACGGATCGAGGTCGAGGGCCTCGCGATAGCTCTCGATCGCCCGAGCCACGTCGCCGAGCCGGATCTGCCAGAGATGGCCAACGCGGTACTTGAGCGCGACGGTCTCTCCCGTGGTCTCGGCGAGCTCGACCTGACGCTCGAGGTTGCCGAGCAGGTCGTACCAGCGCTCGGCCTGGCCGTAGAGCCGATCGAGTGACTGGATCGCCGGCAGCTCGTCCGCATCGAGATCGAGAATTCCCTGGTACGTCTCGATCGCCTTGGGGACATCGCCGAGCTCGCGGTCGTAGACCTGCGCGAGCACGTACAACATCCGCTTCTTCTCGGCCGGATCTTCGGCGAGGTCGGCCTTCTTCGCGTAGACGTCCTTGAGCGGCTCCCACCGCGCGAGTCGCACGTAGAGCCGTTCGAGGGCATCCATCGCCGTCATGTCGACGTCGTCGATCGTGAGCACGTGCCGGAACGTCGCGATCGCGGCGTCCGAGTTACCCAGGACCTCCTCCTCGATCTGCGCCGAGCGATAGAGCAGCTGCTTGCGCTCGTCGACGTTCGGTAGAATGTCGGCCTTGCGCTTGAGCACGTCGACGAGCTTGGGCCAATCGCCCGTGCGCTCGTGGATCGTCTGGATCGCCGTGGCGGCTTCGACCGCGTGCGGCGCCGAGACCAGCACTCGCTCGTAGGTGGTCACTGCCGCCTTGTCGTCCCGGAGCTCGTGCTCCTGGATCGACGCCCGGCGGAACAGCAACATGACCTTGAGATCGTCTTCCGACGTCTCGGAGGCCACCTGATCATAGAGCTCCGCCGCATCGGCCCACTTCGAGAGCACGCGCGACAAGCGATCGAGCTGGGCATGCGTGGTGTCGTTGCGAGGATCGTCGCGGAGCGCGCGCGCGAACGTGGCGAACGCGGCATCGGCGTTGTCGCCGCCGATCTCGTGAAGCTCGGAGATCTTGTGGAGCAGCTCGATCTTGCGGACGGGATCGAAGGCGTGCTTCGCCATGATCTCGTACACGCCGATCGACTTGGTCCAGTCGCCCCGGCCCTTGTAGATCGGCTCGAGGATGTTCGCGATCGTGAGCTCGTGCTCCGCGTGCGTGATCAACCGCTCGAGAGCGCCGACCGCATCGCGATTCTGGTCCTCGTGATCGAGCACCTGACGATACGTCTCCACGGCGGCGCCGAGCTCGTTCAGATGAGTCTCGCGCAGCTGCGCGAGGCGCACCAGCAGCGCGACCTGCTCGTGCTTGCTCTCGACGAGCTGCAGCTGACGACTGATGTTGTCGCCGAGATCGCGCCACGATCCACGCTGGACATACAGCCGATCGATCGCACGCAGCGCCTTCACGTCATCCGGGGCCTGCCCCAGGATCTCGATGTAGGTGGTGATCGCCTCGTCCTGGTTGTTCAGCATCTCCTCGTGTAGCGAGGCGATGCGGAACAAGAAGTCGAGACGCTCGTCTGCTTCGTTCGCGATGTCGACGCGGCGGCGATAGACCTCGAGTAGCTCGGGGAACTTCTCGTCTCGCGTGAAGATCGATTCGAGCGCGGCGAGCGCGGCGAGATCGTCCTGCTCGATCGCGAGTGCCTTGCGATAGAACTCGACGGCCTTGTCGCTCTTGCCGAGCCGGTCTTCATACGACCGTGCGACCTTCGTTGCGAGCTCGTGCGCGAGCCGCTGATCGAGATCCTTGCTCGCGAGCCCTACCTCGTAGAGCTGCACCAGCTTCGCCCAGCCCTCCTCGATGATCGGGGAGAGGGACTCGAGCTGCTCTTTGGCCGCCTCGGTGGACGGATCGCCCCTGAAGGCACGGGCATACGCATCGAACGCCTTCTCACCGTCGAGCAACTTGGTGCGGTGGAGCTCACCGATCCGTAGCAGCAGAGACGTCCGCCGCAGCGAATCCTGCTCGGCGGCGAGCTGGATCTCGTGGACTCCAACGAGCGGCGCCCATTCGCCGAGCTGCTCGTAGACCGGCTCGAGGATGCCGGCGACCATCAGCTTGTGTGGGCCGTCGGCGCGTAGGTGCACCTCGAGCGCCAGACGCCCGCGCTCGTGAGCGGGGTTGATGTCGAGAATGTCGCGGTACGCGTCGATCGCACCAAGCACGTCGTCGAGGTGCTGTTCCTTGAGCTGACCGAGCCGGTACTTGAGCTCGGCGTGTGCCGCGTCCTCGGGACCGGTGATCAGAAGCTGGCGTCCGAGAATGTCGGCCAGATCCTTCCACTGCGAATTTCGCAAGTAGATCCGGTCGAGGCTGCGGAGCGCCGAGGGCTCGTCTCCGGCCGCATCGAGGATCGCCTGGTAGGCGGTGATCGCGCGCTGGTCGTCCTTGACCTCGTCCTCGTAGAGCTGACCGATCTTCGACTGGATCGCGATCCGCTCGTCGCCGTCGTTCGAGAGCTCGAGCTTCTTCTTGTAGATCCCGAGCAGCTCCTCGTAGCGTTGCTTGCCGCTGTAGAGGCGCTCGAGCGCGTCGAGCGCTTGCTCGTTTCCCCCTTCGATCTCGATGATCGAGCGGTTCATCTCGAGCGCGCGATCGACATCGCCCTGCTCTTGCTCGATCACGCGAGCCATCACGAGCATCAGCGGCAGCGCGTCGGCCTTGTGCCCGAACTTCGGGAGCGCGGCCGCATAGGCGTCCACCAGCGTGTTCCACGAGCCCGTTTCTTGCGCGAGGCGCTCGGCCTCGGTGCGGATCCACTCGGCTTCGTGATCCTCGGACTGCGCCTTGATCCACCAGCCGAATGCCGCGCCCTTGTCGCGCAGCTTGTCCTCGCTGTACTGCGCGAGCCGCTGCATCCGATCCTGACGGGTCTTCGGCTCGTCGGGAGGTGTGGCCTGGAGCTGGATCTCGAGCACGCGCACGAGTGCCTTCGGATCTCGTCCCGCCTCGTATAGCGGAATGAGCGCTTCGGCTGCCTCGAGGTTGTGCTCGTCGAGCGTCAGCACCTTCTCGAACGCGCGCATCGCGCGATCGGCCTTCTGCAACGTATCCCGATAGAGCACCGCGATCTTCATCGCGAGTGACAGGCGGTACTGCTCGCTGCCGGCCTCGACCTCACGCTCGAGTACGCGGATGTACTCGTCGATCTTGTTGCGGGACTTGTAGAACTCCTCGAGATCGTCCCAGCGGCCTTCGGTGACGTACAGCTTCTTCAGCGCGTCTTGCGCGCGCCGGTTGTTCTCATCGATCGCGAGCAGCCGCTGCCAGGCCTCGATCGCCTTCGCGCTGTTCTCGACTTTTTCCGTGTACAGAAGGCCGAGCCGCTGTAGCGCGTCCGCGCGCAGCTTGTCGTCGGTGGCACCGTCGGCCTGACGGCGCGCGATGTCTGCGAGCTTGTCCCACTCCTTGTTGCGCTCGTAGAGCTTGGAGAGCTCGCCGAGGGCTTCCTCATGCGACGGGTCGTACTGGAGAACCTTCTCCCACCAGTACGTGGTGATCTCGGGCTTCTTGACCTTGGTGGCCGCCATCTTGGCCACTTCGATCACCTTGGCGCCGCGCTCGTCCTCCGGGGTCCGCTCGACCTCGGCCTCCTTGAGCTTGATCAGCTTCTCCCAGTCGCGACGCTTCTCGTAGACGGCAAGCAGGTGCTCGACCGCTTGCTGGTTGTACGCATCGAGCTCGAGCACGCGCTCGAACGCCTTGATCGCCTCGGCCTGGTTGGAGAACCTCTCGAGGTAGAGGTTGGCAACCTGGAGAAAGATCGTGACCTTGCCCGGAGTGCCATCGGTGCGCTCGGCCTTCTCGGCGAGCACCTTGACGAGATCCGGCCAGCGCTTCTTCGCCTCGTAGATCGCGCCGAGCCGATCATAGATCTCGAGCCGCCCTGGATCGTGCTGGGCTGCCGAGGTCAGCGCCGTGATCACCTGGTTGTCGTTGTTGAGCTTGCCGAAGACCTCGGCCAGCTCGAGCTGAACGCTCGCCTTGTCGGCACCCGAGGTGGATGCCTTCGCATCCTCATCCTTCAAGGCATCGGCGAGCTGTGCCCACGACCCATTCGTTCGCAGCACGCGGGCGAGCTCGCGCCGTGGCGCCTTCTCGCTCGGGTTCTTGGCGATGACCTCTTTCCACGCGCCAACGCCCTTGTCTCCACCGGACTCCGTGGCCTTCGCCGCCTTCATCGCGTCTTCGAGATTCGCCGGGACCGTGAACGTCGAGGGTTGAACCGTCGATGACTTCGCGCGCACCTCGGGTGCGGGCGCCGCTGCGCGAGCCGCCTCCGCTGCTGCGGCTGCTGCTGCACGCTCGGCCTCTTGCTTGGCGGCGCTCTCGGCCGCGGACTTCTCGGCAGCGGCTTTCTCTGCCGCCGCGGCCTCGGCGGCTTTGGCGGTTGCTGCTGCGGCCTGGTCGGCTGCGGCTTTGTCTGCGGCAGCGGATTCCGCCGCCGCTCGCTCCTGCTCGGCCGCCTCGGCCTTGGCTTGTGCCTTGCGCTGAGCCTTGGTGAGCTTGGGCTCGGCCTTGTCGTTTGGATCGCCCGCTTCTGCCGGCTCCGCGACATGGATCCCTGGCATCGATCCCGCCGCCGAAGGCTCGTCGAGCCCCACCGCCGCAACGAAGTCCTGGACGTTCGGGTTCTGTGGCTCGATGCCCGCCGCGATCGCGAAGAACTTTCGAGCACGCGCGATGTCGTTGACCTTGTCGAACGCGATGTGGCCGGCCTGGACAGCGATGTAGAGCTTGTCCTCGCCCGCCAGACGTCCGAGCACCTGCTCTGCTACGTCGAGCAATTCTTTCCACTCGCCGCGATCGCCCTGGACCTGGCGCAGGAGTGTGAACGCCGCAACGACCGACTTCATCGTCGCCGCGCCGTTGCTCGCCGTCGCCTTGATCGCCGCGTCGAAGAACTTCGCGCCGCGATCGCGATCCTTGAATCGCTGCACCCACTCGAGCGCGAACATACGCAGCGCTTCGATGCGGGCCGAATGGTCCGGAGCGCGGTCGACGCGACGGTTGTGGTGCGCCTCGAGCTCGTCCCAGCGCTGGCTGTTGGAGAGCACGGTTTCGTAGATGAAGTTGGTCGAGGGCTCGTCGATGTCCTTCGCGAGGACCCGCTTGAGCAACTCTTCGAGCCGGATGTCTTCCGGTGCCTCGAGGCGCAGGATGCGCGCCGCGCGGACGAGCATGCGGACCGAGGTGGTCTCGTCGAACCGCTCGGCCTCGTCGGCCAATCGCTCGACCTCATCGGTCCAGAACTCTGGATCGTAGTTGAGCGCGGCGAGTGCGTCCTTCACCCGGATCGAGTCGGGGGTCCGCTCGAGCGCGCGCTGGAGAACCGGCAGGGCCTTGTCCTTCTGGCCACTGTCGAGCATCGCTTCGCCGACGATCTGGGCGAGATTGTTGGAGGCGTGCGGGCTTCGCAGCTCCATCTCGCCGAGCTTCGCGACCATCTCAAATCGGCCGATCTCGCCGTACACCTCGCGCGCGCGCGACAGTGCCTTGAGGTTGTCCGGGTGAAGCTTCCATGCGCGCTGGTACAGACCCAGCGCACGTTCCCGCTCGGGAATCACATCCTCGACGAGCGCGGCTAGCTCGAACAGCCGGTCTGACTGCTCGGGCTTCGTGCCCGACGCTTCCATTTCCTTCTCGAGCTCATCAATGGTTGCCGGCCAATCACGCGACCGGCGAAGGCGTTCCCGAAGCAAGTTACGCGTATCCATCTGCGGTCTATCCTCCCGCAAACTCAAAGAAAATCATCCCAAACCTCTTCAGGCTTATATCATGGGTTTAGAGACGCGTGGGGAACCCGCCGGCCGGTTATTTCCAGGCCCGGGTGATCAGGCCCGAGTGAGCAAAGGTGATCACGAGAACTCGCAGGCCTCGCGACTCACCCCAGCGTCGCGCCAGCCCGTTCTTCGTCGAGCGAGCACGCTCGCGGTTTTGTTCGCAAGCGTCCGGCAGAGCAGTCTTTGTCGATCAGTGATTCGGTCGCCAGGCGCCGATCTCGCTACTTCTTCTTGGCGTCCTTGGCGTCCTTCGCTTCTTTGTCCTTCGCATCCTTGGCGGCCTTCACGATGTCGGCCGGAGACGGCCGCTCGCTCGGCGCCGCGGACGCGCCTGCAGACTTCGCCGCGATATCCATCAGCATGCGCGAAGCCTGTTGCTTGAAGAACTCGACCGAGACACCGCCGGACTTGGAGAACTCTTCAAGATCGCGCCGCGCCTTCGTGTACTCGCCCTTGCGAAAGTAGGCCTGGCCACGGGCGAACTTTGCCTTGTGGTTGTCCTTCTTGCTCTCGAGCGCCTTGTCGAACGCCTCGATCGCCTTGTCGTTGAGCTGCTTGTCGCTGTAGCCCATTCCGACGGTGAACCAGATCCCGCTCTTCTCGTTATCGCCGGGAATCACCAGCGTTGCTTGCTCCGCAACCTGGATCGCTTGATCGCTGTAATCCCACGAGCGATAGAGCTCTGCGAGCGCGATCCACGGTGCAGGTTCGATCGCGCCGAGCTCGAGCGACTTGGAGAATGCGGCGGCCGCTTCCTGGGTCTTGCCGCTGTCGCGATAGATGCTGCCCATCAAGTAGTGGGCGCGCCACAGATCGCCGTTGAGCTTGACGGCCTGCTGGAGGTGCTGCATCGGCTTCTCGAAGTTGATGCCCGTGAAGTCAGGCTCGACCTCCTCGACCTTCTTGTTCTCCTTGCGAGCCTGATCCTCCCTCGCCTGCTGCTTCGCCTTCTCGTACAAGTAGACGCCGTAGTAGAGGTGATACATCGCGGTCTCGGGCTCGAGCTGCACTGCAGTGCCCGCCGCGTCCGATGCTTTTCCCCACTCCTTGCGCTGCGCGTACGCGCCGGCCATGCCGTACCAGGCGAGGTGATTATCGCGCCAGCGCTCGGTTGCCTTCGTGAACCGCTCGATCGCGGTGTCCCACTGCTTCTGACCGAAGGCCTTCGAGCCTTCGTTCGACGCGGTGACCGAGTCGTTGCGCTGCGAGTTTGCACAACCCGCGAGAGACAGAGCTGCGGCGAGGGCGACGAGCTTCATCCGCGAACGGTAGACCGGTTCGATCGCGTGCTCAAGCGTTTGATCGATCGATCCTCGTCGAGAAATGTCGCGGCGCGGCCCATCTCGTCCGACCACGATCACCCTGAGAGTCTCGTCAATAACAGCTCGCCAAGGCGTCCTGAAGATCTGCCCGCCCAGATCAACCCGGAGGCCCCGAAGGCCCCGAAGGCCCCGGAGAGAGAGATTTCGCGTGGAGACCGAAGCCCTGCGGAATTGAGCGCCCAACGCGCATCCAGATCGAAACCGATCTCCTCAGGGGCCTCTGGGTCTCTGGGATCTCTGGGTTATCCGGTCTTCGGACCACGGTGAGAGTGAGCAATCATCGGTGGCGCCTTGGTCATAGTCCGCGACCCCGAAACGACAAAGTCCCCGATCGCGGCTGCGATCGAGGACCTATCTACCGATGAGCGAGCGTTACGAGCCGGCCGGGCGGAACGTGAACGGATAGTTCACCTGCACGCCGCCGCCACCCTTGGGCTTCGGGAACTCGATGGCCTTGATGACGTTCGCGACGCAGTTGGCCACCTCGGGATCGACACCCGAGCCCGACGATGAGGCGACGTTGCCGTTCGGCGTGATGAAGAACTGCGTCGACACGGTGCCGGACAGGTTCGACTTCGCGAGCAGCTCCTTCTCGTAGCAGTACTGAATCTTCTGGATGTTGCGCTTGATGTAGCGCCGGATGATCGCCTTATCGAGATCGCCCTGCGCGTTCGGTTGGCCGATGGAGACAGTCGGCACCGAGGAGCTGCGACCGCGCATGCCACCGCGACCACCACCGACGCCGTACCCGGAACCAGTTCCCGAGCCGTGGCCGATCGTGCCGTAGCGACCCGTGCCGATCGTTCCCCAGCCCGTGCCGCCGCCGCCTGGTCCGAAGCCCGAGCGACCGAAGCCGAAGCCGCCGTTCATCTCGCCCGCTTCGTTGCCGAGCAGACCACCGTAGATGTTGGAGTCATCGAAGCCGCTGGAGATGTCTCCCGTGCCGGTCAGCGACGAGAACGCCCCACCTTGCTGGAGGGCCACCGAGCCAAGGATGCCTGCCGAGCGAGCCGACTCGATGGCCGCCTGACGCGCGAGGACCGGATCCTCCTGGGTCTTCTGCATCTTGTACTGGCCTTCGGCGCGATCCGATTCCTTCTTGCCCATCTTGCCCTCTTCGAGCGCCATGGCCGTACCCGTGCCGCCGGACTCCTCTTCGCCGTCATCGGGCTTGTCCTCTTCCTTGGGCGGAGGAGGATCGTCCGCAGCAGCGGTGTTCGAGCGCAGGCTGCCGTCCTCGTTGAGCGCGAGGTCCATGCTGATACCCGCGTTATCGACGTAGGCCTGCTTCACGATGAAGAGGAAGATCAAGTGAGCGGCGAGCGAGCCGCCGAAGTACGCGAGCACACGGCTCTCGACGGACGCGAACAGTGCGCCGACTGCACGGCGTGGCTGAGGGACTGCCGAGACCAGGAACGTCGTGTTTCCGGTGCGGACGCGAATCTTCGCGTTCGTCGGGATCGGGCTGATCGAATTGCGGCCCTGCGCAGCGAGCTCGGCGAGCGAGGTCGACTGACCGCCAACGATCATCTCGCCATCCATCCCTCGCCCGAAGTTGAACGCGAAGTCGTCGCCCACGGGCTGGATCATCGGGAACGCTGCATCGGGCGCGCCCTCGGTGGCGAACTCGACACCTGGAGCGGTGCCGATGCGGAAGAACGGGCTCCGCTTCTCGGCGCGCATGCGCGCGAGCATGTAGGTGAACGAGAAGATCGAGAACGCGAGTCCGCCGAGCGCCATCCAGTCGAGCGCCGCGGACATCATCCGCGGGCGCACCGAATAGCCCGGCTTCAGGATCCAGGTCGGGTGCTGCACCCGATGACCCTCGAGCGCCGACATCATCTCCTTCGGGTCGAGCGCGCCATCGCGGTCGGTGTCGAACTTGATGAAGTCTTCCTTCGAGATCGTGCCCCTGGTCTCACGCTTGATGACCTGCTCCTTCTCGCTGGTCGTCAGGCTGTCGAACTGGACCATGCCCGTGGTCTCGAAGTCGTACTTGGCCTTGTTGAAGGCCGCGTTGTTGACCGAGACGGCAAACGCAACGATCGAGGTGATGAGCGACATCACGCCGAGCGCGAGGAACAACCAGGTGACGGCCGAGACGCGACCCCCACGAGGATCCATGCAGTGCTTCACGGCGACAACCGAGTCGCCGAGCATCGCCGCGACTTCGACGGCGCGAGCGCCGCTGGTGTCATCGGCCGATTCTGCCATCGACTGCTGGAAGCCGACGGGAGGTGCCATCGCGGTGCCGTAGATATGCGCACCACCGGGAAGACCGGGAGGCGGACGGACTGCCGGCGGGGTCGTGCCGAACGCTGGCGCCATCGGCTGTGGAGAGAACGACTGGGCCGCGACCGCTGGGGCCGCATACGACGGAGCCCCCATCGGCGGTGG
>JADMIO011525548.1_pt1 | contig 10293 bp, 6 predicted proteins | sample 8958161 | NCBI WGS metagenome assembly JADMIO01 (sample SAMN16585339, study PRJNA669376) | soil metagenome | isolation source: Crop rotation soil | place: USA: Cullars Rotation, Alabama | collected 2011
GCTCGGCGCCGTCGTCATCGCGGCGCTGCGGATGTCGGAGGAGCGGGCCTTCGTCGACATCGCCGCGAGCGCGCGGCCCTGGTGGCTCGCGGTCGCCGCCGCCCTGCAGGCCGCGACCTACGTCGCGCAGGGAGAGACGTGGCGGGTCGTGACGCGGGCGGCGCGCAAGGAGCTGCCGGCGCCCGTCGCCTGGAAGCTCAGCCTCGCGAAGCTGTTCGTCGACCAGGCGCTGCCGTCGGGCGGCCTGAGCGGCACGGTCGTCGTCGCGCGCGCTCTCGAGCGGCGGCAGGTGCCGAGGCCGGTCGTCATGGCGGCGGTCGTCGTCGGCACCCTCGCCTACTACGCGGCCTACGTCGTCACCCTCGCGCTCGCGGTCGTCATCACCATTGTGCGCGGTCACCCGAGCCTGCTCGTCGTCGGCTCGGCGCTCGCGTTCGGCCTCTTCAGCGCCGCGCTCTTCGCGCTCGGCCGGATGGTCGCCGGAGGCCGCGGCGCCGGCCCCGCATGGCTGCGGCGGGTCCCGGTCGTCGCGAGCGCCGTGCTCGTCCTGCGTCAGGCGGATCCGACGCTCGCGCAGGACGGCCGCCTCCTCCTGCGCAGCACGGCCTTCCAGGTCGCGATCGTCGTCCTCGACGCGGCGACGCTCTGGGTGCTCGTCCTCTCGCTCGGCCGGATCGCTTCGCCGACCGGAGTCTTCGCGAGCTTCATGATCTCGAGCCTCCTGCGAACCGTCGGCGTCGTTCCCGGCGGCCTCGGCACCTTCGAGGCGGCGTCGGTCGTCACCCTCCGGCTCGCCGGCGTCCCGGTGGCGGTGGCGCTCGGGGCGACGCTCCTCTTCCGCGGTCTCAGCTTCTGGCTGCCGATGGCGCCCGGCGTCCTCTTCGCCCGTGCGGCGGGAGGGCGTCGATGACGGCGGTCGAGCAGGGACTCACCGAGGCCGAGGTTTCGGCACGCCGGGAGGAATACGGGCCGAACGTGCTCGAGACCGGAAGGCGCCGCGCCCTCGTCCTGCAATTCCTCTCGCGCTTCCGCAACCCGCTCGTCGCGCTGCTCCTCGCCGCCGGGACGATGGAGGCGGCGACGGGCGATCTCGTCAGCGCGTCGATCGTGCTCGCGATGGTCGTCCTCAGCGTGACGCTCGACTTCGTGCAGGAGCACCGCGCGAGCCGTGCCGCCGACAGGCTCCGGAGAGCGGCGAGCGTCCGGACGACGGTGCTGCGCGGCGGCGACGAGCGCGAGGTCCCCGCCGACGAAGTCGTCCCGGGCGACGTCGTCCTCCTCGCGGCCGGCGATCTCGTGCCGGCGGACGCGACGCTCTTCGCAGCCCACGACCTCTTCGTGAATCAGGCGCTCCTCACGGGCGAGCCCTGGCCCGTCGAGAAGCGCGTCGGCGCGGAAGCAGGAGGCGCCGACCCGAGCGCGGCGACCGGCACCGTCTTCATGGGTACCTCGCTCGTCAGCGGCAGCGGCAGCGCGGTCGTCACCCGCACCGGAGCACGCACGGAGCTCGGCAGGATCGGTCGCGCCCTCGCAAGGCGCCCGCCGCCGGCCGCGTTCGAGATCGGCGCACGCAGCTTCGGCCTGCTCATCCTCCGCCTCGTCGTCCTGATGGTGCTGTTCGTCCTGTTCGTGAACCTCGTGCGGGAGCGGCCGTGGATGGAGTCGTTCCTCTTCGCCATCGCGCTCGCCGTCGGCCTGACGCCGGAGCTGCTGCCGATGGTGGTGTCGGTGACGCTCGCCCGCGGGGCGCTGCGGATGTCGCACAAGCGCGTCCTCGTGAAGCGCCTCGCGGCGATCCACGACCTCGGCAGCATGGACGTCCTCTGCACCGACAAGACCGGCACGCTGACGGAGGCGCGGATCACGCTCGACCAGCACCTCGACGCCGAGGGCCACGACAGCGCCGGCGTTCTCGAGCTCGCGTACCTGAACAGCCGCTTCGAGACCGGCCTGCGCAGCCCGCTCGACGAGGCGATCCTCCGGCACGGGGAGGTCGACGTCGGCGGCTGGGAGAAGCTCGACGAGGTCCCGTTCGACTTCGAGCGCCGGCGCGTCTCGGTGCTCGTCGGCCGTGGTGCGGAGCGGCTCCTCGTCGTGAAGGGCGCGTTCGAGGACGTCCTCGCGCCGTCGACCCGTTGGGGGACGCCCGGGCCGTCGCCGCCGCGTCCGCTCGATCCGGCGATGCGGCGCGCGCTCGTGGAGCGGTTCGAAGAGCTCGGGCGCGACGGCTTTCGCGTGCTCGGGATCGCGTGGAGAACCGAGTCGGCGGGCTGCCGGCACGTGGTCCTCGACGACGAGACCCAGCTCGTCTTTGCCGGCTTCGCGGCGTTCGAGGATCCGCCCAAGGAGAGCGCCGGCGCCGCGATGCGGGCCCTCGCCGACGCCGGCGTCTCGGTCGTCATCCTCACCGGCGACACCGCCGCCGTCGCCCGCCACCTCTGCAGCTGCGTCGGCGTTCCCGTGACCGGCGTCGCGACGGGGACCGACCTCGAGAGCCTCGACGAGCACGCCCTCGAGGCGCGGGTCGGGAGGACGAACCTGTTCTGCCGGCTCAGCCCCGCGCAGAAGAACCGCGTGATCCAGGCGCTCCGGCGGCGCGGCCACGTCGTCGGCTTCCTCGGCGACGGCATCAACGACGCACCGGCGCTCCACTCGGCCGACGTCGGCATCTCGGTCGACTCGGCGACCGACGTCGCGAAGGAGGCCGCCGACCTCATCCTGCTCGAGCACGATCTCGGCGTGCTCCGGGACGGCATCCTCGAAGGCCGGCGGACGCTCGGCAACGTCGTGAAGTACATCCTGATGGGCACGAGTTCGAACTTCGGGAACATGTTCAGCATGGCGGCGGCGTCGGTGTTCCTGCCGTTCCTGCCGATGCTCCCGATGCAGATCCTCGTGAACAACTTCCTCTACGACGTCTCCGAGGCGCCCATCCCGACGGACGAGGTCGACGTCGACTACGTCGCCCGCCCGCACCGCTGGGACATGAGGTTCATCGAGCGCTTCATGACGGTGATCGGCCCCGTCAGCAGCGTCTTCGACTTCCTCACGTTCGCGCTGCTCCTCCACCTCTTCGCCGGCGACGAGCGGATGTTCCACACCGGCTGGTTCGTCGAATCGCTCGCGACGCAGGTGCTCGTCATCTTCGTCATCCGGACGCGCGGCAACCCTTTCCGGTCGCGCCCGAGCCGGGCGCTGCTCTTCACCTCGCTCGCGGTCGTCGCCGTCGCGCTCGCCCTCCCGTTCACGCCGGCCGGCCGACGCCTCGGGTTCGCGCACCCGCCGCCGGCGTTCTTCTCCGTGCTCCTCCCGCTCGTCGCCGCCTACCTCGTCGCCGTCGAGATGGTGAAGCGCTGGTTCTACCGGCGCCACGCCCCCACCTGATCCGGCGAGCCCTCGACGCGCGAGATCCGCGGCTCGTCGTCCGACCGTACGCGCCTCCTTCCCGACGCGAGCGGGCCGTAGAACCGCGCGTCGTGGTCCACGTCGAGAGGCTCGTCACGGCCCCCCGGAACCGATGCCGGCGCTGAAGCCTGCAAAGACCTCGAGCTCGCGGTGGCGGCCGTCCGGCGTCCGATCGTCACCCCGGCGCACCGGCCGGGGCTACTTCCAGAGCAGTACGCGCATGAACCCCGACTCGATCGTCGTGCACGACGTCACCGTTCCGCTCGCGTTGATCGTCGGGTTGTTCGCGTCGCAGTAGATGAAGTAGTCGCCGCTGAAGAAGCCGATCATCACGTGGTTCGCGGTGACGGCGGTCGTCTCGGGCGAGGCGAAGCCGGAGAGGCCCTGCGTGTTCGCGTCGGCGTACCGGACGACCGTCGGGTTCGTGGCGGCGTCGGCGAGCATGAGCTGGAAGCGGCGCGGGATGGTGCCGAGGCCGTGGTTCAGGACGACCTGGTTCGTCGTGCTCGCCTGCGCGGCGATCCAGCCGCTGTCGTAGTCGGGCGCGCCGCCGGCGACCTGGTCGAGACGGTCGCGCACGGCCGCGAAGTTCGCGTTCACCGCCCCCGCCGACGCGAGGGTCCCGTCGACGAACGTCGTGAGGGGGCCGGTCGGCTGCGGGGCCCAGAGCGGCACGGCCACGGCGAACGCGCCGCAGGCGGCACCGACGACGAGGGCCTTGAACGACTTCATGGGAGCCTCAGCGTACTCTCTGTGTGAAAGCGGACAGATGCTCCCATGCGCTCCGGCGTGCGTCCAGCGGGCGCCGGCGCGTGGGCGGCGGCTGCTCCCCGGGTCGGCCTCGCGCTACTGCGGAGCGACGGCGACGACGGTGGCCTGCGTCATGACGGCGCTTCCGGACGCATCGGGCTGGTTCGTGGGGGCGCCGCCGGAGTGCGCGCGCAGCACGTCGTTCGGCTCGAGCAGCCCCGACCACGTGATGGTGGAGCTCACGCCGCAGGGGTTGTTGAAGCCGCGTCCACCCTGGGCCGGGGTCATGCCCGCGATCGTGCTGCTCCCCGACGCCGCGTTCACCGAGATGCCGAGGTCGTAGCAGCCCGACACGCGGCGGTCCGTGTAGGTCATCGTGACGAGCAGCTGCTTCCCGCTCGTGTTCGTCCAGCTCCCGCCGAGGGTGGCGCTGTCCGCGTAGGTGAGGAGCGCCGCGCCCTTGCTCGACGAGAGCGTGCCGAACCGGCGGATGCAGGTGTTCGTCGTGCCGTAGCCGTTGCCGGTGTGGACGACGATCTCCTGGCGCTTCTCGAGCTCGGCGAGCCGCACGTGGTTGTCGTTGCTGCCGGCGGCGAGGGCGGAGAAGTTCGCGTTCACCGAAGCCGCGTCCGCGACCGTGCCCGTGGCGAAGGTGTTCGGGATCGAGACGGCCGAGGCGAAGAGGAGTGCGGGAAGGGCGACCGTCGCGAGCGCGAGCCCACGCACGAGCCAGCGCCCGACGTCGCTCCGGGTCACGCGAAGGGTGAGCTCGAAAAGCGGGCGATCGGAGGTCGGCCGTTCCATCGTCGGCTCCAGGGCGGGGCGGGGATTCGCGCGAAACACGGTCAAGGTGTCACGCTGGATCGGGTGTCGGCAAGCGAACACGCCGGGTCCACCGGCTCCCGGGACGGCGTAAGTGCCTGATTCGACTCCGTCTTTTTGCGCCGCCGGCGGGGTGTCGTCCAGTCGACAGCCCGTTGGTACACTCAGTCCCTTCGAGGTCGACATGCGGCGTCTCGTCTGGCTCACGCTCGTCGCAGCGTGCGCGGCACCGGAAGCGGACGATGTCATCCCCGACGACGACGTCGCCGCGTCCGAGTCGCTCGCGGCGACGGCGTGCGCCACCGGTCCGACGGCAGCGGTCTGCAGCGGCAACGGCGATGCGCTCGCGGGCCTCTTCCGCGCCTCGCGTGACGGCACGTCGTACTCCGACGTCGCACAGACGTTCCAGGTGCCGCGGGCCGGCTACGCGGGTCGCGTGAAGCTCAAGCTGCGCCAGCTCCGCGCGGCCGTCGGCACCGGCCAGACGATCGCGGTCGACGTGCGTCCGCTCACGTCCGGCGTCATCCCGACCGATCCCGCGGCGGCGATCGCGACGGGCACGCTCGCGCTCACCGAGGTGACGCGCGGCCGATCGGAGGACGAGGAGGTCGTGCTCGGGCCGAAGAATCCGGCGGCGCCGGTGCAGCTCCAGACGGGCACCACCTACGCGATCGTCGTCACCGTCTCCGCGTCCGCCGGCACGAGCGCGAACGTCGGCCTCGCGAGTCACCAGACGGCGTCCTACGCGAGCGGCGAAGCCTTCCGGCGCTGGGCGGTCGGCGGCGCGACCTCGACCTTCGTCGCGACCGGCGCCGATCTCTCGTTCTCCCTGACCCTCGACGACGGTGTCGACATCGACGAGTGCGCGCTCAATCTCGACGACTGCGACGCGAACGCGACCTGCTCGAACACGCCGGCGCCGTTCTCCTGTGCGTGCAACGCGGGCTACACGGGCGACGGTCGGACGTGCACGCCGCAGCTCGTCGCGTCGGGCTCCTACGCGAGCCGCGCGCTCGCCGATGCCGATGGCGTGCGGCACTACTTCCGGCTCGACGACGCGGAGTGCTGCGTCCTCGTCGACTCGATGGTCCGCGGCTCGGGCTGGGTCTTCGGCGGCAGCGCGGGGGCGGCGAAGGTCGGCGGTGGCTGGTCGCGGGGCGCCGGCTACCAGAACGGCTTCCGGCTGGACGTGCCGACGACGGACCTCACGACGTTCTCGGTCTCGTTCTGGTGGCGCCCGACCGACATGACGATCCACGCGTCGAGCGACGGCGCCGGCATCGTGTGGCTCTCGGGCGATTCGTCGGAGCGCATCATCGGCATGAACGGGCTCGTGACGTCGAACCGCCTGCGCTGGGGCTCGTTCCCGAACGCGTCGTCGATGGACGGCGGTTTCACGCTCGTCCAGAACAACTGGCACCACATCGTCCTCACGCAGACGGCGCCCGACCAGGCGAAGCTCTACGTGAACGGCACGCTCGTCGCGACGTCCGGGGCCTACGCGTTCCGCATCCTCGACCGGATGTACCTGAACCACTACTGGGAGCAGACGGGCGGGAACACGAACAACCACTACGGCCGCGGCGACATCGACGAGTACGTCGTCTGGAACCGCGTGCTGACGCAGGCCGAGATCACGGCGCTCCGCACGGCGCAGAACGCCGGGACCCCGCTCTTTCCGCAGCCGACCGAGCCGACCTACTACGCGAGCACCGCGGCGGCGGCGGCGGACGGGCTGCGCGGCCTGTTCCGCATGAACGAGGGCTCCGGGACGACGCTCGTCGACGCGATGGGCAACTACACGGGCTCGGTCATCGGAGGCACCGCCACGACCGGGAAGGTCGGCGGCGGCTGGTCGCGCGCTTCGACGGTGAACCACGGCTTCCAGCTCAACCTCGGGACGACGCTGACGACGTTCACCGCCGCGTTCTGGTGGAAGCCGACCGACATGACGTACTACTCCTCGACCGACGGCGCCGGCATCGTGTGGCTGACGACGAACTCGTCGAACAACGTCATCGGCATGAACGGCATGGTCAACGCGAATCGCCTGCGCTGGGGCGGCTTCCCGAACCTGTCGTCGATGGACGGCAACTTCACGCTGACGCAGAACTCCTGGCACCACATCGCGATCACGGTCTCCGGCGGCACGACGTCGAAGCTCTACGTGAACGGCGTCGAGCGGGCGACGAGCGGCTCCTACTCGTCGGCGATCGGCCCGACCGTGTACGTCGCGAACTACTTCATCCCGTCCGGCGGCAACACGAACCCGCACTACGGCCGCGGCGTCGTCGACGAGTTCGCGATCTGGAATCGCGCGCTGACGGCGGCGGAGATTCGCAGCGTCGTCGGCAAGCAGGGGCTGGGCGCCGGGATCGTGCCGTAGCGCCGATGTCCGACCACGACCCCGTGATGGAGCGAATCCAGGCCGGCATCCGGCTCGTGCACGGCGGCGAGAGAGTTTCCGCGCGCGAGCATTTTTCCTCGATCTGGAGCGACGTCGGCGCGGACGGCGAGCCGCTCCATCGCTGCGTGCTCTCCCACTTCATGGCCGACGTGCAGGACGACCCGGTGGACGAGCTCCTCTGGGATCGCCGCGCCCTCGAGGCGGCGGCGACGCTGACGGACGAGCGGCTCGCCGCGCTCGATCCTCACCGTGCGGGCCTTCCTGCCGTCGCTCCACCTGAACCTCGCGGCGAGCCTGCTGCGGGTCGGGTCGGCCGGGGAGGCGCGAGTCCACGTTGCGCACGCGCGGGCGGCGGCAGACGCGCTCGACGATGGAGGGTTCGTCCGTTTCCTGCGAGGCGGGATCGAACGCATCGAGCGCGAGCTCGACCGGCGCGGCTGAGGCGGGAGCTCGTTTCGCGGCGGCAGGAGCGCGGGTGTCGCCCGGGGCGCACGCGCTTCGGCCGTCGAACCTCGATATGCTCGACGGTGATCCATCGCACCCCGCGCAGCTCCTCGAACCAAACGACGAAAGGAATTCCGCCATGCGAATCGCGTCGCCGTTGTCCGTTCTCCTCCTCCTCGCCTCGGCGTCGGCGGGTGCGCAGAGCAAGGCGCCTTACCTCATCCACGATCTGGATCCGGGACGCAGCTCGGGCGACAGCCATGCCGTCGCCGTCACCGATGCCGGCGACGTCGTGGTGTTCGTCGCCGACTTCGGAGCGGAGGCGATCGAGGTCGTGCGTCGCCACGGCCGCGAGCGGATCGAGCTCGGGTTCTCGCAGCTCGGCGTGACGGGCGCCGTCACGAACCAGGCCGGCGAGCTGCTGATCCTCGGTCAGTTCGATCCCGTGCCGGGGCGTACGGAGAGCTTTCTTTACAACGTGGACACCCGCGCCCTGACGACGCTGGCCTTCCCCGACGCGTCGTACACCCGGCCGCGCGGGCTCGCGATCGATCCCGACGGCGAGCCGATCGTGGTGGGCGCCTACACGCTCGGAAACGCGGGCCACCAGGCGTTCATCTGGCGCCCGTCTGCGTCGCCCGCCTATCGCGAGCTCTGCCTGCCCTCCGGCTGCGGCATCTCGCAGACGTGGGGCAACGTCGAGCCGTCGGCGGTGAACGGCTTCGGTGACGCGGTCGGCTCTGCCCAGTACGGGCGCAGCGTCGTGTGGCGCGCGGGCGAGACGCCTGCGTGGCTCGACGTCGAGCTGCAGGGCTTCGGCGTGAGCTCGGTCGAGGCGAAGGCGATCAACGACGCGGGCCAGATCACGGGGAACGTGTGGGGCGCCGTCGGGATGGGCGCGTTCCTCTACCACCTCGGCGAGGGCCGCTTCGAGGCGCTCGGGAGCCTCGCACCCGGCCGCACCGCTTCCGCCACCGCGATCAGCCAGAACGGCATCGTCACGGGATATGGCGACAATGCGGACGGCGCGCGGCGCGCGTTCATCTGGAACCGACAGACGGGGATGCGCGAGCTTCCGGCCCTGCCGAGAGGCACGTACAACATGGGCGTCTCCGTGAACGTGCGTGGACAGGTCGCCGGCCGTGCGACGCCCTCGACGGGGAACTGGCACGCTGCGATCTGGCAGACCGGTCCGATGAACGCGCCGAAGTAGCGCGCCACGAGCCGCCGACGAGTCGCTCGATCAGGCGGCCCGTTTCATCGCCGGCGCGGCGGACGCGGCGCGGGCGGCCTCGGCGACGACCTGCTTGAACGCGTCGGGCACGGTGTCGAGCTGGACGCCCATCGCGCCGAGGTCGAGGACGGCGGTCCGCTTCACCCAGCTCACGACGCCGGTCATCGTGAACACGCCGCCGGAGTCCGTCGTCAGCGCGATCTGGACACGGGCGCCGACCTCGCACGTCCGACGCGCCTGGAGGGCGAGGCCGCCGGGGCCGACGTTGAGGGTGTAGCCCGTCTCCGTGGTCGTGCCGTCGGCGCGGAAGATGACCGGGAGGCGGCGGCGGAAGCGGGGCTGGCGGGGGCGGGGCATTCGATTCTCTCCGTTCGTCGTCGTCGTCGTCCTTCGAAGGGGAAGACCCGCAGCCCGGGGAATCGGGCAAGGAACTAAAAAAGCCAGCGATTCCGCATGTTTGCGGATCTCGCGCGTGTGATTCGGCGCACGTCGGCCGACCGGTGCGAGGAAGCTGCGGACGAGGGCGCGACGGCGGTCACGTTGGAGTCCCGGCAATCCCCGGAGCCTCCATGCGTACCGTTCGCATTCGTCCTGGTCGTGGGTCCGCGGATGGCGCCGCCGGTGTCGCCGACGGTCCGCTCGCCCGCGTGATGAGCGTGCCGGTGTCGCCGACGAGCTACGGGCTCGCGGGGTTCGGATCGCTCAGCGGCCTGTCCTGGCGCGTGTGGGCGCCGAGCTTCGATCACCTACCAGCTGATGGACTGATCACGGCTCGCGGACGATGACGTTCCGGACGTGCGGGTGCTCGCACTGCGCGACGTGCTCGGGCGTCGTGTAACGGGTCGCGGTGCCCTCGGCGAGATCGATGTCGACCGTCTCGTAGAGCATCTGGACGAACGCGGAGCAGAAGGCGCTCTGCGTGTCGCGCTCCTTCCACATCCGCCGGCGCAGCATCGCCGCCCACACCTTCACGATGCCGCCGATCGCGTACCGCGTGCCGTCGGCGGTGAGGTCGAGCGCCGCCGTCAGCACCCTCCGCACCTGCGCGTCGTCGAGGCCGAAGTCGAGGACGGCGACGTTCGGGTACTCGCGCTCGTTCACGTACTTGTCGATCCGATTCTCCTGCACGCCGAGCCGCAGGCCGTCCTTGCGCGCGTCGAGGTCGCTCTCGACGACCCAGAGGCGGCCGTCGATGCGGGTGCCTTCGAACACGAAGACGTGGGACCAGGCG
>JADMIO011347119.1_pt1 | contig 10292 bp, 9 predicted proteins | sample 8958161 | NCBI WGS metagenome assembly JADMIO01 (sample SAMN16585339, study PRJNA669376) | soil metagenome | isolation source: Crop rotation soil | place: USA: Cullars Rotation, Alabama | collected 2011
CGGCGCCTGGCCGCCGTAAAGGCCCAGACGCTCGCTCACGCCTTCGCGGTAGCCCGGCTCGACTCGTCCGCGCCACCACAGGCGCAGGAGCAGGAACGGCAGCGCGAGGCGCAGCAGCACCGTGTAGAGCGCCCTCATGCGAGCGCGTGCAGCACGTCGGACGTCAAGGGCGGCGAGCCGGGCGCGCCGAGGTTGCGCGCATTGCGCGCGCCATAGATGCCGGTGAGCGCAGGCTCCGAGCCGCAATAGACGCCGACGGTGCGCGCGCCGAGCGCCGCGGCGAGATGCGTGAGGCCGGTGTCGACGCCGATCACCGCATGCGCGCGCCCGAGCAGGCGGGCGAGCTGCTCGAGCGACATGCGCGGCGGCACGCGGGCGCCTTCGAGCGCGGCGGCGATGCGCTCGGCGCGAGCGCGCTCCTCGGTCGTGCCCCAGGGCAGCACCGCCGGCAGCGCGAGCGCGCGCGCGGTCTCGATCCACCGTTCCTCGGGCCAGAGCTTGTCGGCGCGGCTGGTCATCGTCAGCAGCACTGCGTAGGGCGCTTCGGCCGTGTCGCGCTCGACCTGCGCCAAGCCGTACTCGAGCGGCAGGTCGGGCGCGTAGCCGAGCGCGGCCGCGCTGAGCAGGCGATTGCGCTCGACCGCGTGCAGCCCGCGCGGCACCCGGTGCTTGCTTTCGTAGAACCACGACGCCAGCGGCTCGCGCGCGCTGGCGGCATCCATGCCATGGCGCCGGCCGCATGCCTGCGCGGCGACCAGCGCGCTCTTGAGGAGCGACTGCGTGTCGACCACGGCGTCGTAGCGCTCCTCGCGCAGCCGCTTGCGGAACGCCGCGATCTCGGCGCGCGTGGACGCGCGCCACCAGGCGCTGCGCCAGCGCCGCAGCGCGAGCGGCACCACGCGGCGCACGGCGGGATGCATGGCGGGAATCGCGGCGAAGGACTCTTCGACGACCCAGTCGATCTCGGCGCCGGGAAGCTTGCGCGCCGCATCGCTCACGGCGGGGCAGTGGTGCACCACGTCGCCGAGCGACGAGGTCTTGACGAAGAGAATCTTAAGCGTCGGACAAAGCCATTTAGAATGATCGGCGCCTGCGATTCTACGGGATAAAAATTTGAGCGCCCCGACGCGCGCCGCCCTCTCGGCGGTGCTCATCACGCGCAACGCCGCGACGGTGCTCGGCGCCTGCCTCGAGAGCCTCGGCTTCGCCGACGAGATCCTGATCGTCGATTCCGCTTCGAGCGACGGCACGCTCGAGATCGCCGCGCGCCACGGCGCGCGCGTGGTCAACAAGGAATGGCTCGGCTTCGGCCGCCAGAAGCAGTTCGCGGTGGACCAGGCGAGAAACGACTGGGTGCTGTGCATCGACGCGGACGAGCGGGTCTCTCCCGAGCTCGGCGCGAGCATCGCGCGCGCGCTCGCCGCGCCGGTGTCGCCCGTCTACCGCATGGCGCGGCGCAACCGGTTCCTCGGCCGCTGGCTTGCGCACGGCGAGGGCTATCCCGACTGGAGCCCGCGCCTGTTCAACCGCATGAACGCGCGCTGGAGCGACGACCTGGTGCACGAGAAGGTGCTCTACGCGGTGACCCCCGGCACGCTCGAAGGCGACCTGCTGCACGACTCCTCCGACGACCTCGCCACGTACCTCGAGCGCCAGAACCGCTACACCACGCTCGCCGCGCGCCAGGCGTTCGAGCTCGGGCGCAGCGCCGGCGTGCTGCACCTGCTCGCCTCGCCGGTGGTGCGCTTCTTCAAGTTCTACGTGCTGCGCCTGGGCTTCCTCGACGGCGTGCCGGGCCTCTTGCACATCTCGATCGGCTGCATGAACAGCTACCTCAAGTACGCGAAGCTGCTCGAGCTCAGGAAAGCCGAGGGGCGTTGAAGGTTCTCGTCACCGGCGCGGCCGGCTTCATCGGCATGCACTGCGCCGCGCGGCTGCTCGAGCGCGGCGACCAGGTGATCGGCGTCGACAACCTCTCGCCCTACTACTCGGTCGAGCTGAAGCGCGCGCGCCTCGAGCGTCTGCGACATCGCGCGTTCAGCTTCCATGAGCTCGACATCGCCGGCGCCGCGCCCCTGAACGAGCTCTGGCGGACGGAAAAGCCCGACGCCGTGCTGCACCTCGCCGCGCAGGCGGGAGTGCGCTATTCGCTCGAGAATCCGGGCTCGTATATCCAGTCCAACCTGGTCGGCTTCTTCAACCTGCTCGAAGCCTGCCGCGCGGCGCCGCCGCGCCACCTGGTCTTCGCGTCGAGCTCGAGCGTCTACGGCAGCAATCCGAAGCTGCCGTGGTCGGAGTCGGACAACGTCGACCACCCGATCAGCCTGTACGCCGCCACCAAGAAATCCAACGAGCTCTCGGCGCACGTCTACAGCCATCTCCATCACCTCAATACCACCGGGCTGCGCTACTTCACGGTCTATGGCCCGTGGGGACGTCCGGACATGTCGGCGGTGCTCTTCGCGCACGCCATCGTCGAGGGGCGTCCGATTCCCGTGTTCAACCACGGCGACATGCAGCGCGACTTCACGTACATCGACGACATCGTCGAGGGCACGCTGCGCGTGCTCGACCGCCCGGCGCGCTATGCGATCTACAACATCGGCAACCATGCGCCGGTCAGGCTCACCGACTACATCGCCGCGCTCGAGCGCGCCCTGGGCGCAAAGGCGAAGCTGGAAATGCTGCCGATGCAGCCCGGCGACGTGAAGGCCACCTACGCCGATACCACCGCCCTGTCGCGCGCGGTCGGCTTCGCGCCCGCCACGCCGCTCGACACGGGCCTGGCACGCTTCGCCGAGTGGTTCCGCTCCTACTACGGCGCTAAAGGCGCCAGACGCTGAATCCCGCGGCCTCGAGCGCGCGCCGCTCGAAGCGCGACTTGACGTCGATGAAGCACCCGCCGGACGCCAATTTGGCCGTGAGGCGTTCCATGGGCATCGACACAAAACTCCGGTGGGCGACGGCAACGACCAGCGCATCGGCGCGCGGCAGCTCGTCCCAGGAGACGAGCGACAGTCCGAGCTCGTGCCGCGCCTCCTCGCGGTCGGCGACCGGGTCGTGCACCGCGACGCGCACGCCGTAGCTCGCGAGCTCCCTGACCAGCTCGGCGACCTGCGAGTTGCGCACGTCGGGCACGTCCTCCTTGAAGGTGAGCCCGAGCACGTTGACCTGCGCGCCCTTGATCGCGCTGCCGGCGGCGATCATGCGCACCGTCTGCTCGGCGACGTACTTGCCCATGCCGTCGTTGATGCGCCGCCCGGCGAGGATCACCTGCGGGTGGTAGCCCGTGCGCTCGGCCTTGTGCGTCAGGTAGTAGGGGTCGACGCCGATACAGTGGCCGCCGACCAGGCCCGGGCGGAACGGCAGGAAGTTCCACTTGGTGCCGGCGGCCTCGAGCACTTCGAGCGTGTCCAGATTCAACCGGTGGAAGATGATCGCGAGCTCGTTCATCAGCGCGATGTTCAGGTCGCGCTGCGTGTTCTCGATCACCTTGGCGGCCTCGGCCACCGCGATGCTCGACACCTTGTGCACGCCCGCGCTCACGATCGTGCCGTAGAGCGCCGCGACTTTGTCCAGCGTCTCGGGGTCGTCGGCCGCGACCACCTTGCGCACGCGCGCGAGCGTGTGCTCGCGGTCGCCGGGGTTGATGCGCTCGGGCGAGTAGGCGACGTGGAAATCGCGCTTCCAGGCCATGCGCGAACCCCGCTCGAGCTCCGGGACGCAGATCTCCTCGGTGGCGCCCGGATAGACGGTCGACTCGTAGATCACCGTCACGCCGCGCCGCATGTGCGCCGCAATGGTGCGGCTCGCGTCGATGAGCGGCCCGAAATCCGGCTGGCGCGCGTTGTCGACCGGCGTGGGCACCGCCACCAGGATGAAGTCCGCCTCGCCGAGCTGCCTGGGATCGGCGCTCCATTCGACGCGCTCCGCGCGCTTGAGGTCCTCGGCGGACAGCGCGCCCGCCGGATCGATGCCGCGGCGCAGCTGCGCCAGCTTTTTCTCCGAGATATCGAAGCCGATGGTGCGCAAGTGGCGCCCGAACTCGACCGCGAGCGGCAGGCCGACGTAGCCGAGCCCGACAACCGCGACGGTGCTCATTGCAGGGCCTCGAGCAGACGCTGCCAGTGCTCGGGCGCGCGCCCGAGCGAGCGCGCCGCCTTGGCGTTGTCGAGCACCGAGTAAGCGGGCCGGCGCACGCCGTCGACGTACTCAGAGCTTCTGATGGCTTCCAGCTTGGCCGGCGCGCCCAGCTTCTCGACGATCGCGCGCGCGAACTCGAACCAGGTCGCATCGCCCGAGGGCACCAGGTGGTAGAGGCCTTCGGCGCCGCGGCGCAGCAGCTCGACCGTGCCGGCGGCCACGAAGGCCGCCGGCGTCGGCACGCCGCGCTGGTCGTCGACCACGCGCAGGCGCTCGCCCGCGGCGGCCTTGGCCGCGATGGTGCGGTAGAAATTGACGCCGTGCGGCGCGTAAAGCCAGCTGGTGCGGATCAGCAGCGCGCGGCAGCCGCTCGCGCGCACGCGGCGCTCGCCCTCGAGCTTCGAGGCGCCATAGGCGTTGAGCGGGTTGGGCGCGTCCTCCTCGGCATAGGGCGAACGCTTCGCGCCGTCGAATACATAATCGGTCGAGTAATGCACGAGCAGCGCGCCAAGCGCGCGCGCCTCCTCGGCGAGGATGCCGGGCGCGGCGCCGTTCACCAGCATTGCCGCGGCGCGCTCGGACTCCGCGCGCGCGACCGCGGTATAGGCGGCGGCATTGACGATCACCTCCGGGCGCGCCTCGCGCACCGCGCGGCGCAAAGCGTCCTCGGAAGCGAGGTCGAGCTCCGCGCGGCCGGTGGCGAGCACGCGGGCCATCGGCGCGAGGCGCCGCTCGAGCTCGGCGCCCAGCTGCCCGCTGCGGCCAGTGAGCAGCACCTTCACGGGTAGCACTCCGCGCGCGCGAAATCGACGCCGCGCGCATCTCGCGCCGAGACCTGCGGCGTGCTCTCGAGCGGCCAGCGGATGCCGAGCTCGGGGTCGTTCCAGCGCAGCACGCGCTCGTCCTCGGGGTGGCGCAGCCCGGTCATCTTGTACGCGAGCATCGCGTGCTCGGAGAGCACGAGAAAGCCGTGCGCAAAACCCTCCGGCACCCAGAGCATGCGATGCGTGGCGCCCGACAGGGTGGTCGCGACCGATTTGCCGAAGGAGGGCGAGCTGCGCCGCAGATCCACCACCACGTCGTAGACCTCGCCCACCAGCGCCTGCACCAGCTTCGCCTGCGGCCGGCGCACCTGGTAGTGCATGCCGCGCAGGACGTTGCGCACCGAGAACGACTGCGTCTCCTGCACGAACTGCGGATCGAGGCCGGTCGCGTCGCGGAAGGCGGCGCGCTGGTAGCTCTCGAGCACGAAGCCGCGCTCGTCGGTGAACACCTGCGGCTCGAGGATCAGCACTCCGGCGATCGCGGCGCGCTCGACCTTCACGGCGCGAGGGGCTCGGACAGCACGCGCCGCAGGTACGCGCCGTAGGCGCTGTTCGCGAGCGGGCGCGCCAGCGCCTCGAGCTGGCGCGCGTCGATGAAGCCCATGCGGTAGGCGATCTCCTCGGGACAGGCGACCTTGAGCCCCTGCCGGTGCTCGAGGGTGGCGATGAAATGCGCGGCCTCGAGCAGCGCCTCGTGGGTGCCGGTGTCGAGCCAGGCCATGCCGCGCCCGAGCGGCACCACCTCGAGCTCGCCGCGCTCGAGATACCCGCGGATCACGTCGGTGATCTCGAGCTCGCCGCGCGCCGAGGGGCGCAGGCGCGCGGCGTGCGCCGCCGCGTGCGCGTCGAGGAAGTAGACGCCCGTCATGGCATAGCGCGAGCGCGCGCGCGCCGGCTTCTCCTCGATGCCCAGCGCGCGCCCGCCGCTGTCGAACTCGATCACGCCGTAGCGCTCGGGGTCGGTGACCGGGTAGGCGAATACCGTCGCGCCCTTCTCGCGCGCCGCCGCGCGCTGCAGCAGCGCGCCGAGCTCGTGGCCGTGGAAGATGTTGTCGCCGAGCATCAGCGCGACGCGGCTCGCGCCGACGAACTCGCGCCCGATGATGAGCGCCTGCGCGATGCCCTCCGGGCGCGGCTGCACCGCGTAGGAGAGGCGCAGGCCCCAGCGCGCCCCGTCGCCGAGCAGCTGCTCGTAGCGCGGCGTGTCGGCGGGAGTGGAGATCACCAGGATGTCGCGCACCCCGGCGAGCATCAGCGTGCTGAGCGGGTAGTACACCATCGGCTTGTCGTAGACCGGCAGCAGCTGCTTCGACAGCACCTGGGTCGCCGGGTAGAGCCGGGTGCCGGCGCCGCCGGCGAGCAGGATGCCCTTCACGCCGCGGCGTGAGCGAAGTGGCGCTCGACGTTCGCGAGATACCAGCGCACCGTCTTCTCCAGTCCGGCGTCGAAGCTCTCCTTCGGCTGCCAGCCCAGCTCGCGCCGGATTTTCGAGATGTCCATCGCGTAGCGGCGATCGTGGCCGGGACGGTCGGTGACGTAGGCGATCAGCTCGGCGTAGGGCCCCGCGCGCCGCGGCCGCTCGCGGTCGAGCACCGCGCAGAGCGCGCGTACCACGTCGTTGTTCGCGCGCTCGGACTCGCCGCCGACGTTGTACGTCTCGCCCACGCGGCCGCGGCCCAGCACCGCGAGCAGCGCGTCGCAGTGGTCGGCGACGTACAGCCAGTCGCGCACGTTGGCGCCGTCGCCGTACACCGGCAGCGGCTTGCCCGCGAGCGCGTTGCGGATCATGAGCGGGATCAGCTTCTCCGGATACTGGCGCGGCCCGTAGTTGTTCGAGCAGTTGGTGATCAGGGTCGGCAGGCGGTAGGTGTGGTAGTAGGCGCGCACCAGATGGTCGGCGCCGGCCTTGGAGGCGGCATAGGGGCTGTTCGGCTGGAACGGATGCTGCTCGGTGAACCCGGGCGCGCGTGGCTCGAGCGAGCCGTAAACCTCGTCGGTCGAGATGTGCAGGAAGCGAAAACTCTCGTCGGGGCCGAATTTTTCGACGTAGGCGCGCGCCTCCTCCAGCAGCGACCACGTGCCGAGCACGTTGGTCTGCACGAACGCCTCGGGAGCGCCGATCGAGCGGTCGACGTGGGTTTCGGCGGCGAAGTGCACGATGGCGCGCGGCTTGTGCGTGCGCAGCAGGTTGCGCACCAGCGCGCGATCGGAGATGTCGCCGCGCACGAACTGGTGGCGCGGGTCGTCGCGCACGGCGTCGAGGTTCAGCAGGCTGCCGGCGTAGGTGAGCTTGTCGAGCGTGAGCACCGGCCCCGCGTCCGCGGCGAGCGCGGCGAGCACGAAATTCGAGCCGATGAAGCCGGCGCCTCCGGTGACGAGCAGCACAGGGGGGAATTTACAGCAGGTCGCGGTAGACCGCGTCGGTCGCCTGGATCTGGTGCTCGAAGGTCAGGCGCTCGAGCGCATGGGCGCGCGCGCGCTCGGCCATGGCGCGCGTGCGCTCGGGCTCGGCCCACACCGCGACGAGCGCGCGCGCGAGAGCCTCGACGTCGCCGGGCGGCACGACGCGGCCGGTGACGCCGTCGTCGACCACTTCCGTGAGACCGCCCGCCGACGAGCAGATCACCGGGGTGCCGACCAGCATCGCCTGCGGCATCACCTGCGAGGTGGCCTCGTTCTTCAGCGAAGGCAGCACGCACACGCCCATGGCGCGCATCAGCGCCGCCACGTCGTCCCGGTGGCCGGTGAACAGGGTTCGACCGGCCAGCGCGCCGCGCGCGGAGCGCTCCGCGATCTGGGAACGCATCGGGCCATCGCCGACGATCAGCAGCCGCAGGCGCGGCAGCTCGGCGGCCGCGCGCTCGCACGCCGCGATCAGGATCTCGTGGCCTTTCCAGCTGCGCAGCACGGCGACGATCCCGACCACCTGGTCGGCGTCGCCGAGGCCGAGCTCGCGCTGCACCGGCGCGGCGTCCACGCCGGGATGGAATCGCGCCGCGTCGGCGCCCGCGGGGATCGAGACGTGCCGCGCGGGATCCGCGCCCGAGAGCGCGACCAGCTCGTCGCGGATGTGCCGGCCGCTCGAGATCACGCGCTGCGCAAGCCAGCCGTACACCAGGCGCGCGTTCAGGCCCGCTCGCACCGCCGACGCGAGGTGCCGGCTGCGCACCACCGGCACGCCGGCGAGTCGCCCGGCGAGCCCGCCGCACCAGCCGTCGACCGAGCTGTGCGTATGGATCAAGCCGATTTCTCGCGCGCGCGCGAGGCGCGCCAGTCGTAGCGCCGTGACGACATCGAGCGGCCCGCGGAAGCCGAGGTGATGCACGCTGAACCCGGCGCGCGCCGCCTCCTCGCCCACGCGGGAGCCCGCGCGGCAGGCGAGCTCCATGCGATAGCCGCGATCGCGGAAAGCGCGCATCTCGGCGACGATGCGGATCTCCTGGCCGCCCCACCCGAGCGACCACTCCGTGTGCAGGACGGCGCGTTTCACCAATCCCAGCTCAGGCGGCGGCGCGCTCGGCGGCGTACTGCAGGCGGTAGAGGCGCGCGTACACCCCGTCCTTCGCCAGCAGCTCGGCGTGCGTGCCGAGCTCGGTGACGCGCCCGCGCTCGAGCACCGCGATGCGGTCGGCGCGCTCGATGGTGGAGAGCCGGTGGGCGATGACGATGGTGGTGCGCCCGCGCATCAGCGCCTCGAGCGCCGCCTGAACGTGGCGCTCGGACTCCGAGTCGAGCGCGGAAGTCGCCTCGTCGAGGATCAGCACCGGCGCGTTCTTGAGCAGCGCGCGCGCGATCGCGAGCCGCTGGCGCTGCCCGCCCGAGAGCCGCAGGCCTTTCTCGCCGATCAGGGTGTTGAGCCCTTCGGAAGTCTCGCGGATGAAGCCGAGCGCGTGCGCCGCGTCGGCCGCGGCGACCACGTCCTTCTCGGTCGCGCCGCCCAGCCGGCCGTAGGCGATGTTGGCGTAGATCGAGTCGTTGAACAGCACCACCTCCTGGCTCACCAGCGCGATGTTGGCGCGCAGGCTGTCCAGCGTGAGGGACTGCAGGTCATGGCCGTCGAGCAGGATGCGGCCCGAGTCCGGCGCATAGAAGCGCGGCAGCAAGTTGACGAGGGTGGTCTTGCCGCCGCCCGAGGGGCCGACCAGCGCGAGCGTCTCTCCGGGGCGCACGTGCAGCTCCACGGCGTCGAGGGCGGGCTCGGCGCGGGTGGGATAAGTGAAGCTGACACGCTCGAACCTGAGCTCGCCGCGCGCGCGGCCGATGGCAGTGCGTCCGGCGTCGGCCTCGAGCGGCGCGTCGACCAGCCCGAAGACGCTCTCGGCGGACGCGAGCCCGCGTTGCAGCGGCGCGTTCACCTCGGTGAGGTGCTTGATCGGCGCGAGCAGCATCATCATGGCGGTAAGGAACGAGGCGAACTCGCCGACGCTGAACGCGCCCGCCATCGACTCCTGCATCGCCAGGTACACGATGATCGCGAGCGCCACCGAGGCGAGGATGTGGGTGATCGGGGTGGTCAGCGCGGCGGCGACGTTGGCGCGCATCTGGTAGCCGCGCAAGCGCTGCGAGACGCGCTCGAAGCGCCGCATCTCGTAGTCCTGGCCGCCGAAGATCTTCACCACCTTGTGGGATTCGATCGCCTCCTGCAGCACCTGCACCAGGTCGCCGGTCGCGAGCTGCGAGGCGCGCCACATGCGGCGCAGCCGGCGCGAAATGAGGCGCACCGCGAACGCCACGGGCGGCGCGATCGCGAGCGTGATCAGCGTGAGCTTCCAGTTGAGGTAGAGCAGCCAGCCGAGCAGCCCGATGACGGTGATCGAGTCGCGCACCACGGTGGTCAGCACCACCGTGGCGGCGCCGGTCACGCCCGCCACGTCGTAGGCCACCTTCGAGAGCAGCGCGCCCGAGGTATGGTCGTCGAGGTAGCGCGTCGGCAGGCGCACCAGCCGCGAGAACATGGCCGAGCGCAGGTCGAGCACCAGCTTGCCGGCCACCCAGTGCAGCAGGTATTGCGAAGTGAAGGTCAGCACGCCGCGCAGGAGGAAAATGCCGACGATCGCGGCGGCGAAGACCAGCGGCGGATAGGCGGCGCCCTGCGCGCCGAAGCCCGAGTCGAGCAGCGGCTTGATCAGCGCGGGAAAAAGCGGCTCGGTCGCGGCGGTGGCGATCATGCCGAGCACCGCGAACGCGAAAGCCACGGCGTACGGGCGCACGTAGCCGAGCAGGCGCACATAGAGCTCGCGCCCGGAGAGCACCGCGGCCTTCGGCTCAGGCATGCGCCGCCCGCCCAAGCCCGGCGTAGAGGCCGGCGAGCTTGCGCGCCATCTC
>JADMIO011456636.1_pt1 | contig 10292 bp, 8 predicted proteins | sample 8958161 | NCBI WGS metagenome assembly JADMIO01 (sample SAMN16585339, study PRJNA669376) | soil metagenome | isolation source: Crop rotation soil | place: USA: Cullars Rotation, Alabama | collected 2011
CCGGATGCCCGAGCCGCATCAGGTCGCGGCGGAGTAGGCCCGATGCGGAAATTTCACCCTCTGCTCCGCGTTTGCTGCGCTCTGGTGCGGATCGACATCGCTGCAACCCTTGTCATGACCATGACCCTCTTGATCGTGTTGAATTGGCGCTGATATGGCCAAGATCGTCGTCGACGGCACCGAAGTGGACGTTCCGCCGGAGTACACGCTGCTCCAGGCGGCGGAGGCCGCAGGCGCAGAAATCCCGCGCTTCTGCTTCCATGAGCGGCTGTCGATCGCCGGCAATTGTCGGATGTGCCTGGTCGAGCTGAAGGGCTCACCGAAGCCGGTCGCGTCCTGCGCCTGGGGCGTGCGCGACTGCCGGCCGGGCCCGAACGGCGAGCCGCCGGTGGTCAATACAAAAACGCCGATGGTGCGCAAGGCGCGCGAAGGCGTGATGGAATTCCTGCTGATCAATCATCCGCTGGACTGCCCGATTTGCGACCAGGGCGGCGAATGCGACCTGCAGGACCAGGCCATGGCCTACGGTGTCGACTCCAGCCGCTACCACGAGAACAAGCGGGCGGTCGAAGACAAGTACATCGGCGTGCTGGTGAAGACGATCATGAACCGCTGCATCCATTGCACGCGGTGCATCCGCTTCTCGGCGGAGGTGGCCGGCGTTCCCGAGCTCGGCGCCATCGGCCGAGGCGAGGACATGGAGATCACCACCTACCTCGAACAAGCCATGACCTCGGAATTGCAAGGCAACGTGGTCGATCTCTGTCCGGTCGGTGCGCTCACCTCGAAGCCCTATGCGTTCACCGCGCGACCCTGGGAGCTTGTAAAGACCGAGAGCATCGACGTGATGGATGCCGTGGGCTCGGCGATCCGTGTCGACACTCGCGGTCGGGAGGTGATGCGCATCCTGCCGCGCGTCAACGATGATGTGAACGAGGAGTGGATTTCCGACAAGACCCGTCACGTGATCGACGGGTTGCGGGCGCAACGGCTGGACCAGCCCTATATCCGCGACCGCGGGCGACTCAAACCGGCCACGTGGGCTCAAGCCTTCGAAGCTATCGCCGCCAAGGCCAAGATCACGCCGGCTGCGCGGATCGGCGCTATCGCCGGTGACCTGGCTGCGGTCGAGGAGATGTATGCGCTCAAGGACCTTTTGATCCGTCTCAAGGTCAAGAATTTTGATGCCAACCAGGACGGAGCGCCGTTCCATCCGGATTGGGGACGCGCCACCTACCGCTTCAATGCCACCATCGCTGGCATCGACCGCGCCGACGGGCTGCTGATCATCGGTTCAAATCCGCGGCGTGAGGCGGCGGTGCTCAACGCCCGTATTCGCAAGCGCTGGCGCGCCGGCAATTTCCCGATCGCTTTGATCGGCGAGCGGGTTGATTTGACATACCCTTACGAACATCTCGGCGCCGGCGCCGACACGCTCGCCGAAGTCGCGGCCGGCAAGCATCCCGCGTTGGAGACCCTCGGCAAGTGCGAGCGTCTCCTGGTCGTTGTCGGCGCAGGAGCATTGTCCCGGGCTGATGGCGTCACCGTCGCAGCCTTCGCCGCCAAGACCGCAATCGAGCTTGGCGCGGTCAAGGACGGCTGGAACGGCTTCTGCGTGCTGCACACGGCAGCCTCCCGGGTCGGTGCGCTCGAGGTCGGGTTCGCGCCGCAAGAGAACGGGCTCTCGGCCACCGAGATGGCCAAAGAGGGCGCCCTGGATCTGCTGTTTCTGCTTGGCGCTGACGAGATCGAAGTCGCCCCTGGCGCGTTCGTCGTCTACATCGGCAGCCATGGCGACGACGGCGCCCACCGCGCCGACGTCATTCTGCCGGGGGCCGCCTACACGGAGAAATCCGGCCTCTACGTCAACACCGAAGGCCGCGTGCAGATGACGGGCCGCGCCAGCTTCCCGCCTGGCGATGCACGGGAGGACTGGGCCATCGTGCGGGCGCTGTCCGATGTGCTCGGAACGCGGCTACCTTACGACTCGCTTGCGGCGTTGCGCCAGGCACTGTTTGCCGAGCGGCCGCACCTTGCCCGCATCGGCCAGATCATTCCCGCCGGACCGTCTGACATTCACGAACTGTCATTGATGATGTCGATACCGCCCGGCATGGGACCGTTCCGATCGGCAATCGAGGATTTCTATCTCACCAATCCGATCGCGCGGGCTTCCGCCATCATGGCCGAATGCTCGGCGCTCGCCGAGCAGCGCAGCTTGCGGGCGGCGGAGTAGCCATGACGTTCACCGAGCTCTGGACCAGCTATTTGTGGCCGCTGATCGTGATTGCAGCGCAATCGCTGTTGTTGCTTGTCATTCTGTTGATCGCCATTGCCTACGTGCTACTGGCCGACCGCAAGATCTGGGCTGCGGTGCAGATCCGCCGCGGTCCCAACGTGGTGGGCCCTTGGGGCCTGCTGCAATCCTTCGCCGATCTGCTGAAATTCGTGTTCAAGGAACCGGTGATTCCAGCCGGCGCTAACAAGGGTGTGTTCCTGTTGGCGCCGCTCGTGACCTGCACCCTGGCGCTCGCGGCATGGGCGGTGATCCCGGTCAACGCCGGCTGGGTGATCGCACAGATCAATGTCGGGGTGCTCTATATCTTCGCCATCTCCTCGCTGATGGTCTACGGCGTGATCATGGCGGGCTGGGCGTCGAACTCGAAATATCCCTTCCTTGCGGCGCTCCGCTCGGCGGCGCAAATGGTGTCCTACGAAGTCTCCATCGGGTTCGTGTTCATCACCGTGCTGCTCTGCGCGGGTTCGCTGAACCTGTCTACGATTGTAGCGGCACAGGATACGCGCTTCGGCATGCTCGGCTGGTACTGGCTGCCGCTGCTGCCGATGTTCGTCGTGTTCTTCATCTCGGCGCTCGCGGAAACCAACCGGCCGCCGTTCGATCTGGTCGAGGCCGAGTCGGAACTGGTCGCGGGCTTCATGGTGGAATACGGCTCGACGCCCTACATGCTGTTCATGCTCGGCGAATACGTGGCGATCGGCACCATGTGCGCCATGGGCACCATCCTGTTTCTCGGCGGCTGGCTGCCGCCGGTCAAGATCGTGCCGTTCACCTGGGTTCCCGGGGTGGTGTGGTTCTCGCTGAAGGCGCTGTTCATTTTCTTCCTGTTCGCCATGGCCAAGGCGATCGTGCCGCGCTACCGCTACGACCAGCTTATGCGGCTCGGCTGGAAAGTGTTCCTGCCGCTGTCGCTTGCGATGGTGGTGATCGTGGCCGCCGTGATGCAGTTCGGCGGGCTCGCGCCGAAAGGATGAGACGATGAAACTCGATCAAGCCGCGCGGTCGATATTCATCAAGGAGTTCCTGTCGGGCTTCTTCCTCGGCATGCGCTATTTCTTCAAGCCCAAGGCCACGCTGAACTATCCATTCGAGAAGGGACCGATCTCGCCGCGCTTCCGCGGTGAGCACGCGCTGCGCCGCTATCCGAACGGTGAGGAGCGCTGCATCGCCTGCAAGCTTTGCGAGGCGATCTGCCCGGCGCAAGCCATTACCATCGAGGCCGGCCCGCGCCGGAACGACGGCACGCGCCGCACCACGCGCTATGACATCGACATGGTGAAGTGCATCTATTGCGGATTGTGCCAGGAGGCCTGTCCGGTGGACGCGATCGTCGAAGGCCCTAACTTCGAATTCGCCACCGAGACACGCGAGGAGCTGTATTACGACAAAGAGCGACTGCTCGCCAACGGCGACCGCTGGGAGCGCGAGATTGCCAAGAACCTCGCGCTCGACGCGCCGTACCGGTGATACCGCGATGATCCTGCCTGCGCTGTTCTTCTATCTGTTCTCCGGGGTGTGCATCCTGTCGGCGCTGATGGTGATCGGCGCCAAGAATCCGGTGCATTCGGTGCTGTTCCTGATCCTGGCCTTCGTCAACGCCGCCGGGCTGTTCGTGATGATGGGCGCGGAATTCCTGGCGATGATCCTGATCGTGGTCTACGTCGGCGCCGTCGCCGTGCTGTTCCTGTTCGTGGTGATGATGCTCGATGTCGACTTCGCCGAGCTGCGCCAGGGCTTCCTGCAATATCTGCCGGTCGGCGCGCTGGTCGGCGTCGCGTTCCTGGCTGAACTCCTGCTGGTGGTCGGGGCTTGGGTGATCGGACCGCAGGTGCCCAAGGCGATTTCGGCGCCGATCCCCGGCGGCATCACCAACACCGAGGCGCTGGGCCGCGTGCTCTACACCAACTACGTCTATTACTTCGAGGCCGCCGGGATGGTGCTGCTGGTGGCCATGGTCGGCGCCATTGTGCTGACCTTGCGGCACAAGCCCAGCGTGAAACGGCAGAGCATCGCCAATCAGGTGGCGCGCACGCGCGCGACCGCGATCGAAGTGGTCAAGGTACAGTCCGGGCAGGGCCTGTCATGACAATCGGGCTCGGACACTATCTGTCGGTCGCCGCGGTCCTATTCACGCTTGGGATTTTCGGCATCTTCCTGAACCGCAAGAACGTCATCGTCATCCTAATGTCGATCGAGCTGATCCTGCTCGCGGTGAACATCAACTTCGTGGCCTTTTCGGCGCATCTCGGCGACATCGTCGGACAGGTGTTCGCCCTGCTGGTCCTGACGGTCGCCGCCGCCGAGGCCGCGATCGGGCTCGCCATCCTGGTGGTCTATTTCCGCAACCGCGGCTCGATTGCGGTTGAGGACATCAATCTGATGAAGGGCTAGATGTATCTGGCGATCGTCCTTCTGCCGCTGCTCGGCGCCATCCTCGCGGGCGCTATCTCGCTCTATGGTGCGAACCGGCGCTTCCCCGGCGCCGAGGCGAGCGACGATCATCATGCCCCGGCGGCCGGTCCATCGGTCCATGTCCGCGGCGAGCACGCCGTCATCCACCACCCGCCGAACGAGCCGCTGGCGGGCGATCCGCACGATGCCCATCACACGTCTGCCGAGCCTGCGGCGCAAGGTTCGCGCGCCGCCGAGATCATCACCACGGGGCTGCTGTTCATCGCCATGGTGCTGGCCTGGATCGCGCTGTGGCGCGTCGGTTTCATGCACCAGGACGAGCGGATCGGGCTGTTCACCTGGATCATCTCGGCCGATCTGAAGGTCGACTGGGCGTTGCGCGTCGACACGCTTACCGCGGTGATGCTGGTGGTGGTCACTACGGTGTCCGCGCTGGTCCACCTCTACTCCATCGGCTACATGGCCGAGGATCCATACCGGCCGCGCTTCTTCTCGTATCTATCCCTGTTCACCTTCGCGATGCTGTCGCTGGTCACCGCCGACAATCTGGCGCAATTGTTCTTCGGCTGGGAGGGCGTCGGTCTCGCAAGCTATCTGCTGATCGGCTTCTGGTATCACAAGCCGGAGGCCAATGCCGCCGCCATTAAGGCATTCGTGGTCAATCGCGTCGGCGACTTCGGCTTCGCGCTCGGCATCTTCGCCGTGTTCCTGATGACGCAATCGATCGAATTCGACACGGTGTTCGCGCAGGCGCCGTCGCTCACCGGCAAGACCATCGACTTCTTCGGCTGGCACGCCGACGCGCTGACGCTGATCTGCCTTCTCTTGTTCATGGGGGCCATGGGCAAGTCGGCACAGTTCCTGCTCCACACCTGGCTGCCCGACGCCATGGAGGGTCCGACCCCGGTGTCGGCCTTGATCCACGCCGCGACCATGGTCACCGCCGGCGTGTTCATGGTGGCCCGGCTGTCGCCGTTGTTCGAGCTTGCGCCGGACGCGGCGGCGTTCGTCACCTTCATCGGCGCCACCACGGCATTCTTTGCCGCCACCATCGGGCTCGTTCAGAACGACATCAAGCGCATCGTCGCCTATTCGACCTGCTCGCAGCTCGGCTACATGTTCGTCGCCATGGGCGTCGGCGCCTATTCGGTCGGCATGTTCCACCTCTTCACCCATGCCTTCTTCAAGGCGCTGCTGTTCCTGGGCTCGGGCTCGGTGATCATGGCCATGCATCACGAGCAGGACATCCGCAGAATGGGTGGGCTGCGGACCAGGATCCCCTTTACGTACTGGTGCATGGTGATCGGCACGCTGGCGTTGACCGGGTTTCCCTTCACCGCCGGCTATTTCTCCAAGGACGCCATCATCGAGGCGGCGTTCTCCGGCCAGAACCGGTTCGCCATGTACGGCTTCGTCATGACGGTGGTGGCTGCAGGACTGACTGCGTTCTACTCGTGGCGCCTGATCTACAAGACCTTCCACGGCGCGCCGCACGACCAGAAGCACTACGACCAGGCGCACGAGAGCCCGCCCGTTGTGCTGATTCCGCTCGCCGCGCTCGCCGTCGGATCGCTCGGCGCAGGAATTCTGTTCCTGGATGTGTTTGCCGGCCACCACGTCGAGGAGTTTTTCCGTGAATCGCTCAAGCAGGGGCGCATTATCGACACCATGCATGAGCTGCCGTTTGCGATAACCGTGATCCCGACGGTGATGATGGTGCTGGGCTGGGCGGTGGCCGCCTATTTCTACCTGCGCCGCCCTGACATCCCGGAGAACTTGGCGCGCCAGCACGTGCTGCTGTACCGCTTCCTGCTCAACAAGTGGTACTTCGACGAAATCTACGACTTCCTGTTCGTGCGACCGGCGCTGCGCCTCGGCCGCTGGCTGTGGAAGGGTGGCGACGGCTTCGTCATCGACGGCCTTGGCCCTGATGGCGTCTCGGCGCGCGTGCTCGACATCACCCGCAGCGTGGTCCGCCTGCAGAGCGGGTACCTCTACCACTATGCCTTCGCCATGCTGATCGGGGCCGCGGCGCTGATCACCTGGTTCATGTTCTCCGGCGGAGGGGTGCATTGATGGCGAGTTGGCCGATCCTCTCCGTCACCACCTTCCTGCCGATCGCAGGCGTCCTGTTCCTGATGATGCTGAAGCAGGACGAGGCCGCCACCCGCAACGCGCGCTGGGTGGCGCTGTGGACCACGCTCATTGCCTTCGCGGTATCGCTGATCCTGGTCTGGCGCTTCGATCCGGGCTCGGCCGAATTCCAGTTCGTCGAGAACAAGCCCTGGCTCGCTGGCTTCGGCACCTATCACATGGGAGTCGACGGCATTTCGCTGCCGTTCGTGATCCTGACAACGGCACTGATGCCGATCTGCATCGCCGCCAGCTGGCGGGCGATCCAGGTGCGCGTCAAGGAATACATGATCGCGTTTCTGGTGCTGGAAACGCTGATGGTCGGCACCTTCTGCGCGCTCGATCTGGTGGTGTTCTATCTGTTCTTCGAGGGCGGGCTGATCCCGATGTTCCTGATCATCGGGGTGTGGGGCGGTCCACGGCGGGTGTACGCCAGCTTCAAGTTCTTCCTCTATACGCTGCTCGGCTCGGTGCTGATGCTGCTCGCCATCATGGCGATGTACTGGCAGGCCAACACCACCGACATCGTGGTGCTGCTGCGCCATTCATTCCCGCGCGATATGCAGCCCTGGCTCTGGATCGCATTCTTCGCCTCGTTTGCAGTGAAGATGCCGATGTGGCCGGTGCACACCTGGCTGCCGGACGCCCATGTCGAGGCTCCGACCGCCGGCTCCGTCATCCTCGCCGCCATCCTGTTGAAGATGGGCGGCTATGGGTTCCTGCGCTTCTCGCTGCCGATGTTTCCCATCGCCTCTCACGATTTCGCGCCGTTCGTGTTCACGCTGTCGGTGATCGCCATCGTCTACACCTCGCTGGTGGCGCTGGTGCAGGAGGACATGAAGAAGCTGATTGCCTACTCCTCCGTTGCCCACATGGGCTTTGTCACCATGGGCATCTTCGCCGCAACCACGCAGGGCGTCGCCGGCGGCATCTTCCAGATGGTGTCGCATGGCATCGTGTCGGCCGCGCTGTTCCTCTGCGTTGGCGTGGTCTACGACCGAATGCACAGCCGCGAAATTTCGACCTACGGCGGGCTCGTCAACCGCATGCCGCTCTACGCCGCGGTGTTCATGGTGTTCACGCTCGCCAATGTCGGTTTGCCCGGCACCTCCGGCTTCGTTGGGGAATTCCTGACCCTGCTCGGCACCTTCCGCGTCAACATCGTGGTGGCGACGCTGGCCACGCTCGGCGTCATCCTGTCGGCGTGCTATGCGCTCTGGCTGTATCGCAAGGTGATCTTCGGCACGCTGGACAAGCCGGCGCTGGCCCACATCACCGACATGAGCTGGCGCGAGGTCGCGGTATTCGCGCCGTTGATCGTACTGACCCTGCTGTTCGGGTTTTATCCCAAACCGGTGCTCGACATGTCGGCAGCCTCGGTAACCGCGCTGCTCGACGGCTACCAGACCGCCATCGGCGCCGTGAAATCGGCCGCCCTGGTTCCGTGAGACGCGCATGACCGCCACCTCGCTCACCTCGATGCTGCCGGCGCTGCCGGAGATCGTGCTGGCACTCGGCGCCATGGCGCTCTTGATGCTTGGCGCCTACCGCGCGGCCTCGATCGCGGTGGTCAACGTCGGAGCGATCGTGCTGCTGATCGCAGCGGCAGTGCTGGTGGCCGTAATCCCGAACGGCGCGACGTTCGGTGGGAGCTTCATGCTCGACGACTTCGCGCGATTTCTGAAGATCCTGGTGTTCGTCGGCTCGGCCTTCGCCATCGTGCTTTCGCTCGACTATGCGAAGATCGAACGGCAGCAGATTTTCGAGTATTCGGTGCTGATCCTGCTGTCCACCGTCGGCATGGGCATGTTGATCTCGGCCGCCGACCTGATTGCGCTCTACCTTGGGCTCGAGTTGATGAGCCTTGCGCTTTACGTGGTGGCAGCGTCGGACCGCGACAACGTCCGTTCGACCGAGGCCGGCCTCAAGTATTTCGTTCTAGGCGCGCTGTCCTCGGGAATGCTGCTGTACGGCTGCTCGCTGATCTACGGGTTCACCGGCAACGTCTCATTCGCCGGCATCGCCAATGCCTCGGTCTCGGGCGGTATCGGCCTGATCTTCGGGCTGGTGTTCCTGTTTGCCGGCTTCTGCTTCAAGGTATCGGCGGTGCCGTTCCATATGTGGACACCCGATGTCTACGAGGGCGCGCCAACGCCAGTCACCGCCTTCTTCGCCGCGGCCCCGAAGCTTGCTGGCATGGCGATCTTCGCCCGCGCCACCATCACCAGCTTTCCGGGCATCGTACCGCAGTGGCAGCAGATCGTCGTGTTCGTCGCCATCGCCTCCATGGCGCTCGGCTCGTTTGCCGCGATCGGCCAGCGCAACATCAAGCGGCTGATGGCGTATTCGTCGATCGGCCACATGGGCTTCGCGCTGATCGGGCTTGCCGCCGGCACCGCCGAGGGCATCCAGGGCGTGCTGGTCTATCTCGCGATCTATCTCGCCATGACGCTCGGCACCTTCGCCGTGATCCTGTCGATGCGGCGCGGCGAGGGCATGGTTGAGCAGATCACCGACCTGTCCGGGCTGGCACGCAGCAATCCGCCGCTGGCGTTCTTCCTGGCGCTGCTGCTGTTTTCGCTGGCTGGCATTCCCCCGCTCGCGGGCTTTTTCGCGAAATACTACGTGTTCCTCGGCGCCATCAAGGCCGGGCTTTATGGCCTCGCGGTAATCGGCGTGCTGACCAGCGTGGTGGGAGCCTATTACTATCTGACGATCGTCAAGATCATGTATTTCGACGAGCCCGCGCCGGCGTTCCGGCCGATGCCGATCGAGCTCAAGGCGGTGCTCGGAGTGGCCGGACTGTTCAACCTGCTGTACTTTCTCTATCCGGCGCCGTTGATTGCGGCCGCAGGCGCTGCAGCCAAGTCGTTGTTCTGATGCAGCTCGACCCCGCGGCCATCGCGGCCGGTGTGCGGCTTGTCGCGCTGGACGCGGTCGGCTCGACCAACACGGAAGCGTTGTCGCGGTCGCGGTCGGGCGAGACCGGCCCAATGTGGGTTACGGCAACCAGCCAGAGCGACGGCCGTGGCCGGCGCGGCCGTACTTGGGTGTCGGAGCCCGGCAATCTCTACGCCAGCCTGCTGCTTACCGATCCGGGACCGGTCGAGCGCCTTGCCGAATTGTCGTTCGTCGCGGGTCTGGCGCTCCATGATGCCATCGCTCGCCGCATTCCGGGTCTCGCCGGTCGACTGTCGCTGAAATGGCCCAACGATCTGCTGATCGACCGCCACAAGTGCGCCGGCATCCTGATCGAGGCCGAGGGCGCTTCGGTGGTGATCGGCATCGGCGTCAATTGCCTGAACCACCCGCAGAATGCCGATTTCCCGGCAACCGATCTGGCGGCAGCCGGCGTCCGCGCCTCGGCCGACACGGTGTTTGCCGCGATCACCGGTGCCATGGTGGGGCGGTTGTCGCAGTGGCAGCGTGGTGCGGGCTTTAACGCTGT
>JADMIO010690620.1_pt1 | contig 10291 bp, 8 predicted proteins | sample 8958161 | NCBI WGS metagenome assembly JADMIO01 (sample SAMN16585339, study PRJNA669376) | soil metagenome | isolation source: Crop rotation soil | place: USA: Cullars Rotation, Alabama | collected 2011
CGGCAACCTGGGACGCGTCCTCCTTTTGCGGGTCAAGGACATCATGCGAACCGGTGACCGTCTCCCTTGGGCCGCGGACAATGTGACGACCCAGGACGCGATCCTGGCGATGACGCGGGCGAAGAGCGGAAGCATTGCTCTGGTGGAAAAAAAGAGCGGCCGCCTCACCGGAATTCTGACCGACGGGGATTTTCGTCGCAGCGCATTGACCGGACCCGATTTTCTCGCGAAGCCCGTCGCGACGTTCATGACCCGCAATCCCAAGGTGATTTCGGAAAACGCGCTTGGCGTCGACGCCGTGCGTTTGTTTGAAGCGCATAAGATCGACGATCTGATCGTGGTCAACGCCCGCGGGAAACCGGTCGGTTTGATTGACGGCCAGGACCTGCCGAAATTCAAGATCGTGTGAAACCTCCCATCCGCATCGGCATCGTCGGAATGGGCGGCTTTGCCGGCTCACATCATCATGCGATCGCGCGGCTCGAGGAACGCGGCCATGCGCGTTTGATCTGCGCGTGCGACCCCAATGCGGCGCAGTTCGCCAATGAGCAGCAGAACTGGCGCTTCGCCGCCCGCGGCGTTCAGGTATTCGGCGACTATCGCCCGATGCTCGAAGCCTGTCACCGGCAGCTCGACATGGTGGTGATTCCGACGCCCATCCAGTTGCACGCCGAGATGCACGCGGCGGTGACCACTCTGGGTCTCCCGGCGTACGTGGAGAAGCCACCGACACTCGACTACGCCGAGCTGGAAAAAATGATCGCCGCCGACGCGCGCGCGCGCAAGGCGTCTCACGTTGGTTTCAATTTCATCATCGAAAAGCTCCGGCTCTCCTTGAAAGAACGGCTGCTCGCGGGGGAGTTTGGCGCGATTCGCGGGGCGACCCTCAGTGCGTTATGGCCGCGGCCGGCCAGCTATTTTGCGCGCAACAACTGGGCGGGCCGGCTGCTCGCACCCGATGGTCGCGTCGTGCTTGATTCGTGCTGCGGCAACGCCATGGCCCATTTCGTCCACAATCTGCTTTTTTGGACGGGCGGACCCGAGCTGTTCAGCTGGGCGCAAATCGCCGCGGTCCGCGCGGAGCTTTATCGCGCCCATGCGATCGAAGGCGCGGATACCTTCTTCGTCGAGGCCGACACCACGACGGGCATCACGATGCGCTTTGCGCTGTCGCACGCCTGTGCCGGCAACAGCACGCATTCCGAAATCGTCCTGTGCGACAACGCCGTGCTGCGCTATGCCGTCGGCGGCAGCATCGAAATTCGCTGGAACGATGGCCGGGTCGAGAAATCGCAACTGGAACCGTTCGATCCCCTGCTCGAAAATCATCTGGATTACTTCCGCTATCTCCGGGGCGAGAGCGCCCGGCCCGCCACGACGCTGGCGGACTCGCGACCCTTTGTCGCGTTGAACGATCTGGCGCATGTTTCGAGCCGCACGATTGCCCGGATTCCGCCGGCACAGGTCAGCGGCATGCGCGATGAAAAGGAACAGAAGGACTATCTTCACGTCACCAATATGGTCGCGGCGCACGAGAACTTCCTCGGCCACGGGACCTGGCCCGGGGCCAGCGGGTGGGCCCGCGATACCGGCGAAGTGGTTACGCCAGCGGATCTCCCGCGGTTTCACGACGTGGTTCGGATGATGGCGAGCCGATAGAATCCGCCACGGCTGTTCGCATTGGCGCTAATGAATTCGTCGCGGGGCGTCGGGTCACTTTACTCGGAAAAAAAAATCGCAAAGCTGCCCGTCATGCCATCGCCCGCGTTTTTCTACCAAGACCCCTTTCCCCTGGGTCCCGACGAAACGGAATATCGGCTGCTCTCGCGCGACGGCTTGAGCACGGCGACGTTCGAGGGTCGCGAAATCCTGAAGATCGAGCCGGCGACGCTCGCGTATCTGGCCCAGCAGGCATTTCATGACACCTCGTTCATGCTCCGCACCCAACACCTCCAGCAGGTGGCGGCGATTCTGGGCGACCCCGAAGCCTCGGCGAATGATCGGTACGTCGCACTCACCCTGTTGAAGAACGCCGAAATCGCGGCCGAGGGCATCCTGCCGATGTGCCAGGACACCGGAACCGCGGCCGTATTCGCAAAAAAAGGTCAGCAGGTCTGGACGGGCGCCAACGACGCCGAATGGATTTCTCGCGGCGTGTACGACTGTTTCACCAAGGAGAACCTGCGGTACTCGCAGACCGCGCCGTTGGACCTTTGGAAAGAAGTCAACACGGGCACCAATCTACCGGCGCAAATCGATCTCATCGCGACCGAGGGGGCGAAATATGAATTTCTGTTCGTCGCGAAGGGGGGCGGCTCGGCGAACAAGATGTTTCTCTTTCAAGAGACGAAGGCCCTCCTCAATCCGAAGAGCTTCGAGAAATTCGTGACCGACAAATTGCCGCTGCTGGGCACGGCGGCGTGTCCCCCGTATCACCTGGTGTTCATCGTCGGCGGCACCAGCGCCGAGGCGTGCATGAAGACGTTGAAGCTGGCCTCCGCCAAATACCTCGACGCGCTGCCGGTCACCGGCAACGAGCACGGCCGGGCCTTTCGTGATCTCGCCCTGGAGGAAAAGGTGCTGCAGATCGCGCGCTCCACCGGAATCGGCGCGCAGTTTGGCGGAAAATATTTCGCCCTCGACGTCCGGGTGGTGCGTCTCCCCCGCCACGGCGCCAGCTGCCCCGTCGCCATGGGCGTCTCCTGCAGCGCCGACCGCAACATCAAGGCCAAGATCACCCAGGACGGAATATTCCTGGAAAAAATGGAGCCGAATCCCGGACGCTTCATTCCCGCGGCGAGCCGGACGTGGAAGGACGACAACATTGTGCGCGTCGACCTGAACCGACCCATGCGCGAAATCCTGCAGGAGCTCACCCGGTATCCGGTCACCACGCGCGTTTCCTTGACGGGACCGCTCATCGTCGCCCGGGACATCGCGCATGCCAAACTCAAGGAGCGCATCGATGCCGGCGAGGGCTTGCCCCAATATTTCAAGGATCATCCCGTCTATTATGCGGGTCCGGCAAAAACGCCGACGGGGTACGCGTCAGGTTCGTTTGGACCAACGACCGCCGGGCGCATGGACAGCTACGTGGATCAATTCCAAACCGCCGGCGGTTCGATGGTGATGCTGGCCAAGGGCAATCGGAGCTCCCAGGTGACCCAGGCCTGCAAGAAACACGGTGGATTCTATCTCGGGAGCATTGGCGGCCCGGCTGCGATCCTCGCGAAGGAGAACATCAAAAAAGTCGAGTTGCTCGAGTATCCGGAGCTGGGAATGGAAGCGGTGTGGAAAATCGAGGTGGAAAACTTTCCGGCCTTCATTCTCGTCGACGACAAGGGCAACGACTTTTTCGTCAACGGCTGCGGCGCCTGCCTGCCGGCGAAGAATTGATTTCGCCCGCGCCGTTGCGGTCGGCGACCCCCCGCACCGCGAACGGCCGAGCAGGCGCTCCCGGTTTCCCGGCAGCGAGCATCGGGGCCGACGCCAAACTATTCGCCCATCACGGTCATGATAACATGCCGCGTGTGCGCGGCGCGGCGGTGCTCCCAGAGATAAATTCCCTGCCACGTGCCGAGCAGAAGCCGGCTTTCGGCGAACGGCACGCACTCGCTGGTGCGGGTAAGCACCATCTTGATATGACTCGGCATGTCATCGGCTCCTTCCATCGTGTGCTCGAAGTCCGGATCATTTTCCGGGACCAGTCGATCCAGCCACCGCTCGAGATCCCGCCGGGCCGATGGATCGGCGTTCTCCATGATGACCAGGGAGCAACTGGTGTGCTGACAGAAAATCATCACCATTCCGCGCTCGAGCCCGCTGTGCCGCAGCTCGCGCGCGACGACGTCGGTGATGTCGTGCATGCCTTGTCCTTGAGTGCGCACGGTATGAGTTGCCTGATGAAGTGCCATGACGAGTGAATGGTGATTTGCCAGTGGACGCCGCGCGTTCGTTTATACGCCGCCGGCCCCGGGCACGCTGGCATTTGGTTTCGTCATGGCGCTGGGATCCAGCGCCCGGTCAACCACGGTCGCGTCCAGGAGCTTCCGCGCGAGCACGACCTCCCGCAGCGTCCGGCCGGTGGCCAATGCCTCCTTCGCCACCGCCGCCGCGGCATCGTAACCGATATGCGGATTCAACGCCGTCACCAGCATGAGCGACCGGTCGACCAGCTCGCGGCAGCGGGCCGCATCCGCCTCGAGACCGACCACGCATCGGGTGGTGAAGCTGGTGACCGCGTGCGCCAGGCAGGCAACCGCCTCGTGCAGACAATGCGCCATCAGGGGAAGCGTCACGTTCAGCTCGAAATGGCCATCGCGGCCGCTGAGCGTGACGGTCTGGGTGAGTCCCTGCACATAGAGACCCACCTGCACGAGCATCTCACACATCACCGGGTTCACCTTTCCGGGCATGATCGACGAGCCGGGCTGCGTGGCCGGCAGCTTGAGCTCGCCCAATCCGGCGCGGGGACCCGATCCGAGCAGCCGGATGTCGTTCGCCATTTTCGTCAGGCTGGCGGCGATCGTGGCGAGGATGCCGGCCACCTCGACGCAGTCATCCCGGGCCCCCTGCGCCTCGAAGTGGTTGGCCGCCTCGATGAACTCGATCCCCGTTGTATTCGTCAACAAACGACACACGCGGCCCGCAAATTCCGGGTGGCAGTTGATTCCGGTCCCCACCGCGGTTCCGCCAATGGCCAGCTCGCGCAACCGCCGGACGCCGTGTCGCGTCCGCTCGACCGCTTTCGACACCTGGGCGGCATACCCGGAAAACTCCTGGCCCAGGGTGAGCGGGGTGGCATCCATCAGGTGGGTCCGCCCGATTTTCACGATCGACGAAAACGCGCGCGATTTCTCCTCGAGCGCGCGAGCCAGTTCGTTCAGGGCCGGGGCCAGCAGGGTCTGCAGGGCGAGCGCCACGCTGACGTGTAGTACGGATGGTATGATGTCGTTCGAGGACTGGCCAAGGTTGACGTCATCGTTGGGATGCACCGGCCGTTTCGAGCCCAGAGGCTCGCCGGCGAGTTGGCTGGCCCGATTCGCGATCACTTCATTGGCGTTCATGTTCGCCGACGTCCCCGATCCGGTCTGAAAAACGTCCACTGGAAAATGAGCGGTCAGCCGGCCATCGGCGATTTCCTGGGCGACCTGCTGGATGAGGCGGCTTTTGGCCGGCGCCAGCAATCCAAGGTCTTCGTTGGCGCGCGCACAGGCGCCCTTCACGATTCCCAGGCCGCGAATGAAACGCTCGGGCAGAGGTCGGCCACTAATCGGAAAATTCACGACTGCCCGCTGCGTCGACGCGCCATACAGCGCGTTGTCGGGCACGGGGAGTTCACCCATGGAATCTTTTTCCAAGCGCATGCTGCAGGGTAGCCCGCCATGATCAGAAAGCAAAAAGCCCCGCCATGAGCGGGGCTTGAAAATGACAAGAAGCAGGCAGGCGCGAGTTCAGAATTTCATGCTCACTCCGGCCCCATGGGCGCCGAAGCGATGAATCTGATCATAGAGCCGCTCTTCCGAAAGTTTGCTCGCCACGTGATCGACCTGCCGAGCGGGAGTATCGGTCAATGGCATCGACAGCATGGCGGTGAGCAGCTTTGCGCGAGTGCGCTCGCTTGGAGGTGTGATTTGCTGCAAGGGCTCCGCTGCTCGCGTCGGCAACGTCTGGGTGTCGAATCCTCGCGCGTTGGCGGCGAACAAGCCGTGCGCCAGCGCTGGTTGGGCGGGTGGCGTCACGGTCAGACCTGTTCCCATATAGCGCGCTGACTTTGTGGTGACCACCGCCGCGGACAGCGAGAATCCGGACGCTTCCGCGAGCGGAGCAACTGCCGAAGGCACCGGTGTCGAATCGACGACCTCGGAGTTGGAAACATCCGATGCGCTGGCCGGCGACGAAAGAGGCGTGGCAACCAAGTTGTCAGCCATCGCCACGTCTGCGATCGCGACTGCGACTTCGCTGCTCGGCGACGCGATGCTCGGCGCCGGGTTGGCGTGCGATGCTGCTACCGTTACCGCTTGGAGTGCTACCCTCCGCGAATGCGAAAAATCCCGGACGGAAATAAAAGTGATTCCAGCGACCGCCGCGGCGCCAATTGGCAGGCGATAACGCGAGAAATTCGCGAAAACCCGCGGGAAACCCTGCCACCACGGCCGTTTCCCCACCAATGCGGCGAGTTGCTTGGCCCGCAACTCGCGATCAAATTCGGTCCAGAATTCCGGCCGGGGGCGCTCAGCGCGTTTCAAACGCAGCAGATCTTCGAGTATGATGGGACGCTTGCCTTCAGGATTCTTCATCGGCGCAGATAAGGCTGCAGCTCGGACTGCAAAAGTTGTTTCGCGTAGTGCAAACGTGATCGCACGGTTCCGACCGAGCAGCCCATCACCTCCGCGATTTCCTGATGGCTCAAGCCGTCGATTTCAAAAAGTGTGACCACGGTACGATGCTTGATAGACAATTTCTGCATCGCGTCGTTCAATTTTTCCTGGAGCTCCCGCACGTAGGCATCGCGTTCCGCCCCGGTCTTATCCGTCAGTGCGGCAACAATTTCCTTGGACACCGGCTCTTCCGAATCAATGCGTTCCAGACTAAAGAACGACCGCAGCCGCGCTTTTCGCAAATGACTCAAAGTTGAGTTTACCGCGATGCGGTAGAGCCAGGTAAAAAACGAGGACTGCCCGCCAAAACGATGGATCGACTGAAATGCCTTGATGAACGCGTCCTGCGTGAGATCCGCGGCGTCCTCGCGGTTCGATGTCATGTTATAAATGATACCGTAAACCCGCTCGCGATATTTGTGGATCAACCGATCGAACGCGGCGACATCGCCCGCCTGCACTCGATGCACAACCTCCAGATCCGCGTCCGCTTCCTGCCGGCGCTCGGGCGACGCCACCAGCGTCTTCCCCAGAATCTTGGTCGCTTCGATCACGCCGCAAATGAATCCAAACCGGGTCGGCGGGGCAAATCGAAACTGATGATGGTAGGTGTTTACCCCGCGCGCTGCAGCCCAGCGACCTGCGCTTGCAATACGTCGCACAGTCCGGTGAGCAACCCCGTCGGAGCATGATGCGCGAACCGCGCGAGCGCGTTGTTCGCCGCCGCCACTTCGGTGTGAACGGATTCTGCCACCGCACTAAACACCGCGAGCTCGCTCATTTGCCGCAACCGCAACGCGGGCTGCGGCGGCCGTTCGCCGGTGATTTCACTGGCCAGTGCGGCGGCCTCATCTGCCGGAAGACGCTCGAGGAGTGTCAGCAACGGCAGCGTGAGTTTTCCGCTGGCGAGATCGGTGCCCAGCGTCTTGCCGATCCGTTTCTCCTCGCCGAAGAAATCCACCAGATCGTCGTAAATCTGATAGGCGATGCCGAGATGGCGGCCGAACCGGCTCGCCGCCTCGACGTAATCCGCCGCATAGCCGCCGAGCCGCGCGCCCAGGAAACACGAGACGCGAAACAATTCCGCGGTCTTGAGATCGACAATGCGCTCGTAATCCGCGCGCGTGATGTTGGTCGACCCCCGGCGCAGCGTCTGCACGATCTCCCCGGCACAAACCCGGCGGGTGGAATCGGAGACCGCCGCGCAGATTTCCGTGGTGGGAAACTGGGTCGCCAGGTGGAGCGCATGGGCGAACAAAGCATCACCCAGCAGCACCGCCGGCGTGGCGCCGTATTCCCGGGCGGCCGTGCGCCGGCTGCGCCTCACATCGGCCTCGTCCATGATGTCATCGTGCACCAGCGTCGCCAGGTGGACCAGTTCCACCACCGCGGCGACCCGCACCAAATCCGGTTGCACCTGTGTGGCACCGCGCCAACCGCTGAGGAACACCAACGCCGGGCGGATCCGCTTGCCGGAGGTATCGATACAATAGTCGACCATGGTGCGGATTTCCGGCTCGAACGCGCCAAGTTGCCCGCGCAAAAACCGATCGAGCTCCGTCATGTGCGGCGCCAGCAAGGCAAAGACGCTGGCGAACGCGTGCGTTTTTGCCGGGAGGGGAGCGTCGGTGGTGGCGCTGCTCATGGTTCGCTGGACGCTAGGCGGGAAATCGGAAATGACCAATCAATACTCGAAGCATAAGCGCATGCACCATCCCCTACTTCTCCTGCTTTCAATCGTCGGGGGCCTCTACGCCGGGAGGCTGTGGCTCCAGGACCGGCGGACGGCGGCCGCCGGGCGGCCTGCACCCGGCGCGCTGCCCGGCGCAACCCCGGCGCCGGTTCGGGCCGTCGTCATCGCGGTGGCCGGAGCGCTGGCTCTGCTCGCCGCGGAAACGGCGGGCGAAATCGGCCTGGGAGTCGCCGCGGAGCAGGCGAGGATTACGTGGCTCTTTGCGGTTTACTCCGTCGCCGCCGCGCCGATCATCGAGGAGCTCATCTTCCGCGGCTGGCTCGTAGTTGAAAAGGGAGGACGCTCGCTGCAATGGACCGCGGCCGCGGGCGCCTCGGTGGCTTTTGCCCTCCTCCACCCCTTTCTCTGGCGGTGGGACGACGCCGGGTTCGCCTGGACCGCGGGCCTGAAGGGCTGGTTCAGCACTCTGGTCGTGTTCCTGATGTCGCTCTGGCTCTACGCGGCCCGGCTCGCGTCATGGAACCCCCGGCATTCGCTGCTGCCCTGCTTCGCCGCGCACAGTGCCAAGAATCTCGGGGTGGTCGCGATCAAGGCCGCCACCGGCTACGCGACGGGGTGGTGGTGACAAGCAAGCCGCGCACCGCGCCGCGGCTTGCCGACAACTGGGTGGCGCGGCGGGCTCAGCGGTCCGCGTCGTAGATTTCCACCAGCACGGTACCGGTGCCATTCGCCACGCCCGAGACCTGCACGGTGTAGGACCCGGGATTCAATTGCAGCACGAGCGCGGCATCCTTGCTGTTGGCGTTGAGCCCGAACCCGCCGACGATCGCCGTGGTCGCATTCAACTGGGCGAGTCCGGCGGGCTCGGTCCAGTCGTTGTTGCTCGCGACGACCGAGGTTCCAGCAAATACGTCGATCCGCGGGTCGGCCAGGGTGCCCGTGAGGCCAAAGTTGGCGAGACTCGGACCGACCGCCCGGATCAGGAGCTTTTTGCGCTGGTCCCCCGAAATCACAAACCCGGCAATCAGGGGATCGCCCGCGCCGACCTGCCCGCGTGTCGAAATATTGGATATGCGCGCGGTGGCGGTTCCCGTCTGGGTGTCGTAGATTTCAATCAGGGCCGCCCCCGCCACCGTGGCGCCCCCGCCCACCACGGCGGAGTACATGCCGGGCGGCAGCGTGACCTGAAGGGCCGCATCGCGACTGCCGGCGATCAGCGGAAACGCGCCAACTTGGGCGCCGGCGGTGGCGAGCGCCGCAACGTTGCCCCAGTCGTTGTTCGTCGCCACGACCGCGTTGATCGCGGACAGAATGTTCAATGTCGGATCGGCCAGAGGCGAGGCCACGCCGAAGTTCGCCAGGGTCGGTCCGACCGCCCGCACCAGCAGCGGCTTGGTGCCGGTGCCGCTGATCACGAAGCCCGCGACCAGCGTGCGATCGCCCGTGCCCGCCGATGCCCGGGTGGAAATATTGGTGATCCGCCCCGGTTGCTGCTCGAGCAGGAAGCCGCCGCTGACCGGGCCCGAGACCGATCCGCTCACGAGCCCCGCATTGTTGGCCACCGTTCCGATCAACTGTCCGCCCGCCGCGGGCGAGAAGGAATAGTTTCCCGAGCTGGTGAGGAAATCGGCGCCCACGACACGGTTGTTGCCCGACGCCGCGTACACGGTGATGGAACTGTCACCACCGACGATCGCCACCACCTGGCTGTTGGGTACGCCGGTCAGCGTGCCGGTCAACAGCAACGGAGTGACGGTGGCCGAACCAATCGTAACGGGACCGATGAAGGTCTTGTCGTCGAAAGTCCCCGATATGCCGGTCGACGACGTCTGGCCGCTGACCAGGACCTTGTTGGTGCTGTCCTTCAGGGAAAACGTGCCATCGGCGTTGATCGTTATGTCGGTCCAGAAATAATTCTTCCCGACCGGCGTGGTGGAAAACGCGATCAGCGTCCCGCGATTGTTGCGATTCACCCCGAAGGCAAATGAGCCGGTTTCCGTGGCCGAACCGTAGTTCCCGCGATAAACGGTATTGGCCACCGTCGTGGTGCCCGAGCCGGCAGTGTCCGGTACCGCCGGATCCACGGTCACGGTGCGGACCGCCGAGGTGGCCGAAGCGCCGCCGTTATCGATCGCTCGCACCGTGATATCGAACGTGCCGGCGGTGCTCGGCGTCCACACGAGCGAGAATGGGCTTTGAGTGGCGGTGCCGATGTTCA